>ENA-ORBV01006365-ORBV01006365.1-microbial-mat-metagenome-genome-assembly--contig:-NODE-6365-length-20897-cov-4.160951_pt1 | contig 20897 bp, 21 predicted proteins | sample MGYA00237777_ERZ505514 | MGnify/ENA primary metagenome ERZ505514 (study PRJEB26160, sample SAMN06269048) | microbial mat metagenome | isolation source: Oligotrophic lake microbial mat | place... | reverse complement strand
CCGGTCGCAGTGGCTCCCGCGCCAGCGGGCAAACCCGCCGCGAAAGAACCCGTCACGAAGGAACCCGTCACCCAGGCCCCAGTTACCGTACTGCGCACGCCGGCAGCGCCGGCCACGCCGATCGATGCCCGCCGCATGGATCATTTGCGCGACCGAGCGATTCAGTTCGCCCGCTTGACGCTCGACGAATCTGCCAACCTGAACGACCTTCAGGCGCGGATTGAAGAACTGCGACAACTCGCCGCCGGCATGGCAGGAAATACCACCGCTGGCACGCTCACCCTGCCGGAGGATCAGGCGGGATTCGTCGCCTTGATTGAACGCCTCAACCTTACCAGTGATGGTCGGGCGCTGCTTGATGAACCAGCCCTCGCCCGCCTCAAACAGACACTGTCGGCGATCACCGATGCCGACACCAAGCGCGCGCTCGCGCTCGCGCTGCTGCAGCCCGGCCCAGAACAACTGCCTCGTTTCACTGCGGCGATCAGCGCCGCCAACGGCGGTCAGGCCGATGTCGACGCGGTGCTGTGTTATGCTCGCGGCGGCTTCACCCTGCGTTGATCCGCTCCGACGCCAAATTTACCCGAGGGCCCATCCGTGAGTATCCGACTGCTTCCGCTGCTGTGCGCCATGGCTCTCGCCGGGTGTGGCTCCACTCATCGTCATGCGGCGGTGACCACCCCGTTCACCGGCACTTGGCATCAGGCCTCGGCCGCTCACTCGTCCGCTCACTCGTCCGCTCATTCGACTGCCCATGCGGCTGAACCGCTCGGCTTCCTCGCCATCAGTGATAAACAGGTGCTGTTCAACCTTGATGGCCTGCCGCGTGGTTTGGTGGCGATCAGTGACAACGGCACGGATGCGGGTCTGCGCAGTGGGCGCCTGACGTGCGATGATGGTCGCATCCTTTACGTCGCGGTCGGCGATTCGCTCACCACGCGCGACACGGCGGATGGACGACTGCTCACCCCAACGCTGCACCTCGATGTGCATATCTTCGCTCCCGGGGCTGGAGCCGGTGATGCGCCGCAGAAGGTCCTGCGCCTGTGGCCTTCCGCTGCGCTGGCGGTCGCCTCTCTGCCGTTGCTTGAGCGTCCGGCGGCTGTCGCTCCAGTTGCCGCCGCACCAGTTGCCGCCGCACCAGTTGCCGTCGCTCCAGTTGCCGTCGCTCCAGTTGCCGTCGCTCCAGTTGCCGTCGCTCCAGCGGCCGCCGCTCGGGCGCCTGACGTGGCGCCGGGATCTCCGGTCGATCGGCGTTTCGCCGCCATGCTGGTACACCTGGGCGATCCATTCCTCGCAAGCATCGCTGACCGTCTTATCGGCGCACGTTCTGACGGTCTGCCGCTTACGGACCTCGATCAGCTCTACCGCCGCGCGACCACGGTGGTGCGCAATGAGATCCTGCGCGACTTGGATTCGGCGCGTCGTGGTGACAGTCTTGGTGACAGTCTTGGTGACAGTCTTGGTGAAAAAAGCGCCTTGACGCGGGTCGATGCTCGCCTGGCACAACTCGCCACCGCCGACAGCGCCTATGGCGAATGGCGAGGACGGCCCTGAATGGCCGGCAGCGATTCTTCTGCCAGTCGCCGCAATGGTCCACCACGGATCATGAACGGCCAACTTGAGGCCTATCCGCTAACGGATCTGTTGCAGTTTCTGCAGAGCATGCGCAAACGCGTACACCTGCTGGTTGAACGGAGTGATCCCCGCCAATCGGGTGGCATCTATTTCGCCAGCGGTCGCCCAGTACACGCCTACGCCCCGCCGAAAGACGGCGACGAGGCGGTGATGGAACTCCTGACGTGGCAGAGCGGACGATTCCTGCTGATTGATGACGCGGTGCCGGAACGCGAATCGGTGGCATCAGACCTGCAGAACCTGCTGCTGGAAGGCCTGCGGCGGCTGGACGAATCCAGCCGGCACCTGCCGTGTTTCCCCCTGCCCGACACCATCCCGACGCCGCGCAACGTGCTCGATCCAGCTACTGAAGACCAGTTGCTGACACTCCGGGAATGGCGGCTGTTGGCCGCGGTTGATGGTCGACGCAGCACCACTGATCTCGCTCATTTGCTCGGACGCGCAGTGCCAGAGATCCAACGTGGCTTAGCAAATCTCGCCGCATCCGGATTGATTCGCCTGCACCATCAGTGATGGAGCGGTTTTAGTTAGAAGCTGTCTGAAAAGACCACAACTCACATGGAGGACCAGCGGACCAGCGGACCAGCGGACCAGCGGACCAGCGGACCGGAGAAAACGGTGACGCAAAAAGCCGGAAAAACAGGGCTTGCCTCTCGGTTTCTCTCCAGTCCTCCAGTCCTCCGGTCCTCCATGTCAGATCCTGCCTTTCCAGACTGCGTCTTCTTAAGTCCGGCACTGAACCGTCGCAGTCCAGTCGCGTTGATCCTGCCAAGCACAGGAGAACGCCATGCACGACCCCGCTGAAGCCGCAAGTGACGGTAAGATCGATCTCGTTCCGATGATCGACTGCGTCATGCTGCTCTTGCTGTTTTTCATCCTCACCACCAAATTTACGGCGGATGAGAAGCAGGTCTCGGCACTGTTACCGACCGACAAGGGAACGGCGACCCCGCTCAATCCTCCACCGGTGATCAAACCGCCGCAGGACATCAACCTGGTGGTCACACCGACAGGTATCTCGCGCGGGCTGAAAGAAGCGGACTACCAACGCACCTGGAATGAAATCGAGCGGCTGCGCGGGCGCACACCGCCATCAGCCGCACTCCGCATCGGCGGCAGCGATCCGCTGGTGATCGATGGCGGACTGTTCGCCTCCCAGGACAAGGCGGCGATTAAGGCGCAGGTCGACGTAATCCACGCCTTCGTCGCACGCGAACTCGCCGCGCGCGAAGACGCTGGCGACCGCACGGAACAGTCGCCGGTGAACATCCATTGCTTCAGCGGCCTGTCGTGGGGTTACGCTCTGGTGGTCTATGACGCGGTACGGGCGTACGAGGCGCAGCACCAACCGGCGGCCACCCAACCAAACAGCATCCTTGCCGAGGGCCAACGCACAGTGACCTTCGCCCCGCCACACCTGCGGAATAGTACGGTCAAAGAACTCGGCCGCGAACTCTGGCACCTCACGCACCTACAGTGAGATCCTATCACGATGGCGACTGCTCACCGTTACGAATTACGGGGGAGTACGCCGACAACCAACTCGACGTGCAAAACTCTGGCGCGAATGGAACGCCAATGGCTTGGTGCAGAGTAATTCCAGGGACCGGTGACCGGTGACCCACTTGCTCTGACCCACTTGCCCTGACCCACTTGCCCTGACCCACTTGCCCTGTCCCTCCGCGAACGAAAGGACAGGGCATGAGGCGAATCCGCTTACTCAGAGCGTCAAGTTGTAACGTTCGGCGACGGTCTTGAGGATGCGCTTATCCTTCGCCGGTTCGTCTTTGGTGGTCTCAACAATGATGGTCATGCGCTGGGGGCCGGCACCGACCACGGGGCCCTTGCCGATCATGCGCTTGCTGAACAGCGGGTTCATTTCCTTAGTTTTCTGGAAATCCTCCCAGGTCTTCTTCGAGCCGAAGACATTCAGACGGCCGTCGTGAACTTCTTCGGCATAGAACGGCGTGAAGCCGTTACCACCGACCTGGTACGAACCCGGGGTCGCGGGCGTAGCGTTAGTGTTAGTGGCGCGGGTTTCTCCGCCGCAGCCGGTGGTGAGGGCAATGGCGGCAGCGAAGCCAAGGATGGCGAAACGGTTCATCGGGGTCTCCTGTTGAGCGCCTAATGGTGGCGCCATCGATGAAACGCTCACGAGCAGAGCGTGAAGATTCAATGAAGCCGCCGGTCAAAATTCGGCGTCGTCAACCAGTGCGGATAATTCCAGGCAACGGCGGTCCGTCAGCACTTTGCGCCCGTGACGCAGGACCGGGCCAACCGGCATGGCAGGAGTTGTTCCACCGGACTTCAAGCGCGCATTGACGCGTTGAACCAGGGCAACGGCATCCGTCAGCCAATCAGTAAAGCTGGAGGACTGCGACTCAACCGACGGCGGCATGGTGTTCATGGCTTCTCTCCGCACAGGGAGCCTAGCCCACCCGGATGAAGTGCTGGTGAAGGATAGCTGCGATCGTGATGAAGCCGACCAAGACAAGACAGCTGGGGTCCCTAGACCCGCCTGATAGGGTCCAGCACCACCTGGAAGACCCCATGCGCATTGCCATCGCCTCCGACCACGCCGGTTTGGCCCACAAGACCCTGATCATTGCGGAGTTGATACGCCTGGGCCATCAGGTGAAGGACTTCGGCACCGATTCTGACACGGCGGTGGATTATCCGGTCTACATCCGTCCGGCAGCCGAGGCCGTGGCTCGTGGCGAGTACGAACGCGGGATCGTCCTCGGTGGCTCCGGCAACGGCGAGAACATCGTCGCCAACCGCGTAAAAGGCGTGCGCTGTGCCTACTGCTTCAGCGTCCAAACCGCCATGCTTGGTCGGCAACACAACGACGCCAACTGCATCGCCATCGGCCAACGGCTGGTAGACGGTGAAACCGCCCTGGCGATCGTGCGCACGTTTTTGGACACCCAGTTCGAAGGTGGTCGCCACGTGCGCCGGATTGAATTGATCGACGCCTGAATTCTAACTGGAACGATCAACAAGGTGCGGGTCCAGGGGCGGCAGAGCCCCTGGCAGGCGTAGCGGACAGAGTCCGCGAACAACAATCCCCCGAGCGCGCCTGCGCGCGCGAGCGGGGACAAGCCTGATCCTGCGTAGCAGGATGCATCGGCGAAGCCGATGCCGAGCCGTCACGATCCCGCAGCACGGGACCTGCGCAGCAGGCGAGTGCGCAGCGCGAAGTCGTGACGGCGAACAGGCGAAGCTAGCCCACAGCGCGGGTCTCTTCTAAGCGATGGGGGATGACGTCACCGTCATCGACCAACTGATCGAAACGCACAAGTTGCCACTGGCCGTGGGCGTATTCGAGCGCCGTGCCGTTCTCGACCCAATCGCCGCTGTTGAGGTACAACGGGCGTTCATTGCCGACGGAAATATGGCGGATCGCCGGTTGGTGGATGTGGCCGCAGATGATGGTGTCAAAACCACCTTTGACCGCGGTTTCTGCGCACATTTCCTCAAAGCGGTCGATCCAGGCAGTGGCACTGGAGAACTTATGTTTGATCGACTTAGTCAGCGACACCGGACGCCAGCCAAGCCCACTACGCAGGTTGTTCACCAGATTGCCGAACCGTTCGATGCGATCATAGCCCCAGGAAGCGATGCGCGCGACCAAGCGATGGGCACCCATTCGTTCGTCGCAGTGATCGCCATGGGTGATCAGTGTGCGCACCCCGTCGATAGTCCAATCCAGGCGATCGACCAGGTGGAGTTGACCAAAATCGAAGCCGGCATTGCTGTAGCGCCGCAGCGCGTGTTCGTGGTTGCCGGTCACATAGAACACCGGCACACCGTTGGCAGAAAATTTGAGAATTCGCCGCACCACTTTGGTGTGGGTATCCGGCCAGTACCGTCGATCAAACTGCTGCATGTCGATGATGTCGCCATTCAGTACCAGTTTTCCTGGGCGAATGCTTTTGAGGTAGGCGAGCAAATCCTCCGCGCGACAGGCCGGTGTTCCCAGATGCACATCGCTGATCACGGCGATGTCGACGTCACGACGGTGGAAGGTCAGGTCCATGCGCTGAACCCCAGCATGCTGAACAGCAGAACCGCCGCCGTGGCGAGCGCTCCACCGATGGCCGCTCCGACCACGACGTCGCTCAGGTAATGCAGGCCAAGCACCAGCCGCGAGAGACCCACCAGCACGGTGAAGGGCAACAGCACCCACACCCATCCTGGGTAAGCGGAGCAGGCGATGATGGTGAAACACACCGCGTGGAGTGTGTGTCCGGATGGAAAGCTGAACCGATCCAGCGGTGCCACCGTCAAGATCAGATCGGGGGTACTTTCACATGGCCGCAAACGGTGGGTCGAGTGTTTGATCAACTTATAAATCACCGTGGCAACCGCACCGGTGCCCAACATCACCAAGGAAACCACCAGAGCCTGCTCACCATGCATGAGTGGCAACACCGCCGTCAACGCAAACCACACCCAGCCATCGCCCAGACGACTGACCAGCGCAAACACCTCGCCAGTGCGGTGATGATTGATGCGATTGCACTGGCGGCTCGCAGCGCGATCCCAGGCAGTGAGGTGGTGTAATCCCAACATGCGGCTTCCTCCGTCGTTAAGGTGGTGCCACTGCTCAGTCAGCGGCTCACCGTTGCGTCAGCGTGACAGCCGCTGTCGAAGGATGGATGAAGCCCTGATCAAGAATCGTGATCGATGCGCCATTTCGTGGTTGCGCAATTCTCCCTGCTGTTGGTTTGGCAGCCACGCCAAAACAATAAATTAATCAGATTATCAGTGGCCAATTCACCAGCCCTTCATATTCCAGTGCCATGTTACCGCACATGATTCAACGCGCCGTTGCCCGGTCGTTCTCGCCGCTGTTGTCGTTTGCCGACCGCAGACCGCAGGGCGCAGCGCTCGGCATCGCGCAGTCGCGGATCCTCAGCAACTTGGTCGCACAAACTGCTCACCTACCCATCGGCAAAGCCTTCGGACTCGATCGCCTGCCACGTGATCATCGGCTAACGGAAGCCTTTCGCGCGCAGATCGCCGAAACCACCTACGCCGACCACGCGCCGTTCATCGAGCGGGTCGCACGCGGTGAAGCCGATGTGATGTTCCGTGGACGCGCGGTGGCGTTGGCCCAGACCAGCGGCACCACCAGCAGCGACGTGAGCGGGGAACGTTTTATCCCGCAGAGCGCCACTTTGCTGCGACATCATCAACGTGGTGGCTCGGCGGCGTTCTCCAGACTGCTGCAGGCCACCGGTAGTTCGTTGTTCAACGGCCAATTGCTGATGCTTGGTGGTTCAACCGCGCTGACGCCCAATGCTCACGGCATCCCGGTGGGTGATCTTTCGGGCATCGTCGCCGCGCGCATCCCGGCGTGGTTGCGTCCGCTGTACGAGCCCGGTCTTGAAATCGCCCACGAAAGCGCTTGGGAACGTAAATTGGAGCGCATCGTCGACCGCTGTGGTGAGCAGGACGTGCGGCTGGTCAGCGGCATCCCGGCGTGGTGTCTGATGTTGTTTGAACGCCTGTGCCGTCGCCGCGATCTGAGCCGCGCGCGCATCGCTTGGCCCAACCTGGGTGGCTTCATCCACGGTGGCCATGCCGTCACGCCGTTCATCCCCAGCCTGCGTGAGCACCTCGCATCGGATACCTGGATGATGGAGGTCTACCCGGCGAGCGAGGCGTTCATCGCCATCGGCAGTCGGGCGTGGCGCCTTGATGAACACCAAGCCCCGCCGCTGGATCTGCTCGCTGATCACGGCGTCTACCTAGAGTTCGCCCCGCAGGATGGTGGCGACACGGTCGGCGCTGATGGTTTGGTCGATGGTCGGATCTACCGTGTGCTGGTCACCACCCCAGCCGGACTCATCCGTTACCAGATCGGTGATCTGGTGGAGGGCGTCGGCCCAGGACGCATCCGCGTCGCCGGGCGCATCAAGACCCGCATCTCGGTGTTCGGTGAACATGTCGAAGGCGTACACCTCGACCACGCCTTAGCCGCGGCGTGTCATGCCACCCGCAGTGAGGTCGCGTACTACCACGTCGCTCCGTTCTTCCCGACGGATCGCACCCGTAGCGGTCCCGCTACCGGCGGACATCCCGCTACCGGCGGACATCCCGCTACCGAAGGACATCCCGCTACCGAAGGACATCCCGCTACCGAAGGACATCCCGCTACCGAAGGACATCCCGCTACCGGCGGACATCCCGCTACCGGCGGACATGAGTGGCTGATCGAGTTCATCCGCGCGCCTGAAGCAGCGCACACCTTCACCGACACCATCGATCATCACCTGCGCACCCATGTATTGGACTACGATGCGCATCGTGCCGGTGGACAACTTTGTGCGCCACGTCTGACGATCTTACCGCAGGGATCTTTTATTCGCAGCCTCGCCAAACAGGGCAAACTCGGTGGTCAACACAAGATGCCGCAGGCGTGGAAGGATCGCACCATCGCCGACCGACTGATCGCAGCGGGCTGCCCTCAAACAACAGTTCAAACAACAGTTCAAACAACAGTTCAAACAGCAGTTCATCCCACCGTCGCACCCCAGGACACCACACGCCATGTGTGAATTCCAAACTGTCCCTGGACGCGGCCCCTTCCATTTCGTCTGTGTGCCTGGACTGGTTCCGGATGGACCAGAAACCTTCCTGCGACAGCAGTCACTGCTGCGGCGTTTCGGCGCCGTAACCGTGATGACCTATCCCTACGACTCGTTCTCGGTGGACGAGGTCCTGGCTCATATCCGCGCTGCCATCGAACGCGCGCGCGCAGATGGCCGCCAACCGGTGTTGATGGGTGTAAGCGTCGGTGCTGGGATCTGCCTGGAATTGCTGCGACGCGCACGTGACCAGGGACAACCAATCGATCTCGCGGCGTTGCTGTTGATCAGTCCATTCACCTGCACCGCTGATCTCGCCCCCCTCTTGGCACGCCTGGTCGGCGGCATCCAACAGGAGGTCGATCGCAGCGATGGCGGGCGACCGGATCAGGCACTTGAACGTGGTCGCGCATTTTTCCGCTCCCTCGCCAGCAAATCAGTGGCGGCCAAACCGGTGGTCACCGGCTGGCGTTCGTTCTTCACCCTGCTCACTCCGCAGGGTTTCGCCGAATGGGGCGAGTCTCGCATCCGTGCGCGCATCGAACGCACCTTGGCGGCGATCACCTCCCAGGGTGGTGTGGCACGAGTAGTGTCCCTGCGGCACCTTTGCGGCCTGGACCAGGACGCACGCGCCACCAAGCCGCTGACTGAGGTGCCGACGTTGATCCTGTGGGGCAGCAAGGAACGCCACACCCTGACCATGGATGGTCCTGGCACGCGCATCCTGAGCCGCCCGGATCTGGCGTCACGCCACTTCCCCGACGTGGAAGTGCAGTGGGTCTACACCCATGACGGCGAGGAAGTCCCGCACGCCTCGTTGCTCAAACACGCAGCGGACTTCAACCGTCACCTGCGACATTTTCTCAAACGCCGCGCACGGGCTTATGGCCTGCTTCCGCGTATGGCGCTGATGGCACGGGCGGCAATGCCGCTCGCGTTGCTGCCGACGCTGCGCGGCACCTAATCACTCAAACCAACAACCAAACGGACACCGATGAACGCTCCCGCGACTCTACCCATTCCCTCCGCTGTTGTTCCATCGACCGTCGACCGTTTCCATCAACGGTTCTTCGACGCGCTGTATTCGCGTTCGCTGCTCTACAACGCCTGCTGGGAAGATCCCGCGCTCGATCGTCTGGCGCTCAAGCTCGGACCCGACGATACCTTGATGATGATCACCAGCGCCGGCTGCAACGCGCTCGACTACGCCCTGATGAGCCCGAAGCGCATCCACGCAGTGGACGCCAACCCGCGACAGACGGCCTTGCTGGAACTCAAACAGGCCGGCATCCGCCACCTGCAGTTCGACGACTTCTTCCACATCTTTGGTGAAGGACGCCATTCCGGCATCAAGGATCTCTACCGCGATCATCTGCGTGGTGACCTCTCGCCGTTCTCACAGCAGTACTGGGATGGCCGACTGCACTGGTTCTCCGGTCGTGGTTGGCGTAATAGCTTCTATTTCCATGGGCTGTCTGGGCTGGTGGCCCGGATGGTGCGCTCACTCATCGGCGTACGTCCAGGACTGCGACGGGCGTTTGATGATCTGCTCGACGCCAACGACCTTGAGACCCAGCAACACATCTACGACACCCGCATCGAACCGAAGATGTGGGGCAAGGCGATGCGCTGGGTGGTCTCGCGCCGCTCGACCATGAGCCTGCTCGGCGTGCCGTATCCCCAGGCGCGTGCAGTTGAAGACAGCCACGACGGCGGCATCGCCGGTTTCATCCGTAGCTGCATCCGCACGGTGTTCCGCGACCTGCCGCTGTGGAGCAACTACTTCTGGACGGTGTACCTGCGCGGTCGTTACACCCGCACCTGCTGCCCGGAGTACCTCAAAGAAGATAACTTCAACGCGCTCAAAGCGGGCTTGGTCGATCGCATCATCCCGCACACCACCACGGTGACGAAGTTCCTGGCTGGTGGTGGTGAACCCATCTCGCGCTTTGTGCTGCTTGATCACATGGATTGGATGGCGCATTACTTCCCTGGTTCACTTGATGAGGAATGGCAGGCCTTGGTTGCACGCGCCGCGCCGGACACCCGCATCCTCTTCCGCAGCGCGAGTGTCGAACCGGATTTCCTCAACAACGTGCGGTTGAAGGACGCCATCGGCGCGCCCAACGTACGCCTGACTGAGCGCCTGCGTTTCGATCGCCCACTGGCGGAGGCCCTGCACCAACGCGACCGCGTGCACACCTACGCCAGCTTCCACATTGCCGATCTGGTGCGCTGATGGCAGGCGACCTCGCCGTCATCCGCCAACTGCTGCGCGGTGAACCTCGCCATGGCGAGCACAAGGAACGCCTGGAGAAGTTCTACGGACCACAAGCGGAGGCGTACGATCGTTTCCGTGAGCGTCTGCTGCACGGGCGCAAAGAGCTGCTTGAGGCGTTGCCGATCGCAGCTGGAGCGCACGTGATCGAACTGGGTGGTGGAACGGGACGGAACCTGGAGTTTTTTGGTGATCGCCTATCCGCGTTCGCATCAATGACATTGGTCGATCTCTGCCCGGCCTTGCTGACGCAAGCCCGTACCCGCTGCGAGACCAAAGGCTGGAACAACGTGCAGTGCGTTGAAGCCGACGCTACGCGCTTCGGCCCGTCACAACCAGTTGATGCGGTTTACCTCAGCTACTCGCTGACCATGATCCCCGATTGGTTCGCGGCGATCGACAACGCCATCGCCATGCTCAAACCCGGTGGCGTCCTGGGCGTAGTCGACTTTTATGTCTCGCGCAAACATCCAGCGCCCGGGCTGAAACGTCATGGCACGTTCAACCGCACCTTCTGGCCGATGTGGTTCGGACATGATGGCGTGCGACCGAATCCGGATCATCTGCCGTACCTGCTGGCAAAAACCACCCAGGAAAGCCTAGTGGAATCGCAGGCCCGTGTGCCGTACCTGCCTGGACTGCGGTGTCCGCATTACCGCTACATAGGTCGCAAGGTGCAGTGATCGGGCTCTGCTTGGCAGCGCTGACTTCAGTCGGCCAGAGGTAATCGGTTGTCCGGGCAAGTTGACGACCTCTGCCAACTAGAAAGTTGACGTGTCGAAAGCGCACCCATCGCCCAATCAGATTTGATCTTGGACAACTCCTGCTGTCCTCCATGACATGTCGCCATGGATCCCCACGAAGCAGCAGCCCACAGTCCGCGCGAAGGTGATTCCTGGGACTGCGCACATTCCCTGCGTGATCATCTTGAATCTGTTGGACAACTTGCCGAAGAGTTCGCCAAGGACTGTGGTGTAGGAAGCTGGGCACGCGTCGCCGGTCTTTGGCATGACCTGGGCAAATACCGGGCTTCCTTCCAGTCCTACATCCGAGGACGACCAACTGGCGACAAATCGCACCAATTCGCCGGCGCGGCCTGGGCAGTGAACGTCCTGGCCAAAGATCCTGGCTGGTTGCCCATCGCGCTGTCCATTGCAGGCCACCATGGCGGCCTGCCCGCATGGACTGTTGGTGAGAAACCACTGCGCGAACGCCTTGGTGGATCCCCGGAACAACGGGAGGCATTTACCGAACTGGTAGAATCGAGAACGCACGCGCCAGCGGACCTGCTTGCCGTAAGGCCCAGTGCTAAGCCCGTCTTTGCCCAACGTTTCACCTCGCTGGATGCACAAGACCGCAGTCTTGCCTGGGAACTGCTCACCCGCTTCCTGTTCAGCGCCCTGGTCGATGCCGACTGGACCGATACCCGTGAATTCTATGAACCAGAGTTGCGCCCTGACCGCATCGCTCGTCAGGCGCGCATGGCAGGCATCATTCCCAGGCTACGGCAACGGCTGGACGATCATCTCGCTGCATTGGCATCAACGGCCGCAGCTACGCCGGTCAATCATCACCGTCAGGCCGTCCTTGCGGCGTGTTGTGCTGGCGCCGAAAAATCACCGGGCATCTACTCGCTTACCGTCCCAACCGGCGGCGGGAAAACCTTGGCCAGTCTGGCCTTTGCGCTGCGCCATGCGGAACGACACGGTCTGGACCGCGTCATCGTCGTCCTGCCGTTCACCAGCATCATCGAACAGAATGCCGCCGTGCTGCGAGCGATTCTGGGCGATGAGCATGTGTTGGAGCACCACAGCACAGTGGATATCGATCGGATATTCGCCGAGAAGCACGGCGACCCTGATGCTGTGCGACACTATAAATTGCTGACCGAAACCTGGGATGCGCCAGTAATCATCACCACCGCAGTCCAATTCCTTGAGACCCTGCACCACCATCATCCATCCCGCCTGCGCAAACTGCACCGCGTCGCCAACAGCGTCGTGATCATGGACGAATGCCAGACGCTGCCGGTCCACGTCTTCAAGCCGACGCTCGATACGTTGCGCGTGTTGTCCCGCGCTTTTCGTGTCACCCTGGTGGCTTGCACCGCGACCCAGCCGTCTATCAGCGCCACCGTGCAGGACGGCATTCCTCACACCAGACTGGGCGATGGCGTGAGCGATCTCATTCCCGATGCCGGGCCACTCTTTCAGGCACTGCGACGGGTCACGGTACGTTGGCCGGATCTGACTCAGGCCACGCCCTGGGATGCACTGGCGACGGAGCTACGCGCGGAATCCCGCGTGCTGGCGATCGTACATTTGACCAAAGATGCGCGCGCGCTGGCCGAACAACTTGATGACGACACGTTTCATCTGTCGGCGCGCATGGTGCCGGCGCATCGCTCCAGCGTGCTGAGTGCAATCCGCGAGCGGCTGAGGGATCCCGCCGCGCCGTGCCGCGTCATCGCCACCAATCTGGTCGAAGCCGGCGTCGATCTCGATTTCCCCGTGGTCTACCGCGCGTTGGCAGGGCTGGACTCCTTGGCGCAGGCGGCTGGCCGTTGCAATCGTGAAGGTCGACTTGGTCCTGGTGGCGGTTCCTTCCGTATCTTCCTGCCCCCTGCCGGCAGCGAGCCGCCGCGTGAACTGCGTCCCGCTCTGCAAACCACGCTGGGATTTCTGCGTGAACGCGGTGGCGCTCTCGACCTGGATGATCCGACGATATTCCCCGAGTTCTTTCGACGCCTGTACTCCATCCGCAACACCGATCTCAAGGGCATTGATGCCTTGCGAGGATTTGACGGGCAGAGCAAACCCGATGGCCGCTATGCCGATTTCCCAGAAATCGCCAAACAGTACCGCTTGATCGACGATGGGGATCGCGTCGCGGTGGTGGTGCCCTGGGCAGGTGCCAGTGCTGATGCGCTGGCCTCGGTTGCGAAGGTCCGTGTCGGCTTTGCCGATGCCGACGATCTGCGCCGCTGCCAACGCCTGTCGGTCGGCGTCCACCGGCACGTGGTCGGCACATGGCTGGCCGATGGCAGCGCCACTGCCAGTCCACGCCTACCGATCCCGGTGCTCAACGACCATGCCATGGCGCAGATCTATCATCCACGCTTTGGCATCGACCCTGCGGCGGACACTGCTCCACCCATCAACCAGCTTGTGGTCTGATGCTTGCGCTCAGTGACGCCAATGGCCAGGGTGGAGGTACCTCCTAGTCAGGGTCGCGCATGCCAGATACTCCGCCTCGTTTGTTCCTGCGTGCTGAAGGTCCACTGGCCTGTTTCAGTCGGCCTGAATTCTCGGTCGAACGCGCCAGCTATCCCTGGATCACGCCAAGCGCCGCGCGCGCCATCTTCGAGGCTGTGTTGTGGAAACCGCGCATCCGCTGGGAGATCCGCCAGATCCGCGTGCTCAAGCCCATCCGCTGGCTGGCCTTTCGGCGTAACGAGATCGGCGCGCGGATAACGATGCGCGGACTTGATGCGGACACCCGACTACTGACCGACCAGGAACGCCAACAGCGCAACACGCTGGCGCTGCGTGATGTGGCCTACGTCATCGCCGCCGACCTGCATCTGCGCCATGAGGTGCCACGCGACGGCGAGCACGATAACCACGCCAAATACCGCGACATGTTCCAGCGCCGCCTGGACAAAGGCCAAGTTTTCCATCGCCCCTACCTGGGCTGTCGCGAATTCGCCGCCGAGGTCTTCACCGCCACCGGCGATGAACCGGCAATCGCCGATACGCTTGATCACGGCCCCATGGTCTACGACTTTCGCTTCCCCGTGCGTTACGACGCCGTCGACAAGGGCAGTCATCGCTGGCGTGACGGCAAGGCTGAGCCGTTGTTGTACGATGCCCACCTGCGCGGCGGTGTGATCGAGGTTCCGACGCTTGCCGAGGTTGAAGGACAAGCGGGAGCGCTGTCGTGATTCTTCAAGCGTTGGTGCGCTTGGCCGAAGCTGAGGGACTGGTCGGCGATCCTGGCTACGAACAACGTGATGTGCGTTGGGTGATCGACATTATCGCTGACGGAACGATCACCGCGATTCACGGACCGGAGATAGACGATAAAAAGCGACCTGTACCGCGCATGCGCTCAATCCCCTGTGTCAACATGAACAAAGGCAGTGGCAAGGAACCGGATTCGCTGGTCGAAAAGGCGGAGTTCTGCTTCGGCATCACCACCAAGAAGCCCGAAGACGCAGCAGCGAAGCATCGCAATATGCTGGCCTTTGTTGAAAGTTTCCGCCAATCCACCAAGGATGATCCGGGTGTCGCCGCCATGCTCCGCTGCCTTGAACGGTATGGCTGCGACCCGGCTGCACTATGCCAGGAATGGAACCGTTCCGTGCCGGGGGCAACCAAGCCGATCCGCTCGGCGGTCTCTTCGGATGAACTGGCGATGAACGAGACCTTCCTAAAAAATGAATCCGCCTTGGTCGCATTCCGTTTCGCCAACGAACTCGTTTGTTGTCGCCCATTGGTCGTCGCGGAGGTGTCCCGTCGCGCTGTCGCCGGAACCCCCGGTGGAACATCCGGAATCTGTTCAGTCACCGGTAAACGTGGCCCTTTGACTGATGGTCATCCTGACTTCGCGCTCGTGGCCACTCCCGGCCTGTCGCTGGTCAGCTTCAACACCGAGCATCAGGCTTTCCAGCATCTCAATCGCGAAAGTCTGGAGAACGCCCCGATCAGCGTTGATGCTGCCGTGAAAATTGGCGAATCCCTGCGCCGGTTGGTGGCTCGTGACGGTTTCCGCCGACCGGGGACCGACGTCACGTTACCCCGTCGTAACTGGCAGCTCACCAGTGATACCTACGCCCTGTATTGGTGCGAATCCACGCCTAGCGACCGCGACCCGCTCGGTGATCCGTGGTTCGCATCGTTGACCGATCCCGATACGGCCACGCCCGAGCAGATCGAACAATGTTTTCGCCGTCCGTATCGCGACGGCGTGCCGTTGGAGTTGGACCCTCGCCCATTCCATCTCCTGATTCTCGCCCGCGCCAAAAGCCGTGTGGTGCTGCGACGTAGCGAGACCAAGGCACTGAACGAAGTGGTGCGTGCCGTCCGGCAATGGGCTGAGGACGTGCGGATCACGCCGCGCTTCGACCACGATAAGCTGGGTCTGTGGCATCTTGCCAGAGCAACCGTATCGCCGAAGGAGCGCAGTCCCGATCCACCGGCAGACCTCGTTACCCGACTGTATGCGTGCGCTCTGAATGACCGCCTGCCGTTACCTGCTGAGCTGACGGCCATCGTCCTGCGGCGTATTCGCAGTCACGACGACGGGCCGAACGATAAGCGTAAATATGATCTCACCATCTCCACCGCGCGTGTCGCGCTTCTCAAAGCATCCTTCAACCGCGATCTGCGTCTGCGCCCCGCTTATTCACCCATCGGCAAGGAGTTCGCCGTGTCACTTGACCTCGACCATCCGCATCCGTCCTACCACCTGGGACGGCTGTTCGCCGTGCTCGAACGCATCCAGGGCGAGGCCATTGATGACATCAACGCCTCGATTTGCGATCGTTTCCTTGGACAGGCACTAGCTGCTCCGGCGCTGGTATTCCCACGTTTGATGAAGCTCTCGCACCACCACCTCGGAAAGATCGCCGGCGATAATGCAGGTCGCCGGGTGAATCTCGATAAATTGGTTGATGAGATCGTCGGTCGCATCAATGGACGCTTTCCGCATACGCAGCCGCTCGCCGAACAGGGCATTTTCATTATTGGCTACCACCACCAACGGGCAGCCTTCTTCGCCAAGAAAGCCGCCGTCGCACCCGCTCTCACCACCGCTGACAACGCCTGACCCAGGATCATCCCATGACCGATCTCACCCGCTTCGACCTCGTCCTCGCCTTCGATTGCCAGGACGGTAACCCCAACGGCGATCCGGATGCAGGCAACATGCCACGCGTTGATCCAGAGACCTTGAACGGTCTGGTCAGCGATGTTTGTCAGAAACGCAAAGTGCGTGATCGCGTCTACCTGTCGCAACGTAACGCTGACGGCTCGCTCAAGCCCGGCTACGACATTTTCTTCGGCCATTCCGGAATTCCTGATCGACGGGTGCTCAACGATCAGATCGAAGCTGCCCACCAGAAGCGCATGGCCGAGCCCGCGATCAAAGCCGAGATCGAGGCGATCAAAAAGGAGGGAGACAAGAAGCAAAAGCAGGCAGCCGCCACCCGTGCCGAACTTTGCGCCACCCGTTTTGACATCCGCACCTTCGGCGCGGTCTTGTCGACCGGTGATTTCAGCGCCGGCCAGGTCCGCGGCCCAGTGCAGTGCACCTTCGCCCGTTCGGTGGATCCGATTCTGGCCCTTGAGGCCGCCATCACCCGCAAGTCAGTGACTACGGCAAAAGATGCCGAGGCGCAGTACGAAAAACATGGCGAGATCACCGGCACAATGGGCCGCAAGAACCTCATCCCCTACGGCCTGTACGTCAGCCACTGGTTCGTCAGCCCGGCTCTGGCCAAGCAGACCGGGTTCTCGTGGGAGGATTTCAAGGTGCTCTGCAAAGCCTTGTTGATGATGTTCGAAGACGACCGCTCGGCATCGCGTGGGTTGATGACCACGCGCAAGCTGATCGCCTTTCAGCACGACAGCTCCCTGGGCAATGACCGTGCAGCCACGCTGTTTGAACGGGTGTCGTTCGCCCGTAGCGACCCCGCTAAGCCAGCGCGTGCGTGGGCCGATTACACCACTAGCCTGCGTCGCACCGAATCCGGCAGTGGCGTGACCACCTGGGATCTCACCGATCCGGCCGAATTCGCCCGCCTGTTTTCCGCGTGACTGTTTCCGTCCAACTGTTTCCGTCTCACTGTTTTCGTCTCACTGTTTCCGTCTAACTGAAGGAGCCCGCCATGGACCTGCCCACCACCCTGGTGACCACCGATCCCGAGCTGCTGGGCGGGACGCCGGTCTTCGTCGGAACCCGCGTCCCGGTCGCGGCGCTCTATGACTACCTGGAAGCCGGCGATGGGATCGGTGAGTTTCTCATCGATTTCCCCAGCGTCAGCCGCGAGCAGGTGGTGGCGTTGCTGGAGTTCCACAAGCGTTCGTTGGTGGTCTGAGGTTCGACCGTGGCACGGGTCCTGCTCGATGAAAACTTGCCTGTGCGCCTCGCCGCCTTCCTGACCGGTCACGCGGTCGCGACGGTGAAGGACATGTGCTGGCTGGGCACCAAGAACGGAAAGCTGATCGCGCTGGCTGAATCGGACTTCGATGTGTTGTTGACCTTGGATAAGGGCATGAAGCACCAGAACGACCTGCGTTCGTCGCGGCTCGGATTCCTGATGGTACGCAGTCCTTCCAACCGTCTTGGTGATCTGCTGATTCTGATTCCCGCCATCCTGCGTGGCTTGGACGATGTTCGTCCCGGTCAGGTGATCGTGGTCCCGCCGACGACCTAATCGGAGAACCCCCATGGACGATGATGGCGATTGGCTGCCGCTTTCTGCGGTGTTTCGTTTCGCTCATTGCCCACGGCAGTGCTATCTGTTCCACGCTGAGGGCCAGCACGCAGAAAACCGCTTCACCGTCGAGGGCAATCTGGTCCATCGCCGGGTGACCGAAGGCGAGGACGAATCCCGACCGGGCATCCGCATCTGCCGATCCCTGCACCTTGCCAGTCACCGCCTGCGCGTACGTGGCATCGCCGATGTGGTCGAGTTCCACGGCGTGCAGCCAATACCGGTCGAATACAAACGCGGTGGGAAAAAGAATCGCGACGACGAACGCGCCCAGCTCGCGCTGCAAGCGATCTGCCTAGAGGAGATGCTGCACGTCACCGTGCCGCAGGGATTCATCTGGCATGCCCAGACCCGGCGGCGTGAGGCGGTAGCAATCGACGACGCTGCGCGCGCTGAGGCGGAATCCCTGGTTGATGCGGTGCGCACCTGCTTGGCCTTGCCCACCGCTCCGCCCGCCATCCGCAAACGCCACTGCGCGTCATGCAGCTTGGTTGATCACTGCCTGCCAGCCGCAACCGATGGCGAACATTCGGCAGCGGCGTGGGTCCTTAACCGCGTGGGGTCCTGATGCGTCAACATCACAATGTCCTCTACATCACCACGCCGGGATCATATCTCTGCCAGCATGATCAGGCGGTCGAGATCCGACGCGACGGACAACCACACCTGCGCGTCCCGCGTCACCACTTGAACGCCATCGTCTGCCTGGGGCCAACCACCGTCAGCCCGCCACTGATGCAATCCTGCGCCGAAGACGGCATCGGCGTGGTGTTCTGTACCGAACAGGGCCGCTTCCTGGCCCGCGTCGTCGGGCCTCAGGATGGCAACGTGTTGCTGCGCCGTGCCCAGTACCGGGCGTCAGATGATCCAGCAAGAAAGCTGGCGATCGCCAAGGCGATGGTCACCGGAAAGATCCATAACTGCCGCACGTTGCTGCGTCGTTGGGCGCGCGAACATCCGGATGCAGAAGGCACCGGCATCATCACCTCCGCCGCCGAGGCGTTGTCGAATCTGCTCACCGCACTGCCCGCCGTCACCGATTTGGATGCACTGCGCGGCCACGAGGGATTCGCCGCCAAGACCTATTTCGCCGTCTTCCCGCACCTGCTGCGCGGTGATCCAGCGTTCGGCTGGACTGGCCGCAGTCATCGCCCACCAATGGATCCGACCAATGCCGTGCTGTCGTTCTTGTACAGTGTGCTGGCCAGCGAATGCGGCAGCGCCGCACAAGGTGTCGGCCTGGATCCGCAGGTCGGTTTCCTGCATGTCGAAAAGCCCGGGCGTCCGGCGCTGTCGCTTGACCTGATGGAGGAGTTCCGCCCGTTGCTTGCCGATCGTCTGCTGATCACTCTGGTCAATCGTCGGCAGTTGTCGGCCAGCCATGTCGAACGCCAGGAAACCGGCGCCTACCTGCTGACCGACGCCGGGCGTCGTCTGGTGCTGACGGCTTGGCATGAGCGTAAGCGCGAGACCTTGACGCATCCATTTCTGGACGAGGAGACCGAGTGGGGATTATGCCCCCACCTGCAAGCCCGCCTGCTGGCCAGACATCTGCGTGGTGATTGCGACGCCTACCCACCCTTGCTTCCGGACTGACCGCCATGCTGGTACTAGTGACCTATGACGTGAACACCGAGAACCGCGAAGGCCGGCGTCGACTTCGCCACGTCGGCAAGCTCTGCTCGGGGGTTGGTCATCGGGTGCAGTATTCGGTGTTTGAATGCCAGGTCGACGACACCACCTGGGCTGACCTGAAGGGAAACTTACTGGCCATTATCCACACCGGCGAAGACAGTCTGCGTTTCTACTTTCTTGGCGAAGACGGCTTCGCACGGTGTGAACATCATGGCATCAAGCCCAGCATGGATATGGAAGGGCCGTTGGTCGTCTGACCGCGAACCACCAGTGCTCAGGAATGCTCTGGCGGGTTCGCGGACGCAGGAACCTTTGAAAATACCGTCACTTGTGGCGCATGAAGGAATCCGACTCCTTGGAAGGACCTCTGATCTGGCCGGGTTCGCGAATGGCACTTCGCAATTGCTGTCCAGGCAAACGCTTAACGATGTCGGGGTCGCTCCCTCGTTCGCGGGGGAGCGCGGATAGAAACGTCGAAGCCACGCGACAGGCGCTGCAGATGATACGTCGCTCCCTCGTTCGCGGGGGAGCGCGGATAGAAACTGCCGTTGCCGATGACGACCGCGCCGACGATGGGTCGCTCCCTCGTTCGCGGGGGAGCGCGGATAGAAACCTTTATCACACCGCCCGCCTCACCCAAAACGGGTCGCTCCCTCGTTCGCGGGGGAGCGCGGATAGAAACGTTGTCGGCAAACACGAGCGCAGAGCTGATCGGGTCGCTCCCTCGTTCGCGGGGGAGCGCGGATAGAAACGACGTGGGACGACGACAGCGGTAGTCCGCTGGGTGTCGCTCCCTCGTTCGCGGGGGAGCGCGGATAGAAACCCGCGAGCGTCCCCGTGTGCTGACTGCCGGCCGTCGCTCCCTCGTTCGCGGGGGAGCGCGGATAGAAACATTCAGCAACGCCCGGACCATCGGCCCGGAAAGTCGCTCCCTCGTTCGCGGGGGAGCGCGGATAGAAACCGCTTGCCGGCCTCGATCGCGTCGACCAGCTCGGTCGCTCCCTCGTTCGCGGGGGAGCGCGGATAGAAACTTCGCGCGTAAAGACCAGCGACCAGGTGGCGGTGTCGCTCCCTCGTTCGCGGGGGAGCGCGGATAGAAACGCGGTTGACCAGCTCGGCTGGCATGTCGCTGCCGTCGCTCCCTCGTTCGCGGGGGAGCGCGGATAGAAACAGCTCACTGCGCGGCGTCGGCCTGCAGGACATCGTCGCTCCCTCGTTCGCGGGGGAGCGCGGATAGAAACCACGCTGACGG
>ENA-ORBV01006364-ORBV01006364.1-microbial-mat-metagenome-genome-assembly--contig:-NODE-6364-length-20907-cov-6.508785_pt1 | contig 20907 bp, 17 predicted proteins | sample MGYA00237777_ERZ505514 | MGnify/ENA primary metagenome ERZ505514 (study PRJEB26160, sample SAMN06269048) | microbial mat metagenome | isolation source: Oligotrophic lake microbial mat | place... | reverse complement strand
GATCTACACCTCTCTATTCGTCGGCAGCGTCAGATGTGTATAAGAGACAGCGGATAAGATTCCCGCGTTGAATCTTCGTCTGTTCTCGATCGTGGCCTTCCTCGTCGCGCTGCCATTGGCTGGCGACGTGCTCGCGCACGGAGTCGCGGCCAGCGACAAGGACCTGATCACGCAAGGCCGGCAGCTCGCCGTCTTCATCTACCTGGGCGCCAAGCACATGGTCACCGGCTACGACCACCTGCTGTTTCTGTTTGGCGTGATCTTCTTCCTCTACCGCCTCAAGGAAGTGGCGATCTACGTCACGCTGTTTGCGGTCGGCCACAGCATCACGCTGCTCTACGCGGTCATGAGCGGCACGCACGTCAACCCGTTCATCATCGACGCCATCATCGGGCTGTCGGTGGTTTACAAGGCGCTCGATAACCTCGGCGCGTTCGCGCGGCTCGGCCTGCAGCCCAACGCCAAGCTGGCGGTCTGGATCTTCGGCCTGTTCCACGGACTGGGCCTCGGCACCAAGCTGCAGGACTTCTCGTTATCAGCCGACGGCCTGGTGCCGAACATCATCGCCTTCAACGTCGGCGTGGAACTGGGCCAGGTGCTCGGGTTGAGCGCCATTCTCATCGCCATGGGCTTCTGGCGCCGCTCCACCGGGTTTCACCGCCACGCCTTCGCCGCCAACGTCATCGTCATGACCTGCGGCTTCATTTTGGCGGGCTATCAACTCGTCGGCTACGCGACGCAATAGGGCCACAGATTCGGCACCGACAGGACCAGGAACTGCATGACGACCTTCGAGGCACCACCCCTACCTTCTATTTCGCAACTGGCGCGCGCGATTGGCGTCGCCATCGTGATCGCCGGCATCATCCTCGTCACGGCCGTGCTGCCGGCCGAATATGGCATCGACCCGACCGGCATCGGCCAGGCGATCGGTTTGCTGCGTCCACCAGCATCGGCCATCGACATGTCGATCTCGGTCACGCCAGAGGCCGCAGCCACGGTCACCGCCTCCGCCACCGCTTTCCGCAGTGACGAGATGACAGTGACCCTCAAGCCAGGCGAAGGCGCCGAGATCAAGGCGGCGATGGTGCGCGGTGGCAGTTACGTGTTCAGTTGGACGGTTGCGGGCGGCACCGTGGAGTTCGACATGCACGGCGAGCACACGGATGGCTCTGGCGGTGAGGCCAGCTACGCCAAGGGCGAAGACGCCGCCAGCGGTCACGGCACCTTCCACGCACCGTTCGACGGGCGCCACGGGTGGTACTGGCAGAACCTCACGTGGGAACCCGTGACGGTGACGCTGAAGACGAGCGGGTTCTACTCGAAGATCGAGAAACTTTAGATCCGGGATCCGGGATCCGGGTTCCGGGATCCGGGAGCCGGGAGCCGGGGCGCTATTTCTTCGACGGCCCGTAGAGCACGCGGCCAGGACGGGCCGCGGTCATCTTGCCGCCTTCGAAGGCGACCTGGCCGTTGACAATCACCACGCTGACACCCTCGGCATAGCTGTGCGGCTTCTCGAAGGTCGCGGTGTCGCGGATGGTCGCCGCGTCGAACACCGCGATGTCGGCTTTCAGTCCCTGCCGGAGCACGCCGCGATCGCTGAGGCCGATCCGCTGCGCCGGAAACGACGACATCTTCTGCACCGCCGTCTCGAGCGGCAACAGCTTCTTGTCGCGCGCGTAGAGGCCGAGCACGCGGGCAAAGGTGCCGTAGCTGCGCGGGTGCGGCACGTTGCGGCCAAACACCGCGACTTCGCCGTCGGACGCAACCATCGTCGCCGGGTGAACCAGAATGCGTTGCAGATCCTCTTCGCCGATGGCGTGGAAGATGCCGCCGCAGCCGCCCTGCTCGACGATCCACATGGCGGTCTCCGCCGCGTTCTCCAGCGACACCGCCAGGCCACGGCCCTGCGTGATCTGCGCCAGGTTCTGCCCCGCCAATTTCGGATTGAACTCGCACGCGGATACCGACACGTTCCTGGGATCGCCGCCGCCGCGCTCGTCGCGAATGATGATGGTGCTCTCGGCCTTGATCTTCGCGCGCGTGGCCGGGTCTTTCAGGCGCTTGAGCGTCGATTCGCGGCCACCTTCGAGCGCCCAGGCCGGCAACAGCGCGGAGCCGATGCTGGTCGCCGACGCGGTATAGGGATACTGATCGATCGTCGCATCCACGCCGCGCGCGCGCGCCTCGTCCACCATGCGCAGCGTCTCGACCGAGCCGCCCCAGTACTTCTTGCCCACCACCTTGTGGTGCGTGAGTTGCGTCGGCAGTCCGCCCTTCTCGCCAATCGCGATGGTTTCGCGAACGCTGTCGGCCAACCCCTTCGCTTCGTCGCGCATGTGCGAAATGTAGATGCCGCCCATGCGGCCAGCGACGCGCGCCAGATCGATCACCTCTTCAGTGGGGGTGAAATTGCCGGGCACATAGAACAGCCCGGAACTGAGACCGAGCGCGCCCTGCTCCATGCCCTGCGTCACGAGCGTGCGCATGCGCTCAAGCTCGGCGCGCGTGGCCGGCCGATCGACCTCGCCCATCACCTCGCTGCGCACCGACCCCTGACCGATGAACGACGCGAAGTTCGGCGTGATGCGCGTCGCCGCGACCTTGTCCAGGAACGGCGCGATCGGAATCGGCGAGCTGCCGTCCGGTCCCTCAATCAGCGTCGTGACGCCCTGGCGCACGTAGTTATCAGCGGTGGGGACTTCAAAGATGCCACGCCGCGCATGGGTGTGGATGTCGATAAAGCCCGGTGCCACCACCAGGCCCTTGACGTCGATGACCCGAGCCGCCGGCTCGGTGATCGACGGGGCAATGCGGACAATCGTGTCGCCCTTGATCGCCAGATCGGCCTGGTACCACGGGCTGGCGGTGCCGTCGACGATGCGGCCGCCGCGAAGAATGAGGTCGTAGGCGGGCGCCTGCCCGGTGGTCAGGACCGGCAGGGCGAGCAACAGCAGCGGTAGCAATCGGCGCATGCCGAGACTATAGTCGCTTGCCCCCCTCGGTCAGATCCCCGAATGTATGATTGGGGTCAGGCCCCCAGATTCACCATCCCCTGGTAAACGCCTTGGTGGGCCCCGTGCGTAACCACTGGCGAATGTCATTTGCGCCTGTCCGAATGTCCCCCATCCTCTTCCTGCTGGGTCTGTCCGTCGTGGCGCTGCCAGGGCGGGCCGGCGCTCAGGCCCAGGCGGCTCGTGAGACGCGGGCCCTGGTTACGGTGGTCGACACCACCGGCGCGGTGTTGCCCGGCGCGACGATCACCCTGGTCGGTCTCGAAGACGCGACCATGACCCAGCCGGTTGCGCCCGTGACGTCCAGCGACCGCGGGCTCGCCAACGTCGGGCCGATCAGGCCCGGCCGCTACCTGATCCGGGCTGAATTCGGCGGCTTCGAGACCGGCGAGTTGACGGACGTGCGCCTGCGCGCGAGCGAGAACAAGCACGTGGTCGTGCTGGAACTGAGCGGCGTGCAAGAGACCGTCACGGTCGGCCGCGATGCCCGGCCGCGGCCGCGGACCTAAATGGCGGGTCGCTGGCCACGCAGTTGACGCAGGACGAGATCGCGGCGCTGTCGGACGACCCCGACGAACTCGCCCGTCAGCTCTCTGAGATGGCCGGCGGCAACGCGGTGATCAAGATCGACAGCTTCGTCGGCGGCGAGCTGCCGCCCAAAGCGTTCATCAAGTCGATTCGCATCATTCGCGATACGTTTCCGGCAGAAAATCACTCCGCCGATCGCGACGGCATCGAGATTGGTGACGGCGGCCGGCGTCGGCCTGATCCGCGGCGGCTTCTCGTCGCGCATCCGCGACAGCGTGTTGAACGGCCGTAATCCGTTTGTTGATCTCAAGGCGCCCGAACGCACGCAGAACTACGACGGCAACCTCGGCGGCACCATCATTCCGGCGAAGAGTTCGTTCTCGCTGTTCATCGGCGGTCGGCGCCAGTGGGACACGCCGGTCGCGACCTACACGACGGCGGCCGGCAAGGAATCCATTCTGCTGGGACGGCGGCCGAACAACGGCTGGAACGGGCAGGGCATGGCCGACTTTGACGCGAGCCAGGCGTCGGCGCAGGCCCGCACCGCCGAATCGGTGATGGCGGCTGCGCGCAAAGCGCTTGGCGGCGAAGCGCTGGTGCCGATCGAGTTCGAGATCCAGATGGAGTTGCCCGACAAGTACTCGCGCCGCGACGAGTTTCCGGCGCAGGATGCCGGTCCGGCGATCTCGGGCTTCGTTGGGGACGCGGTCGTCCTGATGCCACGGCCGGTGACACCACCACCACGGCCGGGCGCGCCAGAGCCGCCGCCCGGCCAGCAGGACGGGGTGCGGCAGCCGCGGCGGACGAGGTGGTGGTGAGCCTGGCGCGGGTGCTCCCTCGTCGGGACCACCGGAACAGCGGTTGTTCTTTGCTGACTACCGCAACGTCGACGGCTTACAGCTCCCCTTCCGCATCAGGCGCGCCAATGGTGCGGAGACGACCGAGGAAACCACGTTCGACCGTTTCCGTATCAACGCGAAGATCGATCCGCGTCGATTCGATACCAGCGGCAAGTAGGCGGCTGGCCTCAGCTCGGCGATTGATCGTCGGCCGTATCAGCCTGAGCGTTGCTCTGGCGCTTCGCGGGGTCGCGATACCAGTTCATGGTTGGGTTCTGCGCGCGGCCGGATTCGGCCAACGCCGTCATCGCGTGCGCGGGCGTGTCGTAGCGATCGTCGGGCATATCAGTCGGCAGCGACTGCCCCGGACGCCAATCCAACGGGACGGTAAGCAGACTACAGGTAGCGTCACTCCACTGGTGGAGGACGATCTTCGTGAGCAACGACAACTGGATGCTGGGCCTTTCCCGGGGGAGGACTTTCAGTCTATCACCCCGGCGTGGCCAATTCAGACCAGCGTCGATACAATCTGCGCATTCATGACCTCGCTGACTCGCGCCGTCCGTACCACGCCATGATCGCGCTGAACGACCTGCGGCGGGCAGCCGTCACGCGCAGCCTGTTTCCGCCGACGACACTGGCGCGGGCGATCCAGACGCTGGGATTCGTCCAGGCCGATCCGATTCGGGCCCCGGCGCGAGCGCAGGACCTGACGCTACGCCTGCGGGTGAAGGCGTATCGAGCCGGCGACCTCGAGCGTCACTATCGCCAGTTACCGGTCGAAGAAGACTTCTTCATCAACTACGGCTTCGTCACGCGCGAGCTGCACGGGTTGATGCACCCTCGCACCGGCCTGTTGCCCACCGCCGCCAACAAGCGCGCGGCCGCGCTGCTGGCGTTCGTGCGCGAACGCGGCATCGTCCATCCTCGCGACGTTGATGCGCATTTCGCCCACGGCCGGGTCACCAACTACTGGGGCGGCTCGTCGAGTGCCACCACTCACATGCTCGAGCTGATGCATTACAAGGGCGTGTTGCGAGTGGCGGGGCGAGAGACCGGCATTCGCTTGTACGCCCCTCGCGAGGCCGCCGCCGGCGTCAGCGGCGCACAGGCGCGACGGGCGCGCCTCGATGCGCTGGTCGACACCGTCGTTGCCAAGTACGCGCCATTGCCGGCGCCCAGCCTGAACTACGTGATCGCCCGCCTGCGGTATGCGGCGCCGCAGTGGCGCGACGAACTGCCTGGCGCGCTGGCGCGCGCGCGGCAGCGGCTGTCACACGCCGAGGTTGATGGCACGAAGTGGTACTGGCCGGCGGATGAGACGCTGGCGGCCGCCGAGGTGCCCGAGCTGGTACGGTTGCTGGCGCCGTTCGATCCGGTGGCGTGGGATCGGCGCCGCTTCGAACTGCTGTGGGGTTGGGCGTATCGATTTGAAGCCTACACGCCAGAACCGAAGCGCAAGCTCGGGTACTACGCGTTGCCCCTGTTGTGGCGTGACCAGGTGATCGGGTGGGCCAACGTGTCGGCTCGCGATGGCGAGATGAACGCGACGTTCGGCTACGTGGCCGGGCGGCCGCCTCGCGACCGAGCGTTCAAGGGTGAGCTCGCCGCCGAAGTTGAGCGATTCCGCAGCTTCCTGGTCTAGCGCGCCCTCAGTCTTCCTTCCACGGGTTGTTCGCGAACACCGCCAGCTCCGTCCACAACACGCGGCGCGGCATGTTGAGTCCCGCCATGATGGTCGCGGCAATGTCCTCGGCATAGAGCTTGTTGGGGTTGTTGCGGCCGGTCTTGCCCATCCAGTTGGTCTGCACTTCCGAGGGGCAGATGCACACCACGCGAATGCCGTGCGGTCGCAGCTCGGCCTGCCAGCACTGGCTGATGCCACGCACCGCCCACTTGCTGCCCGAATAGGCCGTGCCGCCCTTCGCGCCCTTCATGCCCGAGGTCGAGGCCAGCGTGATGATGTCACCGGCGCCTTGCGCCTTCATCAGCGGGACGACGCGGTTGGTGAGGTCAACCATGCCGAACACGTTGATGCCGAACAACTGGCGCATGGCGGTGATGTCGAGCGCGCCGATCTCCGCGTGATAGCCGATGCCGGCGTTGTTGATCAGCACGTCGATGCCGCCCATCACGCTGAGGCAGGCCTCGACCGTGCGCGCGTTGTCAGCATCAACCGCGACGTCGGCCTTGATGCCGTGTGCACTGGTGGCCTTGGCGACCGCGGCTATCTGCGCATCCTGGCGGCCGGTAAAGACCACCTGGTGCCCAGCGTCGCGAGCCTGCGTGACGATGGCGGCGCCAATGCCCTGGCTGCCGCCGGTAATCAGAAATCGTTGGGTCTGCATACGTGCATTATGCCCGTCCGTCCCCGAGAATCGGGATTACACTGCGCTCTGGTTCGACCGTCTCACTCGTTACTTCTCACTCGTTACTTCTCACTTCTCACTTCTTGCTTCTTGCTTCGTACTTCTCCCCGGGCCCCCCAGTCCGATCTCCCGTCGCTTCGCGTCCGGCCGCTACGACTAATTGCATTGGCTCTGGGACAATATGGCTACCATCCTGATCGTCGACGATCTCGCGAGCAACCGGAAGGCGCTGGCAGCGCTGTTGGTCCCCGGAGGGCATCGCCTGCTCGAAGCCGCCAACGGGCAGGCCGGGCTAGCGATGGTCGAAGCCGACCGGCCGGATCTTGTGATCACCGACGTGCTGATGCCGGTCGTGGACGGCTACGAGTTCGTGCGGCAGCTCCGCCTGGATCCCGGCACCAGTACCCTTCCGGTCCTGTTCTACACGGCGCCCTACGGGGAGCGTGAGGCGCGCGCACAGGCGCGCGCCAGCGGTGTGCCGTACGTCTTGACCAAGCCGCCTCTGGCCGACGAAGTGCTGCGGATTGTTGACCTCGTCCTCGCGGGAACGGTGGCCACCGACGCGACCAGCGATGAGGCCACCGAGGCGGCCCTCGACCGCGAGCAACTGCGGCTGCTGGGCGATCAGCTTTCTGAGACGACCGAGGATCTGCGTCTGGCCAATGCGCGGCTCCGCGCGCTGATCAACATCGGCCTGGACTTCGCATCGCAGCGCGATTCGGCGCGCCGCCTGCGCCGTGCCTGTTGGGCCCTGCACGATTTGTTCGGCGCCTCGTACGTCACGATCGGCATTCTCGGCCAGGACCGTCGCCTCCGCAGCCTGGTCTGCTCAGACCCCGACATCGAGCCGTGGGCCGCCGAGGGTGACCGCCCGTTCGGCATCTTCGCGACCGTCATCACCGAGCGGCGCGCCACGCGCGGCCAGGTGGCGACCGGCCATCCGGAGCCACGACCGTTTCCGGCGCGCCATCCGGAAGTCAGGGATTTCCTGATCGCGCCGATCACCTCACCGACCAGCGTGTATGGCTGGATCTGCCTCGTCTGCAACGAGGGCCGACCCTTTACGGCCGAAGAGCAACAGCAGGTGCTCGCCATGGCGGGGCATGTCGGCCGCCTCTACGAGCTCGAACACGAGACCGCGGAACGGATCGAGGCCGAAAGCGCCCTGCGGCAAAGCGAGAGCCTCAATCGCAATCTGCTGGCCCACTTGCCCCACCGCATCATCGTCAAGGATCGTCAGTCGATCGTCCGCTTCTGCAACGCCAACTACGCCAGCGACCTCGGACTGACGGTGGCGCAGGTGATCGGCACGAACGCGTGTGACCTGTATCCGCCGGATTTGGCCGATGCCTACAACGCCAACGACCGCGAGGTCATGGACAGCGGCGTGCTGCAGAATGTCGACGAGCCGTACCTGGCCCATGGCCAGAACCGATGGGCGCGGACCATCAAGGTGCCCTACCGCGACGAGCAAGGACAGGTCACCGGCGTGCTGGTGGTGTTCGAGGACATCACCGATCGGCGCCTGCAGGACGAGCAGTTTCAACAGGCGCAGAAGATGGACGCGATCGGCAGCCTGGCGGGAGGGATCGCGCACGACTTCAACAACCTGCTGACGGCGATTCTCGGTTACTGCGGGTTGCTGCTTGAGGATGTCGCAATGGGTGACGACCATCGCCGCGACATCATCGAGATCGAGAAAGCCGGTCAGCGGGCGGCGGCGCTGACGCGGCAGTTGCTCGCGTTCAGCCGCAAGGAGATCATCGCACTGGCGACCATCGACTTGAATGTCGTGGTCACCGAGATGCGGGTGATGCTGGAGCGACTGATCCGGGAAGACGTGAAGATTGTGGTCGGACTTGCCCCACAGCTCGACCTGGTGACCGCCGACCGTGGTCAGGCCGATCAGATCGTGCTCAACCTGGTGGTCAACGCGCGCGACGCCATGCCGAAAGGCGGCACGCTGACCATCGAGACCGCCAACGTCGTGCTCGATGAACACTATGCGCGGTCACATCGCGGGGTGGCGGCCGGGCCACATGTCTGCCTGACCATCAGCGACACCGGCCACGGCATGCCCCCCGATGTCCAGGCGCGCATCTTCGAACCGTTCTTCACGACCAAGACGCGCGGGCGCGGCACCGGCCTCGGCCTGGCGAGCGTGCAGGGCACCGTCGCCCGCAGTGGCGGCAGCATCGCCGTTTACAGCGAGGTCGGCAAGGGGTCGGCGTTCAAGGTGTACTTCCCGCGGGCCGACGCGGCGGCGGTCACCATCACCCCCGGCGTGCCGCTGATCCGGCCGGCCCTGGCGGGAACCGAAACCGTGCTGCTGGTCGAGGATGCCGACGAGCTGCGCAGCCTGGTCAGCTTGCTGCTGAAGCGGCAGGGCTACAAGGTGCTGGCCGCGGCAAACGCCGACGAGGCCAGAGTGCTCTTCAGCCAGCACGCGGAGATCAAGGTCCTGCTCACCGATGTCGTGATGCCAGGCGCCAGCGGTCCCGAACTGATGCGCGAGCTGATCGTCAGTCGTCCCGAGCTGAAGGTCATCTACATGTCGGGCTACACCGAAGACACCATCGTCGAGCACGGCGTGCTGCTGCCTGGTATCGCGTTTGTCGCCAAGCCATTCACGGCCGAGAGCCTGGGGCGCAAGCTGCGGTCGGTCCTCGACGGCGTGGATTGACGTATCCTCTGGGCATCGCGCATGCCCGCGCCGGCGGACCTGAAGGTCCGCCTCGACGAACCGGCAAAGGACCCATGGCCATCACCCTCACCGTCAACGGCAAGGCTCACACCCTCGACCTCGAACCGGAGATGCCCCTGCTGTGGGCGCTGCGCGAAACGATCGGCCTCACCGGCACCAAGTTCGGCTGCGGCATCTCGGCGTGCGGCACCTGCACGGTGCATCTTGATGGCCGGCCGGTGCGCTCGTGCGTACTGCCGCTCTCAGCCGCCGACGGGAAGAGCGTCACGACCATTGAGGGACTGGCCCAGAACGGCGTCCTCGACAAGGTGCAACAAGCCTGGATCGCGCACCAGGTACCGCAGTGCGGCTATTGCCAATCGGGAATGATCATGGCGGTGGCGGCGCTGTTGACGCAGACTCCACACCCGACGGATGCCGAGATCGACGCCGGCATCACCAATATTTGCCGCTGCGGCACGTTCGCGCGCATTCGCGCGGCCATCCACACTGCCGCCAGCGGCGAAGGGCGCGCGTCATGAACAAGTGGACCAGGCGCACGTTCATCGGCGCCGGCACCGTCGCCGGCGGTGGCTTCCTGCTCGGTGTGGCCGGCTTTACGTTGGCGCCAAGCCGCCACTCGCTGGTCGCTGCAGATGCGGCGGCCAAGGGCCAGCTCACGACCTGGATCACCATTGCCTCAGACAACGTCATCACCATCCTTGTCCCCCACTGCGAAATGGGACAGGGCACGCCGACCGCGCTCGCCATGATGGCGGCAGAGGAACTGGAAGCAGACTGGTCGCTGGTGCGCGCGCAGGAAGCGCCGGCGCTCGATGAGTACGCCAATGGCTACATCATCCGCGCGCTCGGTGGCGGCTACGTGCCGGCCATGCTGGGGCGCGGCGTTGACTACGGCGCGTTCAAAGCCATGGAGTGGTTCGGCCTGATGGTGACCGGCGGGTCGACTGCGGTGCGAGGCACTGGCGAGTGGGGCATGCGCGTGGCCGGCGCAGCGGCACGGGAGATGCTGGTCGCCGCCGCCGCCACACAGTGGAACGTGCCGCCGTCGGAGTGCATTGCCAGGGGCTCGCGCATCACCCATGCGGCGTCTGGACGCAATGCGACCTACGGCGAGCTCGCGCGCGCGGCTGCAAGCCAAGCGGTGCCGACCAGTCCGGTCCTCAAAAACCCCGACACCTTCACCATTCGCCGTAGTTCCGCGCAACGGCTCGACATTCCCGCCAAGGTGGATGGCAGCGCCATCTACGCCATCGACTTCACCACGCCAGGCATGCTCTACGCCGCCGTGGCGATGGCGCCGGTGCAGGGCGGCACCCTGCTGTCGGTCGATGCCGCGCCTGCGGAATCGATGGCAGGCGTGAAGAAGGTAGTGAAGCTGAACGAAGCGGTCGCGGTGGTCGCCGACAGTTTCTGGCGCGCCCGGCGCGCGCTGGCCGCGCTCACGCCAGAGTTCAGTGATGCCGGACACGGTGCGGTGTCGACCGCGTCCATCTTTGCCGCCTTCGATCAGGCGCTTGGCCCCGCGCCGGCGCTGCCGGGTAATGCCGCCAAGACCATCACCGCAGACTACCGCGTGCCGTTCCTCGCCCACGCCACCATGGAGCCGATGGCATGCACCGCCAAGGTTGAGGGCGCAGGCGCCGAGATGCGGGCCGAGGTGTGGGCCGGCGTGCAGGACCCGCTCAACGCCCGCAGCGTGGCCGCCAAGGCGCTCGGCATTGACGCCGCGCACGTCCGCCTCACCAACTTCTTGCTGGGCGGCGGCTTCGGCCGGCGCCTGCCCTTCACCTTCGACTACGTTGACCTCGGTGTTCGCGTCGCCCAGGCGATGTCGCCGGCGCCCGTCAAGACGATCTGGACGCGCGAGAACGATCTTCAGCACGACTACTACCGCGGCGCCGCCATGTCGCGTCACGCGGGTGCCCTCGATGCGAACGGCAGGCCGATCGCCGCGCACTCGAACTACACCGGCGGTGGCGATGGCGAAGCCGTCTTCATGCCGTATGCGATTGACGAGAAGGACACCGAAGAGAAGAAGGCCGCCCATCCGATCCGGCCGGGCCAGTGGCGCTCGGTGCTCAACTCGCAACACGGCTTCTTCAAGGAGTCGTTCATCGACGAGATGGCGCACGCCGCCGGCCAGGATCCGTTCGAGTTCCGGCGCGGCTTGCTCGGCGAGCAACCGCGCTTCAAGGCCGCGCTCGAGAAAGCGGCGGCCATGTCGGGTTGGGGCACGCCGCTGCCGCCAGGCGAGGGACGCGGCATTGCCATCTGTGACAGCTTCGGCACCATCTGCGCTGAAGTGGTGCACGTCGCCGTCTCTCCAGAGGGACAGCTTAAGGTTCTGCACGTTTACGCCGCCGTCGATTGCGGCGACATCGTCCATCTCGACGGCGCCACGGCGCAGGTCGAGGGCGGCATTATCTTCGCGCTGTCGGCGGCGCTGCTGAGCGAAATCCACATCGAGCAGGGCCGCATCGTGGAGACCAACTTCCGCGACTATCCGATGATTCACATTGCCGATGCACCGAAGGTGACGACCGCCTTCATCCGCTCCGATGCGCCGCTGGGCGGATTGGGCGAACCACCGGTGCCGCCGTTGGCACCGGCCCTGGCGAACGCGATCTACGCGGCGACCGGGATTCGCGTGCGCAACTTGCCCATCAAGAACACGTCGCTGAAGACCGCTGCCCCGACGACGGCCTGACGGTCATCGCTGGCACGCTGCGAAGGTTAAGAGGTGGTAAAAGGTCGCGAATGAGCGGCCCACCGGGGCGTCGGTCCGTGGCAACTGATGTACCCTCACATCCATGAGGACACACCGTTCTTCGGCGGGCTTGCCGGCCCTGACGCGCCGCACCTTTCTCGAACAACTTGGCATGATCGGCGGTTCCTCGCTCGTCATGAGCACCATGACCTCGTGGGAGCTGATGGCGGGTTCAGCGGGACAGCGACCCGAGTTGAGTGGCAAGCCGGCGAAGGCCAAGGTGTTGATTCTCGGCGGTGGGTTGTCGGGGCTGGTCACCGCCTACGAGCTGGGCAAGCTGGGCTACGACTACCAGGTACTCGAGGCGCGCGAGCGGGTCGGTGGCTTGCAGTGGACCGTGCGCAAGGGTTCCGAGCACACCGAACCGGGCGGCGATCGCCAGGTCTGCACCTTCGACGAAGGGCAGTACATCAACGTTGGCCCGTGGCGCATTCCGCACTCGCACCACGGCGTACTGGACTACTGCAAGGAACTGGGCGTTCCGCTGCAGGTGTTCCTCAACGAATCAGACGCCTCGTATTTCTTCTACGAAGGCACTACCGCCGGATCGCTATCAAACAAGAAGATTCGCTTGCGCGAGGTCAAGGCCGACCTCGCCGGCCAGGTCAACGAGCTCCTGATCAAGGCGATCGATCAGAACAAGCTCGACGCGCTGCTGACCGCCGAGGATCTGAAGCGTCTCACCAACTACCTGATCAGCCAGGGCTACCTCGATGCCAACACCCGCACCTACAAGGCGTTCGCCAACCGCGGCGAAGGCGACCCGCACCAGCTGACCGCGCTGCTGACGGCGGGCTTCGGCAACCGCCTTCGCTCGGTGCCCGCGATCGAAGGCACGACGGCCGCACCGATGTTCCAACCGGTGGGTGGCATGGACCAGATCGGCAAGGGCTTTCAGCGGGCGATTGGACCGAAGCGGATCACCTTCAATGCGGAGATTCAGGCGGTCCACCAGAGCGACACCGGCGTCAAGGTCACCTACCTCGACACCAAGAGCGGCAAGAAGGTCGAAGTCGCTGGCGACTACGTCGTCGTCTCGATGCCGTTGAACCTGATCGCCGCCCTCGACATCAACATTTCGAGCGAGTTGATGGAGGCGGTCAAGCAGGTGAACTACAGCAACAGCGCCAAGGTCGGTCTCGCCATGAAGCGCCGCTTCTGGGAAGAAGACGAGGGCATCTTCGGCGGGCACTTGTATTCCAACCTGCCGCTCGGTGAATTCTCGTACCCGTCGAACGACTACTTCACCAGGAAGGGCGTGCTGTTGGGTCTCTACGCCAACGGCCCGGTCGGCACCCTGCTCGATCAGCCGGTGGCGGCGCGCATCGAGCACGTGCTGACGCACGCGAGCAAGGTGCATCCGCAGATCCGCGCCGAATTCGAGAGCGCGTACGCGGTGTGGTGGAAGAAGGTCAAATACAACATGGGCGGCTACGCCAGCGGGCGCAACGAAACGCGCCGGCAGCAGCTGTCGAAGGTCGACAATCGCATCCTGCTGGGTTCAGCGGCGGTCACGCCGCACTCGGAACCCGATTGGCAGGAGGGTGCCGTCTCGGCCGGCTGGCAGGCGCTCAAGCTGGTCCACGAACGCGCGATGCGCGGGTAAGCACGCGACCCGGTCTGGCGCCGGTGTGCGTGCCACGATCGATCACCAGCACGCCGTTGACCACGACGTACCGCACGCCTTCCGAGTAGTGATGCGGGTCGGCGAATGTCGAGCGATCCGTGATGGTCGCCGCATCGAAGATCGTGATGTCGGCGGCCAGTCCTTCCCGCAACAAGCCGCGCCCCTGCAGTCCCAGCCGCGCCGCCGGGAACGACGTCATCTTCCGAACCGCTTCTTCGATCGACAGGATGCCGCGCTCGCGCACGTAGTGCCCGAGCACCCGCGGATAGGTGCCGAACGCGCGCGGATGCGGCGCGCCGGCGCCCAGCTTCGTCAGGCTGCCATCGGAGCCGATCATTCCAAACGGCGAGGCCATCAACCGCTCGACATCGGGTTCGTCATAGGCGTGGAAAATCGCGCTGCAGCCGCCCTTCAGTTGCAGCTCGATCACCATGTCAGCCATCGCCGATTGCGTCGAGGGCTGGCCCGCCGCCTTCAGGAGATCGGCAAGGGTCTTCCCCGCCAGGGCCGGATCGAATCCACACCGCACCAACTGGATGCGGGTGGCATCGTCGCCAAAGCGCTCGTCGATGAACTCGAGCATGCCCGACTTCACTTCTTGCCGTGAGCCGGGGTTGCCGAGCAGGCTCTTCAACTGATCGTCGGCCAGCGCCCAGCGTGGGAAGATCAGGCTGATGCCGGTCTGCGACGCGGTGTACGGATACTGATCGAACGTCACGTCGACGCCACGGCCGCGTGCCGCAGTGATGAGGGCCAGCGACTGGACGCTCTGGCCGAACTGCCGCCGGCCACCGACTTTGTGGTGGCTGATCTGCACCGGGATGTGCGCCTCTTCGCCAATGCGAATCGTCTCGCGCACCGAATCGAGCACCTTCCCGCCTTCGTCGCGCATGTGCGACACGTAGATGCCGCCGTGCTCGCGCGCCACCGCGGCCAGCGCGATCACTTCCTCGGTGTTCGCGTAGGTGCCGGGGACGTAGGCCAGTCCGGTCGACAATCCGAGCGCGCCCTCGTCCATGGCGGACGCCACGAGCGCCTTCATCTTCGCCAGCTCCGCTGGCGTGGCATAGCGGTTGGCCGTGCCCATCACCGCCTCGCGAACCGTGCCGTGACCGACGAACAGCGCGAGATTCGGTGTGAAGTGCGCCGCCTCGGCCTTCGCCAGGTACGGCGCCAGCGGCAACGGCGAGCTGCCGTCGTTGCCATCGACGATGGTGGTCAGGCCCTGGAGCAGGTAGCCTTCCGCAGTGGGCAGTTCGAACAGGCGCTCACGCGCGTGAGCGTGCGGATCGATGAAACCAGGCGCGACGATCAATCCCGTGGCGTCAATGCGGCGGGTGGCCGCCGCTCCAGCCAGGCTGCCGATGCGAACAATTCGTCCGTTCGACACGGCAACGTCGCCCGCCATCCACGGCGCGCCGCTGCCGTCGACAATTCGCCCGCCGGTGATCAGCAGGTCGAACGCCGCCGCCTGCCGGGCCGCCGGGGCCTGCGCGCCCACGGTCACGGCCACCGCTAACCCCACCAAGCCGAATGCGCCGAGGTTCCTCATGCCGAGAGAGCTTACTTGAACGGGTGCGGGCGCGGGGTCGTATCCGACGGCGGCGGCAGCTCGGTGATATACGGCCTCCTACACGCTGACGCGCGGGCGCGCTAACGCGGCCGCCACTCGCACCATGCGCGAGCGGGCATCGCTGGCCACCTCCGCCAATTCTGGTCCCAGGCGCGTGGCCACGCTGCCCAGCAGCACAGCCGGATCGGTCAGCCGCACGATCGTGCGCAACTCGCCGGCCGCCTCCACCGTCACGTTGCACGGCAGGAGCAACCCGACCGAGGGGTCTTTGGTGACGGCGGCAAACGCCAGCGGGGGATTGCAGGCGCCGAGGATCACGTACGGGCGAAACTCTTTCCCGAGCTTCTCCTGGAACGCGGCCCGCAGATCGATCTCCGTCAACACGCCGAACCCCTCGTGCTTGAGCGCCTCTTTCACGCGGTCGATGGCGCCCTCGAAGCCCATGGCCAGTTCGACTTCGAAACCTAACGGGTGTGGCACGCTCATAAGTCCTCCAGTTCGATCGCCTGTTGGTCGTGAAAGCAAGGACCGCACCATGACCCGAGGCCATGAATTGCTGGACAATCGCGTCCACACGGGGTTATTCCCAGCAGTGGGTGCGGAAATTCCATCGGCCGCAGCAGGGGTGCTACCGTTGACGGATGCGCACCTCGCTTGTCGCCCTCATCCTGTGCCTGACGGCCCTGCCGGTCTCCGCCCAGCGCCTGTCCAGCAACGTCACCCCCGAGCGCTACACGCTGTGGTTTGCGCCGGACCTCGACCAGGAGACCTTCCGCGGTCGCGAGTCGATTGCGGTGTCGCTGGCGGCGCCGTCGACCACCATCACGCTGCACGCCGCCGAGATCACGTTTGGCGAGGTCACCGTTGAAGACGGCAGCGGCTCGCAGGTGGCTCGCGTCACCCTCAACGAAGCAGACGAGACGGCGACACTGACCGTGCCCCGCGCGATCCAGCGCGGACCGGCCACCATTCGCATCGCCTACACCGGCATCCTCAACGACAAGCTGCGCGGCTTCTACCTGAGCAAGGCCAACGGCCGCAAGTACGCCGTCAGCCAGATGGAAGCCACTGACGCCCGGCGCGCGTTCCCGTCGTTCGACGAGCCGGCCTTCAAGGCCACCTTCGAGATCACGCTGATGATCGACGCCGCCGACACGGCGATCTCCAACGGCCGCCAGGTCTCAGACACGCCGGGGCCCGAGCCCGGCAAGCACACCGTCGTCTTTGCGCCGACGCCGAAGATGTCGAGCTATCTCGTGGCGTTGCTGGTCGGCGACTTCGTCTGCCGTTCGGGGAGTTCCGGCGTCACGCCTATTCGCGTGTGCTCGACGCCTGACAAACAGGGCCTGACGGCCTTCGCCCTGTCGGCCGCGGAACAGCAGGTGGCCTTCTTCAACCAGTATTTCGGCATTCCGTATCCCTACGAGAAACTCGACATCATCGGCGTGCCCGACTTCGCCGCCGGCGCGATGGAAAATGCCGGCGCCATCACCTTCCGCGAACGCATGCTGCTGGCCGATGAGGCCACGGCTTCGGTGGGATTGCGCAAGGGCGTCGCCTCGGTGATTTCGCACGAGCTGGCGCACCAGTGGTTTGGCAACCTGGTCACCATGAAGTGGTGGGACGACATCTGGTTGAACGAAGGGTTCGCGACCTGGGCGGCCAATAAACCGCTCGCCGCGTGGAAGCCCGAGTGGAAGATGGACGCCAACGCCGCGTCGGAAACGCAGGCCGCCCTCGGCCTCGACGCGCTGCGCTCGACCCGCGCCATCCACACGCCAGTGGAAACACCGGCGCAGATTAATGAAGTGTTTGATCCGATCGCCTACGAAAAGACCGCCGGCGTGCTGGGCATGATCGAGGCGTATGTCGGACCCGAAGCGTTTCGCAAGGGCGTGTCGTCGTACCTGTCGAAGTACTCGCTCGGCAACGCCGCCGGCGAAGACTTCTGGACCGAGGTCACGCGCGTCACCGAGAAGCCGGTCAATCGCATCATGAAGAGCTTCGTGGAGCAGCCGGGCGCACCCATGCTGTCGGTGCAGACCCGCTGCGTCGCCGGCAACACCGAGGTGTCACTCAAGCAGCAGCGCTTCGTCGGCGCTCCGGGCGCTCCCGCCGCCGCACCGCAAACCTGGACGCTGCCGGTCTGCGTCAAGACCACTGCGGGTCCCGCCACCTGCACCATCGTGACGCAAGCCGAACAGACCATTCGCGCGCCGGGCTGCGGCGCCGCCATGGTCAACGCCGACGCGCACGGCTACTACTTCACCGAATACGAGCCGGCCGCCGTCGCCGCGCTCGCCACGCGGACGCCGCCACTCAGTGCGGTCGAGCGCATCAGCCTGCTGGGCGATGAATGGCGCATGGTGCGAGCCGGCCGTCACGACGTCGGCGTGTTTCTCGACCTGGCCGCCGCGTTCGCGACGGATGAGTCACCAGACGTGTTCGCCGCCTTCGTGGGCCGCCTGCGATCGGTTGGCGGCGACATTGCCGATGCGAGCCAGCGGCCCGCCTTCGAGGCGTGGGTGCAAGCGCGACTGCGCCCGGCGCTGGATGCCATCGGCCTGACCGACGGCCTGAAGGATTCAGACGAGGTCAACAGCCGCCGCGGCCTGTTGCTGCAATTGCTGAGCGGCGATCCCGCCGTGCAGACGCGCGCGCGCGAACTGGCCGACGCCTACATGGCCAAGGCCTCGTCGCTCTCACCGACGCTGGTGTCGCCGGTGCTGCAAGTCGCCGCCGCCGGTGGCGATGCCGCGCTCTATGACCGGTACCTGGCGCGGATGACCGCCGCTGCCGCGGCGCCGGACGAGTTCTACCGGTACTTCAATACCCTGGCCTCGTTCCGCGATCCGGCGTTGGTGACGCGCACGCAGCGGTTCGCGCTGTCATCGCAGGTGCGGTCGCAAGACGCACCGGTGCTGTTCGCGCAGTTGCTGGGTTCCCCAGCTACGCAGGACGGCACGTGGGCTCTCGTCAAGGCCGAATGGCCGGCGCTCACCGCCAAGCTCGGCACCTTCCAGGGCCTCCCGAACATCGTCGGCTCCCTCGGCGCCTTCTGTTCTGCGGACCGCGCGGCCGACATCAAGGCCTTCTTCGATGCGCATCCGGTACCTGAGGCGGCGCGCGCGTTGCAACAGTCGCTCGAGCGCATCGCCACGTGCACGGCGGTCAAGACGCGGCAGTCGCCGGCGTTCGGCAAGTGGCTGGCGGCGCGCTGAAGGGCGCCATCCGAGGGAGCAGCGGACAGTGTCGCCTGATCAGGCTCGGCCGTTCCTGAAAACAGGTCAGAAATCAGGCGTATTTCGCACGAATTCATCGGCATCAGCCTTGCACAGTGACGGGTCAGGCTATGCGTGGCCGCTTGAAGGAAGGTGAATTGTGAACCGCATCAAATCGGGAATTGTGGCTGTGATTCTCGCATCGTTCGTCGCCGCCCTACCGACGCCCCTTCTGGCGCAAGGCAGGGATCGGGACAGGCGCGACCGCTACGAGGACCGGTGGGATCGACACGAGGACAAGCGCGATCGGCGCGACGATCGGCGGGATCGGCGCGATCGGCGCGACTACGAGGAAGCCCGCCGTGACTACTGGGATGCCTCGCGCGATTACCGGCAGGACAATCGCGCCAACCGTGGTCGCCGCATGAACCGCAGCGATCGCGTCTACCGCGGCTCTGACAACCGCTACTACTGCAAGCGCGACGATGGCACGACGGGGTTGATCATTGGCGGCGTGGCGGGCGGCGTGCTCGGCAACATCATCGCCCCCGGTGGGTCAAAGATCCTCGGGGCGATCATCGGCGCCGGTGCTGGTGCGCTGATTGGCCGCGCGATTGACGACGGCGACATGGTGTGTCGCTAGTCCATGTGGACTGTTGCCTTCTAACGGCTGGACTTGCAGATCTCGCGCACGAGGCCCCGCAACCAGCGATGCGCCGGGTCGGCGTCCAGCCGCGGATGCCAGAGCAACGACACCGTAATCTCCGGCAGCGCCACCGGCAGAGGAAACGTGTGCATGCCGGCGCGCAGGTTGCCGGTGTGCCGCTCGGGCACGCTGGCGATCAAGTCGGACCCGCGGACCAGCGCCAGCGCGGTCGAAAACCCGCCAACACCGGAAACAATCTTCCGCTCAAAACCGAGTGAAAAGAGAGCGTCGTCAATCGGGCCCTTGTCGAGACCCCGCCGCGACACCGAGATGTGCCGGCCGGCCGCGTAGCGAGCGACCGTCACCTTGCCCCGGCTCAACGGGTGGCCTTTTCGGACCACGCCGATGAAGCGGTCACGAAACAGTGCCTGCGCCCGCACTTCCGGACCGGTCGCCTGGTCGACGACACCGGTTTCCAGGTCAACGCTGCCGTCGCGCAGCGGCACACTGTCCTTGGTTGGCTTGGCTACGAAGCGCAAGCGCACGCCCGGGGCTTGCTCGCCCACTCGAGCAATCAGCTCTGGCCCGAAGTTCTCCACGAAGCCTTCGCGGGTGCGCAGCGTAAACGTGCGGACGAGTTGCTGGAGATCCAGCGTGTGATCAGGGCGCAGGACGGCCGTGACCTCCTGAACCAGCCGGCTGACTGGCTCGCGGAGCTGCTCGGCTCTCGGTGTCGGCACGAGTTCGCGGCCGGCCCTCACCAACAGCGGATCGCCGGTCGTCTCACGTAACCGCGCCAGCGTTCGGCTCATGGCTGATGGGCTCAGTCGCAGGCGCCGGGCGGCGCGGGCGACACTGCATTCGGCGAGCAGCACATCCAACGTGAGCAACAAATTGAAATCCGGGGTCGACATGCCTCGACCTTAGCCCCCATTGTGATGTGGCGTCAAACGCATGTATTCAATGCGAATGACGCGTCTTCCGCCATGTCACTGTGGGAGCTACCCTCTCAGGCATGGCACTGGTCAGTCTTGCGCTCGCCATGTTGCTGTCGTCCCTCGGGACCAGCAGTGCCAACGTCGGCTTGCCGGCGCTGGCCCAGGCGTTCCACGCCTCGTTCCAGGCCGTGCAGTGGATCGTGTTGGCCTATCTCCTCGCCAACACCACGCTGATCGTCAGCGCCGGAAGGCTGGGCGACGTCTTCGGCCGCCGGCGCCTGCTGCTCGCCGGCATCACCCTGTTCACGATGGCGTCGGCGCTGTGTGCGCTCGCGCCAACGCTCGGACTCCTGATTGCCGCGCGCGCCGCCCAGGGTCTCGGTGGGGCGATCATGATGGCCCTTGCCATCGCGATGATCGCCGACACCGTGCCCAAGGCCGAGACCGGGCGCGCCATGGGGCTGCTCGGCACGATGTCGGCGATTGGCACCGCGCTGGGGCCCTCGCTGGGCGGTCTTCTTCTAGCCGTGTTCGATTGGCGGGCGATCTTTCTCATCAACCTGCCACTGGGCATCGTAGCGGTGGCGCTCGCCTCCTGGTCGTTGCCCGCGGATCAACCGGCGTCCACGGCTGGCGCGTTCATGATCCGGCTGTCGATGCTGCGCGATTCCGCAT
>ENA-ORBV01006362-ORBV01006362.1-microbial-mat-metagenome-genome-assembly--contig:-NODE-6362-length-20909-cov-5.922811_pt1 | contig 20909 bp, 4 predicted proteins | sample MGYA00237777_ERZ505514 | MGnify/ENA primary metagenome ERZ505514 (study PRJEB26160, sample SAMN06269048) | microbial mat metagenome | isolation source: Oligotrophic lake microbial mat | place... | reverse complement strand
AAGGGAGGGGGAACAAAGGAAGTCTCGGGTTGTTGACTCGCGATTGAGTGGGGGAAACTCTCTGAGTCCTGTCCTCGAGTTGGATGACAACACCTCCACCAATGCCAATTCCCAGAGGTCAGAAGACAGTGCCGAAGAAGATCTTGTGGCCAAAGACGAAGAGGTTGAGGCTGATGACACCGTCAAAAACACGTCCATTGCAAGTGACAACAAGGAGGTCCTTCCTGTCCATGACATTGTCAAAAATTAGTCCAATGAACCCATTGTCGACAAAGTGATTGCTGAGGAGTCTACCCAGAATTCAGATGACAATGTGGAAGAAAAGTTTGACGTCCAAAATGAATCTAGCAACGATGAAGTCATGGCATTGGCTGACAACAAGGATGATTGCAATGTGGAAGACTCTGCTTCTGAGCTAGCCAGACAGTCAACCATCCCTTGCTCTGACTGTCCAGTGAGGAACATCAACAAGCACAATTGACATTTGATGCATGATTGAATTGAGGGTTCACTTTGCCTGTTAGGCTGACCATCATGCGGAAGAAAACATTGCTGTGGTGGCAAGAAAGATAAAAGAAGAAGATGACGACCCATGCCAAGAGGACAGCTGCTCGCAAGCGGGCCCGAGATGCTGTCATGCCTCAAGACAAAAAGGCTGCCAAAGACAAGCCAAACAAGAATTCAAAGAAGGACGACAAGCCTCCCAAGTGCAAGAGCTTCTCCAGGAACAAGAATCCTTGCACCAGGCACACCATCCATGGGGGTGATTGCTGCAAGGGACCAAAGCATTTTAGATGAGTGTTAATTCGTCATGCAATGCCAACAGAGATTTACCTTTCCAATGTGTGAGATTCATCACAGCATTGTAAACTTAATCTCTTGGCACATTGATGGCACATGACAACCTTTGCCTTGGTGCTCAGCATTCCTTTGGTCCCACACCCTGCACCACATGCGAAAAAAATCAATTGTTTTGGTAGCCAAATTAGTAACACTTTTTTTGAGTAGAATTGGTTCTAGTGCAATCAAACTTTTTGATATTCTGCCTTTGAAGAAGTGTAGTCTCTCAGTTGCAATCTGGACTGATGCTTTGGTTCTCAGTTCTGCAGGGACCATGGAATTTGGAAAGCACATGGCTCCCTTGACACCACAGCAGGAAAGCTTGTAGCCCCAAGCTCCGTGTCAAGGGCTTCTAGCTTCTGGCAGAGTCAATGTAGACACTTGGTTCTCCAATCCTCCACATTTGGGGAGCATGTGAATGTGCACAGTCTGCATTGTAGGCTGGGCAGCACTGTCTGCAGTTGACTTGGTCACAACGAGGACACTTTTAATGCATGTGAAAGCTGTCATTCTAGATCCATGTATTCAGCCTGGCCACAATGATGCTTTATCAATTGCCTGCACTGTAGTTCTTAATGTAGTCTTTTGTTGCTCAAGGGGATGACCTGGAGTAGCAATTGCTATTTGATGTGAAAGCATTGCTATCTCTCTCGCCTTGGTGACGACCAGCGTTGTTTGGTTTAGCTCAGGTAAGAAAAACACAGATGACCCGGCGGTAGCTACTAGCTACTAGCTAGCTAGTAGTAGATCAAGAGGACCGCATTCTTCACTCAGCGTATCACAATCAGATTGCTGCTTCCTCTGTGCTGGAGGATGCCACAGCTTGCTCAGCGAATTTCTAATCGCGAAGGCTGTAGTGCCCCCTTCGAATGGGGGCTCTGCTATCATTGCAGGTAGGTACTTCTCACATTTTTTTTTGTTTAATAGTTTTAATCTGTGCTAGGAGATGTTGCTCTTTCTGTGGTCGTTCTTTTTCTCCTCGATCCCGTTCGCGGTGGTATGTCGTTGAGTCTGTGTCGAGTCATTCTAGTCTACGATATTGGTCCTCACTTATCATGTTCGGCCGAAGCCGAAAGGCGCTTACTGCTGCGACTGTGGCTTTCTGTCTGCTGTTTAGAAGTTGCCTCTTTCTTTCAATTGTTTCTTCCATTGTGCATCACCAATCATCTGTCTTCCATTTCCACTCGGAAATTGACAACTCTACCAAAGCCACGAGGCTGTTGATCACTTGATAATGTAGCGAGGAAGGGGATACCTTGGGAGAAGGCATCTTGAAAGTTCTGCCTCTCATCCCATACTTCTGCGAAGCTAACAAGGTTCACGTCAATATGAGTCCTGCCGTCCCATTGTAAAACTGCACTGCCTTCGGACCAGAAAGAAGAAATGAGACATCCATCTCCTACATCATCATGAACGGTAATGCTCGGAACATCACCCTCCGTTGCCAAAGAATCGATTGCGCTTTGCAAGACTTCCTTCAGCTTGGGGGCAGACAATTCAGGAAGTTCCGTAGTATCAGGTGCCTCCATTTTGCGCATAACATTAGTCGGATCCACGGTTGTAACTCGACCACTTTCGTCATACACGTGAACCTCATATGTCTCATCGGAATTCCGTTCCACAACTGAGCCTTGGCGCCAGGTTGATGAAGTTTTGACTAAAACTCTTTCCCCCGGACCAATGGGTAACAAGGAGGCCTGCGTTCCAGTCTCGAGTTTTCGAATCACTCCGCGTTCAACATTTGTCGTAGCACTGGGATCATCTATTTCGAGCACGTTATATGTTCCATCGTCAAACATTTCCACAACTCTACATGGATACCATTTCTCTAAAAAGACGTCTTCCGCAAGATTGGCTAAGACATTCTCTCCAACTGAAAGCGCCTTTAGGGGGGCTTGAATTTCAAACTGAAAAAAAGTTTGTTGTCCCAAAGGAGTTTGAGCTGCCCATTGTTCACGAGCGGGGCCCAAATCATAGTCACTAAGCGCGACGAATTTCGAAGGTTCAAAATCCGCGATGTAGTTCGTGATGCCGTCCTTCACATCTCGGATGACAGAGTAAAGGCCAGTGCTTCTTTCAATCGTTTCCACCATGTCAGCCAGATGCTTATAGAATGAAACATCGCCTGTGGAAAATATTCCCAGCTCCAAGGTTGTCCCGTTGAACTGCACATCAGCTCGGTAGGCTGGACTGAACTGAGCAAAATCGGTTCTAAACCTTTCCAAAAGAGTTTTGCGCCAAGATGATTCCGTGTCATACGAGCTCGGTGCCAAGATAGCATAATGGTCTTCGAGTAATTTTTTTCGGTTTATGGCGCTGCTGAAGATCTTATGCATTATTCGACCGACAGCATGGGGAGCTCCTTGGTCAAGTACCAGCCCGCTGATCTTTTCACCAGCCAAAGATTCCTTCAAACTGCGCAAAATCTCAGTTTCACAGGTATACATACTTGGTGAGGAACTATTGGTGCGGTCTTTAAGCGCGGAACAGGCCCGTACAGGTAGGACTTTCGCCACTTTATTCGTTTTCGACAGCACTTCCAAGCTCTTGCACGGAGACGATTCTTCTCCACAAACAACGACGACTACCGGATCCGAGACCCGAATCAATGGCAGCATATCAAGTAGAAGGTCATCAATGATGCTCTGCCCGGCAGTAGAAGAGCCTTCGTGGATAGCACCTGTGGTTGACTCGCATAATAACTCAGGTGAACTTGGACCGACCTTGGCTGCGTCTTCCTTTGAAATGGCAACGCCATACATACCCCCGGTGACAATGCGGTACGAAGAGGAGACGGATCGTCCATCATTGCCGGCCAGTGCAGCAATGACTTCGGCTTCAACAGCACTTTGCTTCTCTTGACTGCTCCAAAGGAGTATGTCGAACGCACAGTAATTGTGATTTGGCCATGCTCGGACAGCGACGTAGCCTTCTTGCAAGATAAATATCATCGTGTTCTTGCCCGGGGAAGTGCTGTTTGTCGGCGAAAGAACCACATACTTTTCCTCAACACCTGCTCTCTGCAATGCTTTGCTGATCCTGGTTTTCATAGTTTCGAAAGAATCTACCAATATATTTACTTCCTCCAAATCCAAAATGGTGAGAACACCAAGCCTTCTCTCCGTAGTATCCGCGGATTCGACTGCTTCGGTTTCTTCTTTGTGGCAATCCGTGTTCACGAGATCTTCGTTTGTTCGATAATTATACCAACCATCGAAATGTCCGTTTCCTCGTGTTTTCAGATACACAGTGTCGACATCAAGGTTTTTGGGAGTCTTTTTGAGAAAGTCAATCTGGTTGCTCCCCATCGTGATGGATTGTTGGCAGAGAATGGGCACATCATGGTATTCAATATCCACCGTGTACTTTACAAAGTCAACGTTTCTTCCCCGAACAAAATCCTCATTGCGGGCAATGACACCATCTGGTTTCGCCAGCATGACGGCCACATCCATGAGACTCAGATCCTTGGTCACCATCAAACCTTCCGTGACGTACGTCAACAGATCGACCAATACCAAATCAAAGGTTCCAAAATATTCTTGGGGGAGCATTCGTAAGCTTTTGGCTGCATCCCCAAACCACCATTGGACCTTGGGGTTGTCAAAATGAGGTTGGGTTCCAAAATTCTTAAAGCTACTGCGGACGACTTGTTGGTCCAATTCCATTCCAATCACCAATTCCAAAGACGGATATTTGAGAATCTCATGAAGAATCATATTGTCGCCTCCACCAAAGAATATGACCCGTTTGACGTCGTGATCTAGAAACCGGGCTGGATAATGAACAAAGGCTTCGTGATAATGTGGACGAAAACTCGTGCAGGTTTGCAACCAATCCGCAAGGCGAAGGCAGGTATCCCCCGTTTCTTCCTTGTGCTCGAATTGAACCTTTTGATATTGGGAGCGCACTTGATCAATTGGTTCGTATCCTTCGGTTGATAATGGATAACGACATATATCCGTGCTGTAATCCAATGGGTCTGGTCGATCTTCTAGAGTGTCATAGACGCGAGAGAAAGTGGAATTTCGATTGTCGGTTGCTGTTCCTAATTGGCCCGTGGCAGACACCTCGTATTCTGTGACTGTCTCCGGATCATTATCGTCGTCCTCGTCTTCGACAACCCCCCAAAAGATGGCCTGTTCCAAGGCTGTGGTAAGAGCATCGTAATACTCCAAAATGGCTTTTCGTTCGTGACGGACGGACAATTGTTGCGCTTCTTGCGATATACTTTCTTTCATGTTGTTGAGTCGTTTGAGATGAGCCCGAAGCCAATTCAAATGCATCATGTCGGGTTGTTCCGACAACCATGTGACTTGAAGTTCAAGTTCATCATTGTTGTTGTTGTTGTTGTTCTTGTGGTTGTTGTCGTGCTTCTTTGTTTCCTCCAATTCCAAAACCAATTTGGTACCATCGGGCGTTTGCAAATCCCACCGTCGTGGATAGGGTTCGACGAAGCCATATTGCCAGAAAAGGGCGGGCACAACAAATTTATACGCCCTGGTTTCACAATACTTGTCCTCGTCATGGTCGTCCTCGTGACAGGCATTGTAGGAAATATACAATTCTTCTCCCTTGGCAATGTTCCGCAAGGCCATGACCTCGACCATATTTTTTTTCACAGAGACTTGCTCTTCCTCCTCCTCCTCCTCTTCTGAATCCTCCTCTTCACTGACTTCTTCGTCATTTTCGATGTCACTGCCCTCGGCTGTAGGGTTGTCGTCCTTCTCTGACGACTTAGCTTCACCTGCTTCCTCCTCGCCCTCCTCCTCCTCCTCGTCATCACCCGAATCATCAGTTTTATCTTGTACAATTTCAAACATGGTGACAAAATGATGATCCATATTATGCCACTGTCCATTGCGATGATTGGCCAAGTCGAAGACGGGCAACAAAATATCGTCCCAACTTTGAACTTTGAGGATGCGCCATGCTTCTTCCTCCATGGGATCCCCCGATCCACCACAGATTTCTTGAAAGGAATTGTCTTCTTGTTCCTTTTCCAACAATGCGGCCAAGTTTTTGTGCAGCGGCAATTCCCGCCCCACCAGTTTTGTTAATAACGATTTGCCTTGGGAACTCCAATCGGACACTGGACTCCTTTGGGTTTGATGATGATAGATATATTGGACGTACGGGGCATAGGCACTGGCATTGCCCTTGTGGTATTCATTAATCAATTCGTAGGCGGTAAAACACAAATCCTGTTTATCATCCTCCTCGTCATCATCGTCGGCCCCGTAATTGCCAATCATGGCCGATTGTGGAATTTTCAAAAGAATTTCTCCCTCGGCAACATCTTGCAAAGCGAAAAGTCCACCATTCCTGTCGTGGTTGGCATCCTGAAGCGGTGTTTGAACATAGCCAATCTTGTCGCTGACAAAGCCTCCTGGTTTGGAACGTAGCCAATCGATTAATAACACTTCGCCATTAGCAGTCCCTTGTTCTGGCGGATGTTGGTCTTGGTCCTGATCTTCTGACTGTGGCTTAATACTTTCATGTTGTTTATTCTCTCGTGGTAGTAGTGTTGGCGGCAGCTCCAGAGTTGGTTCTGCTTGTACATTTGGCTGCTGCTGCTGCTGCTGCTGTTGATGCAAGGCTTGGACGACCGTGCCGTGGACGATCCTGCAGGCGTGGAGTAATAATAACAACAAGCATGTCGTTCTTGGAATAATGGTCCACCGCTTGGGAATCATGCTCCTATCTTTTGTCTACGAGCTAGTAGCTAGCTGCGAATGCATCCATAGAGGATTGATTGATTCCAATGACTGTATGATCTAGGTAGCTAGTATTGATTTATGATGCTATCGATAATATCGGCATGTAAATGGGATCTTGGTGTTAGAGATAAATAATAGTGAGTGGCATTCCTTAAAAGACCACAAATTAGGTACTAATATCCTTTGAAAGAAGCGAAGCCCTTCGGTTCGTGTTGTTTCTTGTTGGCGCGCCCAATTTTTCACCAACGCATGTGCGCGGCGAAGGAATTGGAATCGCCCCTTGGGTACGTAGGTGGATCGATGGGAATAGGTTTCCAACACAGACTCCTTCACAAACAGCACTTCCTCACACCCTGCTTCAAGAAGAACCTGTCAAGCATTCTTACTACTAGCTAGAACAGGACTAGCCAATAATAATCATGGCAGTAGCTGGAGTAATGATGAATGTAGTTGCTTGCTAACTCATGTGACATGCTGGCTAGGTGATCACATGCATTGTGTTTCCGTTGCCCTTCACTGATGGACAATGAATGACTCTTGCAGATTGTCAATTTGTTCAAATCAACAATTTGGCTAATGAGAGACTTTCCAAGCATGGTTTTGATGCAAAGCAAATTTCTTGTTGGTGTCATTTGTGCCATTCAAAATGTCAGAACATCAGTTTCGTGGTCTCTCCGATCCCCTCCCATCAAAAAGAGTTGTTGGCATCAAACTTTAGTGTGTCAACTTTGAGGAACTCTCTGCATCTAACAAAATGCAAGTTCTATTTTGCGCACATTGAATTTGCAGTGTTGAGAGTGGTGCGTCTGGATTGGTCCAAACAGATGAAGCCACAAGACTGCATTTTTGCAATTGTTGTTGCGTTGGGGATCAAACTGCCAAAATGTGTCTGACAATGATGTGTAGCAGCTCAGGTCTTGAACTTACTGGAAGAGGTGAACATGTGGCATTGTCTGGCAAGTCAATCGTGCCATTTTGTTGGAAAAAGTGTTGCTGCTAAATGTTGAATTTGAATCACATGACTCGCAAATGCAAAATGTCAATCACAACCAAAAACAAATTCTTAGAAAGCATTTGTACAACATTCAATGTCGTTGAGAGTGAACACATGCAAAAAAGACAATTTTGGTCCATCCAACAAGGGTCACTTGCCCTGATCAAAATGTCAAAAGATGAAATCCATTTTTTAGAAGCAAGACAACTCTTGAATGATTCTTAATGGATCATCATCTCTTTTGTTGCTTAGCAGGAGTATGAACATCTTAAATGCACTAGTCATTAGCACCTAAAGCATTAAGAGAACAGCAAACTAGCTAGCAATGCAATTGGCCACAATCTGCCACGACAGCTACAAAAATGATAAGCAAGGGGAAAGAACGCGTCCATTGACACGCACAGCACTTCCAATCTTTTCGTCAGTAGTGCGTCAGAGGGTGATTGATTCCCGCCAGGTCTGGGTCTTGCCTAATTTCATTCGTGTCCGATCCTGTTTTTCTGCGTTTTCAATTGGATCGTGCATCACTCAAATACCCACTCAGCTGTGCTTGCCTCCACTTGCTCACTTTTTCAACAACAATCATAATTACAACCACCACCAACTTCCACTCATAACAATGGCACGAATGTCAACACAACGAACAGCTCCATCAAGACAAAAGTCAATCTATGGACCAGGTGAACTAGAGCGGCTACGTGTTCCCAAATCGGTCCCTATTAAAAGAGAAAGTAGCTATGAAGATTCGTTTTATGCCAAACGACAAAATTATATGAAACCAACCACCACCGAACAAACACCACAGAAGACAAGGCGGAGATTGTCTCTTGTTGAAAATAGAAACAACTTATCCAACGAGCGTTCCCGAAGACAAAGTATCAAGAAGTTTGTCAACAATCGCGCCTCCGATGCTGAGGACTTGCTAACCCTTCTCTTGCTGGCCGATAGTGCTTTCGTGGTGGCCGATAGTATCGCCTCTTTTCAATAAGTTGTACAGTATCTGGAGATAGAATTTGCATTTTAACTTTTATTAATACTACCTAGATATGTGCTTAAATCCAACTCTTTGTAAATCCAAACTCTTTGTACTAGCTCCTCTCCTCTTTCTTCTACTAATCGATGTCGCTCACTCCAAGCAATCGTCCAAGGGGCGACTTGGGCAACTCTTCGCCGGCGTGTCGAGCATTGGAGATGAGATGGACAATCACGCCAACTGGGCTCTTCGTAAATTTACACTGACTAAGCGCTGTGTCCACACTCTCGCGATTGTGCCATGCCTTGGACATGTTATGGGCAATAGCGGCAAACCGGCTCTTGGTAGATTTACACTGACTAAGCGCTGTGTCCACGCTCTCGCGATTTTGGCATTCCACAAATCCGTCGCGACCAATGATACCCTTTTCAAAAAGCTCATTCCACTGGTTTCCATCGTCCAGCATTTGCGGAGTACAAAGGCCCAAAAAGTGACCCATGTTGGCCAACAGAGGACCTTCCGGATACAAGCTGCCACCGATGACATGAAGACAGGGAGGGACCATCTTGGCAGCCACACTGGGAAGCACCATTTCATTTTGCCCCCGTCGCAGCAGGGCGGCAAAGGAGAATATTACCTTACCAAGGAGATCGCTGTATGCTTCTGCTTCAAAGTTCGAGATGACCACTGTAAGCTTCCTTCTGCCATGATCCCCAGGTGCAACCAAAAGCCATTGAATTCTTTTCAAGTAATAGTCCTTCTGGCCGTTCCCTTTTACAGTTTTCACGAAATCAGAGGTGCAAAATACTTCGTCGCCGAATATATTGCGAAATGCTTCGTGCATGGACGTTTCCTTGAAAATATCGCACAGAGGGGAAAACCGTATATTTTTAGGTTGCGAAATGTTTCCGATGGAAGAGAGGTATTGTTTGAGCTCTGGGGAAACCCTGCTGCGGAAGGGGTGGGCTGGCGGTGGCCGTTCTACTTGTCGTTCTTCCTCGAGTTCATTCTCCAACTCTCGTTCTTGCTCCTCATCAACAAACGACGGTTGTCGGCAAACCAGAGGCGCCAACTCCTTTATCCGGTGTAGCGTTGCTGCTATCACGTCTGCGTCGGCCTTGCCCTCCACTGTCTGCAGCTGGCGCTCGGCAAATTCCCGGATCGAACAATTCTCATGCTTGTGGCCATACATGTCCTGCAGCTTCAATACTTCCACATCTATGCAAGCTTCTGCAAGATCCTGAGAGCTTTCCTCGTTTGCACCCCCACTGTAGTACTCCTGGAACGCATGCGCTTTCTTTATCGTCGAAACGGTCTGGCTTACAAAGTAGGGAAGCAAATCGAGGGTGCGCTTCACCGTGTTCGATATCGTCCAATTGAGAATAATGCTGGGAACAAAGTCATCCGCAATGGAAGGCTTTCTGCAAAATTTCTGCAGCTGAAGATGGACGTCGGGTGCAGCGACAAACTAGAGAGATTGGGAACTCGCGAGTTGTCTCATACGCAAGGATGTCTGAACGAATTTCTCCTTCGTGATGCCTTTTCCTAAAGTCACAACAGCGCGGGCATTCAATGGCAACTCAAAATCGCTACCACGAGTGTGCTCATCGTCAAGGTATAACAGGCATTTTGACATATCGTCCACGTATGGGGATCCGCGATAGGCATGCTTGTGTTCCGAATTGTGTGTCACGTAATACACTCTATCTGCAATAAAGAAGACACAGGCATCTTTGTCAGGTCGAATCCTGAGCCATGCTTGCGAAAATTCAACATTGTTCTTGTGCAAAACTAGTGCACCGGAATCAAGCACGACGTCGGACCTCCTTTCTGCACCACCCAAAAGGGCCAACAGCTGCCCCGTTGAGTTTTGACTCATGCTTTCGCTTTTCAGTGCGAGATAATGATTGTTTCCCGGGCGAAGGATTGCTCGCAGCTGCAGTCCATTGGTTGCTTCAAGCTCTCGCAAATTTTCCTGCTTGACTGTAATGGGCAGAACGCTGCTGGTAGTCCCCGAGAACCCGGTCGTCACTGAACGAATTCTTGGACCAAGTTTTTTATTTCTGCACATGTCCCCGGCATTTGCCAGAATCTTGAGCGGAAACTGCTTCGCCTGGACAGGAAAAATAAGGACGGTCAGATAAAAGTCGATGCACCCAATATTCCGGCAGAAGGCAGGAATGATTCTCTCCCTAAAAAGAACTGGATCTTGCGAATTAAACCCTTCGTACTCTGCGATACCCTCGTTATCTTCTAGGTCACTTGCCCATTCGCTATATATGGCCTTTGCGACAGACTCGCTCATTTGGGATAGCTTATGAAAGACTCGGCGAAGTTCAGATTCCCCTAACCCAGATTGATAGTAGGAAGCATAGGTCAACCCAAGAGCCATGTCAGGATGACCAAATTCGGTTCGCTCAGCTGCGACATCTTTCGCCCTGAATGGAACAGCCATTTGATACCCCTGTCGCGTCGGGTGCTTGCCGTAGTTCACTCGATATCTCTTTAGCAGAATCGATTTCAACACGCCGTCAGAGAGAAGGCCTCGAAGGATGAGGGCAGATTGAAACTCTTTTTCACCTAGGCTGGTTAGCTCGTCAAGGCGTTCTCCGCCGCCTCCTCCTCCTCTTCGAATACAAGATATCCAAATTTCTTTTTCATCGCGATTCATCTGAAGGTTTAATGGAGCCCCTCGTGGGACTTTGCTCTGAAGAATGTCATCAATAATCTTGTCAATCAAAAACATGTATGCATGGTTCGACTTCTCATTCTCTAGTAGACTCAACCACCCATTCTTAGAATCGCCTCCATCTTCATTGCTTATCTCAACAGTTTCAGGACCAAACCCTTCAAGCATTTCATCCGCATGAAGTTGAACAGACTGTAGAACTGCAGCATGCATTTTCCAGCGCAAAACGCCCCCATCCATGTCTTGCGCGGGACCGAGCGTATAGATCAGCTGGTATAACGGGGAAAGAATCTCATCAGACTCGTCAAGAAACTCACGGCCATTATTAGATAGATGATCCATAACTTGCAATAACAAGTTTCCAACAGCTGCATTGCTGTGCAAACTTGACTTCGAGCAAAGCTCCACGGCCTTGTTCTCCAATGAGAGCCGGTTTTCCGGAGTTGTCACCATGACGTGCCTGCCTTTCTTGATCATATCCAACTTTTCCAGCAACAACCTGCCCTGCGCTACTCCAAATTTGAGGTCGCGTCTACAGCAAAACGTGTAAATACGACGACCCAAGATCCCTCCTAGTTTGTGCTGCCAGTCAGCAGCGTTGGTGGAAAAGAGAGAGGGAAGGACAGTAGCCCTGACAATGTTGCGCCCTCTAGCTGCGGTGCATAGAACAAGCGGCATTATAACGGCGGTTTTCCCTTCTCCCATGTTTAGCTGCAGCAGACGGTTGCCGTGATTGGTAGTCAGAATCTCAAGGGCAACGCGTGCTTGGACTGCTCGAATGGTGAGGTTATTGTCAATCTCAAAACCTAGAAACTCAGGATAATCCTTCGGAGTCCACCCATCACAGCCAGGCGACTCGAGATCGCGAGCCAAGCGTGGAAATTTGGCGCTGCCGTGCTGAAGCAATCGCAAGCATCGTCGAGCCCGTTGCGCATGTTTGACGCATACCGCGAAGGCCAAGCAAAGGTCCGAGAACGTAATCGCGTCGTTTTTGCAATTTCCATTCTGAACATCATGTGAGGGGTGGAAAAAAGTTTTTAAAACTGTCAAGGGAGTTACTGCATCCCACAGGCCAACCGATTCCTTCAAGGATTTCTTCAAGGATTTCTTCAAGGATAGATCCGATAGTTCGTACTCGATCAATTTCCAACTTTTCGCCATCATCGTAGCAGCCTTCTCGCGATACAGCTGCAAGTTCTTTTTGATTTCACCAATTTTCGCAGGATTGGTGAACTCATCAAGCGAGATGCTGACGAAATTGTTGGATTGCTCCAAGCTAATATCCAATTCAGCCAAGATTTTCCGGAAGAGCTGCTCAGACTCGGGGTGTTCCGCTACAAAAGCGCCAGGAAAGTCCATTGGCGGAGGCAATCGCGTGCAATCCGTTGGCGCTCTCGGACATTGAAATCGATAAACTCCCGGAAATTTACCAGTGCCTGCTATTTCTTTGAAGTCTCCGGCTTTGGTACTGCGCACAAGATTTGGCCATTCTGAATTAGTTTTCAAGCGGAATTCAATGGGCGACACCACGGAAGTTGAAACCAGACAAAAACCAGGAGCATTCTTCTCACAACAAAGGGCTCCATTTTGCTCGAGTTTGTATATGGCCTCTGTGACCCTCGTTGCAAACTCCTTCAATTTCCTAGCTTGGCGCCATCTCTCAAATAAGTTTCGAATGACTTCTGTCAGCTCGCACGGGGAAGACACCATGGGCGTGCGAATGCATTCCGACATATCATCACCCCCACATCGGTAAATACGATCAATGCTTTGTTCAATTCGTAGTTTCGTATCATGAGCGTTTCTTTCGTGCCTTTTCTTTTCTTGCTCCCACGCGGACACCCTGGTTTCATGCCGACGGCATTCAGCATCTGTTGCTCGTTCGCAGAGATGCGGCCGCCGGGGTGAAAATGCTTTCAAATTTGTCTCGATTGCCGCAAGAATCTTCGCCTTGTCGTACTCTGATTCATTTGGAAGTTCATATCGTCTGTAAGACAGGGAAGATGGGAATTCGGTGGGGTGCCTAGCTACAATCATAAGCTGGCAAAGATGATTGCGATAGTGGGGAAAATGAATTCCAAACCACACCAACAAAGTGCAGTAATCAGCATACCCTTGGTTTCCTTCGGTAGCTTTTGCGATGCGATAAAGAGTCATCCAGCTATCCGCAAGCTCCAACTCCTCGCCCGGCCTGTCTCTGGCTATTCCTTCTGCTATGGCATTAAAGCAAACGCTTGGAAATCCAGATACCTTTACATATTCGTTTCGAAAACCGATAAGGTCTTCTCTGTCGCACAGCAGCGTTTGGATCGATACCTTTTCGTTGACTCTGGCCACTGGCCCTTGGCAATTGATCCCCAGATATCGCGCTACATCTAAGGACATCCGTCCAAACTGGTTATACGTAGGATCGAAGGAGGCGGGAACAGTCACCTCCGTGCGCTCAAAGATATCCATTTCTTCCGACGAGGAAAGACACTCCGCCTTCGGGTAGAACTCGCGACGGAAAAAATATGATCTTGATCCAAGCTGACAGGTTCGTCCCTGCAAGCTTCTGACGTCGACAGGAAGGGCATATCCTATTAGCTCCAGCGCCTTCTGTACTTCGTGGATTCGTAGTTGTGCGAGAAATGCCAACGCGGGGTGTGCACAGAGTGCTGGCCGCGAATCTAGTACATGGCATTTCTCCATGCCGTGGTAGTTTTCGCGCATGGGGGATATTTTCGCAATGTCAACAAGTAGAAGAATGTCAGTTTTGAATTGTTCGGCGACGTCATCCTTATCTAAAGATGTAAGCAGATCACCGGTACAATGAGGTGACCGCAGTAAGCTTAGGGCTTTCTCTGAACCGGTACAGCCAAGAAAGGGATCGTGCTGAAGTCTTCCCGTCTGGGCATGCAGGAGAGCCAGAAAGAGCCACTCGCGCCTTAGTTGGCTCTTCCCGTGCAAGTCTCCTAGCTCTGGACGCAGCTCATACGTAAAAAATGGCGGCGATTTCAGATTATCTGTGTCGATGCTGGTGTTCGAATCGTACCGTGATACTTTGCCATGAGGACAAATGAAGAGTTTGTTTTCCATGTGGCAAGGAGATTCCAAGAGGATACCATGTTGCAGTCCATAAAGAGTCCCTAGGCTCTGATTAGTGGCCACACGGAGACTCCCGAATTCCCTCGAGACAATGCCAATACCGTCATAGTCAAATTGAAGATTATGGAGTCTGGGAAACTGAATGGTCACTCGGTGCTTCATTCCTTCTGTGCCAGGCCTCCTTGACCAAACTAAAATATGAATATATGCCTCAGGAGATAGTCTTTGTAAGACCAAGACGTGGAGCCGCATGAAAGTGTAACTGTGAATACACAAAAGATCAGCACCACTAGATGTCACTCGCAACGTCCACATCGGCATCGCGCAACATAAGATATATTTGTCCCTCGAGAAAGAATCTGAGATGCGCGGGTTCGTGTAGGACGGCTGTCGAAAGTGTAGCTGGCAACGTAGGTCCGACGTGAGCAAAAACCAGTGACTGTGCTCCGATAGAAGGAGCTCAGGGACGTCGTCCTGTAAGATCTCTTGTGGCAGCAAGATTGCCTTCTGAGAACCTCTTGTTTTGAGTATGAAAGGCGCTCCCTGAAAATCCAGTGATGAAGTGTATCCAGGTGGATAAAATTCGTATTGAAAGCCTTCCACATCCATTCTTGTACAAAAACCACCGGTTCCCTGGGGCTCAACCAGAAACAAGGCATCCCCGAAAAACCTGCGGTAGACTATATGCACTGTAATTTCCTTTGGCAGACGGCTACAAGGAGATCCATTCACCAAAAATGTTCCCCCGCATGTATCAACCTCAATCAGACAGCTCCGCCCACCATCAGAGCCTCCTAGCCGAACTGTTGCATGGAACCAGCCAAAGTGAGCAGAAGACCATCTCTTCTCAATTGTACCGTTTGCAGCCTTCGTCCAGTACATCTTCAAAAAAATGTCAAGCCCGTTCCTTCTTTTGCGATCAGTATAGCCATCCAATACTAGGGCCAGTTCTTCAGACAGCAGGGTTGCTCGCAACCAATTTCGTCGTCTCCAAGAGGCATGCGCAAATTGATTTGGGGAAGAATTATCCTGAAACACAGCCCGGAAGTAGACCCAGTATGCCACATGCTCCGCAGTAGAAAAGACACTGTGGTGGGCGGAGAAGGACAGTGTGCCGATGACGGCAATGTCTGCCATTCGAATCTGGAAGAACTGCATCTCCTGATCATTAGTGCAGCCATTGCTCGTCTTCATCAATCTTTGAATCCAATCGTATGCGATATTACGGCACTCCAGCATGATGTTCGCACATGCCTGCGAAGCTTCAGCATTGTTCTCCGCTGCAAAGTGATCAAGTAGAGCTCTGGCAATGCAAAGCACGCTCAAAAGAGAATTTTGATTCCCCCAGTTCTCGCGGCAGCTGCAAAGAACTTCTTGCAGTTGTTGACATATTTCTGCTGCGATACCTCTGGTCTTTAGCACCTGAAAGCTTTTGCGGAGCCAGTCTGTCTCGTTTGTCCGTGGCCCGGCTTGCCATAGTACACAACGCAGGAGGGAAACAATATCCTCGCGGTCCAAGGAAAAGTTTCGCTGTGCGATCCCGTGGACCAGACGGACTAGCTGGAAAGCAGACCCTGCTCGTAAAGTTCCGACTGCTTCAAACTCTCGAAGCGAGAGTTGTTCGGAGGCTTGACTTTTGTCAGCGATAACATCATTCTCGCTGTGGTCAAACGAGTTATAAAAACACTCCAGAGTCTTGTAAGGGCCTTCTTCAACAATCATCGTTGTGTGGTGCATAATATTCCACTTCCAACCTTCAATATTGACAAGGGAATATCCCTTATCGTCCATTAAAACAGTATTGTAGCCGTTGTCGACTATAAAATCTGTCGACTTTGTCACGTGAGCCGAACTAGACCCGTAGTGGCTCTGTGTAATCTTCTTTCGAGTTGATCCAAGATGAAGCATTCCGCACCTCGCACTCGCCCATTGAGGGAGTTGGATCTTCCAATGTCCTGACCAGTCTTCTTCACGAAACAGCTGTTCATCGCATACCCAGGCCGCAAACATGACAAAGCTATCTTGATGGCACGACAGAGTGACAGGTTGCCTCAAATAAAACACGACGGCACGCTGCATAGACGGATCTGGTGGCAGCAATTTTTCGTAATAGTAAATCTCGATATTGCGCGCCTCCTTCTCTTTCTCACACCGTGTGCACTCCTCTTTCCAATTCTGGTATCGATTGCTGTGATAGGTGCAAGTGCAATTGTGAATTGCAACATAACCCATCAAGCTATTATATCGTTGCTTCGCCTCAGAGCTTTCCTTGCGTTTGTTCGCCTGATTCTGAGCGCATTGGGCTTCAATCTCATTCAGCACTCGCTGCATATCGTTGTCTCGCGCAGCAAACTTCACCGAGAAGCTTTCGCGCGACACTTTGTTGTTGAGGATACATGGCCCTCCAGCTTCCTCTCGCTCGCGCAGATATGCTTCGACTTTTTCGAGATGTTTTTTGTGCTTGACAGTCGCCAAAAAGAGAGTATCTAGGTTAAGAGAAAGACCAATTCCGAGACTGTGCTTGCGCAGCAAAGGATATGCGGCGCATGCGACCTGATCCAAGAGCAAGCAGATGGTGAAGCCGATGAGGATCGCTTGGCTCTTGCCCCCCACGTCGCCCTCGAATGGTCCTACGTTGTCCTGTTCCTTCAGCGAGCATACATCTATAAGTTCATGAAGCAGCCCCAACAAAGCAATCGACAGCGAATCCTTGTCCACAGGCACAGAAGCACGGCCCTGCGATATTGTTTCAAAGGCTTCCATAATTCCCTCTGAAATATCGTGAAATGTTCCAACAAAATCATGGGGTGATGCTGCAAACTTACTGAACGGGGACAGGGAATCACGCAAGAGATTAGTTTGTTTCCTGACCTCGCCCGCATTCAACGCCGACCACTGGCGCAAACGGGGAAATAGAGCGCGCGAACCAAGTATATATTCCGGTCGAGAGCCACTGGCAATCTCGCCATTATTCTTCTCGGCTATCTCAACAAGCTGTTGAAGAGCTGCACGAGACCCGGGCATTTTCTGGGCCGTGTCGCGAACGAAGTTATGTAACGGAATCTTATACGATTTTGGATCGCCCCTTACATCTTCGTTTTCCCCTTGCTGTACAACATCCATTGCAGCACGAGTGGCTCCTTCCGTTGCCTTAAAGCAGGTATCTCTGGCCTCGCCTTGTAGCTTGTCCAGGCGGCGAACAAGCTTCCTGGAAGCTTCAGTAAGGCTGGATAGAGTCACATATGGTCGCGCTACTTTGTGGGAAGCAACCTTCTTCAATACGAACGACAAAAACGTTTGAACAAACATTTTGTACTGCTGGTCATCGCCCGTCTCGTGGACATTTACCAAATGCAACATACTTTTGATAGCTGCCCACACCGGTGCACGGCGCCAAGGAAGCTTGCTCGATTGGTATCGCACCTCGTCCCGCATCTTCTTCGTGATGAGCGGAACCTGCGTGCCTGGCGACGATCCTACAAGATGCGAGTCTGCCTGCTGTACCAGCCCGTCTCCTCCAAGTGCACACGGAAGCAGTTCTAGCGCATAAAGAGGCGCATGGACGTCTCTTGTCTCGTCATATTCGTTGCCACCCTTGCGGCTTTGTGGGATAGCCTTTTCTTGTGCGTTCCAGACAAGATCCGCTAAAAGCTCGGAACTGCCTATTAGCCTCTCCCACGATACTTTCATACCACAGAGTGGAATTGTCTGCTGAGGAGCTCGTAGATTGTCCGTGACGACACTGTTAGGGCACTGCAGCTCCCAAAGCAGTATCAAAGCGTTGGTGTTGTCCAGCCTTTGCACCAGGAGCGTGGCATTTTGCTCACGAATCCATAAGCCCCAGTACCCACCGATGGGGGTCGACATAAGACTTTCCTTGATAGCAAAAGGGGGTGGGTGCATCTCGGCATCTTCATTCCGATGCAGAGCTATGAATTGGTCACAGAGAGTCTTCAACACAGCCGATATTGTTCTTTCATGGAATTGGTCCGTCTTCAAAAACTCCATCAAGCAATTCAAGATGCTCTGGTTCTCGTCTCGTCCATCGGATTCCAAGAGAGGACAGTTCGGGAGATCCATAGGAAGAAAGAGCGTCGGAAAAGCGTCCACAAAGGATTCGCTCATCTTGTACACCAAAGAGCCGTCCTTGGGAGGACTTGACAACGGAGGTAGGGATTGGAAATAAAATTAACTTGGAGGAAGGAATAAATTTCCGAATTCAAGCTCCTTCATGCAACGCAACAACGTGAGGCCAAAGGATAATTAATGAGATCGCACTTTGATGTCCACTTGCAAAAGGGGGCCATAAAACCGTGGAGTCTCCGCGCCGCAGGAAAATTTCATAACTCCGTGGAGCCTACTGAGATCTCCACTTTCAAAAGGGGAACATCATATAAAAATCGAGTCTCCGCGTTGTATGCCATACTGTAGGAAAATTTCATAGCTACGTGGAGCTAAAGGAGATCTGCACCTTCAAGAGAGGGGCACAATACAAGTGCGAGTCTCCGTACTGCAATGTAGGAAAATTTCATAGCCACGTGGAGCTTACGGAGACATCCACCTTCAAAGGGGGCGGCATAATACAACTTGCGAGTCTCCGATTGGGGGAATTTCATAGCAAAATGTACATGGCGGTAGATGCTCCGTCGAAGCTGTAGGTCCGTTCACTGAAGGACAATTTCGTAGCCATGTAGAGCTTCTGGGTACTCCGCAATAATCTTCTTGCTGCATGTACATGGCGATAGAAGTGGCAGGTAGTTCACCGTAGAAAATTTTGTAGCTATGTAGGGTCTGTTAGTACTCCGCGCAATTCTTCTTGCCGTTGTACATGGCGGTAGATGATCCGTGCAAGCGGTAGCTACTAGGTAGTGCACCATAGGAAAATTTCGTAGCCACGTAGAGCTTTTTGGCACTCCACACTATCCTCCTTTTCCGCGATTGCACAGTTAATAGTGTATCCTTTCACCTTTCATCATTCCCGTGTGACATCCTCCTAAAAAAGGACATCATAGCCAAGTAGCGTTGGATGCTCTGCCATTCGTCTTCTCTCCGATGATTCCCGGGTGTGAAACAACAGCAAATGGATCCACATGGCCCGGCGGTGATAGTAAAACATGCGAGTCCCTGATCTTGAAGACTGCACAACCATGTACAGCGTTGTGGATTGCAAGCTTACAGAACTTCATGGCGCCACCAAATCAAACCTCGCTATGATGCCCTTGGGCGTTTTTGTCGAGCCTGTCACAGCGCCGGAATCTGGATTGAAAAGGAGGCAGGCAGCTCTCAATTTTTTTGGAAGACCATAAATGTTGCACATGGCACAGAATCCTTCCCTTCATTTTTGCGCCGCGGTTCAAGGTTTGAGTGGTTTAAATGGAGTAGCAGGAGACAAAGGGCAACCAAGCAAATGTTAGTACCACCATCCACGGAAAGAACACAATGGATGACAAATTCTATGATCGCTTTGTTATTATTGCTTACCTTATCCCATCATCGATTCATTCATTCCCACAATTTACACATGATGCTACGATGGCAGTCCAAGGGAAAAGAAAGACTATTTTCTTGCCCGCCAACAAATAACAATTCACTGCATGTAGTCCCGCGTCATGTCCCATTCATGTCGCCACCAACCTCGCTGCCTAATTGGGACATGGCTGAGCGGACCCGTCACTTCAACGGGAAGTCCAAAGTGGTAAGCTCTAGGTTTCGACCGGTACTCAAGTCAAGATCACAATGGCTTGAAGGCAAAATGTTGACACTCGATGGATATGACATGGTGAGAGTGCGCACTGCACTGTACTGTACTGTAGCGTGCTGTTGCAGAAACCCTTGCTGCTCCAGTGAACCCAAAGTGCAGCTCCATCCACATGAAGTTTTAATTGTGGAGCCGCCTTCAACGACAGATATTTATAGTAGGAGCTGCACTCATCACCTACAGCACGGTTCCTTCCCGGGTCGGCCAGAACAATGGCTGTCGATTTATATTCACATTGACTCGTGAATGAACCAGCTTTGGAAAACACGCAATTCATGGATAATTTTAAGAGTAGAATCTGCACGCCACTGCATAGGGTTCCAGTTTGGTCTGCTCTAGAATAAAATTTTGAATGGTAGAATGCAAACGTTTTTGAGTCTTTTAATGAGTGTGAACGGTGTTGAAACTAAGGCAAACCAAACCATCATTTTTGATGGGGACAACAGTTTCGTACAAATAACCCATTGATGAAATAGCAAACTTTGTTTATGCTATTCCTGCGTGTAGCTCCACAATATCCACAGAATACACAACAACACACAATCATCCATGATGTGCCATCACCAAGACGTTGACCTCCGAACCTACGGAGATTCCGAATCCGATCGGTCACTCCCAGCACTTCCACCTCCTGCATGCTCTCGACTGGAACTGCGGTGCCTTCGACTACTTCTATGACGATCGGAAGAATGTTTGCGCTCTTTTCGGTCTCGCTTGCGCTTTTTGTGTTCTTTTCGAGACCGCTTTTCTTCACGTTCTTTGGACCGTCGATTTTCTTGTTCTCGAATCCGATCGGCTTCACAATCATCTTCCATACTCCGAATCAACGGAATGGGGACGGGTTTGAC
>ENA-ORBV01006360-ORBV01006360.1-microbial-mat-metagenome-genome-assembly--contig:-NODE-6360-length-20910-cov-3.455671_pt1 | contig 20910 bp, 29 predicted proteins | sample MGYA00237777_ERZ505514 | MGnify/ENA primary metagenome ERZ505514 (study PRJEB26160, sample SAMN06269048) | microbial mat metagenome | isolation source: Oligotrophic lake microbial mat | place... | reverse complement strand
TTTCAAGCAGAAGACGGCATACGAGATTCGCCTTAGTCTCGTGGGCTCGGAGATGTGTATAAGAGACAGGTCAAGAGCTCGGGCCACGACGATGATGACGAGGATAATCATGTCAGAACGCAGCGACTGACTCACGCGCCCAGTGTCAGTGTTAGCCAGCAGCAGCTGCGAGCCAACGTCGAGCAGGATGACGACTTTGATCTGTCTGACGAGGAAGACATGCCCGTTCTCCAGCGCGGTCGGAGCACCGTGGGTCGCTCCGGCTCCACTGGCTCTGTGAACGGCGGCGCCACCGATGGTGAAGACGACGTGGAGGACGGCAAGGTATCAGCATCCGCACGTGCGGCAGCAGCAGCCACGCTGGGCGCAGCTGGCGGGGACTCTGTGAGAAAGAGCAGCACTGATGCCGCAGACGGTGCAGATAGCACGAGTGCAGCGGCGGCTTCCGGGCCCGTACATCGCTCATCTCGCAGCATGCCTTCAGCACCCACTGGGGCAGCGTTGACGCAGGCTCTACCTCCACTGCCCCCGCTCAGCGGAGCTGCACTGCCTGCGGGCGGCACAGCATCGGCATCACAGTCAACACAGAGTCTGGCCAGCACTAAAGACGGCTCCACTAGCGGAGACAGCCGTGCCCAAGGTCGGATGAGCAAGCGAACGTCCGTCACACATGAGATGGCAGACATGACGCAGTTCATGGATCCGACCGATCCGGCGGCTGTTGCACGTGCTGTGGCGAGCAGTGCCGCAGTGAGTGCGCTGCAGTCTAGTAACCAGACCGGCAGCTCATCCGCAAGCAACACCAGCGGTGCAGCCACGCGCGCGCCCGGAGGTATACGACGAATGGCGTCCACCGTTCAGGAGGAGACCGAGGCGGGTATCGCTGCCGAAGAGAACCACCACAGCCCACGTGATCGGGGCGTGAGCGGCAGTTCGAGTCTGTTCGAAAACCTGGACTCGTCAGCCGCGGCCACTGTTGGACCTCGACGCTCCGAAGCCCACGACGGTCGCCCGTCGATCTCGCTAACCAGTGCGTCGATCCAAGAACATGTGGAGGAGGACATTGAGCGGGAAATCGAGCTGTTAACGCAACACCGATCTCGCAACCGCACCGTATCGGCCTATACCGACCCGTTCGCCAACAACAATGCCAGCAGTGCATCGGGTGCCGCTGCCAGCTCTCGCATGTCCGTGTCTGGTGCGGGTGCCGCTATGGATGCTGCGGGTCGTGCGCGCACAGGCAGTATGCTCAACGAACCGCGTCGCTGGGGCTATTGGGTGGAGTACCATGACGATGATGGCCAGCCGTACTACTTCAACACGGTGTCTCAAGAGACGCGGTGGGAGCCGCCCCACGGCTTCGCTTATCGATCCCGCCACTCGACTGTGGACAGCATGATCACCCACCCGGGCAAGTGAACTGAGTCGATGAGGATGACACCATGTTGTGCGGCACGTGGCTTTTGACAGGCAGGGGCACCTCCCCTGCTGCCACATGCCCCAGCTTGTGTTTTCTCTATTCTTCTCATTTTTCGTCTGCGTTGATTTCTCTCTATGTACTGTATGCGTAATTTTCTGACACTAGCAGTGCTATGTACCTTCACCTCTTGTAAGCGCTCTACGCCGCTTTGAGGGCACGTGGTGAAGGAGGTTCATCTGGAACCGCTTAGGCAAACGCGACTAACTAACGAAGTAGCTGGAGCCTGATGCGAACTGATCTAGTTCTTCAGCCAGCCCAGCCACTGCAGGAACTCATCCAGCTCGATGAAGCCTGAGTTGTCAGTGTCCAATCCCTTCATGCCCGAATCCGCCTGCTCCTGAGTGTGGCCGAGATCCTTGCACACGAGTCGATACTCGTCCAGGCTCAGCCGATTATCGCCGTCTAAACGAGGCACTCACACGCGTCAGCTTGAGCAAACACACACAAGAGATGCACGATCGAGTATTTCAAGGGCAGTCTAATATTGTCTCGTGAGGGAACTTACTTTTGTCGTAGCGCTTGAAGTATTCGTGAGCCTTGAGCAGAATCTGGTAGCGGCCTCCGTCGAAGGCCTTGAATTTGTCGTCTTTGTGCCACCATTTGGTGAACTCCTGAAAGGTGATCTAGAGGAACGAGACACGAAGAGGCAACGTGGCATGTGTCTCAGGCTCGTGAAGTAGAGCGATGATGACATGCAGACAGCCAGCCTCACCTTGCCATCCTGATTTCGGTCCACCAGCATGTGAGCCACTTGCTGATCGTCGCTGATGCCGAGATCAGCTAGAAGCAATGCGAACTCTTTGCTGTCGATAGAATCCGTGTTATCCTGAGTGGACCAACCATATGCAAACGGGATGCAACAGCTTCGTTTCAGCACAACGAGCACAACCACTGCTGGCAGCACAACGTCTTGAGATCATCATCAGAGTCGACATCTACATGCAAATTTCGTTCAATTTCGCTCATTAATGACAGGATTCTTACCTTATCATACTTTTTGAAGATAGATTTGATGACAACATCGTACTTCGAATCAGCAACGTTCATTGTTTGTGCTGTTTGCTTGCACCTTGACGCCGATCAGAGCAGCCTCTCTGCCTCATTCGTGGTGTGGTCCGGCCGGCCACCTGCTTGTGCGTTCGGTCTGGTGTCGTCAACCAACATGGCTGATTTCGGAGAGCTTGTATTGGTGCTGGGGGACCTGCACATCCCACACAGGGCGGAGTCCTTGCCTGCTCAGTTCAAGGCGCTGCTTGGTGCGTTTGTTTTGCCAGCTCTGCACACTAGCTCAACGACTTTCGTTCGTCTGCGCAAATCGCTCTCGTCCTTATCTCATGTTTTCTGGTTTGATATTGCAGTCCCTGGCAAGATGCAGCATGTACTGTGCACCGGTAACGTGTGCTCGAAATCCATGGACGAGTACCTGCACACGCTCGCGAACAGCGTACACATCGTACGAGGAGACATGGACGACAACTCCACGCAGTACCCCGACACCAAAGTGCTCCAGGTTGGCGAATTCCGTATCGGCTTGTGCCACGGCCATCAGATCGTGCCTTGGGGAGACGCGGAAAGCCTGGCAAACATGCAGAGGAAACTAGATGTCGATGTTCTCATCACGGGCCACACACACAAGAACGAGATCCAAGAATACGAGAAGAAGTACATCGTCAACCCTGGCTCTATCACTGGTGCCTACAGCGCATTCTCTACGTACGTCATTGAATTGTGCGCTCTGTGGTCTACTGTACAGTTGGGTCACCTGAGGAGTCGCCTGGTGAACGTGCGCGTGACTGATCACTACGTGCCTCTTCGTGTCTCTGTCAGTGATGTCATCCCCAGCTTTGTGCTCATGGCGGTCAAGGGCAGCAAGATCGTCACGTACGTGTACGAGCTGAAAGGATCCGATGTCAGCGTCAGCAAGAGCGAGTTTGTCAAGAAGGACAAGTGAGGGAGGCATAATGGCGACCAAGAAACGCGCTAGGCGCATTTTTACAACTGTATCTGTTGCCGAGCTCGTTTCTCTTAGTCTCAATGCAAGAAACAAAACGTTATTGATCGTGATATTGTGCCGAGCCAACGAACAGAAGGCAGGTGCAGTGCAAACAATGGGCGTTTGTTTGCTCATGCGCAGAACACAGGTCCATCCGATACAAGATACAAGCGGGCGAGCGTTCGAGATCGAACACGATATACACACAGTCCTGTCGCCCGTTCGCTGAGATAAAGTCTCTCGAGATAGTCCATGAGCGAGTGTATCGATGGTCCTGCCATTTCTGGGCTCGGCAGCCGGGATGACGACGACGACGCGCCTACCCACAACCGCACACCGAACCCCAACGAATCACACAGCCTGGAGAGGCGCCTGCGTGAAAGCGCTGCCAACCGAGCACGAAGGAAGCAGGTCGTAGAAAGTATAAAAGTAAACCGAGTAGGAAAAAGAAAAGATAAGAAAACATCGAAATGGGCCGAACTGTGCCATAAAAGTAGTCCCTTGAAATATCACCCCAAACTTTGACCCGACATCGCACGCCAACAGGGCTACAAACCCGGAGGCGAGACGATGCGGACAAAAGCGCGGGAGGCACGTGACGTCCAATCGTGCTTGCATTCACAGTGTGGTGCGTAGGAGAAAGAATGGGCTGCAATGTACAGAAGGGCGGCAGACGCGAAGGAGAAAATAAGAAAAAAGACTGTTGATAGAAGAGAGGCGGCGATGTTGTAGCAGTTACGACGACACGACAGGAAGAAAGCACATGCGCGCTGGCGCCGAGGTTTAGTTCGATGAGAAGTAAACGAAGAAGTGCGAGAACACAAGGGAGAAGAAGAAGACACCCCAGGACGGCCATGCGATGCCGATCGCCACGATGAAGGCGAAGAATACGGCGATCAGCTTGCGCTTCTTCATACTGTTCGCAAGTGCTTGACTGCGTACATCACAAGGACGAGAGAGGCATTGTAGCACGGCCGACGGTAGACATAGACGAGCAAGTAGGTGACTACGAACCTCGCAGTGATGAACGACAAGTGGAGTGTCGTGGGTTTAGGCTCTTTACCCAGCGCCGACGCAGAGAGCCAGTGTTGCGCGCGCTGATATGAACAACGAGTAGCGGAGAGCGCATCGCATGAGCAACTGCGTGAAGCACATCGCATGTCTCAATGCGCCTGATACCTGTAAGTCATTCCCTGTTAACAACAGACTCTTCTCAAAGTCTTTTCTCTCCCATTCGATGGCTCGAATGAGCAGCTTGGTGTGATACCGTGCATGACGCATATCTGTTGATCCAATCGCACCATTCAGTAAGGCTTCATGATAAAGGATCAGCGATAACCTGATACGCACCAACATCCAACGCTTTCAACAGCAGCTTCATAGCCGCATTGAAATCGTCACCGTCCGCCCGGAAGAAGATCCAGTTGAGCGATGCCAGCTCCTTGCGCACCTCGCGGTAGTCGACATCTCGACATACTACGGGAATGATACGCTTGCCGTTCTTCACGGCGTGGTCGACCTCCCAGTTGCACACCTCGGACTTGATGGAGTCGGGACTCAATACGAACAGAAAGCAGTCGGACTGCTCGATGCCCTTGTGAATCTCGTCCAACCAATCTGCACTTGGAGGGATATCCTATGGAAGATCACAACGAGAGATGGAAGTCAGCATGTGATGAGACTGTTGCTTGAGGCGCGGCAAAATTTGAAAGGATTGACACGCCATCACAAAATGCGCCGCTGGAGCCGGTATAGCACGATGCGTACCTCCCAGTCGATCCAGATGTTACGGTCATCAACCGCCAATGCATCGTGCAGGTTCTTAACGAAAGCCTTATCTGCAACCAGACAGCATGATCACGCGCTAAAAATAAGTACCGAGCGACGTGACTCCAGCTGCGAGCTGTATGAAGCGCACCTTTACGGGAGTACGAGATCATGACCGAGCATCCCACCACATCCTTCTCGGTTTCTGCTAGGTACTCGCCCGCAGTTTGTTGCTTTTTATCTCGCGCTTTGGAATCGCTCATGATGCTGGCCAAATCGGCACGCGTGTGATCGCACTGTTAAACGCCGTTGACTGCGACAGGTGCACGAAAAGCGTTCACTGCTACCGTACAACGATATGCACGATGCTACGAATGCTGGTGTAAGAAAGGTAACGGCGTTCCAGACCCAAGCAACACGGGCAGGGAGCGAACGAACACCGAAACCACAAACACCTCACTCTCAAGTGATGCTTCACGAAACCAAAAAGTTTGGCACGAGAGGCCTTAGTCGGTCCTTGCACGTGCTTAGGTACTTCACATGCGAGCAGCCCTTCTGTTTTTTGACCCGAGGCGAACAGACTGGAATCTTTGACAAGCAGCAGTTCGATTTGCGCGACATCTCGGCGCTATATCGTCCGTGCTGACACGCGATGGGTTGTGTATGCAGCACACCGAGTGCAGCGGAACCGCCGGCCCCCGCTCCGGTGGCTCCTGCTGCACAGGAAGACGTGCAGTTGCAGTACATGCGGACCTTGACCGCCGATGGCAGTGCTGTTTCGCCTCGCGTGAGCAGTCGTACGCTCGGACAGGATGCGCAGTACGAGGATGTGGACTTGTTGGTTTCGATACCTTTCTTTGACGAACTAGATGCTCGCCGACTGAAGGAATTGCGATCCATCTTCCAGCGACAGGTTTACGAAGCCAATGAGACCATCGTCGAAGAAGGTAAAGCTGCCAGCCAATTCTACGTTATCGTCAGCGGCAAGGTTGGTCTCTCTGCACGCACACCTCAAGATCAGAAGGTGGTAGAGCTTTCAGTACTGAACAACGGACAATGGTTTGGCGAACTGGCCCTGACCAAGGACGCCATTTTGCCGGTGACAGCGAAAGCATTGGAGAAGTGCATCATCCTGCGTATGGGCGTGGAGCAGTATGAGAAATTGGTAGAGCAGCATCCAGAGCTGCGCGTCTCGGTGACATCTTTTGGGCGTCGCGCGCCCATCAAAGTCTCGCTGAAGAACATCCCGTTCTTCCAGGACGTACCCGACATCAAGCTGCAACTTCTGGCCGCTCTGGTCGAGTTTCGTAAATGCAAAGCGGGGGAGGTATTGTGTCGCCAGAACGATGAAGCCGATGGGTTCTACTACCTGGTCGAAGGCCGATGCGACGTGTCTGCTATGGGTGCCGGCCAAGAGCAGGTTCATCTGGACACTATCTCAGCGGGAGCGTGGTTCGGTGAGATCGCGCTGTTGGAACACACACGGCGCACAGCAACCATCATCTCGTCTTCTCCATGCGTCCTGTTATACCTTACTCGCGAGCGGTTCAATCGCTTCTTGTTATTTGCCCCTGAGGTGCACGCCTCTGGTGTGTTTCAACGACTGGTGACCAAGCGGACGGCGAACAGCCTCAAAGCGATCCCGCTCTTCTCGCTCTTCAAGCGCAAAGACAAGGGTCCTCTGCAGCAGTTCGACGAGCAGAAACTGGCGCTGCTTGGCGAGTTGTTCAAGTGGGTCAACTTCGAAGCGGGCAATGTCGTGTTCAAGGAAGGTGACGAGGCAGACTCGTTCTACATCATCGTCAGTGGCGAATGCGAGATGGTGGCCACTGCTCCTGACGGCAAGCCAGTGGTGTTCGGCCAAAGTCGCCAGAACGACTGGTTCGGTGAGTTGGCACTGCTTCGTAACGGAGCACCGCGCAGCGTGACAGTGAAGTGTCTAACACCCTGCGTCATGCTCAAGCTGATGGAGGTCAACTTTCACAAGTTCCTAACTGTCTCTCCGGACTTTGAGCAGTTCTTCCAGTCTCGCCTGAACGTGCGCACCGCAGATCGCTTGCGCAACATGCCGTTCTTCGCTGGCATCAAGGAGAACCGACCCTGGAGCAAGCTTGACATGCTGGGTGGACTGTTCACGTTCCAGGAGCGAGCTGCAGGTGACATCATCTTCGAAGAAGGTGCCCCGGGAGACAACTTCTACGTGATTGTAGATGGCAATTGCTCTGTAATCGTGTCCCGGCCTAACAAGGGTCCGACGGTGATCGATCGGTTGTCTGCTGGAGCGTGGTTCGGCGAGATTGCACTGATGCAGCCCATCCCGCGTACTGCGACCGTGAAGTGTGAAACAGCGTGTACGCTGATCACCCTGACCGCTGACAAGTTCCATCTGTTCTTGAATGTGGCGCCGGAATTGTCTGACTCGTTCAAGAGTGTGGTGTCCCACCGCACAGCCAATGTGTTGCGGAGCCTCGATCTGTTCCAGAACATCAAAGAGAACAAACCCTGGAGCAAGTTGGACATGTTGGCCACCATTTTGCAATACGAGCAGTGCGCTGCTGGGCAGGTGGTTGTCAGTGCTGGGGATGTGGCTAACAAGTTCTACATCATCGTTCGGGGTCGTGTGCGATCAATCACCAAGGACGCCGAAGGTAACGAGAAGGAGTTGGCGCAAATGAGCACATCTGGACACTTTGGCGAGGTCGCGCTGCTGCGTGCGAAGCCGCATGAGGCGACCGTGATCGCGATGGAGCCGTGTATCTTCATGACGTTGCCGAAAGAGTCGTTTCAGCGATTCATCAAGCTGGCACCGGAGTTGCTGCCCGTGTTCCAGCAGGTCGTCAATCAGCGCCGGCACTCGCCTCCTGCAGAGGCCAAGAGCGCCGCGGATGGTGCTGCAGCTGAGGACGCCGAAGAGGAGGAGCCAATCGATGTCGGCTTTGGTCGAGAGGAGAGCCTCTCCAGCATGGACATAACTAAGCGCTATGTTCCGCCTGCCGACCCGGCTGACGCTGATGATAAGTGAGCGGTGGAGTGCACGTTTCACAGACGCTTTCTAATTTACTTTCCGTTCTTAGATAATCATAAGTATTCGTCCTACAGCAATCTATGTTGTGCTCTGTCCTGAAAAGATTCTGTTTCATCGAGCCAGATGCAGCTCGCTTCATTTTTTCCTTCATTATATATCAATGCCATCACATCAGTCGCACGAACCGTCGTTGATTTCTGCAGTGTGCGTATATGTCTTGCCATCAGTGGTATCATACAAGTACCTACTATCAACCTCCGATTTATGCATACGACCATACCGTGCTGAATAGACCAAACCCCGTCAGCTCTTTGAAGTCAACCAGCACTGGGCCATGGTAGTACTCGGGTGGGGGACCACCGGGGAACACATGGTGTTGTATGCACTTTTTGCCCCTTTTTTTGACCAGCGAGTGGCAAGAATTCTTCCGCTTACGGTTTTCTGCATCAGATACTAGGTTTTTGGTGGGAATGAAACCCCAAACATTGAAGCGCAAGAGCGACGACACTAGAACAAAATCTATTTTTGATCCAGTCATGGTTTACATGTATGTGGCATATGTACAAACAGAAGGTCGATCCCGAGGTGAACACAACAGCGAGATGTTCCGAAACAACGCAAGCGCAGCACACTGCAGCAGCGCGTGACAACCTACGCGTCCGATTTCGACTTCTTCTTCTTCTTCGGAGCGGGAGTAGTCGAGTCGTCCGCGATTACCACTGGCTCTTTGTCAACAGCGGTGTGCTTTCGCTTGGCCGTGGACGGCGCAGGGGAAGCGGATTCCACTGCTGGCGCAGCTCGCTGCTTCTTGGACGATGGCCGCGAGGAGCCCTCCACGCTACGGGTGAGGTCCTCGTGCCTGCGCTTTGCTTGCTTTCGCACCACAGCCGAGCGTTTCAGGTCCTCGGCGTGCACTGGACGGTACACAGGACCAACGGTTTGGACACGACAACGATCAGAACACACTGGCACACGTGGGTAGTCGGCATGAGAGCAGCGTGACATACCAGCGGATGATGCGGGCGCAAAGCCAACAGGCGTGAAGCACCGATGTAGCGTCACAGGAGGCACCAAAGCCTTGCGGATGAACCGCTTGTTCAGCACGCTCGGGAACGCCACTGACGCTGATGCAGATTGCACGATGGAGAAACAGCGCATGAAGGGCTTGCCTAAGGATGATCAGAAAACAAACACGCGTCGCGTTCAGAAGAGCTGCAACATGCAAGTTACGACCGATACAAGACCATGACAACAGTAGGATTAAAAAATATGAATTTACGAAGCCTGATTCTTTCAGATTCATTGCACATATGCTGACTGAAAGCGCCCAGGAAAAAATCGCCATCCCAGAAGGACGTCATTATACGCTGGTTATAAAAGGAAGCCTCGATCGACCATGAAGAGATCGATTGAGGGGCAAAACCGCGTGTGCTCCCATAACAATAAACACATTCCATATAATGACGGACGCACTAAAGCACATACATGCTTCACACTCATAAACGCATCAGTAAACACTTGCCTAGCTTCAAGCGGGAGGCGTCCCCGTCTTCGTCGGCATCGACAAACACGTTCAATACGTTCGCAGACTCGCGAGGATTGCCCTCGACCAGCGTGTACACGCCACCATTCAGCTCAAAGTCTGCAATCACCCGAGCAGCAGATGCTGGTTCCTCCGGTATTTGCAGAGACAGCTGCTGCATGCCGGAGATGTCAAACTGCGCATGCAGAGAGAACGCCTTGTTAGATCGCATACGCACGGCTAGTACCTATCTCGACAATCATGGAACAAAGTGCACAACGTACATCCTCAGGGAATTTGAAGAACCACAACTCGTTCGACTTCTTGCGGGCGGACGCTGCAGCGGAACCATCAGCGCTCAGCTTGACAGATGAAAACTCAGCCAGATTGATGCGGTCCTTGTCCAGGCCTGCGCCCTGAGGCATTCTCATGGAGATGTGATTGGACGAGCTGCCAGACGAGGCCACTTGCAGCACCGAAGCCGGGTTCTTGGGTGTGGCACTGGTGCCTGCAGCAGCACCATTTCGAGCAGGTGTAGCCACACTGCCAGCGGTCGACGGCGCCGATCGCTCTTTCTTCACAGAAGCGGAGGGAGTAGAGTTGCTCGAGGACTTGCGCTTGATAGGGGCATGTGCGTGAAGATCATCCTCATCTTCGTGAGCCGAAACTCGCACCTCCATTTTACGCCCAAGAGTGTGATACCGAAACACGACGCTAGGATCCTGCAGATATGCACTGTCTTGTTGAAGCACGACGTGCTTGAAGAGAAGCTACCTGCTGTTAAGAAAAGGATGGGAGCAGAATCGCACTTGCGACAGCTGAGTTAGCATGCTGCTGATGCGCCGCGTTCGGTTTTTTCGGCTTTGCGGATCTCACACCGTGAGAAACAAAAGTGCGAGCCTGTGATTTAGCGAGGTCGCCGCCGGAGGAATTGGAGAGGTCTGCAACTTACCGAATTTCCGTTCGCGGCTTCGAGTGTGACATCTGCCCCGCGCAGCACGGAATCGTCGCTTGTGTGCAGGCAGTGGTGCATATCTGCCCATCATTCCAAAGACAAGTCGCTAGCTTTAGATAGTGCCTAACCATGTTTTCAGTCGCGCACCTTCGATCTTCATTAATTGCAGCACGCTGTGTGGCATCAGCCACTCGCGTGGGGGCTGCGTTGTGTGTGCCGTTGCAGGAGCTCCGGACTCAAAGCCGAGGAGTGCTGCAGGTGGGCAGGATGGTGTCCGACTTGAAATAATTCATCGACCGTGCTTATTGCAGCTGTGTTCGCTTGATTTTCCGTTATACAAGCGTCGTGAACTGGTGGCTGGCCGCTTGTGGCTTGAGTGGCTGGGATGCGTTCTCTGTTTTCATTCTGTCGCGCACAATGTCTCGTTTAGCTGCGCGGCAGTATTCTGAGCTGCAGTGAACTGTCCGATGATCGCCACAAGCTGACCTCTTGTGGCCTCCTGTGTTGTTTATGCTTTGTATCTGTGCATTTCAGGTGCAGCCCACTGCTCCCCGTGTGGATGCGTGGCACACCCCAGCTGTGCGACCTTTCGCCGCACAAGCTGCCTCTGGTGCAAGCAAGGCTAGCAGCAGCCCGTTTGCTGCGCACGACACGTTTCCTCGTCGTCATATCGGCCCGCACGTGCAGGATGTCGAGCATATGTGCAAGACAATCGGTGTGAAGAACCTGGAGCAGCTGATTGACAACACTGTGCCAACCGCGATTCGCGCCAAGTAAGTGCATCTGGTCTGGTCATATAGCCTGGGAGCAGGTGGACCATTCGATTTCGCTCGTGTGGTGTGGTACCAGCATCGCGCTGTGTTAGCTCCTTCGCGTGAAGGCGTGCGCCTGCTCAGTGTTGTATGAGTGCTGATTGTCACGGTTGCTGTGACAGGACCCCTCTGAACATCAAGCCTGGGCGTGGTGAGAGCGAGCTGCTGCAGGAGTTTAAGGCCATCATGTCCCAGAACAAGATCTTCCGGTACACGGGTCGATGCTCCCGCACAATATGATACGTGGGCTCATTACCAAGCATTGCCTTTGCCCTGTGCCGTTGCATCAGGTCCCATATTGGTGCAGGTTACTATGGCACCATCACTCCGCCTGTCATTCTGCGCAATATCCTGGAGAACCCGGGCTGGTACACGCCATACACGCCCTACTCCGCCGAGATTGCTCAAGGTTGGCTTTCAGCCCCTTGTGTTGCACGCTGATTTGAATTAAGCCAAGCCTGTTGAATTGTCCCTCACGTTGTTTCCTTATGCTATCACATTTTGACTGATGCATTGCTGCACCGTTATACAGGCCGTTTGGAAATGCTTCTGAACTATCAGACCATGGTGTGTGATTTGACTGGACTGCCCGTGTCGAACGCATCACTGCTTGACGAAGCGACTGCTGCAGCTGAGGTTAGTGCCCTACTGATGAGTGCCGCCACGACCTTGTGGGTAGCAATGCCTCAAGCATGTTTGTGCTTCGATTTGATTTCTTTATTCTAGGCTTTGAACCTCTGCCGAGATTCAGCCGGCAAGAAGCGTGTGTTTGCCGTGTCAGGTAGGTCATTCTCCTTTGGTGCGGTCATATCATGTTCTCACACCTTGTGTACTTCGATGCGTACAGCTGATGTGCACCCTCAGACCATTGCAGTGCTCAAAACACGTGCAGAGGTGCACGACACGGAGATTAGGCTCATCGATCCCCACAACGCTAAGCACGTGGACCCCCTGCTGAAGGACCCTGAGTTCATGGGCCTGCTGGTGCAATACCCCAGCACGGATGGTCGCATTCATGACTACAAGGACCTCACCAAGCGGGTGTGTATCTAACCTGATTTTCGACACTGCTCAATGTCATCGATGTTGCGGTTCACAAGCCTGCGTTTTGTTCCCGCTTATCCGCCAACCTTTATCAACGGTGGATACTTTATTATGTCCGGATATTACTCAGCTGTGTCAGGGGGTACAAAATGCTGACGTTGGGTATCGTGTCTGGATCACTTACGATCACAGGTGCACGAGGCTGGTGGTCGAGTGGTGGTGGCCACAGATCTGTTGGCGCTCACTCTGCTGCAGCCCCCAGGAGAGTGGGGCGCTGATGTGGTGGTCGGATCAGCGCAGGTGTGTTTCATGCGGTGATCGCTCTGCGTGGCTCTGCTTTGTGCGTGACACAGACTAGAGGTGACGCGCTTGTTTGTCTCACACGTGCTGCGCCGTGGCTGTCTGCGTGATTCACTTCTGATCATGAACAGCGCTTTGGTGTGCCGCTGGGCTTCGGTGGACCACACGCCGCCTTCTTCGCTGCGCGTGACGAGCACAAGCGCAAGCTGCCTGGTATGGTCATTGCTGTCTGCCTCTTTCATAGGATACCGCCCCCTACCTGTTTTGAATACTCGAGAACTCAGCTAATTTTCGTTTTGCAATTTACAACTGAATTTGGGTCGTTGTGATTTGTTTCGTCCTGTGCAGGCCGCATCATCGGTGTCAGCAAGGACGAGCGTGGCAACACGGCTCTGCGCATGGCTCTGCAGACTCGCGAGCAGCACATTCGACGAGACAAGGCCACCTCGAACATCTGCACTGCTCAGGTCTCGTGACGTCACCCTTGCAGAGTACACGCGTGTATGCTGACGTGTGATGGACGTTGAATTGGCTACAGGCTCTGCTTGCCAACATCGCTGCAGCCTACGCGATTTACCATGGACCGGATGGTCTGAAGCAGATTGGTACGCTCTAAATGAGTGCTGCGGGCTCAGTTGTGATGCATGCTTATGCGTGTGTTCGTGCTGTTACACTGATAGCCACCAAGGTGAACTCGTTCGCCAAGACCTTCGCTGTTGGCGCTCAGAAATTGGGCTACACGTAAGCTCTTGTTGTATCTTCACCTGCCCCGCAATGGATGCGTTCTCATCAACGCTTGCACCTATGCCGCGGTCGTTAGTGTGCCGTCGATGGACTTCTTCGACACGGTGCTGCTGCACACCAAGGATGCACCAGCCTTGAACAAGGCCGCTCAGGCTAAAGGCATCAACCTGCGAGTGCTGGACAACACGCGTGTGGCTGTACGTGAACGCAAGCATCATGCATCGTGTGTGCTGCATTTGTACCACATACCACGCACCCACGCGCACCAACACTTGCATACAAATACGTGCATACACACACACCTTATCACTACCCCTGCTTCTGTTCCGTCTGTCAACATTCCTCCATTCAACCATCACTCATCGGATGTTCTCTGCTCGTGTATATGTCAGGTCTCCTTCGACGAGACCACCCGCTCATCGCATCTGGACGACCTGTTCAGCGTGCTGGCCTCGGTGTCCGGTAGCAAGACCAGCGTCACCGCAGATGGGTTGGCCAACGCCAACGCGGTGCAATGGGGCATCAGCTCTCGCTTCCAGCGCAGCAGCGAGTTCCTGTCGCACCCCGTGTTCCACATGTATCACTCCGAGCATGAGATGCTGCGATACCTGTTCCGCTTGCAGGTGCGTGTTTAGTGTGGGTGCGTGCGATGATGGTCACGCATGGCATACTGACAATGAGGTGGTCGTTCACTTGATTGCTGCAGTCCAAGGATCTGGGCCTCAACACAGCCATGATCCCGTTGGGCTCATGTACCATGAAGCTGAACGGTACGTAGCATATGCTTTTGCAGTATGCGCACACCTGATGTGTGCACCTGAGGAATCAAACAGCACTTTGCATGTCTCATCACCTGTATGCTGTGCACGCTGTCGGGTACACAGCCACTGCGGAGATGATCCCCGTCACGTGGCCTGAGGTCGGCAACATCCACCCCTTCGCGCCTGAAGATCAATGGAAGGGCTACCGTCAGATGCTGGACACTCTGGTAAGTGTGTGACTGTACCATACTTCGCTTGTAGCTGCGCGGCACCGTATCATCCTGGCATGTCATTTCAGTCGGTCCGTTTGTTGAAATGAACATATCCGCCCCTCTTTCTCTGACAGAGTCGCGACCTGTGCGAAGTCACCGGCTTCCACTCCATCTCCATGCAGCCCAACGCAGGCTCACAGGGTGAATACGCCGGTCTGCTGGTCATCCGAGCGTATCATCGTAGCCGCGGTGACATGCAGCGTGACGTATGCCTCATTCCCGTCAGTGCACACGGAACCAACCCCGCCAGGTGGGTTTATGTTTGTAACTGTAGCATGCCGCTAATGGTAATGTGATATCAGTGCGGTACATGCCCGGGCTCGCAAATGGTTTACTCCCTAGTGTGGCGCGTCATCGTTCTACTTGTGCATGCTTCTTTGACATCCTCGCTATGCCCTCTGATGTGATTCCTGCAGTGCGGTGATGGCTGGAATGCGTGTGGTGGTGGTCGCATGTGACGAGCACGGCAATATCGACGTGGCGGACCTGAAGCGCAAGGCAGAGGAGCACAAGCAGCATTTGAGCTGTCTGATGGCCACATACCCCTCCACACACGGTGTGTTTGAGGAGTCCATCAAAGAGGTATGCATTCAAGCAGTCACTGCAGCATCTACGGCCGTACGCATAGGTGGCGGGCTTGCAAACGCACCATGCTGTGCTTGTTGTACATTCGCGTCTGATCTGCTTGGTATTTGCTACGTTGTTTCCCTCCAGGTGTGTGACATCATCCACACCAATGGTGGTCAGGTGTACATGGACGGCGCCAACATGAACGCTCAAGTGGGTCTGACTAGTCCCGGCAGCATTGGCGCTGATGTGTGTCACTTGAACCTGCACAAGACGTTCTGCATTCCTCACGGTGGTGGTGGCCCTGGTATGTGTTCAGACTGCAATCAGCCTATGATGGTGCATGTCGTTAAATATAATAATGATGATATTGGATTAGGTATGGGTCCTATTGGTGTGGCCAAGCATCTGGCTCCCTTCTTGCCCAGCCATCCGCTGCTGGATATGGGCGGCGCCAAGTCAGCAGGAGTATGTGACATGACCTCACCTTACATTTGCACTGGCGCTTGATATTTTCGATTTGATTGTGATCGTCACTGCAGGCGGTGGCTGCTGCTCCGTTCTCCAGCGCTAGCATTCTGGTAAGTGATAATTACCAGCTAGCTCACATGACAGCTCCAGCCATTATGCTGTGCACTCATCACGCTGTTTTCTCCTGACGCCATGATCCTAGCCTATCTCCTGGATGTACATCAACCTGATGGGCGGTGAAGGCCTTACACATGCTACCAAGATCGCCATCCTGAACGCCAATTACATGGCAGCCCGCCTGCGGCCCTACTATCGCATCCTGTACACGGGCTCCCACGGCTTTGTGGCACACGAGGTATTAACCACGCACGCAGACACGGTGGATCGTTACACGCCTGAAGTCGATGCTGTTTTTGATTTCTCAGTTCATCATTGATTTCCGCCCCATTAAGGCTGCATGTGGCATCACGGAGGAGGACGGTAAGCATCAGATCAATTACCTTTGCCTGTGTCGCGGGTTACCTCTTTCTAATCGACGTCTGCGCTGACCTGTATCCAGTGGCTAAGCGTTTGATGGACTTCAACTTCCATGCTCCTACCATGTCGTGGCCCGTGGTTGGCACGCTAATGGTACGGCAACACCCTGCACGTGTGTCAGCATCTTGAGTGCGACTGCATGTATTTCATTGCCCTGTCCTTGCTTGACTTCCATGCAGGTTGAGCCCACCGAAAGTGAATCGCTGTATGAGGTAAGGCGCTTATTCATATGCACTTCTTACTGCACTGCTTAATGTTGCCTGCTTGCTGTGGCACAGCTGGACCGCTTCTGTGACGCTCTGATTCAAATTCGTCAAGAGATCAAGGAGGTTGAAGAGGGTAAGTCCCGTTTGTATCCACCGTGTTTGCAAGCGACTTTATGAAACCCTCAAGCTCATCACTGCGTCTGCACTGCAGGCAAAGCTGACAAGACCAACAACGTGCTCAAGCGTGCGCCGCATCCTGCAGATGCCGTGTTGAGCGACAAGTGGGATCGTCCCTATCCTCGTGAGAAGGCTGCATACCCTCTGCCGTATCTGCGTCAGCACAAGGTTTGTTACACTATGTTGTGTCAAACTATGTTCGATTGCGCTGATATAGGATGCTGTTATGTAGTTCTGGCCCACGGTAAGCCGCATCGACAACGTGTACGGTGATCGCAACGTCGTATGCACGTGCCCGCCTCTCGAGGCCTACCAGGACAAGGCATAGACCGACCTTTGCAGCTGTTCGACCCCCGCTCCTGGTCGTTTGTGCGGTGTCTCAAAGGGTCCCCTGTAAGGGGCAAGCATGTAACCTCGCTTGACTCTTGTCAGAATAGAGTTTTAATCGTTATCTACTTGTCCACGAATTCCAAGGTTTCGATAGTTCTTCACATCGCTACACCTTGTCGATAGGCATCAGTCCAGGGGCGGGGGCAGGTGCACACAGCGGTGTGCACGATACAGGTTGATATCGTTCCGCCAGACGTGGAGGATCCGACAGTGTCTTCACGTCGCTGCGGCTTTGGAGATCATCCTGCCACTCCACTGGAGCGGATCTATCCAGATGCACACCATGAGGCAATGTCACGGTGAGTCAAACGTGTGCTCTCTGCCTTGAACGAGTTAAGTGGTATCTACCTGAACGAAGTGGGAGCGAGCACCCGCGCCGTTGCGTGATGCTGCTCTGTGACGCCAACCGAATTCCGATCGGTGCGCGCTTCCAACCTATCTGTGCGTGCTGCGAACGCAATCAAAGGCCAGACGAAGTGTCCAATGAGTTCAAGCTTTGAAACCAGGACACGGTGCACGAATATGCCCGTACCTGCATGAATCGTCATCGCGAGAAGACAGCAAACAATCGCCAGGGAAACTGCTCGCATTGCGTCAATAGTGGCTGAAATTACGACCCTTGCGATGCGGCGTTATTGTCGGGCTACAATAAGAGGCAGTTTCTTATGCGGTCCTGTTTTCTCGACAATGGTTGTGCTGAAATGCAGTCGACTGTGAGCGCTGCAGAAAACAATGAAAAATCATTCGGCCGGAGCCACATTAGCGTTGGTGTCGGATCATCTCCGACGTTTGAAGTGGTCCGTCGTGTGACCGAAAACAGTCGTACTAAGCACGTGGTAAGGATGCGTTTTTGAACCGGTGATTATGCCGCGTCTTTCTGATTCAGAGGAGGATCGAAGGACGGTTCTGGCGTCTCACACATCTTCTGCTTCTGGTTTGGATTGAACAACCGCCATTTTGGAGGGAACACCGATTGTACCCCATCGACCAGGTTTGTGCACCACCGTTCGCGGTTTCCTTGTTGGAAGAATTACACGCCGATTTGGAGGCGGTTTTTTCGTGGGCGTGTGACCGCCAGTTTTGTCGAAATGTGGTTCAGACGTCTCTCGGCAAGAGGTATTGATTGGACTTGTCATTTTTGAACCAGGTGTTTCAGTTCAAAGCCATCTCGCCATGGAGGAAGCGAAGCAGGAACTCCCCTCGTTCTCCATGAACTTCCCCACGTTGGGAGTCACAGGCGCCCCGCTGCTGGCCGGCTCTGTGATGAGCGGCTTGCCGATGCCAACCACCGGCATGCCTAACGTACCGCAATCGATGGAGTTGTCGGTCCCATCTTCGGTCGACCGCACCTCTTTCATTTGCGCGCACTGCGGCTCGCAGCATGTCACCAACCCCGTGGGTCGTGGTGGCTCTACTCGTCGCAAGGCTAACCCCCAAAACCCGAATCAGAACCGAGTGCGTCGTCCCCGACCGGCCCGTCCTCGCTCCGCGCTTATCGACGGACAGAAGGTCTTCCTCTGCAATGCATGCGGTATAGATGCGGCTGTTTTACTTTTCGACTGTCAAGAATTCCTCATCGTGTATGACTTGGTTATGCAGGCATTTACTGGCAGCGCAAACAAGCGAAGCGACCGCTGAAGCCGGTCAAGCGTACCTCGCAACGCAAGAAGATGAAGGGAGCCCTCGGCAAGGAGGACATGCCTTTCTTCCAGGCGGTTAGCGAGAATTTCTCGCCGCAAGACGGTATGGTCTCGTCGTTCCCTATTGCCGTTTGAGGTGCAGTTGATAACTCTGTCGACCTGTGCCTTTGGTTTTATCAGCCGAGATTCTCTGGTGCGACTGCACCACGTCCTGCACGGCCAAGGCCCTGATGACCAACACGGACGACAAACACACTCTGAACGTGGAGGAGGCAGAGAGTCTGCTCAACGTTCACAAGAAGGCTCTGGCGCTCAAGAAGCAGAAGACCTTTGGCAAGGAGCCCGACACGAAGCAGATGCAAGAGGCAGCGGCTGTAGCAGGCCTGGCATTGGCGACTGGACCCAACGGCATGCTGGTCGCCAACCCGGCCACCAACGCTGCGGGCGATGTCATCGACGAGTATGTGGAGAAACCGCTGTGCGATGATGGTCGATTGGGCATTCGGTTTCTGACGTATTGTGCTGTTGTTTGTTATTTGTTACCAGCAGCAAGCTGTTCCGCCCTTACAATCGTGGCCACACCAGCTCGAAGGAGTACGAGCGCTTCGTGTTCCAGAACATCGAGTACTGCAAACAGAAGAAGCTCTGCTTCAAGTTCCGCAAAAAGCTGCTATCCTTCTCCAACGATTGGCTGTACAAGCGACCCACCCTCAAGACCATGATCACCGGCTCCGGTGACGAGAAGGTGTTGCAAAAGATGGAGGTGTGTGTGTGTGCTCGGCACTCTTCAGTTATTCCTCATAAACTCACGGCTGCAGTACTGACTTGACTTTGTGACTATTCGCAGGGCAAGCCGCGTGTGTTGCAAGAGCGCAAGTTTGAATACACCCCCGAACAGATGAAGGAGGCGTCATGTTGCAACAAGCTGTGCTGCCAGAAGATCTGGACCAATCAAGTGGCGCAGTGGCGTCGCGAGTACGTGGAGGGCAACAACGAGCAGCGCTGGAACACCATTCAGCTGATGCTACTGGGCGAGGGTTACGGCTCCTACAAGTGCGTCAACGTGGTGCGCATGATCACGGGCTGCAGTCGCAACCTGGTGGCCTCCGTGTCCAACTTCCTGCAGGTGAACCAATGTATGGGCCCGCCGCCCCCTCGTCAGAACTCCAAGCAGGAGCAAGAGCAAGCCATCCTGGCGGAACAGGCTAAGGCCACCGCTGCAGCGATGCAAGTGGGCAGTCTGTCCATGCCCCTGCAGCTGCCCATGGGCATGCTCACAGGTGGTCAGCCCTACAGCTCGATGACCATGCCTGGTATGTCGCTCATCACTGCCACACTGGCGCCTCAGCCCCCTCCGGGCGCTCCGACGATGCAACAGCTCTTGCAGCAGCAGCAACAACAGCAGCAGCAACAGCAGTCCGCGCAGCAGCAGGCACAGATGCAAGGCATGCCTGCGAACTTCAACGCCAACAATCCATCGTTCTACGTGCGTCGTCCTGGCAAGTGAGCCCCCGCCTATCGTAGTCGAATCGATGTCTGTTCAGTGTGTTGAGCTGTCGTGCCAGTGCATTATATGTATTTTGTCTTATACCGAGCTGCGTTCCGAAAGGAAAGCGCTTGAGTTTGCGAGGATATCTTAATGGAAAAGAAATCCGATTTACCGGAACAAAACAAGAAAGAAGCAAAATGAAGTTTGTATTATGGCACAGGTGCACGGCACCTAAGCGATGCACACTGTGCGGTGGTGGAAGTTACCATTCAAAGAAAACAAAAGGCAAAAACAAAAAACTCTCCAAATAGCTAAACAGAACCGCCTCCGATCATTGTTGGAGGCCTTACGGTGAACGCATTCGGATGCACCACCCGTGCCAGTGATGGCACGCCTGCCACAAGGGCTCATGCAGGCACGCGAATGGTGACGATGCCGTCCTCGGCCACGTAGCGCACGTCCCGATGCTTCTCTTGCCGCTGACCAATGGCAGTCAGACCTGAGCGGATGAACTCGAACTCGGCAGGCACATCATCAAGCTCAAGCTTGATCATCTCACGCAGATCCGCCAGGCTCGTGTCTGGGGTGGCGTCAAGCACACCGATAGACACACCAGTACCCCGAGCGAAGAGGCGACCGGAGCCATCGGAGGCGTGATCGTCTTCACCCCCGCCAGCTGCGCCAGCTCGCACGATGCGGATCCTGTCTCTTATACACATCTCCGAGCCCACGAGACTAAGGCGAATCTCGTATGCCGT
>ENA-ORBV01006359-ORBV01006359.1-microbial-mat-metagenome-genome-assembly--contig:-NODE-6359-length-20912-cov-5.571586_pt1 | contig 20912 bp, 17 predicted proteins | sample MGYA00237777_ERZ505514 | MGnify/ENA primary metagenome ERZ505514 (study PRJEB26160, sample SAMN06269048) | microbial mat metagenome | isolation source: Oligotrophic lake microbial mat | place... | reverse complement strand
AAGCAGAAGACGGCATACGAGATTCGCCTTAGTCTCGTGGGCTCGGAGATGTGTATAAGAGACAGTCCCAGCAGTAAGTCTAAAGTATCCAGGTAAGCAGTCATTGCGTACGTACGACATTATTACTTCATCATGCTGTAATCGAATAACAGTGGGCCAAAACCATGATTAGTTGATGACTACGAGTAGTACTCCAGTACGATTATGCATAGTGGCATAAGCAAAAAAAATATCAGGAAGCAGATGAGCACCACGTACAGTAATACCAGCGCGCTGGCACTTTATGTAAGCAGTCATTTGTTTTGAATATTGATCACTGTGTTTGATAGTGCAGTGCTTTTCGATAGACTTTCTTCGCCCTGGGAGAAATGTCTATTTTTATATGGGAGCAACCTTGACTGCGGGTCATTATGACTAATGATGGATTGGATATTAAAAGATACTAGGTCATTGGGGTCGTAAAGAGGGTACTTCGTCCGAGTACATTTTGTTTCATACTACAGTAAAACATTCGTTATTCCTAAAATCAAACCGGCATGTTAAATCTAATGAAAGAGAAAGAAGACTTTTGGTACCGTGAGATGACCAGTGTTGTATCCGATCCAAATAATATTTTCTACGAATAGGCAACGTGGTCATCATTTGCATGCTAAAACAACGGCATACGTTGGTATCCTACCGTAATCTACGGCGGCTTCCGTACCGTATAACATTTTTGCCATGACCGTACAACAGGTCCTATTGAATCAACCGTAGTAACTGACTACTACTTCATACTGTAGTTAGCACCCCCCAACTAACTAGTAAACCTACTACTTCCTTCAACGGTATCCTCATAAACTCGCGAACCAAGAAAACAAAACACTTACTTTTGGCTCACAAGTTTACCTTTCAAAACAAACAAAAACATGAAGTTATACGCATCGATTGTACTGGCGGCGGCGGCCGCTCTCATGGGCCCCACTGCCGTCTGGGCCGAAGACGACAACGCCGCGGCCGAAGCCGCTGCTGCCCAAGCCAAATTTGATGCCACCATCGAGTACTATGGCAACAGTGAGAATCTCATTGTGGATCGTGGTATGGTTTTGGGCGACGAGGGAGAGCGTCTGCAACGCGTTCCTGTGAACGGTACGGTGTACGTCTTTCAAGAAGTCCTCGAAGAAGGTGGCACACGACGCCGCAAACTCCAAGACGTGGTGCGCAAGAACGATCATGAACTTCCCTTTCCCGCGAATGGAGCGGAAATTGAAAAGAATGATAATGCCGCTGTCTTTCAAGACGATACTACCCAGGTTTCTGTAGAGGCCTTTGTCTTTACACATTCAAACCCAGAAGTTCCCGTTGTGGAAGCTACCGAGGGCATTATCTTGGGCAACGGCGTTGCGGAAGTTATGATGGGAGGTTTTGCTCTCGGAGAATGGACCTGGTATGTCAAGGGCACGAATGCCACGGGTGGGGCGTCGACGTCCAGTCCCCAAACCTTTACCGTTATCGAGCCCATTCGGCAGTTTGCCCTTCCCGCCGAGGGTGGCACTTCAACCGCCATTATCGGCGAAGCCTCGTATCCGTCAGGCGGACAAGTGCAACAGGCGGCCGGTCGCATTTACTATTCCAGCAAAGGAAGGGACTATGCCTGTTCCGGAACTGCGATTTACGATAACAAGTCGGGACGTTCTCTCATTCTGACCGCCGCACATTGTGTTTGGGATGATATTGATCAAAACTTCGGATCGAATGTCATCTTTATCCCTAACCGTGATGCCGTCGGTGCAAGCTTCATCAATGGCAAACCCATTCATCGTCAATGTTCCGAAGATGTCTGTGGTTGCTGGACCCTTTCGGCAGGATTTGTCGACAGCCGATGGAAGACACTCCCCTGGCCCAAACGTCTCTCGCACGACTATGGAATCTGGGTGGTCGACGACCAGGGCTTCCATCAAGGAAAGGACTGTGGAAGCGAAGCCTTGGACATTGCTGTTCCTGCCATGGACTTCAAGCTGGGCATTGACCTCAAGGACCAACGCATTACTGGATTGGGATATTCCATTGAACACAATCCTGACTTTCGGTACTGCGCCGATAACGCCATATTCCGCAAGCCTTCTTCCACTTCCGCCGAAACGTATTGGTTGGATAAATGTGGACTTACCGGAGGAGCTTCCGGTGGTCCATGGCTTTCGGATTTTGATTCGTCCTCGGGCAGCGGTACGGTTGTCTCCGTCAATTCTTGGGGATACAGTTCAAGGTCGGGAATGGGAGGACCAATCATTGATGCTTCGGCTGGACGATGCTTGGTCAATGCGGCCCGAGCTGCAGATTTCAAGTCCATTTATGTCAATGAAGCGGATGGTTTCGAGGGTGTCTTTGTTCCCTGCGCGGCACGTGATTGTGTTGACGAGGAAGGCGCCGTAAGAAGACTGCGTGGTCAACGTAAACTTTCGGGCTGCCAAGGCGACGAAGACAGCCATTAAAGACGTACTGTACGCCCACCCAACTATTAACAATTCAATAGAATATGCATAAGTATTATAAGAAAGAATCCATCCATATTTAAATACCGCTGTAGCTTGTAGCCAACTCTTGTTGTCCCTGTTCCCATTGTTGTGTTTCACGACCTTAACAAGCCAAGGAGCCTATAAACGTGGCATTGCATCATTGAACAGGAGGATGAATCAAATAACCCGCGCTGCTAAGGCGCAAACCACGTAAACCACGGAATAACATGGGGACAAGAAGTGGGCGTGGGTTGTTGTTTTGATGCTTTCTCCAGTTGTTCAGCTTGACGCAGTAGCCAGCTAGTCTTCTTCTATTTTCACACCATCGTTATTGGTGTCAGTGTTGTCGTTGAGCAATGCATCGGCCTTGGCAATATCCGCATCCAATTCGGCAATGAGTTTTCGTCGTTCGGCCAATTGATATTCCAATAATTCAATCAAGAGTTCTCGTGCTTGATGTTCACGAAATTTATTGCATTCTTGTAGCATGAGAAATACATTGTGTGACAATTCATCTCTCATTTTTCTGTTTGCACACAAGTTACAATAATAATAGTCAAAATAGATCGTTCATGGGTTGTTGTTGTTGTTGTTTGTAGGCAAGGATGAAGCGGTGGGATGGAACGAGTAGCAGGAGTAGGATGGGATAGGATCAGCAACCAGAGCTTAGCATCCTTCAAAGACAAATTCAAAAACGAAACGAAATCAACGTACTTGTTGTCGGCAGGACGATGCACCAAGACTTGTACTAGCTCGACAAATTTTGTAATGCATTCTCGATTCAGTCTATTGTTGACGCGGCGCCACAGTAGCCCAAAGAGTGAGGGTGTGTGTTTATGCATTTAAAAGACTACGGGTTGGTTGACTTTCGTTCTCCGACTCCCGAAGAAAAAGTAAAACATCCTAGAACGTACCGCTTCACTTCATCTCGAATGACCGTTGGATCTGGTTCATCGGTTTTTACGAGAGTTGGATCCTAAGACCAAGATTTCAGCCATGGGAAATGAAGGGCAAGAATGTGAGTGTGAAGAGGTTATGTGTGAAGAGGCAATTATGCATTTCCTCATTCCAATCATAACAAAATGCAATTCGAACCAACAAACAACACTCCCCGCTGTAGGCACCCACATATTCAATTTATACACCAGAAAAGCAATAAACAACAAAAATAAAACGTACTTCCACAATTTCTCCAAAGACGGCCACCACATCCCCCTCCTCTTCTTCCTCTTGCGAGGCCGCCCCCGGAATGGATCCTCCTAAAATGGCATCGGTTTTGTCGGCATGGTCATCATCCTCCCCCGACAAGCGCAATCGTTCCGATTCGGCACGAGCTTTTTCGGCAAAGGCTGCCGCGCGTCGACTCCCACGTGCTAATGCTGCCAAGGGAATTTCGGGGGGTTCCAAATGCGCCGCCAATTGATAATAAAAGGGTGGCGGAGGAAATTCCGACACCAACAAGGTGGCCTCGCCGGGTGCCGCCGCGGCCGCTTCGTCGTTGTTGTCGTGATCTGGATCATTGGCAGGTGCGCCTGTGGCGGCGGCATCGTTGGGACCCTCTGGCATGATGTTTGTTGTTTCTTTGTTGATACTGTAAATTAGCTAGCTAAAGATTAGTGTTGATTCATTGGTTGTTGTATGTTGGCCATTTGATTTATTATTATTGCATGTAGCTGTAGGGGATGTGGTTGTTGTCGGTTCAGTCGCCGCCAACGCCTGCTACAAGCACAGTACTAGCTAGCTAGTACCATAGTACTCGTACAGTGAGATATTGGTGTTGCAATATTACTGCCCGGGTGGGCAAAACGTTTTCTAACGCCTGCACTCCTTCCGCTTCTGTGGGAAATTGGGGAAGCTCATTATTTTGGAAAAGCAACTATTAGAGCCCTAACTTTTGTTTCACTCTACTTCATATAGTATCATCAAATGCCACATTTCATTCTTTGAAGGCAAATTCTACTGGTTCCTTCCTTTGAAAACATAATATTAATTCATTTACGAAGAAACCGCCATTCCACCCTATTACGGCCATTGCCAACATTTAGAAATCATCCCATCCATCCGCAATTTCATCGTCATCTACAGCCAGTTTCTTGACGGCCACGGGAGCCGCTGCTTTCGTCACGACGGGCGTCGTCTTTTTACTCGGCAAGATCAATTTCTTGGCGCCCGTCGATAATTTACTGGTGGTTCCTACCGAAGATTTTTTCAAACCAATCGATGCAAAGGGATCTTCTTCAACACCAGCGCCGGCACTAAATTCCAAATCCTCATCTCCCCAACCACCATCGTCTCCGCCACCTCCAAGATCATCGTCGTCCTCCGGCAAGTCATCCCATCCATCGCTACTTCCATTCGCTTTCAAATTCGACGGCAATTGCAGCGGTGCACTACTAGGGGAAGCAGGAGGGCGTGCTTTGGCGGCTGGACCAGAACCTGCCACAGCAGCTTTGGTGGCGGCGGATGTCGGTGGTAATTGAGGTTGCATGGGCTGGCTTGATTCTGCCGCCGCCGTGGTTGGTTGTGCCGAGGATGCCATCCAAGAAGCAAACCCAGCCAAATAACTGGTGCCGCTGGTATCATCTGATGGCGCTGTTGTCGTTGTCGTCGCGGGAGCATTGCCACTACTGGGGGCTGCCACGGTGCCTGCTCGTTGCTGCGCAGCTTGTTGTTTGGCCCGTTGTGCTTGTTCGTTGGCCGTCATTTTATCACTCTCGACTCTAATCGTGACCAACAGTGCTTCCGATACTTTGAAAGCTTCTTTTCGAACATTGCTATCTGGATCCAACAGATGTGGCGTAATGGATGGCATCAATTTACCTGCCAGTCCTTGTGGCTCAAAACACTCGAAGGTGGATGTCATGCATTGAAGTGCCGCCAAACGACAAGGCGCAAAGGGATCCCGCATGGCCCTCTGAAAAGCCGGCAAAATCATTTTGTCGCGTGCCACAGGTCCCAAGTGGGAGGTAATTTTGGAAATGAAAATCACCGTATTGGTTCGAATACTCACTTCGGTATCACCTTGCAATCGCACCAAATATCGCGTCAATTTTTCCAAATTGGGTGCCGTCAAATGGGGTACCAATCCCAAGGTGGATTTAAGCGTTAATTCTCGCAGAGCAGGACTGCTATCACTGAATCCACTGCACATGGGTTCAAAGACACTGGTATTGAGTGTGTTGGCATCCAAATTATCTTGAAGAAGAGAAATTTTTTGCAAGAGCGTTCCACGCACTCCTCGATCTTTCACGTTAAAGAGAAGTCCAACGTAGGGTTTCAATTCATTGGCAAACTGGTCCTTAGACAAATAATGCTCCGCAATAAAAAAGAGTGGAGTCATTGCGGCCAGAACTGTCATTGTAAATATATTAATAATTTTTGGGGGAGAAATAGTAGAGACAAGAAAAAACGAAAAAAAATTGTGGTTGCATCGTTAGCGTATTTTCGATAAAAAGATGGATATTAAAATAAATATACTTAAAAAAACAGAACCAAACAACAGTAACAAATTTCCTTACCTTCTCGTCGATACAAATCTTGCGCCATCATGCCTTCATTGTTACAAATAGTTTTGATGGTGGTTTGAATCAAGGGCAATAATTTATAGACGGCCATATTTTGATCGACCAATCCACTGTTGGGCCCGGTATTGTTCATTTGTTGTCCCAAATTCTGCCAAAAGGATACCTTTTGTTCCACGGGTTGAATGGGGACTTCGGAAATTTGTTGTTGCAAAGTTTGGTAGGGCGATTGAAAGACGGGACATTTCAGGAGAGGTTGCAATCGTGGTCGCATACGAACATTGGGAGTTTGCATTCGTTGGACGGCTTTTTGCAGCGGGGCGGGCATGGAACGGTGTCCGGCTGCCTGATAGTAATTGCCAATCAAAATGCCCAAACTGTACGAGTCCATGCAATGAATACCGGCCGTTTGAATGGCTTCCCATCGACCTTCGGTACGTTCGGGGCCACGATAGGTTGGCTGACACAAGACGGGATCCCATTCTCGAAAATAGCGCGTCGGACCCAAATTTTCGCCGACTTGGGTCACCAAGGAGAAATTCCACAATTTGACATCGCCCGCGCGATTGACGTAAAAACTCGAGGGCTGAATCAGTCCATGCGCAAAATTGGCAGAGGAATGCAAAAAGTGCAAGGCGTGCACCATGGCCTGCAAGCCCCACGCCAATTGCTCTTCGGTAGGATTGTTGGTTTGAAGCCATTGCTGGAGAGGAATACAAGCTTCGGTTACCACAATCAAATCCCCTACGGCTTTTTTGGGATCAATGGGTGCATTGGAAGCCGCCACGGCATTGTTGCTATCCGCATCGGGATTGTCCGTGTCGAGCGTAGCGTAGACTTCCAAAATGTGAGGATGTCGATAACGCTTGCAATGCTGAAAATGGTGAATGGCCGGTTGCAACTGCGTCATGCCTTTGTGACGGCCTGACTTGTCGGCATTCGTCTGCAACATGGCAGGCTTTTTGCCGACAAAGACCGTGACGGGAGACTTGTCGGATTTCTTGGTTCCATGGTGAATGTTCCATCCAAAGTCATCCGTGCCAATTTGCTTGTCAATCGAGAAGGGTAACGCCGAGGAGGAATTTCCCATGTTTCCAATTTCTAATTTTGTGGTAATCAAAATAAAATAGAAGCTCCTTGCTTTGATGTTGGGGTTGGTATTCTTGTAGAGTTTCTTGCTTCTTGTGCTTAAAGGAAAGAGTCTTCTTCCACTTCGTATAATAGGTATTGCTGATGGTCGTACCTTGCCTGTCTCGAAGGACAAAACAAAAAATAATTGCAGTGCTTGATTGGGTGGGATACAGTACTGGTAGACTAGTTGAGCCCGGTGCAACCAAAATGATCTGATCGCTTATTGATGCACGGAGGGTCATCGCCACCGACATTTTGGTTTGAATTCTGGTCGTGAAGAAGGAAACGTGCGGCTTTGAAAAATATGGAGCAAGTGTGCAGCCATCCAGATTCAGTCCCCAATCAAACAGGAGCGTTGCTCATAATGCCAAAACAGCCCTTAAACAGAGCTAAGTTTAAGACGCTCCTCTAAGTTTAGGGGAGAGTTTCAAAATGTACTCCAAACTCTACTGTAACTTAGGGGAGAGTTTCAAAACTCTCCCTTGATTGGCGGGAGAGTTTCGAACATGAGCAAAAATGTTTCACAGTTCTTTCATGTCAAATGACTCTCCCCTAAAACTCTCCCCTAATTTAGGGGAGAGTTTAAAACTCTCCCCTATGATAGGGGAGAGTCTAAGACTCTCCCCTATTCCTTGACTCTCCCCTAATTTAAGGGATCTACCCTTTTTTGCTGCCTTGTTCAAATGAGTTATGCTCCAGGACGGCTGAGTTCACAGAGAGACTCAACAACAGCACAACTAGCTAGATCAACAACAAGGGATTCCTCCCATTGTTTTCTCAATTGAACACTTGTCATCGCACCACAGGGAATTGCTAATGATGGTAGAAAGAAAGGGTATGTTGGCCACTGTCAATGGAATGCTTGTGTCATTGCAGGACTCAAGGCTTGGCGTTTCTCATGCTCGACTCAACTCAGCTGCCATGAGAATGGCCAGTCACAACAGATCCAAAAAAAGCCACATTCTTTAGCCAAATCTCATAAAGATGTGGCCCAGAAGGGATAACACAATGTGCACTTGTTCCATGGCAGCCATTGGGCCAATGGATGGTGCTCTTTGTCACTTGGGGTTCTCATTCATTTTGTGGAAGTGGTCAGTCTTCACAAACAGTTTCTTTGTCACATTGATGAGAATTACAGTTAGACATGTAAGGCAATCAATGAAAAGAACTCCTGTTTGACCTCCCATTTTTGCTTTCATTGTGGGCATTCCACAATTCAAATTGAAAGACATGTGGTGTTCAGTGCAATGTTGTTCTCTGACACATTGCATGCATGCAACAACAACAGTGAAACAACTTGTTGAAACACTGTTTTGTGCACAGCAACATTAACCTCAAATCAAGTTTTGAGCACATGCCAAAGAACTGAAAGAATCAAGGCACCTCAGGACAATGCTCAAATTCAAATCATAGGCCTAGCCAACCTTCAAACCTTCAGTTGGCATTGCCCTTGAACATCACCACTTTCAAAAAACAAATTCTTGTGAACATCACTGTGTCCTTGTTGTTGACAGGAACTTGCCACAACGCACGAATTTACAGACATTTGTGGGTTAAAAAACCTTCTCTTATGAACCCTTTTCTCTGAAATGTGAACCATTTTTTAAAGAAGAAAGATTCATGAACCGATTTTCAGAATGACTGATGAAAAGGTTTTTGCATTTTTGAAACCTTTTCAAAAAAGGTTCACAAATTGTGTCCTCCTAAGACATCAGTTTTTATTATGAACCGATTTTTATGAACCCTTTCATTTGTGGCCTCATTTTTCAGAACGGGTTCACAATCATGGTCTTTTTTCATGTGCCTATTTTTGCACATGCCTTTTGCACAAGACACCAAAAAATTTGAACCAATTTTAAAATTTATGAACCTAATGATGAACTGGTTTCCAATTGAAATTGGCTCACCTTGTGTTGTTGCAAGTTCCAGAGATGCAAATAATGCTTGTGCATTTAAAAGACACAATCCTTTTTTGAAAGATTGGGTTGATCCACCCTTCCCTCCTTCCCAAAAAGAAGCAGACTACTTCAAGCAGGATCTTTAAGAGTCAGAAACTGTTAACGACTCAAAATGGTCACAGTCGTGTTTGAATGGCCATGCCTGATTATTGGAGCAAAGAAGAAGCACGTCGCGGGTCAGTGTTATAGAGCGAGGCACCCCTTGGTGACACCCCTAACCTCCGCAGTGCAAATCTTAACCACCAAGCTACCCAGTAGAGTTCGCTTGAGATTGTGTTCCGCGAAAAATAAAAGGCTTCTACAGTCCAAAGCACACTCTATGTCGTGGATTTCGGAGTAATGACCCATAGCGTCTAGCCTTAGTTCTTTTCTGACGCCTCTCCAAATGGTTGCCGGAAGTGTAAGAGAGTGCTCCGGTGGCCAGTTTTAGCAATTGATTGAATGTAGACTACTGTAGAAGCATGCGCTGTGCTACTAGTAGTACTATCTAGCTAGCGGTAGCTACAGTACTAGCTAGCTACTAGCTAGTAGATAGCTATTTTATTCTCAAATTTGAGTTCAAAGCAGCCGATATTGTGCTTTATTTGCCACTCAATCAATGACGAGTTATCTCCGTACTACTGTAGTATCAAACAGTTGAGTTGATACTGCACCCGATAATAAGTGTGCCTCTGTGTGTTCCCACGCTTTATTTCACCGCATGACTCACTGGAGGTATTTGGCCGTAGGTATTTGGCCGTAACTAACTACACTCCAATAACGCTCACTGGAGGTATTTGGCCGTAACTATAACTAGTATTTGGCTACACTCCAATGGGCGCGTAATTGCGAACCGGCCTACTAGTATACATTCGACCGTGCCCTTGTCTCTGCTTTAAAACTTTCTTGTCTTAGTTGAGACTATTATATTGTCTTGCGTAGCAAAGATGGCCTCCATGAACGATTCTTCCCATGCCAGCAAGGCTAGCCCTAGCGCCGCCCAACAAGACCAAGTTGACGCTACATCAGTTGACGCTACATCAAAGGTAATGAATGGTGATCATGATTCCTTATCCTTGGAGGACACTGAACATACTAGCTCCATGCGGGAGAGTACGTCGGAATCCAACATGGTAGAAGGTGCTGAAGAGGAGGTCGAGAATCAAGTTGCTAGCAACAGTAACCACGAAGGCAGCACCACCAACAAAGATATTGGCACGAGTTGTAGTCAATCACGCGAGCCAAATAACTTCAACGCAAAGGACATGATCTTTGCGTCTACTAGAAGTCAACCGGAATCAAACGCCAGCCACAGCAAAAGAGCAGCAGGTGAGGTTTGCTGGGCTCCTCTGGAATCCGACGAGGAACGAGAATTCCGCAAGACGGAAGAAACGAAGGAGGTGGTGCGCAGACTAGAGGCCATCGGGACGATCGGTGGTTCCCAACGATGTGTTTCGGAAGAAGAGGAATCCGATGCAGACTGGGTTGCTGCTGGATACCATAAAAAGCCAGCAGCAGCAGCTTGTGCCCATCGAGGTCATGCCCGTGCAGCTTGTCCTCCTCCTCCTGCTGCTACACAATCCCGAACGGGTCGTGCGGAACGGTTTGCCCAGAAACAAAATGACTTGAATGATTTGTACACACACGTGGAGAACAGCAAAGCAGCACATGCTGCTTCAACGACTGCGGGGTTAGGCTCGGACCAGAGATATGCAAGTCGGCCAGGAGATGATTTCCCTTCGACCTCTGCTATATCTCGATCTCGTTCGGCTGGTGAGCCAGTCGCAACACGTGGGGGTACAACGAGGCTCGCTCCTCCAACGGGATTGAAAGGCGGCCGCGCCCAATCCTCGGACCTCGAAACATATGGTAGAGATGTATCATCCAACAACCCCCGTGCAGAGGCCGGAGCCTACCAAGTGAATCCTATGGGGGTGTTTAGGTCTTCGGCAAGAACAGCCTCGGATGATCGTTCTTCGCTGCGGCAAAGCATACGGTCCGTTGATCCATCAGTCATCGACATTCGATCCATCGATGACCAGGAAATGGACCCAGAACAAGGGACAGTAGCCTCCCTAGCCTTTGACTCTCTGCCTGGCAACGAGAATGATGCGGGCTTGGCATCTGCGGAACCCGTAGAAGCAGAAACGGTAAGTCATCACCTGATATACATGTAAAGTTGTGAGAGAGTAATTCTCACCTAAAGCATGTCGTTCATTCCTAAACGATGCCTGCCCTGGTCTGTTTCCCAATTGACTCCAGATTGTGTATGCAGAAGATGTCAAGGAAGATGAAATCGAACGGAACCGGCGTCGTCTACTGGGGTTTGGAGCGATGGGTTTCATCGTAATCCTAGCCCTGGTGATCACGCTCGTTTTGGTCCTTATTCCACATGCCGAGAAAGATGAATGCGACAGTCCGGTAGGAGACATGACCGTTAGTATGTACTGTCGATGTCACGAGACGGCAGTAGGTTACTTAACGTATCATGAAGATAGGTCTCCTGGTTTCCACAGCCGCTACCAGTCGCTTAGAGACAATGTTTCCGATGAATTGGGCGATCCAAATGCCACTGCTGGTTCGTGTGAAGTCGCGAACATGGCCTTGATTGCCATGACAATACTTGGAGATGATCCTCTTCTGGGCGGGGAAGAAGAAGATATGTATTTTGGTCCCGCCATATCTCAAGACGACAGACGTCTCGCGGCTCAAACCTATTCACTCCTGCTGTTATACTTTGCCTTAGACGGCGACCGTTGGTATCGCAAGGCGAACTGGCTGAAAGCGATTGACGTTTGTACCTGGGAGGGAATCGAGTGAGTGCCAACGGAACCAACAATGATTTGGAATTTTGCATATATTCCAGACTCGTTCTTCCTAACACTCGTGCTCTTTACAGATGTGATTTTCCCACCAGAGCTTGGACGCTTCGTCTGCGAAACAACAACCTAGCCGGAACTATTCCTCCCTTTTTAGGCATTGAGAGCTTACGGACCTTGGATTTGTCGTTGAATTCGATCCACGGAACAATCCCAGTCGAGTTGTCCCATTTGACATACCTAGAGGAGTTGATCCTTTCTGACCTTGTACTAACTGGAAGCATCCCATCGGAAGTCGGGCGAATGGTCAGACTTCGTAAGTCTTTTGAACCGTATATTATACGTTTCGTCGTCAATACAAGAATAAATCCTCACATCTTAATGGAACGCATCAGAAACTCTGGACCTCAGCAACAACTCATTGGTATCAACTATTCCATCAACGTTTCAAAAGCTGAGATTATGTGAGTTGACCTAGAAATTTTCTGCCTTGAATTCTCGGTGGGAGTTCGAAACTCACAGTTCGGTTCTTGCATGTTCTCCTTAATTTCAAGTTCGCATGAAGTTAGATCGCAACTCCTTGACCGGAAGTCTACCCCCTATCGGAGAAGCTTTTAACGAGAGGCGAATGCGCTTCTACAGCGTCAGGGAGAACCAGCTGAGCGGGACTATTCCAACAGATCTTTTTCTTTTGACCGGACTTGGTAAGCACTTGTGTCAAGGCGTGTCTTGGCACGGTCGAAGCTCAGAGTTTGTTCTCTTACCAATCTTTTCTTTCTTTTCTTTAAAAGCATACATTGATTTATCCTATAACCAGTTCGCAGGGGCTCCTCCGGATTTTGCGTCCAGCTCGGAATATATTGGTAAGACTGGATGGACCAGTGGGCATCACATGGCGGGTTATATATGACTGTGCGTCTCAACATTGTATCTCTCCTTATAGAAATTGTCAACCTTATTGGTAGCGGTTTGGCCGGAAGCCTTCCTGATCAATATTGCATGGTACAAGATCATTCCGTTCTTGTACTTGGAGATTGCGAAGCGGTGGACCCATGCCCGTGTTGTGCAAATGCATCGAGTGATGTCCTCTTGGTGCGTACGAAAGATTATACTTTACGTCTTTTTTCTCTCAAGAAGATTTGCGCTGCAGATGATGCTAACTAGGATTTTCTCTTTCCATCCATACGCAGTGCGAACGCGATCTCTACGGGCCGTACTTGTCATATTCCCAGAAGCACGACCAGAAGCACGACCAGCTGTAGAATAGTTATTAAGGCATGAACCTGCTTTTTAAACCTGAGAATGAAGCTGTAAAGTTTTCTAGCATGTAGTTGATAGTACATGTAGTAAGCGTTGCAGTCTGATTACCATTATATTGCACGGACAATGTGAGGAAGATTCATCAGTAAAGGACCGAAAGATGGGAATGCCGGGCCTGTCACATCTGTCCTAGCGAACTTCATCGTACTCAACTGCGTGCATGGGTGGCGAGATCGATCTCTCGACGAATCATTTATGATTATTCACTCTCTACTAGCTAGTACTAGCTAGTAGCTAGCATAAGTAGCATCCGCCATGGTGTTTCAGTTGAGGTCTCTACATCGAAGCTTCCGACACCGAATACGATGTGGATTTTCCAGTGATTTGGATTCAGGCAACGCGGTCTGCTGGGGGCTGTTTTGGTTCTCGAATTTGCCCCATCGTCAATCATGATTTCCCCACTATCACAGGCGACCGTCGCTGGAATCTATACCGAGTTAGTGAGCAGGAAGGGCGAAATTCAACATTTCTCAAATTCGTCGTTACCGTCCGAGATCAGGACAGTCTCCCTTACAGTTGGGCACACTTGAGGACTCTGCGACCCCATCGTATTGTTGATGACATCGGCAACGAATTCGGACACATACTTCCGCGTCCAGGCTTCCTTCATTTTCAGGTTGGTCTGGATGTCGGGGTTGTTCGCACGGGACTAGACACGCATGAAGCTCTTGACGAACACTATGACGGAGCCCGAGAGGCAGAAATTGACAAGTACTATGAGAGAGAATACGAAGAGGTGGCAGAAATGTCAGCAATTGATAAACTTATAGACCAGCAACTAGAAGAGGATTACTATGAGAGAGAATACGAAGAGGTGGCAGAAATGTTGGCAATTGACAAACTTATAGACCAACAACTAGAAGAGGAGTGCCATGAGAAACAATACGAAGAGGTGGCCGAAATGTTAGCCATTGACAAACTCATTGACCAGCACCTAGAAGAGGAGTACCATGAGAAACAATACGAAGAGGTGGCCGAAATGTTAGCAATTGGCAAACTCATTGACCAGCACCTAGAAGATGAGTGCTACTAGGGAGAATTATTTTGCTTTCTGATTTGGTCGTTATCGTCATCTGTTCTCGTACCCATGACAACATCCGCAGCCGAATAACTGTGAGGTGGAGGACCTGCCTCTGAAACCTCCATGTTTTTTGTCTTGAATTGCATCAGCTCAAACCAAACAAATTCCGTCTGCACAATGAAGATGAGACCTTGGGTTCACACGATCTTGTTGGCCATTGCCGTGGTGGTGACCATCAAGAACGCAATCAATGCGACAAGTCGCAAGACAGGCGGCAAAAAAGACAAAAGAAATTCAGCTTCAAAATAGCATCATGTCAAAAGCATGGACGAGTCATCTTGGGCACAAGAAGCCAGTGGGGTGTGAGAGCAGAAAACCAACACTTTTTGAACCTGCAGGTGAGGAGACAATCAGCTTGCTCCTCAGAGTGTGCCTTATTAGTTATTTTGTTTCGTGGGTTCAAGTGATGTCAAAATAATTTTTCTACTGTTCTGATAGTGAACATTTCACTTCCTAATCCTAAATTTGATTCTGCCTTCAAGTGCAGGTCAGCGCAAAATCGGTTTTGCTTTTTGCTTCTTCTTTTTTTCTTGTTTCAACATGTAACATAAAACTAGTCTGCTTTTTCTTATTTTCTTGTTACAACATGTAACCTAAAGCTAATCTCGTCATTATCGCCAACTGTTAACCAGATTGACTCTCTTCAATTCCCTTTTTTTTTGAGCTGGCGGAACCTTTTCTTTTGTTCAGGAAAGGACGATTTATTGTACCCTATCTTTTTGGCTCTAGCCGCAGCGTCAGCACAAGCTTTATACAAGGTCGGGTGGTATGGGCGCTCTCCCGGAGCCGGAGAAGCGTCAGCCATCAAGGCGAAGTACATGAATGCGGCCTCTCCCCCACCGGACTCGTTCAAAAAAGTTTCAAGATCCACTGGGAGTTTTGCGTCGTGAATCATGTTTTCAGCTTTTTCCTTGGCTTCGATGACCTGCATAGCTCGCTCAATGCCCCATTGTGCAACTATTAGAGCCGCAGCGAGAGCAATCTGGGGTCCCATTGCCGTAAATGATATGGTGCCCTTAGAAGCTAGCTTTGAAGATGCTTGTGCACCCTTGGCAGCAGCCTTGACGGCCTTGCCCGAATGCAAACCGACGTCATCAAGGTAGCCAATACCAAGCTTTGCACCACCGGCGACTTCCTTAGCAAAGTGAACCCCTTTGGGCGCGTTATAGCCCGCCCACTTAGCATATGGAAAAAGAAAACGTGCAATACCACCATAACCATTTGCCCTGGCCAAAGCACTTAATCCAGCAGTAAACGCCACTTCAGTCGCAAAAGAGCTGACAACATATGCTCCAATTCTCATCCCGGAAACTGATATCGCCAAAAAATCCGGTGGTTTTGCAAAGGATACGAACAAATTGTTCAACTGCCCCTCACTGTGTTTCGGAGGTTTTGTACCAGATGCTTCAGACTTAAACCACTCGTCAGTGGCCATCTTGACTTGATATGCTTGATGTATCTTGCGTTCTTGGATGTACATTTCGAAAGATTTGATCATGTCCCGCTGGAATTTCTCGAGCGTCACTCCCAATTTTTTTAACTCAACTAATTGAAGCAGATAATGAAATAAGTAATTGCGAAGCTCAACAGATTTTTCGGGGGCGGTCGCTATGCCTGTGAAATAAGCACGGAGTGCGTTAGTAATTTGACCGACATGGCAGCCCGGGTAAGAGTATCTCCACGCAGCGGAACTTACCTTCCCAGACTTTTTGGACCAGTGCGTATGTCTCGCTTTTGAGGTCTTTTTTAATCTTATTGTTGCCCGCGGCAAGAGTAGAAAGATACGAGTTGAAGTCAAGAATTCCTTGATCGGTCCCATTGGCCCAGAATAAGTCAATGACTGCAGCCGAAAAGGGAAGCTGCCTATCAATATCCCTTTTGAGGCGAATCCCTTTAGAAACAATTTTCATCTTGTAGTCTCGTTCAACTCTGAAGTGAGTGTTGATGTCGAATATACCAGGTTCGGGAAAGGGATCGTCTTCCCATTTGAAACCGAGGGAACGACATGCCTTCTTACCATGGGCTGGAAAAAAATCGGCTTTTTTCGACCAGAGTGGGCATTTCCAACAGCTTGGATCTTGTTCCCCTTTGTCGTTGCGGAGAGCCTTAAACTCGCCAGCTGCTTTATTACATCCGGCATGGCCGAGCATTTTGGCATGCTTATTCTCGCCGCCAATGGCCCAGCAAGCTTTGTCGCCTGTTATCTTTGTGGGCCAAGGGGTCCGCATGTAGCCGCTTGGACAATCCCAGCATTCCTTCCTCCCAATGTCTAGAAAAGACCCTTTCGGACACTTCAGGGAGCGGTGGAATTTAGCCCTCACCTTCTTCTTGTTCCATGGCAACTTCTTTCCTTTTTCGATGCACGCATTCCATTTAGTGACAGGGACCAAAGTACGTGTATAGCCAGATGGGCATGACCAGCACTCGCCGCCTTTGCGTATATCCTTGAATTGTCCTTTGGGGCAGCTGGTAATTTTCTTCTCGACAAATATAGCTTTCGCATGGACATCTTTGACATAGTCTTTATCGGCGCGAAAGCACCTGTGTGGTCAAGTAAGAGGGTGGAGAACATTTGATGAGCATGGACGACCAACAATTATATTATCTAATAAAAGATTTTTGGGAACTTACGCATATTCACTGTTGATTCCGCGTATGGATCGCCTCAATCCTTGAGGGCATTCCCAACAGTTCTTGCCGTGTTTGAAGGAATAGTGGTGATATCGTTTCTTGCACATGTCATGAGGTCCCATGTATTCTGCTGGTCCATATCCGCACTTTTCTGTGCCATCACTTCCCCCGCCTCCACAGATAACTTTGGAAAGAACAAAACTTGACTTGAGGTTTGCCAGTACAAGAAAGGCTAGGATCACATATCGCAACAACTTCCACGGAGAAGGCGCCGGAAGAGGAGATGGGGTGGACAGACATCATGTGTTTTTGGTTGAGTCAACTTTTAGTGTGGAAAACTGTCCATCCAGAAACGAAAATCATCATACATACAGTGCTAGAACACACGGCACTCTCTGACACTCACCATGGCTGCACTGGCACGCTGCAAATTCGCCACCAGGTTCACGAGGGCGAGACAAGGAACAGTAATCCTCGTTTTTTGTTGTTTGTTTTGGTAGTTTCTCTACCAATCTCCTCCATTCAAGAGCGAATTGGAGAAATAATGAGAACATGATCATCCGCTATCGTACCAGTAAAAATATTATCCGGTTTGTGAAAGCCGAAGAAAGGGCCTTGGGGCATCTCCCCAAGGTTCAACTAGCCATATTCGCGGGTTTGTCGCAACGATGGTCCTACTTTTTTGCTCCCCTCAAGCCAAAGAAAGCACATTGGGGCATCTCCCTAACGTTTAGCAGTTCTATATTCACGCGATGAAAGGCAGTTGCAACTCTTCTTCAACTACTGTCGCGGCATCTAGAGATAGATTGGTTGTTGGGCTTCTCGGAATGGAAAAGAATTGTTCAGTGAGGATGATGGAGGCCTAGCTACTAGCTAGCTAGTAGGTCATCGTATCCAACCCGAAAGATACCAACAAATCGAGAAATATGGCGAGATCTGGAAAGCTTTGTCCCACACTTGGTACGTGCTGCAGACGAAGGCGCTCACTGTTCCGCACCCAGATCCGGACAGACGACCAGGTCTGCAGTGCTACACCCCATGCAAAATGAGCATCACAGACAGCTAGCCACAGTAGCTAAACAAGTCCAAGTCATACAGAGTTCACATGAAAGACTGTTCTGCAACAGCTCTACACAGAAGAACTCTCCAAGGAAGTGAGACAGTAGCTTGATTCGTTCCTTCTTTGGAAGGGTCAAGTGCACCAAACGCTCCCATGCTTGCAGCAGAACTGCACTGACCGGAGCACAAAGCGTTTGAGACGTGTTGCATCCATTGGAGAAGGTTCATTTCTCTCATGATGCAGTCCTAGCTTTGCTGGGGAGAAGGGAACCAAAGATTGTAACGTCCCGATTGTTCTGGGAATCATCCAGGATTGAAACTGCTTCGACATTCAGTGGGGTCATGTGGTTCCACTCACATGCTGTCCTCAACCGTTCCCCTCTGTTCGAAGCTCCCCTCATAGCAACAGCAACATAACCATGTTCAAAACAACAAAGGTGTCACGTTGTTGCTAGCAACACAATAGGGCAATGCCGAACACCAATGCCAACAAAAGAATTTTGACCGCGACGGAGGCTGCGGTGTCCACCTCCACAGGCTCCACTGTAGCCTCTGCCAAACAAAAGGCCGTGAACAACAAGAAGTCAAGAACCACACTTGTCACAAAGACAGAAAACGCCGTAATCAACAGGCCCACCAAGAAGAAACCAGCATGCCCCAAACTGGATGCAGATTGCATCACACATGTTGCAACCTTTTTGGATCGAACCACGCTCAACAACATGTTGCTTGCAAGCAAGGCTGTGAAGAAAAGCACAGAAAATTTGGATTTGGTGCAGTGGCCATGGCCACAAACTCTTCCCAAACATATGGATGACAGAGAAGGCGCTTGCATGGAAGGGGTGTTGCTGTCGCCAGATGGCAACCGGGTGGCGTTTCGGTGCGCTGTCGGTGATGGCAATGCTGTCAGGATCATGATCCTTGATGAAAGATTTGGCAAACTGTCATTTCGGAAAACTGTGGATGAATCCGAGACAGTGCAAGGCAAGGAAAGGTCAGAAGGCAATGCGCTGTCTTCTAAAATGGCAACCGACAAAATCGAGGAATTTTGTTGGGATGGGCTTCGCATTTTCTCTCCAGACGGACGGTTTCTTGTTGCCAGTTGCCAAGGCAAGATTTGAATTTATCGGCTTCCTGAAATTTGGAAGAAATCAGATGTGATCTTTTTTGATCACGAGCATGATGACACACAAGAAATTTCTTCGTTCTTTGTCAACAGGACCTTCATTGATTTGTCCTAAGAAACCTTCCAGGGTGTCTGAATCAAGGAGGACAATGTCACTGGTCAAATCCGACTTTTTGAGTCCAAGCTTGTTGTTCCGAGTGAAACCAACCAACCCGATTCTGATTCTGACGATGACGATGCAGAGCGTTTGCTGGCAGCAGCTGCAGGAAATGGCAAGCGAATCCTAGCATCTGTCCTCTTTGGCGAAGACACAATTGTTTTTGATGACCAAACAGGTTCAACAACAGAAAGACATGTTCAGAACTTGGGGGACAATTCAATGGGGCACCTGCACTTCTCCCAGGATGGGTCGACTTTGATTGTTGTGCAGAATTCGGGATGGAAAATGTTAGTCTTTGATTGTGGCGCCAGCGCCTCTGTCAATGACATTGGGGACCAACCAACGGTCATTGCACCAATTGTGACAAATTATGAGATGAATTTTGAATTTGACAAGATTTCATTTTCGGGGGACTGCAAAAAGCTCCTTTTGTGGGACACCTGTGGCTGGACCGATGATCGTGTTGGTCTGCAGATTGCAGAGTTGTCCAGTCCACAGGGAACAGGCTTGCTAACAATGGCAAGTTTGATGATGATGCATGGTCGCTGTTTGTCAAAGAATGAATGAACGAGTTGAGGGAAATTTGATCACAGTGCATGCTGCCTACCTGGTTGATGCAGAGGGAATGGGCCTTTTGAGTTGTGCACAAATGAAAATTATGAGCTTTAGAATGAAGCTAAAAGTGAATGAAAAAGCAGAGAGAGTTTTGTACAAACATCCTGTGTTCCACGGCAATCCTCTCTTGTGCCAGAGTGAACAACAATTCTGCAACAGAATTGGTGCATCCATTGACAATGACCATCATCATTGCCATGTTTATCAAAGCAATCATAACAGGGCCCATTGGCTAAACCGTGTCAGACAGAACAAAACGTCTTCTGTTCCAATGCATGAACTAACCCCCCCAGCTGTAGAATAGTCATTGATGCATCAATCAGGAACTAGCTAGAAGAGGTCCACTACGAGAGAAACTTGCACTGTACATAATCTACCACCACCATGTACCTTACAGCATGTTTCATGTTGAAGATAATTATTAAACTCTTCAGCTACATAATCAAAAGCTACTAGCATTAGAACCACTTTGACATTAAATTCTTCAGACAGAGTTTTCTGTCGTTTCTACCCTTGTGGTTTTGCTGCGCAACAGTTGAAGGTTGGCCAGAAACAAGCTGGAGTGTTCATGCAGTTTGGATTGCACTTCTCAGACTCTAGCTTTGTCAGTTCTGGCAAAAAACTCCTCGGCACTTTCACATCACGAGGAGCAACACCAACCATGAGGGAGAGACAAGGAATTATCAGGCCAACAAATGAAGGTCCAAAACGGGCGAAACTCTACATGAGCAATTACGTTTCTTAGTGATGTAACTGAAACCGCCAATCAAACCACCCATTTGCAGAAATGCGGCGCAATAGAAGGATAGGTGTCTTGGACCACGACAATAATCCTTCCCTATCAACCTTCTTTTTAATAAAAATAAATGTTATATAATAATCAGCATTCCTTCTACTTTATTACTTTCAAATTGTCTATTTATTACTTATTACTTATTATGTCGTCAGAAACAATCTCAACAATCCCTGTCTCTTATACACATCTCCGAGCCCACGAGACTAAGGCGAATCTCGTAT
>ENA-ORBV01006358-ORBV01006358.1-microbial-mat-metagenome-genome-assembly--contig:-NODE-6358-length-20917-cov-5.510461_pt1 | contig 20917 bp, 13 predicted proteins | sample MGYA00237777_ERZ505514 | MGnify/ENA primary metagenome ERZ505514 (study PRJEB26160, sample SAMN06269048) | microbial mat metagenome | isolation source: Oligotrophic lake microbial mat | place... | reverse complement strand
AATATCAGTCGTGTGACGGGACTCCAATGGTGTTCTGAGAGTTAGGGTTAGTATAATCATTCCATGCTCAAGATCGCGCAACTCCACGATTACAGTACGATGATTCCAGGAAAAGTGGGACAGGTCGACAGACAGTTTCCTTTCACCGCGGGATTCACACTTTCACCCAACCAAGACCAAAAGTTTTTCTGTTCCTTCTGTTCCTTCTGGAGGTTGAACAGCCGAAGACCTCTTTTTCCTGCCTCTACGACCAAACTCTTTCTTTCTTCTGTTCCTTGTGGATGGTTGAGCACCCATCGTTCCTCTTGGTCTCACTTTTCGTTTGCCTCGCAAATCGAAATCAAGTTTACCCTCCCATACCACATGTTAACTTGTTTGTTTTCCCACCAGGTTTAAGAACCACATTGTTCTACACACAGGCAGAACAAACTTGATCTCGCACCCTTATACTTTACCAACTTCCTTTCTCCTCCGAGACTGGTAACACAAGAGCTTAGTTCCTCGACTATCGAGAGTAAATTACCTAGCGATGCTACTCGAAAGGTATGAACAACTGGCCGAGGCCCTTGGAGGAGGGACTGTCCAGATGATTACAAACAAAAAGATCCATCCATCCGAAGTTCCGGAGTTTCTAGGAGGACTACCCATATCGGAAGACACGCATAACATTCCAGATGGTCATTATCTAAGTCTGTCCCGTCCTTGTCCAGCTGACCTTCCTGGTCTACACTCAAGCGACACTCATTTTACGAGTGCAACAATCGAGGAAGCTGCCAAAAAAATCTTCCAAGGAGATATTGTCGTGCAGGCTGTAGAGGTTGATACTAAACAAGCAGGCGTAATTTACGGAATCAGTGCGTATGATAATGTCCGGCTCCATGGATCCGAAAGCGATGCGTCAATGCACGGTCGGCAGCTTTTGACTTTTCTTTTCTTTCAGAATTCCCCTGGCGTGTCCGCGACAATGTCAATTGAAGGAACAGGCCATTTTTTGCGAGGAGAAGACATGCTCGAGCGCCAGCATTCGGCATTGCTGCACCGAGTGCTTCATCTCTTTCTTCGAGTTGCCGGTGCAGAACTTAGACTTTGGGTCTTTTTTGACATGATCAAATCTCTAAAAAGCTTTTATGTCGATCACGAGTGGTGGAAAGAAGCACTAGATGCTGCCATTATCCGCGCCGACGTTGTCTGTACAAATACAGGCCATGCAAAGGGGCCCATGGCGAATTTTTTATTCAGGGTTGGCGAAGCCTTGGAATGCACAGGGTCATTTCGGAAAGCGGCGATTCTCTACAGAGAGATTGCATCTACATTTGTTGATCTTTCTACTACTTGTGGCTATGCCTACCTGGAGTATGTTTATACTGCAGAGGGCCTCGCTTGGAAACGCTCAGAAGATTTTGAAGCAAGCGAAACCGCTTATCTCAAAGCGGTTCATGCCTGTTCGAAGACCCCGGGTGGCTGGAACCAAAGTAAAGTGACCATCGATAACCTCTTCGTCCTGTACGAGGCAAGGTTTGATCTTGGTCTGGCGGACGATATGGTGATGGTAACGCCAATTGTCCTGGCATCCCTCTTTACTGTAGCGGAAATCAGTCCATTCCAAGCTACCAATGAAATTCTTGGGGAGAAAATTCGTATCTTGGGCAGTGGCGTCAAGGGAAAGAAAATGGCGTGTGAAGTACTATCCCCCGAGTACGCCACGAAGAAAAAGGCTCGACGGGCACTCCTAACAGCTATCTCGGACCCAGAAAATATTGATGCATTTCGATCCACAGTGAATGCATGCCTGAATAAGGCATTCTCGTCAGGTCGACTATTGTTTGATATCGGCATTTCATCTTATGCCACCAAAAAGGACGAGAAGAATGCCGCTCGAGACTTTCTAATGGATCAAGGATATACAAAGTCTTCGGAGTGTGCGAATTGTGATGTCCTGGGAACATACTCTAGTTTCATGCACTGTCCTTGCAGAAAAGTGCTTTACGTGAGTATACCTTTCGAGATATCGTCCGCTTGTTTTATCCTTCCGTAACTAATGTCTCCTTTTGCTGTCCAATGAATTCCCTGAAAACAACAGTGTAGCAGGGAGTGCCAAGTGGCTCATCGGCCAGAACACAAAAAGGTTTGCACCTGGTCAAAGAAGAAAAACTAGAAGAAATCTCGCCGCGAAAAGTGAGCAGGCAGCAAGCTCTTTGGGACCGCACTACTCTCGAGTTGCGCGATTGTAGACCATTTCAAATCGCCACCAACGCTGTTTAGTAGCGTCAAGATTGCCGGATTAATACATGTTCGAGGACTTATTGTTCATCTATATAAAAAGAGGCGGCAGCCCACAATAGCAATTGTGTAGTGTATTGCCTCCGGAAAATAACCACAGTATAATAACTAAAAACTTCGCCCACCAGATTTTGCCTCCCAGCTACAAAAGTCTTTCAATCCATAGCCAGGTTCTGCGTAAGAGTAACAGTATAGTAGGTTCCAAGGTGTAGCGGGACAAAACGAATTCAAAATGGCTTCACTTTTCTGGCAGGGTCCAACTCTTGTAGGAACAGCGTTCTGAGATCGTAGCTATTTCGGTAGCAAATCTCTGCGTGGACTGCTTCTTTTCCATTTTTTGGGTGGGGAGACTGTGAACTCAGGAAGGAGTTCAGCGAAACACCCTCGTGGGCCGTTCCAAGGGCTTCCAAACGAACAAGTAATACTATTTCTCTCCTCGTGATCTGTTTGTTCCTGGTATATTGTCCGCCAGCAGACCAGCTTTCCATCCAACGATCACTTAATGCCGCCCGTTTGTTGGTATCGTCCATCTGCTAGGCTTTTATCGAGATATTTCTCGCTTGCCTATTGTTTTATTGTAGGTTATTTCGTATACACTTTCGCACGGACAAGGTCACGATTTTGACCTTGTTGCCACCCCGACCTGGTTTTTCGGGATGCGTCGTGACGGTAATGGAGCAGTGTCCCGTACAAGCCACGGGCGTATATTTATCTTGGACGAGTGCAAAATCCGACGGCACGGATATCCGTGGGGCCCACAAGCCATCCGCCTCCATGGTCGTTTCTTGACCCGTATTGTAATCATGAACTTGGACGGTGAAGGATCCCATGTTTTCGTAGGATTTCAATACCGATAAGTAGGGAACATAGCAGGCTTGCTGCGTCGGTGTATTGGGGTAATTGATATCAAATTTGATGGATTCGCCACCTTGCGCATTGGTTGCAATCCAACCATGACGACCAAATTTGTCTTCAAAAAAGCTAAAGCCCGCCGAATGGGATGCGGGTGTCAAGAGTCGTTTCTTGACAAAAATTTCGTACGTATCATTGACCATTAAGAAATCGTGTTGCAAATCCAACAATTGGGGCTGGGAGACCATCCACCCCATAGTGGGTACGACCGCTAGCATTTCCATGGATTGTTTTTCGTTCATACCATTCGTGCCGCCAATATTCTGGTGGACGTGACACACATCCCGACCCGTACTGGCAATGGCTTCGATAATAATATCGGAAGCCATTTGATGTCCAATCCCACTGGGATGGACTTCATCGTGCGCAAAAAAAGGTACGGTACAAGCTTCTCGATTGGGAGACATGTATTTGATGCATTCCGGAATGGGTCGGTCGGGAGCAAATTGTTGAATGCGACACACCGAAGCACATCCCTTGGCCCGAAATCCCGGAACAATGTGTTCGGGTACACATGGATGACATCCATGCGGATAGGGCAAGACGGTATCACCCTTGGCCGTGGAATAATTGTAGGGTTTGAGGATCTGCAACAATTGTTGATAATGGGGAAACAAGAGTTGATCATACGACAAGACGGGAACTTGATAATGTTGTGCGGCACCCATGTGCAAAAGACTCGCGGTTTTTCGTGCGAGAATCGCCGTGCGCATTTCCAAAAAGACAACGGCGGCATTGGGATAGTGTTGTAACAAGCGATAAATGACGGTTTCGGTGCACATGGCAATTTGTTGAAAGCCATTGAAAAACATGTCCATTTTGAAATCAATTTGGAGTTTATGATCTTGTCCTTGATAATCGTTGACGGCAAATTCCAAGACAAACAAATCAATATTTTGGGTGGGTAAATCTTGCATTAAGATATTCAACCGTTTGGCCATGGCACAAATCTATTTATAAGGCGCCAATAAAAATATGGGTGCCAGAAAAATGAGGGGATGATCATTCAGAAGCAAAAAGGATATACCCATCGCCACTAAAAAAAAGAGTTGTACAGAGATACTTACATCCGCCCCATGGCTTCCCTTGTTGAGCACTTGATGATGCGGTGATTTAGACAAGGGATACATTTCATTCATCCACGTCGCCAACCGATCCGAATATCGCAATCCCGGTTCGACCCCATGTCCCAAAGATATCGATCCACCCGCCACCACCGCCGTGACTGGTTGCTGACGCGCCTCTAGTTTTTTATACAGCAAAGCCAGCCGTTGTCGATTGCCACTGTAAACAAAACTTCGTTTCAAGTCTTCTTGCGTCAGGCCTGGAGTACGATGGGCCGTGATGCGTGCATATTCATCTTGACACTTGTCGTTAGTATTAGTAGATGATAATGGCTGCTGTTGCAGGGCTTGGCGTACATAGCTAGCCTTGTCGGACATAGGGTCGGAAGCAGTATCACAATTCCCATTGTGATAAAATTGATATCCAATCCAGGATTGCACGGCTACCGTGATAATGGTGACAAGGATGACCACTCCTACACTCCAATTCCATCGATGATGATTCTGATTCTGAAAATGAGAACGAAGGTTGTTGACTAGTACACGAAGGTTGGTTGCTAGCACACTCCAGTTCCATCGATTTTTATAATTCTGAAAGTGAGAACTAAGGCTGTTGGGCTTGGGTGGGGGCGGGTTCTTCAAAATTTTCACCATGATAAAATAAAGGAACGTAATTCACTACTAGCTAGTTCCTATATAGTAGGTGAAAGGTCAATTTAGATCCTACTAGAAGCTAGATACTAGCTAGGTAGCGATTGCAGCAGATTTAGGTGGAGCTTGATTAATTGCTTGGCTTGGTTGATGGTGGATATTGAGTAGTGAAGTAGTGGGGTGATTTGTGCGTGGTGGTTCATGGTCATGGGTGCGAATCGAGCAAAAAACTTGCTGCCACTTACGTCAATGCTGAAGACGCATAGTTGCTCCAAGTATTTTTAAAGACGCATAGCTGCTCGAATTACTTCAAAGCAGTCTCTGGTCTTTCTCAAGTGCCATGCAGTTTCACGACGTGGCGTATGGTACCGGTACCGTACGTCGTAGACCATTCAATGAAGTAATCCAGTTGAGGCGAGGACAAGCGCTGCTCATAACGCCTCGCCACACGACTGCACACAACGGCAGCAACAGCGCGAGAACACCAACCAAAACAGAACAGCTACTCTACTAACAAGGGATAATAAATACCTCCACTACTGTATTGTTTGACAGCAACCAACAAGTGCAACCACAAACTCCTCTCTGTGCTCCATACTCTCTCTACTAGTAGTCAAGCAGCTAGCTACTAGCTGTAATAGTCTTTGCAAACGCCTGCCTTGCCTCCCATCGTCTGGGATTTCAAGGGATTTCACGCGGTTTTTCTTTCTTGGAAGCTCGGTGTGTGGTCGCAACCTCATCTTCAATCAACTGCGCGCTAGCTAGCTAGCAAAACTTTGTTCAAGTCCACCCCCACCACCACCAACGAAGCGCACTCTGTGTTCTCTCGATCCCCTCTCTCGAAAGTCAAGTAGCTACTAGCAGCTAGATAGAGCTATTCAATTGTCTTTCCAGTGAATGCCTGGTTTCCGTTCTGTGTTTGGGTTTTTTGGCTTCCAACCTCCATATCTCATCTTCGATCAACTTCTGGCTCAAGTCCACCAACGACAACAACGTACCCCCTCTGCTCTGCTCTCTTGATCCCCTCTCGAGAGTGATAGCTAGAGCTTTTGTCTTTCCAGTGAATGCCTGGCTTCCGTTCTGTGTTTGGGTTGTTTGGGTTCCAAGCTGTGCGGTTTTCCTACTACAGTAGAAGATAGGATGGAAGCATCAGAAGTATTATTGCTATGTCTGTCGTCCTCCTCCAACACTACCAAACGACGAAGACCGCTGGACTTGCCGCCGTCCTTTGAAGACCATTGCGTTACAAATTTGAAATGGAGTCTGGACTGGACCAAGCGGGCCATTTTGGCCTATCGTCAATTCATCAAGCTCAAAGTGCAGCATGAAGAATATAGCAGCAACGCTAATACTACTAGTAGTAGCACGGCAGAACAGCAACAAGTGCTGCTGGAACCTTCGCCAACGGTACGACAAGTTTGGCAACAACACATTTTACACGTGCAACAGTATGTTCAGGCGTGTCAAGACTACACTGGTGGTCACTTAATTGAGCACCAGCCAGGGGACTCCCAGGGAGAAGAGTGGCGGATTTACACGACCAAAATTGCCTTGGTGTCCTTGTTTGGAAAACCAAATGTGGATTGGCCCATTTGGGATTATAGTGACAGCAGCAACCATTCCCCAAACAACGCTCAACAACAACAACAAAACAACAACCCACAGTTACAGGTACCTTTCAACAGTCCACCAGCAGCGGTAGTGATTGGGCGCAGCCCTGTTACTGATCTCGATCTCGACAGACCGCTACAATACCAAAACAACCCTTATGCTCAGGAGGAAACAACCTTGCAGTTACCATCCTTCTTTAGCTCTCATGATCTGGCTAGTAGTCATGATTTGACACCCGAAGCGCTTGTGATTGGATGCTGCACTCCTACTCCTTTTGGGGGTGGTTGGGTGAGCCCTGACAAGACCAACCACGACAACAACAACAACAATAACAACCACGATAACCAAATTGAGACTCACCATCCTGAGAAAGGAGATGCTGATAATACCACCACCGTATCATCGACAGGGAATGATGATGATTCTTGTATTACCAGCAGTACCATCTCGCTTCATGACAGTAATGACGATCTCTTTCTTGAGGTGGATCCGAATACATACAAAGGCAATAATAATGATGAGCGCATCTTGGTGTGGCTCCATACGGGCAAGGGCATTCAGTCCTCCGAACGCTATCGCATCCATCGCCACGCACCTCTGGCTGCCATGATTCGTCATCATGTCCAACGACACGCCCAGGAAATTTCGTCTCCCGAAATGGTGCGTCTGTATTTTCAACGGAGAAGTAGTAGCAGAGGTGCACGTGCAAATCATTACAACAAGAATCATGGTACGACAAAGTCATCCTCGGGGAACAATAATAGCAGTACCATGATTGAAATTCAGGACACGGATACACCGTTTGCGTTGGGTATGCAAAATGGAAATTCCATTCTCGTCCATTATATAGAAGAAGAAGAGCACCAGCAAGACGACGATGCCGGCAATGCGGATTTCGAAATTGAACACACTCAAGAACAAGAACAACAGCCACTGCAAGAGGACGGCAAGAATCAAAATCTCATCACTGGGGGGCACAATGGCACATTCAAGAACAACAAGAAAAAAGCAGACAACGGCAAGAGTACTACACCACCAGCGCCAACAACATCCGAAAAAGCTAAAAACGACACGAATACTTCACCACTAGCACCAACAAAAACATCCGTATCGGTGATAGCAGCATCCACAATGACACCTACTGTTATCAGTACGGCGTGCACGGATTTACCACCAAACCATGGCAATAGTCTATCCAACGGTCACGACAACAGAAACAACAAGAATCATAATAATAAAAATACCAACAAACAAAGCCAGCGAAGCAACATCACTCCTAATCATCATAACAACACCAAACATTCCCAGCGGAAACCAACCACACCCACCACAGCAAGAACAAGTACTACTGCCAAGGCAAGTGTTACTACCGATGACGGCGGGAATGATCGCATCACGCTTCAAATTCAAGATTGCAAATCGGGCATGACGGTACCCCTCAAAGTACGAAAACGAACACCCTTGGAACGGATTTTTGTGGATTTGTATTTGAAGCGTTCCAAGGGAGAATCACAGATTGACGCCTTTTTGGCACAGCATCAATTTTGGTGTCATGAACGGGTCCTCTTCGGTGGAGACATTACCGACAGCAGTAGTCCCTTGGACTTTGGCTTGCAAGATATGGACGTCATTGAATGCCGACCGCTGTCGACAAGGTAACTCATCCTTATAAGAAAATCAGCTTATGGATTGGTCGGCGCGACCATTCTTTACCATCTCCGAGTCCCAAATGCCGCTGGAAGGAATTTAAAAATAATAATTGGCCGCCGGATCTCGCATGGCCGGCATTTATATATATATATATATATATTTCGTGAACTTCGCCATCGTGGTGGCGACGTGGAAGAGGCACTCAAGCTAACGATCACATAGTACTAGTAACTAACTACTAGCTAGCAGAGGCCAAACCTTAGTACATGCTGTAACTGGCAAAAAGTTCATACATTACTGAAACTATCTCCGTGACTTGGGCTTTGACAGACTCGTCGGTGCTACATTCGTAGGTGCGCTCAAGTGTAACTATAGGACGTTGTAATGCATCGATGACGCATAGGCATATCTCACTTTCTATCCTTTCGTTTGTTGCGGACCGGTCCTGCACTGCAAGAGAGTTTTCTAAAAGGCGCAGCTTTTACTGGGCATCATTCGTCCCGTGTAAGGATTCACTCGCCTCCGTAGAGCTCAGGGTTCCAAAACAAGTTTCTTGCTAGTAAAACTTTTCCTTTTTTCGTTTGCTCTTGGTCACTTGTGCCTTGATGGGTACTTTCTCCTGGTTCTTTGTAACCTTGGTTTGTCGGGCGGCCGTCATCTGTTTTTTCGCTTCTTGTTCTTCCAGAGTCCCACCTGCTTTTTTAGGTGCAAATCGATCGGGATGTTTCTGATACGATTGAGCCATTTTCTCCAGCAATACTTGTGCTGTTTTGATATGCTTCTTGGCAAGTTCCTCATTGTCATTTTCGATTTCGACAAGTCGATGCCGTGTAATTTGAATCGTCACCAACTCGTCCAGAGGCCCTTCCGAGGCAGATCCATGAATGCCATGGAGGGTCAATTTCGTTTTCGAATTCGTTTCAATGTTTTTCTTTTTGAGAAAATGTTTTCGCGTCAAATGCAGGGCAATGGCGCGCGGGACTTTGACATTTTTGGATTGAAGAACCTCACCACCAGTATTGCTAGTAGTAGTAGATTCTTGGCTCGGCTTGGCTTCTTTGGTGGAGGAGGGTGTCGTGGCTTGTGCGTTTCCTTTTTTGGTTCCATGGTGGGCCTTGCTGTTCACAATATTCCCATCTTCCATTTGAAAGCCACTCCTCGCGTCGTCCATAATTTTCTCGAGACACTCTGCGAACTGGGTCCATGTAGCACCTGGAATTTGTTTGCAAACCATCTTGCGTAACTTGTTGGGACGAATGCCATCTTGTGCTGTGGATAAGGTGGACACGATGGCCGATCGAACCACCTTGTCCTCTACTCCTTGTGCTGATGATGATGGTTGTGACTGCTTCATCATTATGCTGTCGGCGAACTGCACTGCACTGTACTATACTATAATGTAGGGTGTGGTCTGATAACCAACAAAGCTTTTAACAATGGCGGTCTACTTCACTATTAGTACAGCACATGTACTAGTATTTGGTTGTTTGCTTGGCTTCGAAGGATGAATGGCGGTCCAACTCACTCGCTGGAGCTTCTTGCTCGGCAAGGGTATATGTTGCTGCAATTTGTCTCTGAAGCTTTCAAGCACATGTGCCCGAGCGGTCTAAGGGGTTCGACTCAAGTTCGAATATATTCGTATGCGCAGGTTCGAATCCTGCCGTGTGCAACATAATCCTTTTGTTGGTGATGGCTCAATGTTGTTGACGTTTTTGTTGTTGTTGCACGTCTTTTGAATTGATTGATATTATTGGAAATTTGAACGAATGGTGGTTGATGCACTTTTGTTGTTTGTCCGCCATCCCTTCTGCCACTTTCGGTAGCGCAGATGCTCCAGTAAATTTTCGTGTTAGGGTTAATTTCTAATGGATTAAGGTTTGCAGTTTTTTGTGAACTAATGAAGAATGAATCATGTTGAGACACAATGATGCACTGCTCCACAGGCAGCTCTTAGCGCCATCCAGGGTTGGTGCGACATAACAAGTAAGCTAGAGTAGATGAGACAACAAGTGAAACCAATGCCTGATAAAAATGCGAAAGTCGTTGCCGTAGGTTTTTACTACACAGTTGAGTGGACAGAGGATAGTGTTTTCGCAAATTCCTTATTTGACAAACCAGCTCTACTACTATCCTGCCCCCCACAACCATTTTTCTTTCACGTGTTGCATCCACTGACTTGCTCGGATGTGAATTCGCAAAACAACAAAATATATTTTGTGACTGGCGTGTATGGACAATTTTAATTATTAGACATCTGTGAAGGCTCCAAGCCTTTTCAAATCTTCCAGTATAGCGACGGACAGGAACGTCGCCAATCGTGAAACTCATATCATTTCTCCCATCACGGTCAAGCTGATTGATTGATTGATTGATTGTTGCTTCCTCGTCCATTCCTCTTTTTCTTGGTGTGTAATCATGATTGGTGTACGTTCAGTACAGTTTGCCGCCACGAAATATCCTAAAAGAAAATCCACGTCAAAAGCGTGACCGACATCAACTTCCAATGATAATGGTTTGTCACGAGAGCCAGGGCAGAAGACGGATTGTTCGCCGTAATATCCGATTCTCCACTCCCTCCGTTGGGGCTAGCTTCTTCTGCAGTATCGGCTGCGGGTTCACTACTTTCCGGACTGCCCTCCGCTGGAGGCTCATCCGCACCAGCTTGTTCCGGTTCCCCATCTTGACCACAATCATGACAAAAGGGTCCTTGCGGAAAAAATCCCGTCAATTTGGGGTCCATCGGAGCCGGACATCGCGACGACGTACTGTCGGATTGACCAAACATGTTGCTAACGGTCGCCCGAGGATCAATTTTGTATCCCCAGGCACACAAATTCCGACGAAAGCCAGCCCCACGACCAAACATGCCATCGAAATTCAGGCACGACGAAATGTCCCAATTTTCAATATTGGTATTCAAAAAGCCCGCGGCCGAAGCAAAGGCTTCCATGGTGGTAACCTTGGCCACATTCCAAGCACTCATATCGGTTTGCAGGGAGGTGGCTTCATAAAACATGAACGAAAGATCCAGTGCGGATGCCATGTTCCATTGACTGAGATCTCCCGAAAAGGCATTGGTTTGTCGAAACATGGATTGAAAGGATGTGACGGATCCAACATCCCACGAGGATACATCGCCTTTGAAGGCTCTGGCTTGGCGAAAACATCTGAATGATTAGGAAAGCATGCCATGGAAGGAAATGTATGGTGAGAATTCTGGGTGAGTATTTTCGCACTGGAAAATTCATGCCATCCTACTGTCGTTTTGTAAAAGTGCGTGTCCTGTACGACTAACTAAAAATCACGAGATATATTCAACACTTGTCTTGTACTCACTCTACCATGGTGGTGACACCCGAAACATCCCATCCATTGAGATCTTCATTGAATAATTGTTGTCCCAAAAAGAGTTGATTGAAATCGGTAATTTGGGACACACACCACGTGCCAATGGGATGCCCATAGGTGGCAGCAACTTGGGTGCCCGTGGAATTGTTTTCCATGTATTGGGCAATCGCTGTATCCAATTCCGCGCGGGTTTGAAAGCACGTTCCTTGACCAGAAACTATAGTATTGTTGAGCATTTGATGAAATCAATGAGAGAAAGAAATGGACAAACGTATTGGTGTAGTTGAAGGTGGGGCAAAGCAAAACATTCAGATTGTCAGGATATTACTGCAACTGAAGCGGAGCGATTGCATGGACCTCTCATCCTTCTTGTTGGCTCCAAATTCTTACCTCCCTGGAGCATTGCCAAAAGCGCAAGACTCCATAGCCAAAGCCGATTTCTCCTCAAAGCTAGTGGTGTCATGGTTATGGGGATACAAATGAATAAGAAGCTTTCTATGATACAGTGGGGACGAAAGTGTTGTTGTTGTCTTGGTACGGTAGCATAGCCGTTTCAATGGTATCTTGTTCCTTTCAACCGCCAAGATCAGATTGAATAATGTCCGACCTTGACTTGAGGGTCATCGATCTTTCAGTCACAGGCACGAATGATTGTTTTGATTGGTAAGTCGCACACTTTACTAAAGAAAGAACTGATCGCACACAAACGCCAGTTCGGTAGATTTTGCCGGGTGCGAGAAATTTCAGAAATTGTTGTTTGAAACTCCCCAATCAACTGAATGTTTCATGCCCAAAGGGATCCAGTCTACTCAACTGTACAGCTATATATCGATACAGCAGTAGACGAGGTGTTGTGGTGGTAATGACTTTACAAAAATATGGCACTTGCACAACGACAAAATAAACCCCAATTGCGATATGCCGGAAATGGTCTGTACTCGCAGTTTTTTCTAGTGTCCTTGCGGTGGTTCTGTGTGATGGTGTTTTTGGTCAGTGGATCCATCGTCTATAAGGTGTCGCAAGCAACACTGCATACGGGAAATGGCAGTGGTGGTGGAGGAGGAAAGATTTCCTTGTTGGATTTGAATTTACCGAGCGAAATGCGTCAAGCTCGATTGGAAGAAGCCCGAGTTCCTTCCTCTGTTACTGCCGATTGCAACGACAAGTGCCAACACGAGTACGAACGTGTCACAACTCAATACAACCTTAGAACTCCAGGTTGGACCCAAGACGATTTGGAACGATCTCGTGCCTTGCAGGGAAATCGGTATCGATTAGCGGAACTTGCCAAAACTTTGCAAACGCGGGAGCGTCCAATCTTGGGAGTGGTTTGTGGAGGGTCCATTACTCTAGGACATGGTGTGACTCCGTAAGTAACGACTCAAGTCGGTTTGTGTTGTTCGCTTGTTTATGTCAATCCGTTTATTCTGGGTTTCTTGCATTATTTTTTTCCCTCTTCAATTTTCCCACACAAATATTATCTTCTAAAAACCTACCCAACACAGGACCACAGCGCGCTATTCCGATAAGCTGGAAGTGTGGCTGAATACTGTATATCCCGTAAAGACCGAAGATGGGGACGCCGACAACAATGAGAGTAATCAAGGCCATCAAGTGCTCAACAAAGGCAGTCATGGTGCAGATGTACGTGCAGTGGTGCTTTTGAATCACCTCGTCGGGTGTTGCTTTGTGAAATTGTGAATATTTTCTCATTGTTCGCTTTCCATTAATTTTTGGATATAGATTTGTGCCTTTGCCAAGCGAATCAATCTAGTGATTCAAGATTTGCCGGCCGATCCAGATTTGGTGGTCTTGGAGTTTGCCGTCAATGATGTAAGTAGGACAAAAAGTTTCCGCCTCTTCGTCAGCGAAGGTCGTGGCTGCAATTTTTTTTACCAACTAATCCCTGTTCCATCCCTCCATTGTTCTACAACTTGACCAATCCCCCATTTCAAAACGCAAAAAACAACAACTAACTACCGTTTCAGTATCAAGGACAAGACCACAGGATGCATTTGGATCACAAGACGGATGTCTTTTTTGAGGGCTTTGAAAAATTGGTCGTGTGTGCGGAAATTGCCGTCTACAAATTACTCGTCCGCTTTCCAAAGACGGCCATACTCTTTCTAGAGCTTCAGACTGCTATTCTAAATCGCAAAACGGCGGCTTTGCTGCACATGGGAGTGGCCAAGCATTATCAAATTCCCGTCATTAGTTATGCCGAAACGGTATATCCTGATTTTCATCGATTGATGCATCGGTTACGAGACCATCAATATACGACTGCAACAGTAGCAACAACCCACAACCTTACAGGAACTGCCGATCCCGTACTACCCTATCCTCATGGATGTGTGAAATGTCAATCGCAAAACATTGTGGAAGAATTTCGGGACAAGGGTTGCAAGTCCTTGTGTGTCTTTGCGCAACGATCGGGGGAAAAGGGATTGCAATGCGATGAACAAAAGTTGCCACCGGGACGAGAAGCTTGCTATGTCAGTTTTCTGGCCCACGACGCCGTGCACTTGAGTGCCGTGGGCCATCAAATGGCTGTTGACTTGATTGGCAACGCCATTGCCCAAGTGCAACGCGACACTTGTCAAGGACGAGAATATACCGAACACATTTTGCCAACGCTAGGTTTAATGGTCGGTGATCCCCAAACACTCGACAAACGCAGCAATTTTATTTACGTCAAGGATACCATGGAAGTCTTTGCGAAAAAAGATCCCTTGAAAGCCAGCGATCATTCTCCCGGCTTCAAGTTGTTTGGGGATTCCGTCGACCGACCCGGCTGGATTGCTCAAAGTCCTATTGGAGGAGACTATGTGGAATTTTCCGTCGAGTTACCTCCCAACCCATGTTATGTCGTGTACTTGTCCGTCCTTAAGTCCTACGAGAATATGGGGACCATGAATGTGACCGTGACGGATCTCGACACCAACACACAAACGGAAAAACTCATTGATGGACTTTGGCAGCCTCGCATATCGATTCCCTCGGATATTCAAATTACCTCGGACGAAACTCCCGGTTGCACGGGACGATGCACGGTCCGCGTCACTACGAATCCCATGATCAAGAGTCGAGGGGCCAACAAGGTCAAGATTACAACGCTATCCGCACGGGAATGTCTACAAACGACAGGATGACGAGATCGATTGGCTTGTCGATGAAGCGCCAAGCATTTTTCTTTTGCCACTTTTGGGGGGCTTTTTAGTTTCAGTTTCGTTTTTGGCCTTTTTGTTACCGCACGAAAAAATGGTACGGAACGCCATCACCCATGGGCTGCTACCAACGAAAAGGGGTCACATGCGTCTTGGTGGTTGCCCTGGCGCACAAAATCGGTATCGAACCATTGCGGCTTTCAAACACAAAAAGAGCAGGTTATGGTAACAGTGCTCTCGTCACACAAGAGGTAAACGAAGAAGCAGGACGACTACTTGCATTCTAGCTACTGTAGTATATCTCGTGGTCTGATATGGCTGCACTTGTGCCTTTCATTTGATCACTTCCCAGCTAACTAGATAGCCGCTCTGGGGCAAAGCTGCGTCGCTTTTCGGTTGTTCGCCGGACGGTACACTGTTTGTATGTTCAGACAATCATAATTTAGAAATGCTCGCTGCAACTGTGTATGGCACCACTCTAGTTAGCATTGATAGGTACGCACAGACAACTACTAGCTAGGAGGGTGTCTCCGAGGCGCCCCAATAGACTAACTGGAGCCCCAGCCGCATCAGCAAGACTAAATGAACAAATCCTACTACCCAATTATCTATATAAAAATGTATTTAATTTTACATGGAAGCTACAGTGCATCGTGGCCCTTCCCTTGCACACGATGCTGAAGAAGTGAAGGGAGCTACTCGTCCCAGTCGATCTCATCCGAATCGTACCCTGTGTCTACTTTGCCAGCAACGACAGCAGTTGGATTCGGGGTGCTCCCTTTTTCATCCTCGTCGGAGCCCTCCCAGTCGATGGAATCGCTTCCATTGCCACTGACATCAGCAGCGCCGCCATCGTCGCCAAAGGTGATTTCAACCGAGCCCTCGTCATTGTCGTCAAAACCATCCCAAGCGACATTGTCCGCCGAGCCCTTGTTCTTAAAAACCATTGGCGCAGCGACAGCACCTGTGTTTTCGATTGGGTCCTCATCATCCCAATTCACCACTTCGTCGTCATCACTGGTGGCTCCTTTGTCGCTTCCGTCGCCGCTTTCCCAATTCACAGCATCGTCATCACTGGCGGCTCCTTCGTCGCCGCTTTCCCAATTCACACCGTCATCATCACTGGCGGCTCCTTCGTCGCCACTAGGGGCTTCTTCCCAATTCACAACGGGATCATCGTTGGCGTCCTCTTCCCAATCTACAAACTCATCATCTGCACTTCCATCGGTGTTGGCAGCTAGCAACTTATTTCCGACTTGCTCGTCGTCGTCTTCTTCTTCCCAATCAGCTGCTTCGTCATCGTCACTTGCTTCGCCGGATGCATTTTTGCCTGCTTCCACGTTTTCGCCATCTTCGTCTTCCCAGTCCACTTCTTCGTCATCAGGCATGGTGTTGTCGTTTTCCTTTATAGTGGCAATGTGATCTTCTTCACCATGATCAAGGCCTCGGCTCATACTCTTTTCGTAGCGATCCAGCACAATGGATTCATCCATATCAACTCCCTGGCTTATGCTTTTCTCGTATTCTGCCAGTAACAGTTTTTCGTAGTCCTCTCCTTCCACAAACGACGATTTGAGTGCAGTGTGTTCAGACTCTTTGTCCAAGTCGCCCTCTTCAACGAGGTCCTCTACAAGGCTAACTACTCCACTGCGATCGTCATGATGGTCGAGCCCTCGACTCATACTCTGGTTGTAATGCTCCAGCACAATGGATTCATCCAAAGCAACTCCTTTGCTCACGCTTTTCTCATACTCCAAAAGCAAAAGCTCTTCATAATCCTCGTTTTCTACAAATTCACCCTTGTCTGCACCCTCCAACTGTGCCATAAACGCATCTTCATCCAAAAACTCTTCTTGATCTTCCTCCTCGTCGTCGGTTCCTTGAAGTGTCCGGGGGTCTGACCCTGATACTTCATTATTGATTGGTGGTGCGTGATGGACATGCAGCGTTGGGTGATTCTTTTCGGCCAGCAGCGCTCGTTTTTGTTCTCGCAACGCCTGTTCGTGGCGTCGCTTGGAAGCCATGGCATTATAACACAAGCAGCAAGAACAGAGAAAAAGTGCAATTAATCCTGCCACAAGACCCCACATCAAACCACCGACACCCTGGTTTGTCGCTGATTCGGGTGGGATCGTACCAATGAAGAGTGGTGAATCGGGGACTTCTTGTTTCAAGATGCCAAAAAAGGTCCCATCGTAGATAGCACGGTACGATTCCTGAATGACAAGGACCTTCCAACTATCCCTGGGAGGTGGTTGAGCCTCCTGTAGATGCCGTTGCTCTGGTTCTAAGAGTTCTTCTTCTGCTCGTCGTTGTCGTCGTGCCGGTCGAGTAGTCAAACTATACACCGTCCGCACATTATGACAAATCAAGTCGGGATGAACATTCTCTCCCAAACAGTCGATCTTTTCAATGGCATTAATGTAGGCACTGCCAGGCACATATCCTAACCGTACACGTTGGAGCTCCCGCAGATTTCGTTGTTGCTCTTCGTCCATACTAGTAGTGGTGGTTGCAGTTGACCGCAAATATCGTCGTCGTTGTCGAATATCGGTAGGGGCCACTGTCGTAAATTTGGCCATGAGTTCGCCAATAAAAATGGGATACGACATGGCCAAACCACTTCGATTAACTTCGGCGGGAATGGTAATAAAATCCAGATTGGACACGAGAAAGCTAATACCAATGCGTTCAATGCTGGGTCCAAATTCATCGGGATTTTGGATGGGCTGGCCCGAAGCGTCAACGGGAGCGTCGGGGTCGTAAAAGCAGCAAGTCTCGCCGCCTTCACCAGCAGCAGGGGTGTCGCCACCAGCGGCAGCACCACCACCACCCGGGTTGGCACCAGCAGTGGCGTTCCCATTGGGCGTGGGAGGGTTGGTAGTATTACCGGCAGGGTTTGGATCGCCTCCTTCCTCCTCGGGATCGACATTCTCGCCGTACCCGGCAAACGTGGTGGGTACCGTCGGGATATCCAAGGCTTCCCCTAATAAATCCGGGGTAGGATCCTCCAAGGTTTCAAAGGTTGTTTTGCAATCTAGGGATCGCAGTGCATTCTCCGAGGACGACTCGAGTTCCGTTCCCAACGCATAGGGTTGCATATCGAGACCACTGGCAAAGTTAAACACATCATCGTTCCGATCCGTTCCCAGATTGGCTTCGCCGTCTTCGGGACTGGCAGTGACATTGGTCAAGGTAATATACTTCAGCAAGTGGGTAGTGGAACCACTGTTTTGTAAGGCTGCCACGACAACATGAGGTGGAATCGCCACTTCCGTGCCATCGTCGTTGTTGACATAATACGAAGAACACGTCATGTTGAGAATCAATGTCGCTGCTTCCGCGGCGGCAGTGTCTTGTAAATGTCGGACAGGAGGAATATCCGGATGCGCATCCACATTTTTGTCGTCGTTGTTGTTGTTGTAATCTCGACCCTTGCGCAAACTCAAGATAGAGGATTTGGTGGTGGTTGTCGTGGCAGTGCTTGCTTCCTCGGACGAATGGAACCACTCGATCGTACTAATATCGGTCGTCGCGGTATCATTTTGCGTCGCCATTCGGAGTCGTGACTCGATGTATTTTTGCGTTTTGCACATGACTTCTTGGACGTCTTGTTTGTTGGGCGTCCGCGACGCATATTCGGGATTGGTCCAGGTAAATTCCATCCGAAAGGACAGGGGCATGCTTTCGGCCTCCCCGGCCCAGGGTGCCGCGGTGGTGCCATTTGCAGCAGCGGCAGGAGCCTCCGTAGTGGTGGTGGCTGTGGAGTCGGGTGGATTGGTGGGTGCTCCATTCTCAGGTGTGTCGGTGGCACTGGGTGGTTGGGAAGAATCTCCAATCTCGGTCACAATCGGATCGGTGGTGGGCTCGCCCTCTCCACCCGGTGCTTCTGTAGAATTACTAGTATCCGGTGCATCCCCTGGAGCATCGGTAGTAGTGCCACCCCCGGGATCATTTCCGGGCGGTGTCGTCGTGCCAGCCGGTGGAGGCGTCACACCTTCTCCACTTCCTTCCATGGGAGCATCCGACCCCGTGGCGTCGGCGGTATCTTCCGGAGAAGCTGCTTCGGTGGCTGGAGATTCGGTTAGGCCAAGGTCACTGTCCCCTTCCGTGTCGGCAGGAGTAGGATTGGGAGTCCCTTCTTCGTCGTCAGTGGGTCGGGGATTGTTGCTTCCTCCAATGGGATTGCTGCCTCCTCCAATGGGGCCATCGGCGGGTGGGTCTGTCTCTGCCGCGGCGGGAGGATCTGTTTCGGCAGGTGCCGCCGGAGTGGGCGCTTCGGTATCGGCAAGGGGAGCCGCTGTGGGTTGCGGAGCCGGCGTGGGAGGTCGGGTGGCCCCTTCTTCTTCGGGACAAAAGCTTTTGTCGAGCTTATTGCTTTTGGGAATGGCATCTTCTCCCTTGCGAATTTTATAATCGACGGCGGTGGTAAAATAAAACAAGTTTTTTTCCGGCACGGTCCAAACATAATCGGTAATATACGTCACAACATCTTCACTTTGCAAATTAAAGGCATTAAAGATCACACTGGCCAGCACTTCTTCGTCGTTGTCAGTATACAAGGCTTGCGCAAAAAAGGTCACTTCCAAGGGTTTTTCCATTTCGGGAATCCAATTCCAATTGATGTAATAGGACGTCACTTCAATATCACGATCCCCTTGCCGAAACAAATTAAAGCCGGTCGTGACGATGCGATCCTGAATCCAACGATTGGTTTCACACATCATGGCATCCAATTCGGGAATGGTGGGTTCTCGGGCTTGGCCATCTTCAAAGCCATACGACAAGACTAAAAAAATGAGTTCGGAGTTTTCCGTGGGCATGGCATTACTGGAGGCTGCCACAGAAGTACCCGTTCCACTGGTAATGTCTCCCGCGGGAGCTGCAGTTGTACTGTCACCGCCACTGGCGCCGCCACTGGGAATTTGAATATTGATTTGAAGTTCGCGGTCATGGGCTTGTGCGTCTTGTTCGGCTGCCCGTAACAGTGACTCTGCGTCGTCCTTGTCGTTGTAAAAGAAGCTAGGAACCATCGTGCTTGGTGTAGCCGTAGAAGAAGGCGCCCTCGCCCCTGAATTCTTCTCCTCTTTTCGGCCCCCCATTATGATGCTCGAAAGAATGTCCCCATTATTGTCCCCATTCTTAACCTCCACTACAGAGGATGTCCCCGTCACTTCCTGTCTCTGTAGAAGAGTCGCGTCCCTATGATTCGCTGCTACTACTAGGCTCGTCAAGAAGAGGGCACAGATCGCAATCCATTGCTGCCATTGCCTCATTCGCTTGTGTAGCAGTACTTTGGAATGTATCATGGTGGTTGGTAAACGCTATAGTCGTTTTGTTTTTATAATACTAGAAACTGGAGGGAGGGGTTAGAGACATAGATGAGGGGTTAGTTGTTGGGACTGTCGTTACGTTTGAGTTATATGAACCAGAAAGCAAGGTGGCTTCTTACGCAAAAGGTTCACAATTTTATCAGGGTCATTAATTTACAGTACATAAGTACACATCCTCCGACTGTATTGTACTGGAGTAGCAGCTTTGGTCAGTAGTCACGTAAAAATATGCCCCCAAAAGATGACCAGCAAGAATTGTGCCCGGCGCGCACAGCGAAGAAGCAAAAAAAAGAAGTCTTACGGATTACAGCTAACTAGCAGGAAAGGGTCTGGCCGTTGCCCCAAGTTTCTCACATCATCCTTAGAAAAATGTGTTATCAACATTTCTTGATTCACTGATTGCCTTGTGGAGAAATGAACCTGAACAGAAAGTAGAAGCAACCAACACTCCACCACACAATTAACTATGGGAGAAGTTCATTCAGAACCAACAGATGGGTGTTTCATTGAAACAATGATGAATGAACATTTTGTGAAACATCAACGCCCTTTCTCTTGCAATCTTGACCATGATCCAGCCATCGACGTCTGTGAGAGCATGGATGAACATGAAAATTTTGTCCTCTGAATTGGAATGCAAACAAGAAGAAAGAGAAAGGTTGAAATGAAAGAGTCGCTAATGTTGCATGTCAACATTGAAACAAACAATGTGGCAGAACATGCAAGATGCGTGGTTCAGCTGCATTCAGGTTTCAACATCAATGTCAGCTCTTTGAAATTCTTTTGATGATCAAAACAAAGTTTGACTGACCAACTCTTAGCACTGAATAAAAAGATTCCATTGAATCAATTGAAACTTTTAGACTGAATGGTGTCAATGCCATGGCAGAGCTCCAAACAC
>ENA-ORBV01006354-ORBV01006354.1-microbial-mat-metagenome-genome-assembly--contig:-NODE-6354-length-20924-cov-3.999089_pt1 | contig 20924 bp, 16 predicted proteins | sample MGYA00237777_ERZ505514 | MGnify/ENA primary metagenome ERZ505514 (study PRJEB26160, sample SAMN06269048) | microbial mat metagenome | isolation source: Oligotrophic lake microbial mat | place... | reverse complement strand
CTCGGAGATGTGTATAAGAGACAGCAGCGCTGCTGATCCGCAGCTGCGCCTCTTCGATACCGACGGCTTGAAGAAATTTTCCGAGATCATGAACGGCGCGCAGGCCACCATCACCACCTCGCTGAGCAAAGTCGACCAGCCGGTGTTGTTCCGTTCGGCCAATCGCCTTTTCACCGAGCTGCTCGACCAGGCGCGCCACTGCGCGGTCAACACCCTCAGCGACGACGCGAATCGTTTGTGGCGCGAACGGTTTCACGACACCTTCAAAGCCGAGTGTGCTCAGTGCTTCCCGTTTACTCCCGATGGCGACCAGCTGGATCCGCAGATTTTCGCTCGCCTGTTCGGTGCCAAGTCAGGCAGCCTGTGGAGCGTCGCCACCGCGCTCGAACGAACGGCCGCGATTCTGGTGTTGGGTCGTCCGCTGTTGCCGCTCTCCGCTGCTACCCGTGAGGCGCTGGCCTCAGCGCAGCGGCTCAAGGGTTTGCTCTACAGCGGCATTGGCGGCATTGGCAGCATTGGCAGTGAGAGTAGCGATGTGCTGAGCCTGCCGCTCACGGTGCGGTTCCTTCAGCGAGCGGGCATCAACGACATGCGTTTGACCGCCGGCGGCGCGAGCGTCGGGCTCTATGATACTCCAGACCGCATTGCCCGGCTGGTGTGGACGCAGGACGGGCCCGCCAGCAGCCAACTCAGTATCATAGTCGAGGATGACCGCCGGTTGAGTGTGTCCTTCAACGATCAGCCGTGGTCATTGCTGCGGCTCATCGCCAGCGGTAAGCCCGTACCGCATCCGCAAGGGGGGATACTGTTGACCTGGGAACTCGGAGATGCTGCGCAGCTGTACGTCGCCCAAGTGTTGCTTGAAATCGCTTTGCCGGAGGGTGAACGCTTACTGACCGACGGCTTACTTGCACCACTCAGCCTGCCCGCCTTGGTGGTTCCGTGAGCCACTACTCCTGCAGGCTCGCCAGCACATATAGAATTGGCTTGACCCTCTTTGATGCGACCGCTATTCCCGTGGCGCTTTCTACCTTCTTGCGCGGCATAGTAGTCGACGCTCCTGACCGCTCCTGACCCTGAACCGCTCTTGCACGATATAAGGATCATCCCATGGCTGCTGACCAAGGCTCCGTCGCTCCGAAAGAGCGCGTCAACATCTCCTACAAGGCCGCCACTGGCGATGCCGTGGAACAGAAGGAGCTGCCGCTCAAACTGTTCGTCATGGGTGACTTCACCGGTCGTGCCGACAGCACGCCGCTGGAGAACCGCAAGGCGATCAACATCGACAAGGACAACTTCAACGACGTGCTCGCGGCCCATAAGGTCGAGCTGACGGCGAGCGTGAAGAATGCTCTCACCGATGAGAAGGGCGCCGAGTTGCCGGTGTCACTCAAGTTCAAGAACATGCGCGATTTCGAACCCGAGCAGGTCGCCAAGCAGGTGCCCGAGCTCAAGAAGCTGGTCGAGCTGCGTGAAGCGCTGTCCGCGCTCAAGGGCCCGCTCGGCAATTTGCCGGCCTTCCGTAAGAAGATCCAGTCGCTGGTCGACGACGAGAAGACCCGCGCCGCGATCCTCAACGAAGTAAAACCCCAAGAATAAGCCTCCGCAGGGATGAGCGCCGGTGGGTTGATGCCCGCTGCTGATTGCTATCCTGTCTCAACGACCCCCAGCCAAGGAATCATCCATGCCGGAAGAACAGAAGCAGGCCGCCGCCGCCGGTGAAGGCAGCCTCCTCGATGCGATCATGAACGAGACCTCGATGGCGCCGTCCGATGAGGGCTACTCCGTCGCCCGCAAAGGACTCGAAGCGCTGATCAGCGAGATCGCGGGCAAAGGCGCCACGCAAAAGGTCGACCGCAACGCGCTCGACGCGATGATCGCGGGCATCGACCAGAAGCTCAGCGCTCAGCTCGATGAGGTCCTGCACTCGCCGGCCTTCCAGAAGATCGAGTCCGCCTGGCGTGGCCTCAAGCTGCTGGTCGACCGCACGAACTTCCGCGAGAACATCAAGATCGAGTTGTTCAACTGTGCGAAAGACGACCTGCTGACCGACTTTGAGGACGCCGCCGACATCACCAAGTCGGGCCTCTACAAGCAGATCTACTCGGCTGAATACGGCCAGTTCGGTGGCGAGCCCTTCGGCTCGATCATCGCCAACTATGATTTCGGCCCCGGCCCGCAGGACATCGCCCTGCTGCAGAAGGTCGCCAGCGTGTCGACCATGGCGCACGCGCCGTTCGTCGCTGCCGCTGGCCCCAAGTTCTTCGGCGTCGATTCCTTCGAGAAGGTCCCGAATCTCAAAGACCTCAAGTCGATCATGGAAGGTCCGCAGTACGCCAAGTGGCAGTCCTTCCGCGCCAGCGAAGACAGCCGCAGCGTCGGCCTGACCTGCCCGCGTTTCTTGCTGCGCCTGCCGTACGGTGCCAGCACCGTGCCGGTGAAGGCCTTCAACTACGAAGAGAAGGTCGTCGGCGACCACTCGAAGTACCTGTGGGGCAACACCGCCTTCGCCTTCGCCTCGCGCCTGACCGACAGCTTTGCCAACTACCGCTGGTGCCCGAACATCATCGGTCCGCAGAGCGGTGGCGCAGTGCCAGACCTGCCCTTGCACCAGTACGAAGCGATGGGCGAGATCCAGACCAAGATCCCGACCGAGGTCCTGCTGACCGAGCGTCGCGAGTTCGAACTCTCCGAAGAAGGCTTCATGCCGCTCGCCATGCGTAAGGGCAGCGACAACGCCTGCTTCTTCGCCGCCGCCTCGTGCCAGAAGCCCAAGACCTTCGGTCAGAGTGATGAAGGCAAGGCTGCCGAGCTGAACTACCGCCTCGGTACTCAGCTGCCGTACCTCTTCATCGTCAACCGCTTGGCGCACTACCTGAAGGTGATGCAGCGCGAACAGATCGGCTCGTGGAAGGAACGCGGCGATCTGGAACGTGAGCTCAATGCCTGGATCAGCCAGTACGTGGCAGATGTGGAAGCGCCTTCTCAGCACGTGCGCAACACGCGTCCGCTGCGTCAGGCCCAAATCACGGTCGAAGAAGTCCCAGGTGAAGCCGGCTTCTATAAAGTCGGCCTGAAGGTGCGCCCACACTTCAAGTACATGGGCGCCTCGTTCACGCTCTCCTTGGCCGGCAAGCTCGACAAGAAATGAGCCCGGTTCCCTCCGTTCTTTGTCTCGTTTCCTAACCACTACCCTCTCACAAGGACTCAGTCATGGCCGAACATCTCTATCTCAAACTCGATGGCATTGATGGCAGCTGCGCCCGCAAGGGCCACGAAAAGTGGATCGAACTCCTCAGCTACAGCCACGGACTCAACTACAGCGTTGGTTCAGGCAAGGATTTCGCGGGCGCGATTGATCACCAACCGCTCAACATCATGAAGATGACGGACGCCTCGTCGTACATGATCATCGAGAAGCTCAACCGTCGCGGTCAGATCAAGACCATCACGCTTGAAATCTGGAAGGATAAGGGCGAAGGCGAAGGCAAGGTTGACGCCGCTGCGGTCAAGCTCGTCCTCGGCAACTGCCGCGTGTCCTCGTACCAGATGTCTGGTTCGGATGACGGCCAGCTTCCCGTTGAAGGTGTGGCCTTCGTCTACCAGACGATCGAATGGACCTTCCCCGGCAGCAAGACCACCGACCACGATTTCAGCAAGCCCTTCGGCGTTTGATGGTCCTGGCCCATCACTCCTTCCCTCGCGTTTTTCGCGGGAGGAGGAGTGGTGTGGTCATGGCTGCTCACCTCGCCGCCGGTCTGCGGATGGCCTGACCCATGCAGATGTTCACCCTTCTGGAGCGGCTCGCCGAGCCATCGCGTATCGCCCAGAGGACCGTTCGTTCCGATAGCGCCGTGCAATTGGCTTCGATCGCGCGCAATCTGGAACGTATCTTCAATACCAGAGTAGGCTCGGCCCAGGCCCAGATGGACCTTGGCCTGCCGCCCCCGAACGAACTCATTCCCCATTGGCCCGAATCCTCTGCTGATCTGCAGCGAGCGATCGAAGTCTGTCTGGAAAAATACGAACCGCGTCTTACCCACGTACGGGTAGTACCGTTGCCGATCGATACCGAGCGGCTGCAGTTGCGTTTCCGCATCACCGCCCGGCAACATGGCTTTGACGATCCGGTGCGTTTCGAGACCTCGATGGGCCAGACCGGCGCGGTCACCTGCCGTAGTGGAGTATGAGCAGATGAACGCACGTTATTATCAAGACGAGCTGCGTTACCTGCGCGAGATGGGTAAGGAGTTCGCAGAGCAACATCCCGAAGCGGCACCTCTGTTGCTGGAAGCGGGCGCCGATCCCTCAGTCGAGCGTCTGCTCGAAGGCTTCGCCTTCCTGACTGCGCGCATCCGCGAGAAACTCGACGACGAGTTGCCGGAGTTCACCGTCGCGTTGTTGGAAGCGATGTTACCGCACTTGCTGCGTCCGGTGCCGTCGCTGACCATCCTGCAATTCCAGCCCTTGGCCAAGGCCTTCAATGAAGTCACCCGCGTGCCACGCGGTGCGGTGGTCGACTCGGTCCCGGTCGATGGCACGCGTTGTCGTTTTACCACCACCGCACCCTGCGAGGTGGTGCCGCTCAAGGTCGATTCGGCGGCGCTGCGCAATGAAGCGCCGCCGCGGTTGATTATCCGCCTGAGCCTGCTGCAAGGCACCAGCATTGCGCGTCTCGGATTGAAACGCCTGCGTTTCCACCTGGGTGGTGATGGCATGGTGGCGCGCCAAGTGCTCACCTGTTTCGGCGCGTATCTCAAAGAACTGCGCCTGGAGGTCGAGCAAGGCGGCCAGATAAAACGTCATGTGCTGCCGGCCGGTAGCGTACGTCTGGTGGGTTTTGCCGCGGACGAGGCGGTGCTCGCGGACGAAGCGAGCGGCTACCGCGGTTTCAATGTGCTGCACGAATTCTTCGCCTTCCCTGAGAAGTTCCTGGCGCTGGAGATCGGCAATCTCGATCAGGTGCCGCTCTTGTCAGGCACCGCGCAGGTCAGCCTGGTGGCGGTGCTTGATCGTCTGCCGGAAGGCATGCCGACGCCCACGCCTGAGCACCTGCTGCTCAACTGTGTGCCGGCGCTCAATCGTTTCGAGCACGAGGCCGACCCCATCCGTGTTGATCCGGGAGCAGTCGAACACCGCATCCGTCCAGCTGGACGTGAACGCACTCACTTCGACATCTACGATGTCACCCGCGTTGCCGGCATCAGTGCCGCAGGGGATCAGGAACGCTTGTTCCAGCCGTTGTTTCATTATGCGGCACGCATGGGATTGACGCAGGATTTCTACGGGGTGCGTCCGCGCCCGGCGCTTGCTGGGCGGCTGACCGATCACTTCATCACCCTGGTCCAGGCCAGTGGGAGTGACGCACCCGCTTTGACTCTTTCACTGGCGCTGCGCTGCACCAATGCCGGTCTGGTCGAAGCGCTGAATATCGGTGATATCGCCACCCCAGGGCCGGGTGTACCGACCAGCCTCAAAGTACGCAACCTGACCAGACCGAGCACGCCGATCCCGGCACCGGTCAGTGGCGATCTGCATTGGCGCCTGATTGGCCACCTTAACGTCAACCTCAGTAGCCTGGCTGATGTCGAGGCGCTGCGCAGTCTGCTCGCGACCTACCACTTTGCTGCTCGCCATAATCGCAAAGAAACCCAGGCATTTGCCCGCCTGCTCGAAGGCATTCGCAGCATCACCACCAAACGGGAAAAACGCCTGTTCGACGGTGCGATGATCACCGGCATCGTCGTCGAGATCGGTCTTGATGAAGATCACTTCACCTCGACGGGTGATTTGTGGTTATTCGGTTCGGTGCTTGACGAGTTGTTCGGTCAGTTTGTCAGCCTCAATGCCTTCAAACGCCTAGTCGTGCGCGGCACCCGATACGGCGAAGTGTTTACGTGGCCGGCGCGTATCGGCCTGAGGCAGATCCTCTAATGACCAGTTCCAGCGCTGCCCAAGTCGACGATCACGTACGCATCGATCCGCTGCTGGCCCGTGGCCGGGAGTTCGGATTCTTTCAGGCGGTACGCCAACTTGAAGCCGCCTTGGCTGGCCATGCACGCATCGGCCACCTGGGACCGGTATCCGAGGAACGTCTGCGACTTCGTCCGGAGTTGGGCCTGGGTTTTCCCACCGGCGACATTGCCGCCATTGATCGCTTGCCGGATCGGCCTGGGCAACCTGCGCGCTACGAACTGGTATCGACGTTCCTCGGCATCTACGGCGTCTCGTCGCCGATGCCGTCCTACCTAACCGAGGACTTGTTCGCGCTGGAGGAGACCAATCAACTTCAGCGGCGCTTTCTTGATCTCTTCAATCACCGGCTGTTGTCACTGTTCTACCGCGCGTGGCAGAAGTACCGCTGTGCCGATGTCGACATGGCCGGACCCAATGGCGCATACACCAAGCGCCTGCTGCTGTTGCTCGGGCTCGACCGCCTGCCGCGGGCCTGTGATGACCGCCTGATCAATCTGCAGCTGATCCGCTTCGCCGAACTCCTGACGCAGCACCCGCGCTCGGCGATCGGGCTGCAGACCTGCTTGCGGCGTTTTTTCCCCAGCATCCCGATCGAGGTCGAACCCTGCATCGCGGTGTGGACGGCGATTCCACCGGATCAACGTTCGCGGCTCGGCATGCAGGGGGTTGCCCTCGGTCAGGATTTCTGGTTGGGCGAGGACGTCTGCAATCGCTCGACCACCTTCCGCGTCGCCATCGGCCCGATCGGCTACCGCACGTTTCAGGATTTCTTGCCCGGCGCTGCACGTCGTCAGGAACTCGAAGCCTTGATCGCGGTGTTCAACCAGGACGGTCTCGATTGCGAAATTGCCATCGCTGTGCGCACCGGCAGCGCAGCGAACAACGACGGCGATGATGGCGCTGGTTTTCCCGCCGTCCGTCTCGACGAACCAACCCATCTGCTCGGACTCAACGCCCGTCTCGGTGACGGCGATGACGATTCCGAGTCCATTCACCTCGTCTCCTCCGTCATAACCGGATAAAAGCAGGATTACGCCATGTCTGACATCAAGCCGCTCATCGAACGTCTCAACGCCTCGTGCAAGGCCGCCCTCAATACCGCCGCCGGTCAGGCGATGGCCCGCCAGCATTACGAGATCACCGTCGAACACATGTTCGCCGTGATGCTTGATGATGCGAATGGCGATCTGCCGATCCTGTGCAAACAGTATGGCGTCGAGGTGCCGCGTCTGGTGAAGGCGCTGGCGTCCGAATTGGAAAGCTTCAAGAGCGGCAACACTGGACGACCGGTGTTCAGCCCGCGCTTGGTCGAATGGTTCGAGGCCGCTTGGCTGGTGGCATCGCTCAACTTCGGCCACGCCGACATCCGCAGCGGCGTGTTGCTGATTGGCTTGCTTGATAAAACCGACCGTCTCGCTGGCGGCGACTGGCACCAACTGCTGGCGGTGATCGATGAAGCCGAACTCAAGAAGCGCCTCGACACGCTGGTGGTGGAGTCGAAGGAGCAGACCTCGTTCGCCAGCGCCTCGACGCCCAAGACCGGAAAAGGTGCCGCTGGCCCATCGGGTGGCGGTGCGCTCGACAAGTTCTGCATCAACTTCACCAAACGTGTCCGCGACGGGAAAATCGACCCGGTTTTCGGCCGCGACAACGAGATCCGCCAGATTGTCGACATCCTTGCGCGTCGGCGTAAAAACAACCCGATCTGCGTTGGTGAACCCGGCGTCGGTAAAACTGCGGTGGTCGAAGGCCTCGCGCTGCGCATCGTCGAAGGCGACGTGCCGGACAGTCTCAAGGGCGTGGAGATCATCGGCCTTGACCTTGGCCTGCTGCAGGCCGGAGCGAGCGTGAAGGGCGAGTTCGAGAACCGCCTGAAGGCTGTGCTCGACGAGATCAAATCCTCGCCCAAGCCCATTATCCTCTTCATCGACGAAGCCCACACGCTGATTGGCGCCGGTGGTGCCGCCGGTACCGGCGACGCGGCCAACATGATGAAACCCGAGCTGGCGCGCGGCGAACTGAAGACCATCGCCGCGACGACCTGGGCGGAGTACAAAAAATACTTTGAACGCGACGCCGCTCTCGCCCGCCGTTTCCAGGTGGTCAAGCTCGACGAACCAAGCGTCGAGGTCACCACCACCATGCTCCGTGGTCTGCGCGCCAACTACGAGAAGGCGCACAACGTCGTCATCCGCGATGAAGCGCTGATCGCCGCCGCTGAGATGGGCAGCCGCTACATCGCCGGCCGCCAGAACCCCGACAAGGGTATCGACCTGATCGACACCGCTGCTGCGCGGGTAAAGGTCGCCCTCAGCGCCAAACCCGCGGCGTTGCAGGACGCCGAGCGTCGCATTCAAGACATTGATCGCACGCTCGACGCGCTTCGGCGCGAAGAGTCTGCCGGTGCCGATGTCACGGAAAGCCGCGCCGACCTCGACAAGGAACTGGCTGGCTGCAAAGCGCGCGTGGTCTCGCTGGGCGAACGTTGGAAGGCAGAAAAAACCCTCGCCGACGCGGTAGTCGCTGCACGCACCAAACTCAACGCCGCCGACAAGGCACCCGCTGAGGAGCAGGCGAAGCTCAAGGCTGAACTCAAAACCGCCAATGAGGCGCTGACCAAGGTCCAGGCCGGCGACCCGCTGATCCACGTCGAGGTCAACCGCGACGTCATCGCGCGGGTAGTCGCGGACTGGACCGGCGTGCCGGTCGGCAACATGGTCAAGGACGAGGCCAAGACCCTGCTCAACCTCGAATCGCTGCTCAAGCGCCGCATCAAGGGCCAGGATCACGTGATGGATGTGGTGGCCAAGGGCATCCGTTCATCGAAGGCCGGGCTTAAGAGCCCTGGTCAGCCGATGGGCATCTTCCTCTTCGTCGGACCCTCGGGCGTCGGCAAAACCGAGACCGCCACCGCCATCGCCGATCAGCTGTTCGGCGGCGAACGCTTCATGACCGCGATCAACATGAGCGAGTTCCAGGAGAAACACACGGTCTCGCGCTTGGTCGGTTCGCCCCCAGGCTACGTCGGCTATGGTGAAGGCGGCGTGCTGACCGAAGCCGTGCGGCAACGTCCCTACAGCGTGGTGCTGCTCGACGAGGTGGAGAAGGCTGATCTCGACGTGATGAATCTGTTCTACCAGGTGTTCGACAAGGGCACGCTCAGCGATGGCGAAGGCCGCACGATCGATTTCAAGAACACCTGCATGTTCCTGACCTCGAACCTCGCGACCGACCTGATCACCGAGTACTGCACCACCACCAAGGCACCGAACATCGACGAGCTGGTGACGCTCATCCGTCCCGCACTCAGCCGCCACTTCAAGCCAGCGCTTTTGGCACGCATGACCATTGTGCCGTTCTTCAACATCAGTGCCGAAGCCCTACGCGACATCACCCTGCTGAAGCTCAATCGCTTGGCCGAGCGCCTCGCCGTCAGTCACAAGATGCAGTTCGGCATCCACGCCAAGGCCATCGAAGCGATCGTCAACCGCTGTACCGAGGTCGAAGCCGGTGCGCGCAACATCGATCACATCATCAGCGGCACCATGCTGCCACGGATGTCGGAGGAGATCCTCCGCCGTATGGGCGATGAAGGTGGCCTGCCAGGACGCATCGAGGTCGGCTTGGCAGAGGACGGTTCCTTTGCCTTCACCTTTACCGATGCGATCGCGGGTGGATAAACGACCATCGTTTTGAGAACGGAATTCTCAAAGTTTGGATACCAGCTCGCCGGGGTGAACCGGCCTCCGATACGCTTGCTCATTCATCTTACCTGGGGGTGCTATGCCTGATTTATCTAATTGCGTTCAAAAAGCGGCTCAATGGCAGGCGGCCATCCGTGGCAAGCCGGCGCTCGATCAGGCGGACCGCGTACAGGTGATCTTGCGTGCTTACCATCTTAAACAGGGCAGCGAGATCGAGGAACGGCAGACGCTTTTGAATGATCTCATCGCGGTGGCGAAGGACTATATTGCAAAAAATGGTCCTGGCGGGGCTTATCATGGGAATTTCATTTCATTGGGAATGCAGGCTGAAAAGCAGATCGGGATGATGGCCAAGGCGGGCAAGGGTTGGGCCGCGGCGAAAAAGATCTTTGCACCCAGTAACAGCCCACACGGCAAGTCCAACCCACTGCAAAACTATCAGGCGGACAAGGTCGGCAGCAGGCAGAATTACTGGCTGGAAGGTCTAGACTCCAAACATCGGTCGTGGGGGCACATGGACCCCGCGTTCTTTGACAGTTGGGTGGCGGATACCGCCACCACGCTGAATTTCTTCGACTGGCTCGAAGACAAGAATCTGGCCCAGAACCTCCCGCAGGTGCAGTACCTTGCACCCAACGAGCGATGGAAATACATGTGCGTCTTCGGCAATGACCAGATCATGTATCGTCATCAAGACCAACTCGGTGCCCGCGGTTTGGGCTCGGTTCCCTTGCAACGTTTTACCACCTGGAACTTGGAAACCGCTCACAGCGGGAAGAATTATGCGATCTGGGTTTGTAGCCCACACGGAATATTCTACTCCAACTCACACAAGGTGAGTGAATTCCATCACTCGACCTTCCTTGGCGGTGGTCGGGTTCTGGCAGCCGGCGAGTGGGTGATCGCTGCCGGCAAGTTGTTGCTCATCAGCCACAAAACTGGTCACCACGCAGCCTCCCAATCCAATCTCTTTCAAGCACTCATGCTCTTGCGGCAGCGCATGAACCTCTCGCGCACGGTGGTACAGCTCACTGACTTTGTGACCAAAAAAGACAAATTTGTCACCGTTACGGAATTCATTTCCAAATCTGGTAATGGCACTGCGTGCGCTGCCATTATGAACAGCGCGACCGGGTTGCCGAGGAACATGAAGAGCGAAGCGCAGATACACTGTGAAAAACACATCGATTGGGATAGCAATCATTCAACTACATCCCGGAGTTATAAAACGCCAGTCTAATGAGCCGCTTCTCCGCGGGGCGCACCGGTGTCGCTCAAACCGGTTGCGACGCAGAGGTTCGGCAGCTCCGTAGAAGTTTTCGCCTGCCTTTCAAATGAAGGCGAGCGCCTTACTGAACTTGCTTTCAGCAATCTGGTGATCCCGCAGGGCATGCGTCAGATATCCGAGCGCGGCCGAATCGTTGCTTGAGAATTTGAAACCCTTGCTGTGCATATAGCGGCTGCTGATCGACTTCAGCATGGTGAAGTATTCGTTGCCGGTATTGAAGGTCTTCTGCTCGATCACTCCGGCGTCGTTGGCGTCTTGCACACGAGTTCGATTCTTTACGCTGACCAACCTCGGAGGTGATTCATGGGCTTTTCAACTTCAGACTCCTACATCAAGGGGTGGATTGATCGATTCGGGATGGAACTCATGGAGGCGTTGGCGAATGGCCGCAAACGTGTCGAGGATGGCAGCGCCAACGCGGCAGTTTCCCGCTGGTTCGGCACCACTCTGGATGCCGGTGAGCGACAGAAATTTGGCAAACGTCTGGGGACTATCCGCAGCAATCTCAACATCCGCTCGATTTCGGTCGGATTCATGGCGCTGCAGGCACGAGTGTCCTCTCAAAACGCCCGTGCCTGGAATATCGGCATGCCGCAGCTCAGCCTGGGCAGTAATCTCGCGCCTCCAGGAAGTGGCGGAATCAACACCATCGAATTGGATGTCGGCTTCAAGATCCTGCCTGATTACCTTCCCAAAGCGACCAATGGGACCGTGGATGCGAGTGCCTACCATCAAAGCAAGTTTGAGACGCTGGTCCATGAACTGACGCACGTCCTGGTCGGCACCAAGGACGAGGCTCTCGCCAGCGGCGCAACGGCTTACGGTGCGCAAAATGCCTTAGCGTTGGCTGCGGAAAATCCCACGAAAGCCTTTAATAACGCTGAAAACTGGGCCATCTTCATCGAATCTTGCGGCCTCAATAGCGGATCCTAACGACACGACTGTTCGCTCCGAAAAATCCGCGGGTGATTGGTATCACGACCAGATGGATCTCTATTCCTGGTCGTGGTGCTGAAAGTATCTTCGATGAATCAGGCAGATGAATCAGGCACAGGGCAGCGACGTTTAGTAGCGCCAGCCCACGCCCACGATCAGCGAGTCCACTTCCAGTCCGATCACGGTGCCTTCAGCGAAGCCACCGGCGTCGTCACCGTTGTCGGTGACCTCATTCTTGAAGCCATGCAGGTAGGCGACCTGCACATCCCATTCCTTGTTCATCTGCCAGCCGAGCCCAAGCGTCGCGTGCCATTCGGTAGTCAGCACTGACAACGCGTTGGCGAAGGCGACGGATTCGGTGATCGGTGAGCGGCCGTACGATACGCCGGCACGCAGCATCAGGTCGTCGCGCACCTTGGCGTTGCAGGCGAGCTTGATGATGTGCTGGTCGCGCCAGCCAAGACCTTTGTCGTCAACCGCGGCACCGAAGAGGTCGACGGAATCCCAGTCGATCCATTTGTAGTCGAGCATCGGCTCCAGCCATGGCAGTGGACGCCAGGCGATACCGAGTTGCAGCACTGGCGGTTGGTCCGGCGGACCGGCAAAGAGGTCGTCGTATTTGTCCCACGACTGCATCCATTGCCGCGAGGTATAGATCGCGCCGAGGCTGACCTGCTCCCAACGCTGATAAAGCGAGAGTGAAAAACCGCCACCAAAGGAGCGATCAAGTTCGTCGTCGCCCTCGGTCTCGGCGAATTGCAGGGTGAGCGAATTGGAATGGAAGTCGGCGTAGATCAGGTTCGCCGCCAGGGCGACGGACAGGCCATCAGCGATCGTGCGTGCGTAGGCCAAGCTGGTAGCCATCACCCGTTGTTCTGCGGTGGTATCGTAACCGCCAGCGGCACCGAGGGCGGAGCGACCAGAGGGCAACTCCATCGCCAAGCCGGAGAGGGTGTAGAAACCGAAGGCGAGCGCCTGACCATCTCCGGATTTCACCCAGGTGAATGCCGGGGCAAAGACGATGACGCTATCGTCCAGCGTCCCATCGGCGGTGTTGGCGACCGCCGGATTGCCTGCTGGTGCGACCTCAACCCGTCCATTGATCACGTCGACACTGGTGTCGACCCGGCTGCTGATGTCGACCAGACCCGCGGGATTGAGTGACAGCCAACTGGAGTTCTGCGGACTGGCGACGCCCGCACCCGCGGTGCCGACTTGCACTGGTCCCGTACCGATCAGGCGCGTGCCTTCAGCGCTATGCAGGGCCGGCAGGCCGATGATGGCCGACCAAGCCAGGACCAGGGGGAGTGTACGAGCGTGAAGTCCGTGCATGTGAGTGCCTGCAGAAGGAGCGTGGGACGGCACTGCCGTCCTATGCGTGGGTGCGGAAACCATGAGCCGGAAAAAGCATATGGGTTCCGGCAGAATTCCCCAAGGGGTCTGCCGCTGGTCCTCGGTACGCGTCACACGCAGTCGGTGTCACCCAGGGCAGGTCAGAGTCCGGGCCACGATCCGCCCGCCGACGGTGCCGGTGGTTGGGCTGAAGCGGGCGACCTCGGCACAGGTGCGGATCAGCCCACGGGCCAGGTCAGCGGCGTCCGCTAACGGCAATTCCGGATGGACGGGATCCCAGGCGCAGCGGTCAGTGATGCGGCGCAGCGCGAGGCGTACCTGATCAGCGTCGAGGCCGGCTTGGTTCAAGGCTTTGGCCGTCTGCGTGCCATAGCCTTGGACCAAGCGTGCGATGGGTTCGGCACCATCGCCGGCCCATACCAAGCGCGCGTTTTCTTTGGTCGGTGCGCTCAACCCGCCGCTAGTGCAGTCCAATCGCCAGCAGGTCGGTAGACGATCAGCCTTGGCGTATCCGGCGACCAGCACGCTGAACGTCGGCTTGGCGTTGTGCGCCGGCAGTGCGGGAGTGCGGAGGTCCTGGGCGAACCGTTCGCTGAGTGTCCAACAGGCGGCTTCCGGGCCGGCTAATGCCTGCGTACGATTGAGCGCTGTGCGCATCAACCCGCCGAGCGGCAGGCCACCGATGGAGCCAGCACCAACGCACAGCGCGCCAAGCGCACGCCCCCAGGTGACGACTTTTTGCGCGCCATCGTGGGTGGTCAGCACACGTCGTCCGCGCGTGGTGTCCTCACAGATCGACGAACGACTGTCAGCCGCCAGCACCACGCCACCCGCCACGCAGATGATCACCGCGGCGGTCACGGTCCGTAGATGACCTTGGCCTGCGATGGTGCGAGCTGCGTGCCCATGGCGTTGGGCGACGCGCCGTTCATGCCCAGGTTGCTGGTCAGGTAGGCGCCGGGTTTGCCTTCGACCAACACCTTGGACGAGCCTTTGAGAAACTTCGCCGGGCCCATGTTCATGCCCGAGACCACGCCGCCAGCGACGCCGGCTTCGTCACCCGACGACATACTGATCATCGTGTTGAGCATCAGCGCCGGCATGTTGACGATCATCACCTTGGTCGAGGCAGTCCCTGGATTGGCCATCGCACACTGGGCGATGTTGGGATAAGGAATCGGTATCGGCGGCGCGGGTGGAGCCGGGGTTTTGCACACATCGGGTATGCCCATGCACATGCCGCCGGCTGAAGTTGACGCTGGGAACACTGGATATCTCCGTTTATTCTATCGGTGCGAAGTGCGAAGTTCTGAAAGCGAGCAGTTGGTGATGAGGGCAAAGAAAATTCGCACCTCGCATGGTTGTCCATGATTACCCAAGATGAATCGTAGAGCCGTCAACGGTGACGGTCTCCTGCGCTTTGATCACGACTTGACGCGCCTGTTCGACCGAGCTGCCTTCCACCTGCGTGTGACGACGACCTGCGCTCAGATGCAGCAGGCCGGCGATGCGTTGCATGCATGATTGCGCGGTGGCGAGCAGATCGCGTGCGGCCAGTTCCAGACGCCCGGCTTCTAACTTCATCTGTGGTGCTTCGGCGGTGAACGCGTCACCTGCCTGCACCTGTACCCGACCACCAGCGCGCACCGTCACATCACCGGCGCTGGCCAGTTCGATGCTGCCGGAACCAGCGAGGACGCCGATCGCGTAACAGGCATCAGGCGTGGTCGCGACCAGCAGGAGGTCGCCGACGCGCGGTTGGTAACGCACGGCCATGGCCATGGTCACCAGACGATCGTGACCATCGAGATGTACGCAGACGTTGTGATCATCAGCTTTCGTCACTGATGCGGGGCCGATGGCGGTCTGAGGCAGGACGTCGGTCAACATGGTCATCCTTTCACAGGAGGCGGAACGGGAGGAGGTTCACTGCTGCGGCGTGGCCGCCAACGTTCGGCCGCCAACAGCGCCGGATCATCGCGTTTGGCGCCGCTGAAATCAGTGCCGTCGAAGCGCGTGCCGGTGGTGTCCACGCCGTGCAGGTGTGCGTCTGAAAGGTTGGCGCCGCCGAAGTCGGCCTGCGGCACACGCGCATGTTGCCACAGACTCTGGCGCAGATCGGCGCGCACGAACGCTGCGCCGGTGGCGTCGCACCCCTGCCATTGGCTCTGCGGTCCGATGGCCTGGGTGAATCGTGCCTGTGCGAGTTTCGCCTCGGTGAAGGCCGCACGCGAGATAGTCGCGCCAGTGAAGCCGGCACCGCGCAGATCGGCACGCAGCGCTTTGACTCCAGTCAGGATCGCACCGTCGAAACGTCCACCTGGGACGCTGGCGAGGTTGAAGGACGATCCGCTCAAATCTGCGCCGGTGAAATCCGCCTGATCCAAGCGGGCGCTCTGAAAGCTACAGCGCACCAGTGAGGCGCGTGGCAGGCTCAGACGTGATGCGCGCGCGCCAATCAGACTGCAACCGGTCAGCGTTGCTTCACGCAGGTCGAGTTGGTCGAGATCAAGTCCGTCGAGGCCGACCGCGGTTACGGTCGCGCCGCGCAAGACGGTGGCGTTCCAGGTCAATTCCACCAGCAGCGTGCCGATGAGCGATGCGCCACTCAGATCGCAGCGCGTCAGATTACAACCATGCAAGGTCGCGTGATCTAGAATCGCCTGCGGCAAGCGTGCCTCGCTGAAGTCGCATTCGATGCAACTGCTGGCGGCCAAGCGTAGTCCGGCGGCAGTAAGGCCGGCGAAACGGCAGCGCAAGAAAGTCGCGCCGGACAGATCCCGATGAGCGAGGGACAGTGGGCTGAGATCCGCGTCTTCGAATGTCAGACCCACCACCGGCGTGACGGCGCTAAGACGAGTGACGGCCGCGGGACCAGCGAATACCGTGCTCATGTCAGCACCGTCCGCGTCACGTCCGCACCAGTGAATGTCGCACCGTCCACGGCACAGACGCTGAAGTCGCTCTCGAAACACAACGCACCGCTGAACACCGCTGCGCGACAATCGGCTTGATGGAACGAGGTGTGCAAGCACTTCGCGCCCGACAGATCCGCCCGTTGCAGATCGGCTCCGACGAAGAGCGCGTCAGTCAGGTCGCAGGCGTTCAGGCGCGCATGCGTCAGCACGGCTTGCGGGAACACCGCACCCGGCAGATCGCTTTCGCTGAAGTCCGCCTGCACCAGTCGAGTGCCTTGCCAGCACGACGTCCCTGCCTGCATATGGTCAAGTCGCGCGTTGCTGAAATCACTGGCGACGATGCGGGTATTGATGAGCCGCGCTCGTGCGGCGTTCAACCGCAGTGCCGAGACGTTGATCAGCGATGCGGCGCTGAGATCGGCACCACTGAGATCGGCATCGTCCAGTCGCGTTCCGGTGAAGGAGGCGCCGATGAAGATCGCGCCACGCGCACGCAGGCCGTCGCCTCGAACGCGATCGAATGCTGCCCCCGCTGCTTGGACACGATCGAGGGACGCGCCCCGCAGCCACGCGTCTGTCAGTTGTGCGCCGGCCAGCACCGCATCATCGAGTACCGCGCGGTCTAGGTGGGCACGGGTGAAATCCGCAGCCGTGGCCTCGACGCCGACCAGACTGGCGTCGCTGAGATCGGCGGATTCCAGACGCGCACCGCTTAGACGCGCGCGATCAAGGCGCGTGCGTCGCAGGCTGGCACCGCGCAGGTCCGCGCCACTCAGGTCGCAGCCGCTGAGATCCCGTCCGCTCAGATCCAGGCCCGCGAGGGGCGCGCCGCGCAGATCCGCGCCAGGAGCGATGCGTGCCTGCCAATCGATTGGTGGCGCTGTCACCGGTACCGGTGCAGGTGGTTCGACGGGCAGCGGGATCGCCGGTGCGGGTTCGGGGATCGCCGCCAGATCGCGCAGCAACGTCTCGCTGGCGGGTGGCGTGTTGAGCAATTCCACCGCGACCAGCAAACGACGCACACAGGCGAGGTCACGTCCACGCACCGGCAACCAGCCGCGCCACAGTAGCGTCAGCGTGCCGCGGCCGGTGTCGGCGTGCACGGTGTCGAGCGTCAGCGCTTGGACTCGGCGTCGTCCACCTGCGGCGTCGTTTTTGGCATGGTCTTTGGCATCGTCTTTGGCGTCGTCTTCGACCGCGATGCGCATGGCGAGCTTGGGCAGGTGCGTCGACCACTCCGCAGCGGACGGATGTAGGTGGACGAAGGAACAGGCCTCATCACCACGCAGGTAACCGGCCACGCGTTGATCCGCGGGCGCAGCGTTGAAATACGACCAGTCGAAATCTGCGGGATACGCCGGCGCATGACGCTTCAGCCAGTCGGCGGGAAAAGTGCCGAGCAGACGGGAACGCGTGTACCACAACGCATTGAGTGGCCCGACCCCGGCCGGTGGTTGCGGCGACTTCGGTTTGGCCAGCAAGCGATCCGGCCATTCGAGGTTGGGCAGGTGCTCGCTGTCGCGGCCACAGCCTGCGGGATTGTCGCGCCAGGCCGGACCGCCGTAGGCACGGCTCCAGGTCAGCGGCATGACGGTGAACGGCTGCGGATCGCTGGCACCGGCAGAGAAGAAACCTTTGCGCCAGGTGCGCTCACCGAACACCGCGATGCGTTTCTGCACCGCGCCGACGCTGAACCCGGCGACCAACGCGGGCACGGCACGACCGCCGGGTGCGTGGCAGGATCCGCTCAGCAGCACGTCGGCCTGTGGTTTGAACGGTGCGAGTTCGCTGTCGGCCAAACACTCGCCGTGGGGATCGTCACCGGCGAACAGGCAACCACCGGGAGCTGGCGGTGGATCGACTGGCGTCAGTGGTTGTCCCGGCACCAAGTGGAACACGCGTTTGACCACCACCACCAGCATCGGCCCGGAGGGATGACAGCCGGTGACAAACGGCACCACCGCGCCGCCGGAGTTGTTCTGCAACAACAGCGTCATGGGCGAACCCAGGTAAAGGCACGTGATGCGGTGGTCATGTCGTTCATCCGAGTTGGATGATGGCGCCCTTGATCTGCACCGGGCCAGAGCCTTCGATCTTCACCATCGCACCCTTGAGCCCGAGCGGGCCGGTGGCTTCCAGGTCGGCGGTGCTGCCCGCCTTGATCTTGAGTGCAGCCGAGGTCTTGAACTCCGCCTGGACCGCGTCGATCAGCAGGCCGCTACCGCTGACCGATGGCGCTGACGCACTGACGCTGGTCGATGGCGCCGAGACTTCGCTGCCATCGACGGCGGCGGTGCCGTCGCCCTTCTGTGAACCGGCGGCGCCAGTGAGATCGCTGGCATTCCCCACCAATCCGGCGGCGGTGCCTTTGATCCCACTGGCGTCAGCCTTGGGTCCTGCACCCGGAGCAGAACCAGCGGCACCAGCCGATTGTTTGATCACCAACGTGCCGGCTTCGAGCATCAGCTTGCCGGCTTTCGCGGCGAAGGCGTCCTCCACTTGGATGTTGGCCTTGCCGGCGGAGAGCGCGTAAACCTCCTTCACCGCGTGCAGGTGGTTCTTCTCGACATGCGTCCAGCAGTCGCCGCTGGTGTCCTCGAAACGATCGCCGTCGACCACGTGGTAGACCTTCGGCGATTCGGTCCAGGTGACGTGCAGGTTGGTGGCCTTGTGGTAGTCGACCGCGTGTTTGGTCGACAACGCGGTTTCGTACAACTCGGTTGAGATGGCACGTTGATGATGGTGACTGCCATCGACGTGTTTGCGGTGGTAGGCCACGTCCTGATCGAGTGCGAGCGAAGTGAACGACTCGCGCTTCAAATCGCTCTTAAGCGTGTCGTGTGATTCGAAGCCGCCGCCGTAGCGGAAGCGATTGCCTTCGCCCCATTCGAAGGAGCTGGTCTTGGCGGTGAAAAGGTAACGGTCGCCGCTTTCATGGATCGTCACGGCGTCGCCGCTGTGGTACTCGGTGATGTCGCCCATGGTCTTGCGGTGGACGCGGCCGTACTGGATCGCGACTTCGGGACCGACGTTGAGACGTTGCCAACCGATCGAGCCGCTGAAGCGGTAACATTGGAAAGCCGGGTTGGCCTTATCGGCGTTCGCTTCGTCAACGTAGGCGAGTTTTTCTTCCAGCGTCTTGCTGTCGCGTTTGGCGAGTTTGGCCGCGGGGTCGTAGCCGTCCTTGCGTTTGGTGTGGTTGTCGTGCGCCGGGGCCGTGGTGGTCGGTTTGTATTTCGCGCGGTCGAAGACGCGGAAAATGCTGGTGAAGTCTGCGCCAACGTAGGCGGGACGATCGTCACCCAGATCGAGGCCGGTGACCTGATGGGCGATGGCGGCGTGGTCCCAGAAACGTGGATCTGGATATCCGCCGGCATCCCACAGCGGTTTATCGCTATCACTGCTGGACCCGCCCGAACCACCGGCGGCGTAGGTCGATGAACCGCTCTGCGCTGTTGGTGCAGCAGGAGGCGGTGTGCTTGCCGCATACTGCGACGAGCCGACACCCGCTGGTGAAATCGCCACGCCACCAGCAGCATTCTGCGCTGACGGCGCCGAGGTCGCGGCCTCGGCGGCCGTGAAGTCGCGCCCAAGCATATCAAACGCGGTGGCCTTGCCGTTTTCCAGGTAGATGCGCTGCGCGTTGTACTGGTCGTCCAGCTCCATGCGGTTGCCACTCGACGAACGCAGGACGTTCTTGTGACTGTTGCCCTGCGTCACCGGTGCGAGCGCATCTTTGTTGGTCACTGCGCCGACGATCACCGGGCGATCGGGATCACCGCCGATGTGGGCGATGATGACCTCGGTGCCGACGTGCAGCGGGAAGTGCAGGCCGTAGCTGTCGCCCGCCAGCGGTTGCGCCATGCGGATCCAACACGAGGCGGCCTCGCCTTTTTTGTGATCGGCAAGGTCGAACGGCAGGCGAACGCGGTATTCACCGCGTTCGTTGACCTCGGCGATGGAATACGGATCAAGCGAACTGTTGCCCGCGGCGTCGTGATCACAGGTAGTCCCGTCGATCACCGCATGCATCACGCCCTCGATTGTCGGCCACGGCGTGGTGCGTGCCGGACGCCAGGTACGCGTCGCCGGGATGGCACGGAAGCGGTTGCCGTAATCAGCAACCGAGCCTTTGCCTGCGCCGTCACCGCGATCAGCGACGCCGTGGTGTTCGACTTCCAAAAGCACGAAGGCGGCCTGCGGCAGTCCGTACTTTTGACAGCCCGCGGTTTTCACCTGCATGCTCGGACGGAAGTCAGTGCATGAGGTCTCGCCGGTGAGTTGTTCCTCTTCGGCGTCGAAGCGTTCGGCACGTCGCGTCGCCAGCCACGTGCCTTGTTGGCGTGTGTCGTAGCGCGAATCCGGTTCGTGGTGCACCAACGGCACCTGATCGTAGGCCTTAGGCGGCTGACCGTTTTTTCCGGCGCGGGTCTGCTTCGATACCAACATGCCGCCCGCAGGATCACGCCACACCGGCGCGGCGTTGTTGTAGTCCTGCAACACCACGTGGTGTTGCACACGACAAACGCGGTGGGCCAAGCTGAAGGCCAGCCGCGTGCGGGTGAAATCGTTGTCCGCTGCTGGCTGGTAGGTCAGCGTGTGTTCGTTGTCGACCAGCGGCGCGTAATGATCCTTGTTGTCCATCAGCACCAGCTTCTCGCCCTGGGTGGTCTGCTCGAAGGCGAAGAAGATGCCTTCGTGTTCAAACCAACGGCAGAGGAAGTCCCAGTCGCTTTCGTGGTACTGCAC
>ENA-ORBV01006351-ORBV01006351.1-microbial-mat-metagenome-genome-assembly--contig:-NODE-6351-length-20928-cov-7.638531_pt1 | contig 20928 bp, 19 predicted proteins | sample MGYA00237777_ERZ505514 | MGnify/ENA primary metagenome ERZ505514 (study PRJEB26160, sample SAMN06269048) | microbial mat metagenome | isolation source: Oligotrophic lake microbial mat | place... | reverse complement strand
AACCTGGCAATGCAGTCACCTCAATTCGCCCCTTTCAGGCTCATACCTCATTGGAAATACAGGCCGCCTTCAGGCTCACACCACGTTGGAAAGGGCTGGCACTTGCGCATGGACGTGGCGTGTATCACACTGGTCGGCATGGATAGCTTGAAACACATCATGGATAGCTCGAAACACATATCTGCGACCGGTGACGCGCCGTCCCGACTCGACGTCGTGCTGCTGGGTCGTTTCGCGGTTGCGATCGACGGTGTCGAAGTCACCGCCGAGCGATGGCCCAGCCTGCGTGCCACGCATCTGGTGCAATTGCTGAGCCTGCAGCCGCGGCAACGCATGTCACGCGACGTCGCCATCGACGCGTTGTGGCCGCAACTGGACGCCGAAGCCGGCGCGGCGAATTTGCGCAAGGCCCTGCACCACGGCCGCCAGGCGCTCGGCCGCCACGACGGCATCACGCTGCGTGCAGGCGAACTGGCGTTGTGGCCCGAGCGGCCGGTCGTGGTGGATGCCCAGACGTTCGAGACACGCGCGACCACAGCCCTGCGCCTGCGCGACCCTGCCGAATGCGCCGAGGTCGCGAAACAACGCGCTGGCGACCTGCTGCCAGGGGCACGCTACGATGCCTGGACCGAACCCGCGCGCGAACGCCTGCATGCGCTGTACCTCGACCTGTTGCGGGTCTGTGGCGAGTGGGAGCGCCTGGCCGAACACGAACCCACCGACGAACCGGCCCATCGCGCGCTGATGCAGCGCGAGTTGGAGGCAGGAAACCGCTCCGCCGCCCTGCGTTGGTATAGCCACCTGCGCGAAGCGCTGCAGCAGTCGCTCGCCATGACACCCGACGCGCGCACCGAGGCCTTGTACGAACGTTGCGTGGCTGGACTGCAGGCAATGGGGCCGGCCTTCGTGGGGCGGGCCCAGATACTCGGCCAGGTCACGGCTTGGCTGGGCATGGCGGCCGGCGACAGGCTCGGCGGCATCGTGCTGTGTGGGCCGGCGGGCATCGGCAAGAGTGCGCTGTGTCGCGAGATCGGTGTGCAGGCGCGCCGGCGCGGCTGGGTGGTGATGCGTCTGGATGCCGCAGAAACCGGGCGGACCTATGGCGCCGTCGCGTCGATCGTCGACAGCATCATCCTGGGTGATCGCAGCGCGCTCGACCGCATCGGCGCACCGGCGCGCGCCGTGCTGGCACAACTCAGCCCGCTCGCCTCACCCGCCAGCGAACTGCAGGGCCCACTGGGCCGGCACCAGGTCGTCGGCGCCGTGCGGCGGCTGTTGCTGGCGGCCGCACCGGATACCGACATCCTGCTGCAGGTCGATGACGCCCATCTGATCGACGACGCCGATGTCGAGGTGCTTGTGCAACTGGCCACAGCCGGCGCGCCGGTGTGTCTGCTGCTCGCGAGCCGTCCGATAGCGAACGCGACGGCGCTGTCGCGCGGCGTCATGCGGCTGCAACGCGCCGGCGTATTGCAGACCGTGGACCTGCCGCCGCTCGACGATGACGAAAGCCGCCGCCTGGTCACACGCGCGTTGCGCGCACCACAATCCGAGGCTGTGGTCGAGCGTATCGTGCGGGCGGCCGAAGGCAACCCCTTTGCGGACATCGAACTGGCGCGCTGCGCCAGCGTCGACAACGAGCGTCTGCCCAGCTCTGCTGCGGAGGCCATCACCGCGCGCTTGTGCGACGTACCCGAAGACGCGCTGGTCGTGCTGCGCTGGCTGGCACTGGGTGGCGGCGAACTGGACATGCGCACCGTCGAGGCGCTGACGACGCTGGCCCAGGCCCCGACATATTCCGCGCTCGATCGGGCGCTGGAGGCCGGCGTTTTGCTGCTGGTGGGCGCGCGTTACCGTTTCCGGCACGAACTGGTGCGCCAGGCCCTGATCAGCCAGCTACCGCCGCACCGCAGACAGAAAATGCACCGATCCATTGCCGCGCAATTGGTCGACATGGATGCCCCACCGGCCCTGGTCGCACGCCACTGGCTCGAAGCCGGGCGGCCACGCGAGGCTCAGCCCTGGTTGCTGGCCGCAGCGCGCGATGGGGTCCGCCTGGCCGCATTCAGCGATGCGCTGCGGCATCTCGCCGCGCTGCTCGACTACCAGGGCGACCACGCGGAAGGCTTGCGTCTGCGCGCCGAAGCGCTGGACGCCATGGGCGACCCCGGCGCCATGGCCGCGTATCGGCTCGCCGCCGACTGCACAAGCGCTCCGGAGAGCCACAACCTGTTGGCCAAGGCGGCGTTGGCCCAGGTCAAACAGGGTGACCCCAAAGGCGCCCTGGTGGCGCTTGAAGGGCTGCAGCCATCGTCCGTCGACGGGCGCCTGAGCGAGGCCCTGGCCTACGCCGGCGCAGCCGCATTGGGCGCTGCCGATCCCGCCATGGGCACGGCCAAGGCAGCCGTGGCCCGGCAACTGGCGCTCGAAACGGGCGACACCACGTCGCTGGTGATCGCATCCTGGGCACAAGCTGCCGCCGCCCATGCGCGCGGCGAACTGCACCGCAGTGTGTGGGCCGACCTGCAGGAGACAAGTCATATGCCGCACCTGGCGCTGCGCGTGTTCGACGGGCACCTGTGCATCACGCAGCGCTTCCTGTACGGCGCGCGGCCTTATGCCGACGTGATCACGTTTGCCGGCGCCGTGGCCGCTGAAGCCCAGCGCCTGGGCGCTGCGCGTGGCCACGCGTTTGGCATCACGCTGCGCGGCGAGGCCGAGTGGCTGGCAGGCGACTTGCCGGCTGCGCGCGAACACTTGCGCGAAGGAGCGCGTCTGCACCGCGCCATTGGCGGCTCCGTGGGCGAGGCCTTGTCTCTGCAACGCCTGGCCGAGGTGGCGCTGTACGAAGGTCGACGCGCCGAGGCACGCGCGCTCGTGGATGAAGCGCTGGACGTGGCACGCCAGACCGACATCGGGTTTCATCTGTTCGACCGCATCTACGGCACGCGCATCAACCTGCACATGGACGACCCCGACACCGCTCTGCACGTGATGGAAGACGCCAGCGCATCGGTGCGTGGCCCTCTGGAAACCTGTCCAGGCTGCCGCATCACCTTTGCAGTTCCGGCGGCGATTGCAGCGGCACGTGCAGGTGAGCTGGAGGTCGCCGACCAGCACGAGTCACAGTGCGCTTATCTGGCCAACGTCGTGATGCGCCTGCCCGCCTGGTATGCGGCGCACGAAGAGGTGCGCGGGCATATCGCGGTCGCGCGAAGTCCTGGCGCAGGCGAAGCTGTGGCACGATTTGCGGCCGCGGCCAAGCGGTTTGCCCTGGCTGGTCAACCGCTCGATGCGCAGCGTTGCGAGCGCCTGGCGACGCAGGCGGCTGCGGGGACGGGCGGGCGTTGATCCGCCGCGACCGCCCGGTCAGCGCTCGACCGTGCGGGTGTAGGTTTCCGGTCGGCGGTCGCGGTAGAACTGCCAGGCATCGCGCACCTCGCGCAGCACCTGCATGTCGAGGTCGCGGATGACGACCTCGGTCTTGTCGGTGCTGGCTACTGCGCCGACATAGTTGCCGCGCGGATCGACGAAATAACTTGAGCCGTAGAAGGTCACGGCTTTGTCGCCGAATTCGTTGCTCTCGTTGCCGATGCGGTTGTTGGCTGCGATGAAATACTGGTTCGCCGCCGCCGCCGCGGGCTGTTCGAGTTCCCACAGACGGTTCGAAAGGCCCGGCTTGGTTGCCGATGGATTGAATACGATCTGCGCGCCGCCCAGACCGAGTTCGCGCCAGCCTTCGGGAAAGTGCCGGTCGTAGCAGATGTAGATGCCGATCTTGCCCACCGCCGTGTCGAACACCGGATAACCGAGCGTGCCCGGACGGAAATAGAACTTCTCCCAGAACTGCGGCAGGTTGGGGATATGGTGTTTGCGGTATTTTCCCAGCAGGCTGCCGTCGGCATCGATCACGGCCGCGGTGTTGTAGTAAAGCCCTGGCATTTCCTCTTCGTAAATCGGCAACACGATGACCAGCCCCAGTTCACGCGCCAGTTTCTGGAAGCGCTGGACGGTAGGGCCGGGGATGGACTCGGCGTAGGCGTAATACTTGGGGTCTTCGATGATGCCGAAATACGGGCCGTAGAAAAGCTCCTGGAAGCAGATGATGCCGGAGCCCTGGGCCGCCGCTTCACGCGCAAACTGCTCATGTTTGGCGATCATCGACTCCTTGTCGCCGGTCCAGTCGGTCTGGGTGATTGCTGCTCGTACCACGCTCATGCTTGCCTCCGATGTGGGGTTCGACGAATGGATTGCCGATGCGGCAGGCCACCCCGGACACCCGAGTATGCGGCCATGGCGTGCGCTGTCAAACCCCTGCCACATCCCCCGTTCTCCAGTCGGTGCCGGTTTCGGCACGCGGGACGGCGGCTGCGGAACGCTGTAGGACCAGACTGACATGCATCCGCCGTTGCATCCGATGGACGCGGTACCCGAAACGGGGGAGCATGAACGTATCCGGGCGCGCGGCCCGTCACTTGCAAAGGAAACCACATGAACAAAGCAGACCCACCACGATCTTTCGGTGTATTCAAACCGGTGGACCACACCTTGGTCGCCTTCAGCGACAAAAAGAGCCTCGACGACGCGGCGCTGCATTTGACTGCGGCCGGCATCGTCACCGACGAATTCACGATTTACACGCCACAGGAGATGATCGCGCAGACTGCGGCCGACTTGCAAGGCGCCAGCGCGCTGGCCGAAGTAGGGCAGGAAGTCAACCTGATCAAGATGCACCGGGAACTCGCCCAGCGGGGTTGCCATTTCCTGGTCGTCCCGACCAAAAACGATGCGGTCGCACGGGAGGTTGCCGACCTCGTACGTCCATTGGGTGCACTGACGGCCCAACACTACGGAACCTTCTTGGTCGAAGACCTGATTGACCCGGCCGATGGCAAGGGGCAGGTATTCGAGTCGCCCGACCGGGGCCTCGACACCAAGCTTTTGGTCCACCCGCCGCACGCATGAAAGCGCGAGAGGCCGGTAGGACTCATCCGACACCCAAACGTCGTCGCCGCTGATGGCAGGAATTGGCCAACGGAGGAACATGAAGCCACGGATGACACCTGTTTCAGGTGCACCCGAAAAACGCTGGTCCTGATCCTCAGGGCACCGGACATTATTTCAATTTACCCAGGGAGTCTCACCATGACCACATCACCCTCACGCACCGCAATCGCTGCTGCCGTGCTCGCAGCATTCGCGCTCAACGTTTCCTTTGCACAGACCACGGACAAGAAGCCGGCCGTTACGATGGACAAACCAGCGGCGTCCGCCGACCAAAACGTGGACTTCAGCGACCGCAACCGGATGAAGGCCTGGACCAGCAACAAGGAGCTGCTGGCCATGAATCTCAAGGTCGGCAAGAACAAGGCAGACTACGTGAAGCTGATTGGCGATGCCGGCTTCACGATCACTGCCATCAACGCCGACAAGGCCGACTACGTCGAATATGAAGTCGTGAAGGGCAAGGATTCGTACGAAGTGCAGATCGATCTGGACAAGAAGACCAGCCTCGGATCGAAGGTCGACGTCGATCGCAACATGTGGCGCGCAGATTCGACCAAGACCGCGGTAAGCAGCGGCAAGTCTGTGGCCGCAACCAAGGCCCTGCCCGACGGCAACATGTACAGCGATCGGACGTACGCGAAGAACTGGACCAGCGAGAAGGAAAAACTCGAGAAGTCACTCGCCGCCGGCAAGGATCTGGCGTTCTATAAGGGGGAACTGAAGAAGATGGGTTACCAGATCACGTCGACGAACGACAAGGAAAAGGACTACGTCGAGATGGAGATCGTCAAGGGCCACGATTCCTATGAAATTCAGATCGACCTGGACGGAGCGGGCAAGGGCAAGAAGATCGACATAACGTCCAATATGTGGCAATCCGACGCGACCGAAAAGGCGCTCGCAGCCCAAAAGAAGATGTGATGCAGGCCGCTTGGGGTGTCTCGTGCTCCGTTACCTGAATTCCCCAACGGCAGCCGTCGTGCAGCTACGTCTTCCCCGGCGTCAACCGCGTGCCCGGGCCCGGTCGATCCACTGCCGGGCCAGCACCTCGGCCGCCAACGCAGGATCGAGCGGCGAACGGCACAGGCCGGCATGCTGGTACCGGCGGTTTTCGTACAGTTGGCTCGCATCGGGGAACTCGGCGAGCAAGGCGTCGAGTCCGGCTCCCGGCTCCATCTGGTCCAGTGCGTCGGACAATCGGTGCACGACGGACCGATACTGCTGCGCATCCACGGCGCAAGCGCTGCGATCCAGCCGCTCAAGCAACGCTGCCAGAACCCGGGTGCTGGTCAGGTCGGCCCTGGAAGGGTTTGGAAATGTGGTTTTCATGACCTGCATCTGGGGCCATGGCGTCCGATTGCAAGCCCACCGGCGTACCATGGAAGCGGCGCCGCAGGCCACTGGGTCTTTCATACTTCCGCCTGCGCGTCAAGAGCAGTTCAAAATCAGCCGGCACGGGCAACGGGCTGCCTGACGACGGAGCGATTCAATGAAAACTTTTCCCATTGTTTGCGTGGGTGGGTCCGCCGGTGGGCTGGACGCGTACATCAGACTATTGCAAAACCTTCCGGCCGACATGGGCGTTGCGGTCGTCATCGTGAACCACATCACCATCATGCCGACCCAGCTGCACGAGGTGCTTCCGCGTTTCACGTCCATGCCGGTTGAACTCATCACGGAGAAAATGCTGGTTGAGCCAAATCATGTATTTATCATCCCGGCCAACCGGGATCTGCACGTCGACGACGAAGTTTTTCATTTGAAACCCATCTCCAAGCCGCGCGGGTGGCCGGATGTCATCACGGTGTTCCTGCGTTCATTGACGCAGAACTGGGACGGACAGTTGATCGCCGTGATTGTCTCCGGCTACGACGGAGACGGGGCTGCGGCGCTGTGTGGTATCAAGGAGGTCGGTGGCATTACCATCGCGCAAAAACTCAGTACGGCGAAACAGCCCGACATGCCGCAGAGCGCCATTGCCAGCGGGTATATCGATTTTATTTTGTCGCCAGAGGATATTGGGAAGGAAATTGTACGGATCGCGGGCTTGAATGGACGCCGGCTGGACGGTTGAATAGACCGATGAACAGACGGTTGCCAAAGCCCTTGGTGCCGGGAAGCGAAAACCAGATCCGGAATATGATCCCCATCACACCGTTGCCGTATTACCCAAGGTCCCAACCAATGCCCACGCCCAAAAAAGATTCCGGCATCGTGTCGCAATTGCGCACGGTTGCCGAGGACCGGCTTAAAAGCGGCACTGCACCGCCCACCAACGGCTGGCCCACCAGTTCGCAGGCCTTGGCATTGCTGCATAGCCTGGCCAGCGATCCCGCGCGAGCCACTGACGCACTCAAGCTGCTGCATGAGTTGCAGGTGCACCAGGTGGAACTGGACCTGCAGCGCGAACAAATTGAGCAGGAGCGCCGTCTTTACGAGGAATCCCTGGATGCCTATATCGAACTATTCGAGTTTGCGCCATGTGCTTACCTGACGTTGGATCTTGAAGGCAGGTTACTCGACGCCAGTCGCGTCGGCGCCGAGTGGCTGCGCGTCCCGCGAGACGAGTGGCTCCGTCGCCCGGTCGGGCAGTTCTTTGCGCCCGAAAGCCGCCTGGCGATTCGAGATGCGCTCGGTCGTTTGCACGCGGGCAGCGCAAGCGTCACGTTCACGGCCATGTCCGCTGCCGGCGGCGACGGCGTGCAAGTAACGGCTACCGCCGCGCGTGACACTCGCCTTGCCTTGATGGCCTTCATGCCCATTGCACCAAAGCCCGGTCGCTGACAACGGCGCCGCGAGCCCTCGGCACGACGACAGGCCTGAACCCCCCGACAGGCCAAGGCGCATACTCCATTCATGACACCTGAGCCATTGCCACGGGCACCCGGCGAACGCGGGGCGAGCGTGCGCATCGTGGGAATTGGCGCATCGGCGGGTGGCCTGCCGGCAATGGAGCAATTCTTGTCCCACGTGCCGCCACACTCTGGCCTCGCCTATGTGGTGGTGCAGCATCTGGACCCGACACTCAAGGCGGTGTTGGCGGAGCTGCTGCAGCGGGCAACCACTCTTCCTGTGCGCGAAGTGGTCGCGCGGATGCCTGTGGAGCCCGATTGTGTGTATGTCATAGCGCCGAACACCGAACTCAGCGTGTCGGGAGGGTTGTTGCAGCTCGCCAAACCGTCCGAACCGCGCGGCATGCGGCTACCCATCAACGTGCTGTTCTCCTCTCTGGCGCGCGACCAAGGAGCATCCGCCATAGGCGTTGTGCTGTCGGGCATGGGAGCGGACGGCACGCAGGGCCTGCTGGCAATCAAGGCCGTTGGCGGACTGTGCGTAGTGCAAGAGCCCGACTCGGCGCAGTTCGACTCGATGCCGCGCAGCGCAATCGCTGCGGAGTGTGCCGACATCGTGGACGTCCCTGCCGCCATGTCGGCACGCATTCTGGCCTTCACGTCGCTCGATCGCGCCACGCCGACTGCGAATGATGCGCCAGCCGGCGCCGCAGCGCCGACGCCGGACATGTCGCCCGCGCAGGCACTGCAGGACATCTTTCAATTGCTGCTGCAGCGTACGCGGCATGACTTCTCGCTGTACAAACCGAGCACGGTGCGCCGCCGCATCGAGCGGCGCCAGGCGATCCATGGCCAGGCGACACTGGCCGAGTACGCCCGGTTCCTGCGCGCCAACGTGCAGGAGATCGATCTGTTGTTCAAGGAACTGTTGATCGGCGTGACGGAGTTCTTCCGTGACGCCGGCGCATGGCAAACCATGCGCGACACCGCCATTCCGGCACTGTTGGAGCGCCGGGCCACGGAGACAAGGCTGCGCGCCTGGGTCGTTGGTTGCTCCACCGGCGAAGAGGCCTACACACTGGCCATGGTGTTCGCCGAGGCGGTTCACAGCCTTCCAGAACATCGCGACTGCAGCTTGCAGATATTCGCCTCCGACCTGAGTCCCGACGCGATCGCGACGGCCCGCCTCGGACGGTATCCGGCTGCCGCCCGCGCCAACCTGTCAGCCGACAGGCTGGCGCGCTTTTTCACGCTTCAAAACGGCTTGCTGTGCATCAGCAAGTCAGTCCGCGACACGGTACTTTTTGCGCAGCACGACGTGGTGCTCGACCCGCCGTTTACCAAGCTCGACATTTTGTGCTGCCGCAACGTGTTGATCTACTTCAACGCCACGCTGCAGCGCCGCCTGCTGCCGCTGTTCCACTACAGCCTTCGTCCAGGCGGCATCCTGCTGCTGGGTAGCTCCGAGACGGTGGGGCCGTTCAACCGTCTGTTCGATCCCATTGAATCCAAGCTGCGCATCTACCAGCGCCAAAACCACGCCACCACCACGATCCCCGACTTCCTGTTGAAGTCTTTTCCGCCGTTGTCCCAGTTGACCAAGGAGCCCGCTTTGCCCACTTCCAGCAGTCCGCCAGCGCCGCCCGATTCGATGCAAAGCGCGGTCGAGCGCGTCTTGCTCGAAGTGCACTCGCCACCGGCGATGGTGGTCAATGCGGCAGGAGACATCGTCTTCATCAGCGGCCGCACCGGCCTGTACCTGGAGCCCGCCTCCGGCAAGGCCAACTGGAACTTCCATGCCATGGTGCACGAGAGCCTGCGTCTGCCTTTGGCCGAGGCACTGAAGCGGGTCGAGACCCAGAGTGAGCCGGTACACCTGCACAACCTGCCCTTGCAGACGACGGGCGGCGCGCGGACCGTGGACATCACGGTGCAGGCGCTCTACGCAAGCGCGGCATTGCAAGGCATGGCGATGATCGTCTTTCGGGACCTCAAGTCCGTGCACTCGCGCCGCAAGACCACCGGCGCCGTGGAGGAAATCCAGACGCTGCGCGAAGAGACGCGCGCCTTCAAGGAGGAACTGCAGTCGGCCAATGAAGAAATGCAATCCACCAACGAGGAGCTGCAATCCACCAACGAGGAGCTGCAGTCGGCCAATGAGGAATTGACCTCCTCCAAGGAAGAAATGCAGTCGATGAACGAGGAACTTCAGACGGTGAATGTCGAGCTGCAAACCAAACTGGACGACCTGGCGTTGGCCCAGAGCGATATGAAGAACCTGCTCAACAGCACCAACATCGCCATGCTGTTCCTGGACCAGGCCCTGAACGTGCGCCGATTCACCGACGGCGCCTCCAAGATCATCAACCTGCGTGAAAGCGACATTGGCCGGCCCTTGAGCCATCTGACAACCCGTCTGCAATACCCCGAATTGCATGAAGACGCACTGGAGACGCTGCGCACGCTGGTGTTTTCCGAGAAGCAGATCACGAGCACCGACCAGCGCTGGTTTTCGGTGCGCATCATGCCTTACCGCAGGCTGGACAATGTCATCGACGGCGCCGTGATCACCTTCGTAGACATCACCGCGACAAAGCAGCTGGAATCGACGCTGCGAAAGGCCGCGCAGCCATGAACGGCGTTCGCGGCCGTCAACCTACTATGGGCCTGGACAGGAGCCGGTCGTATTCCCTCTTGACCACGGAATAACATTCGCAGGTGCGTCCTTCCAGGCCCGCGCGGTCGATGACCGTGATGTGGCCGCGACTGTAGCGGATGAGCCCGGCCCCCTGCAGCTTGAGAGCGCTGGCGGTCACGCCTTCGCGGCGCACGCCCAGCATGTTGGCGATCAGCTCCTGTGTCATCACCAGTTCGTTGCCGCGCAGGCGGTCCAGGCTCAGCAGCAGCCAGCGGCACAGCTGCTGGTCGAGCGAGTGGTGGCGGTTGCACACGGCCGTCTGGGCCATCTGCGTGATCAGCGCCTGGGTATAACGCAAAAGCAGGCGCATCACCGCATGCGATTGGTTGAATTCGTCCTTGATCATCCGTGCGCTGAGCCGGTAACCCAGGCCGGCGCTCTGCACCACAGCGCGGCTGGGCGTGGAATCGCCCCCCATGAAAAGCGAGATCCCCACCAGGCCTTCAAGGCCGACCACCGCGATCTCGGCCGACGCCTCGTTCTCCATGACGTACAGCAGCGAGACGATGGCAGTGGTCGGGAAGAACACATGGTCGAGCGTCCCACCCGGTTCGTACAGCACCTGGCCCAGCGGCATATCCACCGGCTCGAGGTGGGCCTGCCAGCGGCGCCATTCGTCCGGCGGCAAAGCGGCCAGCAGGCGGTTTGCCTTGGGGTCGGACGTGCTGGGTTTCACAGGGATTGATTGGTGGGAACGATGCGGATCCGGACCGGTATGGCAGACCACTTCTGCGGGCCAGCCGACGCTGCGAGGTAGTTTACCTCTGCGCTGTATTTTTTCGCGACGACGCTCCCCTCCAAGCCAAGGCGCGAAGCGGGAGGGCGACGCGCTGCCCGCAACCCCAGGCGCATTGGTGCCTGGCCTGGACATACAGCGCCACGGTGTAGGCTCGCGGCATGGCCCGATCCCCACCAGCCCCCCCGCCAGAGCGCCCCGGCGCTCTGTATGCAGACCCAGACGCGGCGCCGGAACTGCAGATCGTCATCGAGGTGCCGCGCGGCAGTTTCCTCAAACGCGGCATTGACGGCGCCATCCATTTCATATCGCCCCTGCCCTGTCCGTACAACTACGGCGCGGTGCCGGCCTACCTGGGAATGGAGGGCGACCTGCTCGATGTGCTGGTGCTCGGACCGCGGCTGCGCTTTGGCACCCGCAAGAGCCTGCGCGCCTGGGGTGCGATCACGCTGACCGACCGCGGACAACAGGACGACAAGTTGGTTTGCAGCGAACACCCGCCAAGTGCGGCCGAGATCCGTAATGTGCTGCGCTTCTTCCGCTTCTACGCCGGGTGCAAAGGCCTGCTGAACCTGCTGCGCGGGCGACCCGGGCGCAATGCCTGCGAGGGCTGGTGCGACGCCGCCGACGCACTGGCGCGTGCCCGTCCGCTACCGCGGGAATGGGTCGGCCCGCCGGTGGCGTATTGACCCTGCAAACGGCGGTTGACCGGTCTCCGACAGCCGGGCCGGACTCACACGCTCAGGTAATCGGTCCACAGATCGCGGCGCCGATCGAGTTCCGCGGACGGGCCGGTCCAGACCACGACGCCTTTCTCCAAGATGACATGGCGGTCGGCGAAGGCGATCAGCCGCTTTATGTATTTGTCGATCACGATGATGGTCAGACCCGAGCGGCGCAGCCCATTGAGGCAGGTCCAGATCTCCTCGCGAATCAGCGGCGCCAGGCCTTCGGTGGCCTCGTCCAGAATCAGCAGATGCGGGTTCGTCATCAGCGCGCGTCCGATCGCCAGCATCTGCTGCTCGCCACCCGAGAGCTGGCCGCCGCCGTTGCGTCGGCGTTCCTGCAGGCGCGGGAACTGCGCGTACACCTGGGGCAAGGTCCAGCGCTCGGCGCTGCCGTTGCGGTGCGCGGCAAAGGCGAGCAGGTTTTCCTCGACCGACAGATTGGTGAAGATCTGCCGGCCTTCGGGCACGATGGCCACACCCATGCGGGCGATCTGGTCCGCCGGCAGACCGGCAACGTTCTGTCCGCGCAGGCGCACCGAACCGCCGCGCGGCCGGTTGAGCCCCAGCACATGGCGCACCGTCGACGTCTTGCCCATGCCGTTGCGTCCCAGCAGCGTGACGACCTCACCCTGCGCCACGCTGAAATCGATGCCGAACAGCACCTGGCTGGCGCCATATCCGCCCAGCAGGCCTTCGACGGCGAGCACCGGTTCGTTCATGCCGTCCCTTCGTCGCCCAGATAAGCTGCGCGCACCTCGGGGTTGTCGCGAATCTCCGACGCCGTACCGCTTGCCAGCACCGCGCCGAGCAGCAGCACCGTGATGCGATCGGCCAGCGCGAACACCGCATCCATGTCGTGTTCGACCAGAAGAATCGTCAGCTCGGGCGTCAGCGAGCGGATCAGCGCCACCACGTCGTCGGCCTCGTCATGCCCCATGCCGGCCATGGGCTCGTCCATCAGCAGCATGCGTGGCGCGCAGGCCAGTGACAGGCCAACGTCCAGACGCCGACGCATGCCGTGCGACAAGGCATCGCCGCAGGTGCCGAGTTGCCGGCCCAGGCCCACGCGCTCGGCAATGGCCGCCGCCTCGTCGCGCGCGCGCCGATCCGCGCTGGCGGCGGCGAAGAATCCGAAACCCCGGTGGTGGCGGCGCTGCACACTGACCTGCAGGTTCTCCAGCACGCTCAGACTGCCAAAGACGCTGGTGATCTGGAACGAGCGCACCAGGCCGGCGCGCACCCGTGCCTGCTGGGTCAGATGCTGCAGCGGCTTGCCGAAGAAGGCAATGCTGCCGGCGTCGGCTGCCTGGTAGCCCGACAGCAGCGAAATCAGCGTCGTCTTGCCAGCGCCGTTGGGGCCTATCAGTGCGTGAATGGTCCCGGCCTCGATCTGCAGCGACACGTCCCGTGTGGCCTCCAGGCCGCCGAAACGTTTGACCAGTCCGTCGACCTGCAAGGCCGTGCTCATAAGGTAATCTCCGCTCCGTGCTGCGCTGCGAGCTTGCTTGGGGCGGCCCTGCGCGGCGCTCACTGGTTGCGCCCCCCGCCCGTCGTCGCGGCCGGTGCGCGCCTGAACAGGCGGCCCAGTCCGGCCAGCCCGTCGGGCGAGACCATGACAACCAGCAGCAGCACCGCACCCACGTAGATGTGCCAATAGCTGAAATAACTCGACAACACCTCTTCGAGCAGCAGCAACGCCGCAGCCCCCAAAAAGCCGCCATGCAGGCGGCCCATGCCACCGAGAGCCACCATGATCATCAGCGTGCCCGACTGCGACCAGTGCAGCATCTTGGGGCTGACAAACTGGTTGTGCATGGCCAGCAGCGCGCCGGCCACACCCGCCATGACACCGGCCACCACAAACGCAATGATCCGGTACTGGCGCGTCGAATACCCGATGGCGCCCATGCGTTGTTCGTTCTCGCGCACCGCCTCCAGCGCGAGGCCGAAACGCGAACGCACCAGGCGTGCCAGCATCAGGTGCATCAGCAAGGTCCACAGCAGAACCACGGCGTAGAACACCATCTCGGAGCTAATGTCCAGCCCCAAGCCCAGCCCCGGGCGGGCCGGCATGCGCAGACCGTCGTCGCCGCCGTATTGGCGCAGGCCGACGAACAGGAAATAAAACAGCTGGCCCATCGCCAGCGTGATCATGATGAAATAGGCGCCGCGCGTGCGGGTCGCCACGTAGCCGACCGCAAACGCGCTCAGGCCCCCGACCAGCGCCGCCAGCGCCCAAACCAGCCAGACGTTATCGGCGCCATGCACCACCGCGATGCTTGCCGCATAGGCCCCCAGCCCGAAGAACGCCGCGTGACCGAAGCTGACCATGCCGCCATAGCCCAGGATCAGGTTCAGACTCGACGCGGCGATCGCAAAGATCATGATCCGGATCACGACGCCGATGTAAAAATCCTGGCCGGCCACGGTGGCCAGCCAAGGGAACAGTGCCAGCAAGCCGAACAGCAGCACCCACACCAGTGTCGAACGGGAAATCAGGACCTTCATGGCGGGCTCTCAAGCAAATGTGGCTTTGCCACTTTGGTTGACCCCTGGGGGCGGGAATGACGCAGTCATTTCCTGGGGGTGCTCAGGTGTTGGCAGGAAACAGACCGCTGGGACGCCAGAACAGCACCAGCACCATGACCAGATAGATCATCATCGAGCCCAGCGCCGAACCTAGCGAGGTCGCGATCGTCGGCGGCAACAGGGCGCTGAGCAGGGCCGGCAAGGCCGTGCGCCCCAAAGTGTCGACGACACCGACGATCAACGCGCCGGCAGCGGCTCCCAACACCGAACCGATACCGCCGATCACGACCACGACGAAGGCCAGGATCAGCACGCCGTCGCCCATGCCCGATTCGACCGCCACGAACGGCCCGAGCATGACGCCGGCGAGTGCCGACAACACGGTCCCGAACGTGAACACCGCCGTGTACAACCACTTGACGTTGACGCCCATCGCAATGGCCATCTCCCGGTTGTTGGCACCGGCGCGTACCCACATACCGATACGCGTGCGGGTCACCAGAAACCACAACAACAGCCCGACCAGCACGCCCGACAACATGATCACCAGGCGAAAGCTCGAATACGGAACCGGCCCCAGGTTGATGGCGCCGGCCAACCCGGTCGGCAGATCCAGCGGCAGCGGCAGCGGCCCCCACACGATGCGCACCAGGTCGTTGAAGATCAGGATCAGCGCGAACGTGGCGAGCACATGCACCATGTGGTCTTTGGCGTAGAGTCGGCGCAGCACCAGCACCTCGATCACCAGGCCGACCAGCGCCGTGGCCGGCAAGGCACACAGCAGGCCGAGCCAGAACGAGCCGAACACACCTGCGAACCAGGCCGCAAAGTAGGCGCCCACCATGAACAGGCTGCCGTGCGCGAGGTTGACGAAGTTCATGACCCCGAACACCAGCGTCAGCCCGGCGGCAATCAGGAACAGCGTGACGCTGAACTGCAGGCCGTTCAGGGTTTGTTCGAGAAGCAGAATCCCCATGGTGCGGCCGCTGGTGTCGTGTCGCTTCGAATCACTTCATCGCGCACTCGCCGATGTAGGCATCGCTGTGGTCCTTGAGCACCGGCCCGACCATCTTGTTCAGGTACTTGCCATCGGGCATCTTGGTGACGACGCGCGCATACTGGTTCTGGATCGGAAAGTGGTTGCGGGCGAACTTGAAGTCGCCGCGCACCGACTTGAAGCCCTTGGCCTCCTTGATCGCGGCGATGAAGGCCTCTCGGTCTTCGATCTTGCCGCCGACATTGCGTACGGCGGCGTCCAGCAGATAGGCCGCATCCCAGGCCTGCGAGGCGTAGGTCGACGGCACCCGGCCATAGGTCTTGGTGAACTCGGAGACAAACAGCTTGTTGGCCTCGTTGTCCATGTCCGACGACCACTGACCGGTATTGACAATGCCGTTGATCAGGTCACCCACCGTCAGCATCTGCTGGTCGGCGTCGTAGCCCTGGAACACGCGCACGATCTTGGGGTCCATGCCGGAGGCGGAATACTGCTTGGTGAAGTTCACGCCCATGCCACCGGGCAGGAAATAGTAGATCGCATCGACGTTGGCAGCGCGCAACTGCGCGATCTCGGCCGCGAAGTCGAGCTGACCGAGCTTGGGATACATCTCGATCGCCAACTCGTTCTTGTAAAAGCGCTTGAAGCCGGTGGCGGCATCCTTGCCCGCCGGGTAGTTGGGCGCGATCACCGCAACGCGTTTGTAACCCTTGTCCAGCATGTACTTGCCGCCGGCCTCGTGCGGGGCGTCGTTCTGCCAGCTGACACTGAAGAAATAGGGTGAGCAGTCCTTGCCGGCGATCGACGCCGGCCCGGCGTTGGAGCTCAGCACGATGGTCTTGTTGGCGATTGCCGCCGGTGTCACGGCCAGCAGCACGTTGGAATAGATGACACCGGTCAGCACGTCGACCTTGTCGCGCCGCAACAGGCGGTCCGCGCCCTGCTTGGCTGCATCCGGGCTGAACTGGTCATCGACGCTGATCATTTCTGCCGGCAGACCTCCGAGCTTGCCACCGAGTTGTTTCAGCGCCAGTTTGAAGGCGTCGCTCTGGTCGATGCCGGGGGCGCTGGCAGGGCCACTGAGCGTGGTCAGGAATCCGATCTTGATGGAGTCGGCGGCCTGGGCATTGAGGGACAGCGCAGTCAGTACGCTGGTCATGCCGAGCAGGAGTTTGTTCGTCTTCATGGTTTTCCTTTGCGGTTGCAGGTGCGGTTGGTGGGTTGAAAAATCAGGTCACGGCCTCGGCGAGGGCGTTGCGGTTTGGGTTGCAAGATCATGAGGAAACGCCGGGCCGCTCCCAAGTTTCCTCACACCCCCTCGGGGGGCCTGGCGAAGCCAGGGCTGGGGGCGCTCACGCTCTCAGCCAATGGACACGACCGGATGGCGCAGGCGGCCGATGCCCACGACCTCGGCCTCGATCACGTCGCCCGGATGCAGCCACTCCTGCGGATTGCGGCCGGCGCCGACACCTTCGGGAGTACCGGTGGCAATCACGTCGCCGGGCTCCAGTGTCATGCCCTGGCTGATGTCGGCGATCAGGTCGGCCACCTTGAAGAGCATGTGCCGGGTATTGGAGTTCTGCTTCTCGACGCCATTGACCGTGAGCCACAGGTCGAGCACCTGCGGATCCGGGATCTCGTCGGCGGTGACGATCACCGGGCCGAACGGCGCATAGGTGTCTTGGCCTTTCGAATAAATCCACTGGCCGGCGCGGCGGCAGTCGCGCGCGCTGATGTCGATCATGACGCTGTAGCCGAAGACGTGGCCCAGTGCCTGCCCGACCGTGGCGCGCCGCGCTGTCGTGCCGATGATGACCGCCAGCTCGACCTCCCAGTCCAGTTGCTGCGTGATGCGCGCGTCGTGGTGGACCGCGTCTCCGGGGCCGATGACTGCGGTCGGCGGTTTGGTGAAGATGACGGGCTGCTTGGGCAGATCCTTGGCCGTATCGAGCGTGCGACTCGACTCCGCGACATGCTCGACGTAATTGAGGCCGATGCCGAAGATGTTTTTGCGCGGGCGCGGGATCGGCGCCAGCAACCGCACGTTGACCAGCGGCAGCGCCGTTCCCGGCGGCCATGTGGACGGGCCGCCGGTGAGCAGGCCACGCAGGCAAGTGAGCGCGAGAGGGCCCAGGTCGATGAAGCCGAGCATGTCGGATGGCAGTGCAACGCCGTTGGCCGCGCCCAGCCGGGCGACGTCGACGATCAGGTCATCGACGATGGCGCCCAGGCGCGCGGCGTCGACGATGGTGGAACGGTAAGTGGCAAGTCGCATGTTCTAGGTGTCCGATCGATTCAGTAAATCAGGAAGTCAGGAAATGGTCTGATGGCCGCCGTTGTCGCCCCAGGCCTCTTCACGGTAAAGGCCGAGTGCGCGCATGACGGGCAGGTCGTTGAAGGTGAACAGGCAGGCGTCGTCTGTGGCCGAGCCATTGGCGTGCTCGTGCACGGCCCAGGACGGCAAGCAGAAGATATCGCGCTCCTTCCAGTCGAAACGCTTGCCGTTGATGATCGAATGCCCCTGCCCTTTGGCGCACTGGTAGACGAAGCTGCCGGTGTGGCGGTGGGCCTGGGTTTTCTCGCCGGGACGCAGCAGCTGCATGCTCGCACCCAGTGTCTGCATGACCGGGCCACCGGTCAGCGGATTGATGTACTCCATCATCACACCGTCATACGGCGAGCCGTCGGTGACCCTGGCGTGGCGCACCAACGCCTCGTAGGTCGGCTCCCATTCGTATTTCAGCAGCGGCGAGTAGGCCTGGCTCCAGCTGCCGGTGGCGGGCCTGAGACCTGGCGAGCCGTATTTGCCGGTCGAGTCGTCGACCGGATAGGTCACCTGCTGCGCGAGCTGGGGATGGACCTCGAAGAAGTTGGCGTCGAGCGCGTTCATCAGCGGGATGTCCAGACCGTCCTGCCAGATGCAGGTCGAACCGTCCTTTGACACACCATGCTCATGCCAGGTGCCATTGGGCGTCAGCACGAAATCGTTGCGCCCCAGCGTCATCTTGTGGCCATCGACGACCGTATAGGCGCCACTGCCCTCCATGATGAAACGCAGCGCCGACGCCGAGTGGCGGTGCGACGACGCCACCTCGCCAGGGTTCATGACCTGCAAGCCGGTGTACAACCAGCCCACGGCCGCCGATACGTCGCGCCGCTGCGGATTGCACAGGTAGATGACGCGGCGCCCCGCCTTTTCGGGCGAGACCAGCGACAAGGCGCGCAGCACGTGGGCACGCATGTCCTCGTAATGCCAGATCACCGGCACCGATTTGGACTGCGGATACCAGGGCTCTATCTCGTTGGCGACCGTCCACAAGGCGCCGGACTCCAGCGACTGGAGCTGCCGGTAGTACTCACGCAACTCCGGGGTCTCCTCGACATTGGACCGCCCTGCGATGTTCTCGCGCATGGTTCTATTCCTTCAACGGGTTACACGTAGTGGTGCGCCAGTATCGTCGCCACCTGGCGGCTCGGCCGGTTCGACGGCCGGCGGAGCACCCTCAAAATGCAGCGGCGCCTGTACGCTGCGGTTCAGCGTCAGCTGGAGCACGTCGAAGCGGTTGTAGTGGCCGACGATATCGTGCATCTGCTTGGGCTGGATGCAGCGCTGCAGGTCGATGTCGGCATACACGATACCCTCGTCGTCGATCAACGGTGTGCCGACCACCCGCCCGTCCGGCCCGATGACGCCCGAAAAGGCGCTGGACTTGCGCTCGAGGCGTGCGCGTGCATCGGGAACCAGCGCCTCCATGGCGCGGATGATCTCTTCCGAGATGGTCGAGCAGGCCACGATGGTGTAGACCTTTCCCTCGAAGGAGTGCGCCATCGCGCGTATCTTTATCGCCTCGGCCATGTCGTAGTCCGGGGGCGCCACCGGAAGAGCGATGTAGCTCGCCACATGCACCAACTCACCCTGGGCCAGCAACGCGAAACGCGCCAGCGTGTTGGTGTTTTCGCCGCAGGCCAGCCCACCGAGCGGGCCGACGGCCGTGTCGTAGACACGCAGCGAAGAACCGTCACCGCCGGTCCAGGTGAGCTTTTCGGCCCAGGTCGGCACCAGCTTGCGGTGTTTGCCCAGCAGCGTGCCGTCGGGCCCGATGAACAACATGGTGTTGTAGATCGCGCCCCAGCTGTGCGCACTGCGCTCATTGACGCCGATGACGACGTGGATCCGGTTGGCTCGGGCTGCGGTGCAGAGGCGATCGACCTGCGGGCCGGGCACGGTGATGGACGCCAGCGACAACTTCTCGAACCACGGACTGCCGGACACCGGATCGGTGATCCAATTCCAGTAAGGGTAGCCGGGCACGAAAACCTCGGGAAAAGCGACCAGCGCCGCGCCATTGCGGGCGGCCTCGCCGATCAGATCGATCGCCTTGGCCACCGTCGCATCCGTGTCCATATATATAGGAGCGGCCTGAACGGCGGCGACCCGGGAGGCGGCAAGTTTTCGCATGCGGCCATTCTATACAGCATAGTTATTGGTGTACAACATGGCTGTCGACATTTCGAACCAGATTAGCCATGTCAAGCAGCCTTCACCCCGCAATGTCTGCGACCGCAGCCGCACCCAGGAAGTCGCCACGCAAAGGCATCCAGTCGCTGGAGACGGGTTTTCGCATTCTTGACTTTCTGGTCAAGTCGGGGCAACCGGTGGCCCTCAAGGACATCGCGCTAGGCACCGGCTTGTCACCGAGCAGCATCAACTTCTATCTGGTGAGCCTGCAGAAGATTGGAGCTGCGATCCAGGACAGCCGCAGCGGGCGTTACGGACTGGGGCCGTATGCAGTCAGGCTGGGCCTGGCGGGCCTGGAGCAGTTCGATCTGTTCGCGGTCTCGCGCGACCGGCTGGTGGAACTGGCCAATACGGTCGGCCACAGCGTGTTTCTGGGCGTATGGGGCAACCACGGCCCGACCATCGTCTACCGTGCGGACGGCATCCACAGCCGCTCGATCTTCGAGCTGCGCGTGGGCAGTGTGCTGCCAGTCCTGCGCTCGGCGCTGGGGAGGCTGTTCCTGGCGCACCTGCCCGAGTCGGTGACCGCCGAGTTTGTAGACGCCGAACTCAAGGACTTCCGGCAACAGTCCGTAGGCCTGTCACGCGGTGAGTTGGCGTCCGCCGATGTGATCCGCAACCGCTCGGATCTGAAGAAGACGGTGCAGCAAGCGCGGCAACAGGGCATGAGCCGTTGCCGCTCGGGTATCTTGTCCGACTACACCGCGATGTCGGCGCCGATACTGGACTACGGCGGCACGATCTGCGCCGGCATCACCGTCATGGGACGCATCGGCGTGCTGGACGACAACCTGCAGGGCGAATCCGCCAAAGCCGTCAGCGACCTGGCCAAGCAGCTGTCCAATGCCGGACAGGGTCAGCACCCGCCATAAGCCAGCGTCACACCACCAGCGGGTCTTCTTGCATCGCCTCGCACTGCTCC
>ENA-ORBV01006348-ORBV01006348.1-microbial-mat-metagenome-genome-assembly--contig:-NODE-6348-length-20936-cov-3.457692_pt1 | contig 20936 bp, 13 predicted proteins | sample MGYA00237777_ERZ505514 | MGnify/ENA primary metagenome ERZ505514 (study PRJEB26160, sample SAMN06269048) | microbial mat metagenome | isolation source: Oligotrophic lake microbial mat | place... | reverse complement strand
ATTCAGATGGTTCCGTTCGCTGCCGTTCGACCGTCATGGCTAACGACGCGACAGGTCGCCTAATTTATCAAAGAGGATAATGCAAAATGGGAATTGCTATTCGTTGCGCACAAGCGCAGGATATTCAGCTAATTGTAGAGATGGTCAATCGCTTTGCGGCCCAAAATATCATGTTGCCACGCAAGGAAGAAAGTGTGCGCAAAACGCTGGCTGATTGGATCGTCGCGGTCGAAGCAAGCGACGAAAACCAAGCAGAAACGGTGGTTGGTTGTGGCGCTTTGGTGCCGTTGAATGATAAACTGGTGGAGATTCGTTCCGTTGCGGTGCATGAAAACCAACATGGACAGGGGCTGGGTAGCCATCTTGTGCTAGCGTTGGTGGAAGAAGCCCGTGTACGCGGCTATACACAAGCTTGCGCGCTGACCCTGCGCCCCACCGGAATCCCTGATCAACAACACACCCCAGACCACCGCGGGCGGCTCCGCCCCGGGCCGCCGCGCCGGGCCGCCCCAAGCAAGGCCCGACCCTCTCGGAGGGTCGATCGCCGTACCCGGCGATCGGGGTGCCCCATGACTCGTCTCGTCTACAGCGACCCGGGTTGGATCGACACCGTCGCCGCTTGGCTGCTCGCGCTGCTGTGGATCCTGCCGCTGGCCTACGCGGTGTGGACGGCCTTCCACCCGACCGAGTTCTCGACCCGCTTCGTGCTCTTCGCGCCGCTCACGCTCGACAACTTCTCGCGTGCCTGGGCGGCGGCGCCCTTTGCGCGCTACTTTCTCAACACCACGATCCTGGTGACGATGATCCTAGCCTGCCAGCTCGTGCTCAGCACGCTGGCCGCGTACGCCTTCGCGCGCTTCGAGTTCGCCGGAAAGAACCTGTTGTTCTCGCTGGTGCTGGTGCAGTTGATGGTGATGCCCGACATCCTGCTGGTCGAGAACTACAAGACGATGTCGCGCCTCGGCTTGGTCGACACGCTGCTGGCGATCGGCCTGCCGTACTTCGCGTCGGCGTTCGCGATCTTCCTGCTGCGCTCCTATATGGTGCAGCTCCCGGCCGACTTCGAGGACGCAGCGCGGGTGGACGGTGCGGATGAGCTGCAGGTATTCTGGAAGGTGGTTCTGCCGCTCTCCTGGCCGGGCTTTCTCACGGTAGGCCTAGTGGTGGCGCTTGGCGTGTGGAACGAATTCTTCCTGGCTACAATCTTCATCAGCAAACCGGACCTATTCCCGGTGGCGACGAGCTACTATAAGTTTACCACGCGCTTCAGCCGCGACTGGGCGCTGACCAGCGCGGCGGCGGTCATGATGATTGCGCCAGTTCTGCTCATGTTCCTAGTGCTCCAACGCCGCTTCATCGATGGCCTCACCCAAGGTGGAATGAAGGGCTGATACGAGAACCGAGTATTCAGGAGTCAGGAGTCAGCATTATCCGTAGATGGTTCCCGGCGATGCGCTAGCAAGAACAAACTGAAAGGAAACTATTATGCCCCTCCCGAATGATTATGTCGAGCGCGTCTATGCTGGGGTACTCGGCAAGATTATCGGTGTCTATCTTGGCCGGCCATTCGAGGGTTGGAGCTACGAGCGGATCATGCAGGAGCTTGGCGAGATCTGGTATTACGTCCACGAACAACGCAAAACACCACTGATCGTCACCGATGATGACATCTCTGGTACATTCACCTTCCTGCGTGCGCTACCGGATTATGGCAATACCCTCGATCTTTCACCGGCACAAATCGGTCAGACCTGGCTCAACTATATTATTGAGCGCCGCACGATTCTGTGGTGGGGTGGCCTGGGTAATTCGACCGAACACACCGCTTTTCTGCGCCTCAAACGTGGCATCCCTGCACCAGCAAGTGGCTCGATTGCGCTGAATGGACAGGTGGTTGCCGAGCAGATCGGCTCGCAGATCTTCATCGATGGCTGGGCGATGGTCGCTCCTGGTGATCCAGAGTTGGCCGCCGATCTGGCCCGCCGTGCAGCATCTGTTAGCCACGATGGCGAGGCGATCTATGGCGCGCAGGTAATTGCCGCTATGGAGGCGCAGGCCTTTGTTGAGCGCGACCTCCAGGTGTTGATCGATACCGCCGTTCGCTTCATCCCTAAAGATTCGGTGATCTATCGCATGATCAGCGATATCCGTGAATGGCACGCTGAATACCACGATTGGCACCAGGCCCGCGATCAGATTGTGGCCAACTATGGCTATGACAAGTTCGGTGGCAATTGCCACATGGTTCCGAACCATGGGCTGATCCAGCTTGGATTGTTATATGGCGGTGATGATCTCCAGCGGGCGCTGATGATTACTAACACCGCTGGCTGGGATACCGATTGCAATTCGGGCAATGTTGGCTGTATTCTGGGCATCAAGAACGGCCTGGCGGGTATTGATGCAGGGCCAGATTGGCGCGGGCCAGTGGCGGATCGATTATACCTGCCAACCGCAGATGGTGGCCGTGCTGTAACCGATGCCGTGCGCGAGACATACCATGTTGTCAATATTGGCCGTGCATTGGCTGGTGAACCGCCGCTAGCGCCAAAGAACGGGGCACGCTTCCATTTCGAATTGCCAGGCAGTGTCCAGGGCTTCCGCGCCGATGAGAGTATCGATGCCAAGGGTACGCTCACCATCGAAAATGTTGCTGGTCATAGCCGGCATGGCCAACGTAGCCTCGCACTGCGCTGCCGTGGCCTCGCACCAGGCCGCGTTGCCCGCACTACCACGACAACATTCATTCCGCCTGAGGCTATTGGAATGCCAGGCTACAGTTTATATGCCTCGCCAACGCTCTATTCTGGCCAGATGCTTCGCGCCAGTGTGGAGGCCGATACAACAAATGAAGTCCCGTTGGTTATCCGCCTGCTCATTCAATCCTATGGCGCTGAGGATCGCTTAGTAACGGTCTATGGGCCAGAGGTACAGCTAGCGGCTGGAGCACAACATACCTTCAAATGGCGCATTCCTGATACCGGCGGGCAGCCGATTGCCTCAGTCGGACTCGAAATCGCTGGTGCGCCACACGGCAAGGGCACGATCTATCTTGATGAAATAACCTGGGCAGGCGCACCCGATACCGTCTTCCGGCGGCCTACGGAGGGCGGCACACTCTGGCGGCGTGCCTGGGTCGATGGCGTTGATCAATACGACCGCTGGTATGCAGAAACCTACCGCCTAGTGCATAACGATGGCATCGGGCTGCTGACGCAGGGCACCCGTGATTGGATCGACTACCGAGTTGAGGCACAGATCACGCCGCACATGGTCGCATCAGGAGGCATCGCCGCCCGTGTTCAGGGGATGCGCCGCTATATAGCACTCACATTGGGGCAGGATGCGCAGGGCAGCAAGGAACTGAGGCTCCAGGCACGCATCGGCGATGAGATAGTAACACAGGCGCTACCCTTCACATGGGAATTTGGTAGCAGCTATCGATTGCGCCTGGAAGTGCGAGGGCAAGTTGCACAGGGCTGGGTGGACGATCAGGGGCCGCTTGAGCTACGCGATTTCAGCAGTTTACTCGATGCTGGCGGTGTGGCCATGCTCTGCGAGGAGGGCCGCGTCGCATTCGAGGATGTGACGGTACGGCCAGTGCCAACACCCATTGCGTAAGGGCAGACCGGTGTGTCTGCCCACGATGATTGCGTCATGCGGTAGAGACGTATGTGGGTAGTAGAGACGCAAGATTTTGCGTCTCTACCCGCCTACCCGCCTACCATCCGCCATTCCACGGGTGTCGCTGCGATTGCCGATGGCGTAGCGAGCGTGCTTGGGTTCAATATGCCTGCACGGCGTAGCCTACGGCGGGCTGCGCTGCTGCATGATATTGGCAAGTTGGGCATCTCGAAGCACATCCTCGATAAAAATGGCCCGCTCACCGCCGATGAGCAGGAGATAATGCGTAAGCCCCCATCGTATGGGTATGACCCACGAAAAAGTACTCGGTATTGCCCAGAGCGAGGCCAGCCAGCGGCTGTGTCAACAGAGCGTCGAGGCACTCGGCGTACTCTTCGAACAATGGGCGAACGGCTAACTTCTGCCTGGGCGCAGCCCATCGAGGAAGACATCGATCAAGCGCTGTGCCATCGCCTGCCGTGGCTTCCCAGCGACAGCCTCAGAGACGGCGTAGAGGCTCTGGATCATGCCGACTAAGCCGCCACTGATCAGATCATAGTCATCGTGCTGTATTTCACCTCGCTCCTGTGCTGCGGCCAGGGCTTGTACAATTGGCTCTTGGAGCGATAGATACGCAACATTGGTCAGGCGTTGGATCTGCAATGGATTGAGTTCTGGCATATCCACATATTCCAGGCGCACAAGGTCGATCGGCGGTTGGGTGAGTAGCCACTTCGCAACCGCATAGAGTTGGACACGAATATCTGGTGCGCTCCCCTGGATCGCTGCGATCAGCCCGGTACGATGGCGCGCAAAGATTCGCGCCAGCACCTCAACAAACAGATCGGCCTTGCCACCCGGCACATGGTGGTAGAGCGATGAGTGATGAATCCCAGCCTGGGTACCAATCTGACGCAGCGTTACTGGGCCATAGCCCTTTTCAGCGAAAAGGTGCTCGGCGGCCATAAGTACCCGCTCACGTGCCTGATTGACTGATGCATCCATCTTCATGCTCCCATCACCAGACGATTAGCTATGCCTACATGTGTTCGATCAGCGATAGCTGATACTTGATTGTACCTGGAAATGCACCACCAAAGTAGGCGGCACCATAGGTAACATACATCTGAAAGCCAACGGCCTCGTAGGCGCGGCGGGCTGGCTCATTCCCAATTGTGACCGCAATGCCTGCGCTGGTATGGCCCAATGCTCTGCCACGTTCGAGTAGTGCTTCAAGCAACACCTTTGCGACGCCACGGCCACGTGCCTCTGGAATAACAGCCACACACTCAATCGTCCATGGGGCAGATGCTGCTAGCGCGACATCCTGTGGGTCACTCCATACCGCCAAATAGCTCTGCTGAAACTGCGCGAGTGCTGCATTGCTCCACCCAAGCAGCCCTGCAACCGTTGGGAGCTGTGCGAGCCGCAGCGGGCGAAAATCATCTGCATCCATCACAAACCCGGATGCACCCGCAATTGGCTGGCCATGTTCTTCGATGATCATGAAATCCTCACAGCGGCCCCAAGCTAATGCATCAGCCTGAAAGATGGCCTGAAGAAAGGCGATCGTCGTCGTGTTCAGGCCATCAAGCAGCGAATCCCAATAGCAATAATCTGGAGCCGGTGCTGCTGCTGTGTAATTACACCAGGCAAGAAACGCGATATCGGCATGGGTGGCCTGCCGAACAGACAGCGTTGGTTGGATGTCGTGCTGGGCAATCATAGGGATTCTCCTCTCAATAGGCAATAAAGAATAGATGCGGCGCGATTGCATCACTCAAGCGAACCAAACATTTTCCCCTGACGTGTCTTATCCAGGAAATTATTGAGCCGTTGGGCGAAGATCTGCGGCTGCTGACGAACCTCCTCAATATAGCCAATCCGAATACGCTGGTATAGATCTGGAAACTGCTGAAAATTCGCCCAGATCTGAGTATCGGATTGCAACGCAGCCAGAATATCGTCGGGAATGTGAAACATCTCGATCGACAGATCCGGTAGCACGGCACGGCCAGCATCGGTCATCAGGCCAGCCGCAATCAAGCGGCGGGCACGCTCCTTGTTCAGCTCAGTCCAATTGCTCTTCTTTCGGCGCGGAGTGAAGCGCTGCGCCAGGCGCTCCTCGTCCATCCGTTTGGCGATCCCATCGATCCAGCCAAAGCACAGCGCCTCCTCCACAGCATGCAGGTAGCGAACACTCGGTTTCCCCGTTTCTGCTTTATAGGTAATCAACCAGATTGATTGCGCCATTGCATGATTGTGCGTAAGCCATTCTCGCCATCCCGTGCGATCCGGCACATACAGGGTTGGGGTGATTTCCATAGCTGCCTATCTCTTATTATTCACCAACCGCTTGGTTGGTATTATACAAAAAAAGAAATCAAGAGTCAAGTGAGGTATAGCAGTACAATAATCTGCGTCATCCGCGCAATCTGTGGATGAAATTTGTCAGTTGATCATTTGCGATCAGCGCACTGCTGTAGTGAAGAACGTGGCCATATCGCTAAAACCATACACACTCGCGCTGGTGAATGTGAGTATCTGGCTGGCTAGCCGCTCCTGGAATATGGCATCCCATAGCGGCACACACGGTGTCGCCATCTGGGCCAATTCGCGGTTGGCAAAATAACCCAATGACACATGCGGCCAATAGCGTTCATACGGGTTGATGCCATAGATTGGACGGATTGCTGCCGAAAGCGCACCACGGGCAGCAACCAACTCTGGTATACGTGCCGTTGCATCATCATCGGCGGGGGCGAGTTCCGCAACAAGCACATTCCGCCCAACCAACTGCAGGCGATTGAAGCGAAACTGGATCTGCCAATCCCTGCGCTGAACGAGTTCCGATTCTGCAACGGCAGAAACCAATGGATGTGGTTGGCAGATCGCGCCCGCCACATCATTCAGCAATTGTTCAACATGCTGGCGCTGATCGATAGTGACATTATTCAGATTGCCATCATTTGCGCCATCCCAGACAGTCACATGATATGAGGGCGTGGGCAATGGGCAGAACAGATAGGTATGCGTCAACACCCGCAGATCGAGGCTCGCCAGGCTATTGCGGAGTGCCCGATAGAACCCAAGCGCCGGATCGCCATCGAGATCACAGGCCAACTGGCGTGGCGAACCACCCTGCAAACTCGCCTCCGAGCTATCGAACAATACCGAGAAGCCGCGAAAGGGTGCCCATTGCGGCACAAAACCAGCAACCTTCTGATTAGTAACGGTAATCATTGGAGCCATCAGCTTTCAGCCATCAGCTTTCAGCCATCAGCTTTCAGCCATCAGCTTTCAGCTTTTGACACATAATAGCGCATGTGGCCGTGTTGGTTGTACCAGCGTCAGCCTTCAGGAGTGGGCACTGAGTGAGCGGCATAGCCGCACATAACATCTCTTGACATTCCAATACCGTATTGTATTATAAATAGATAATATACAAGAACGCACATAGCGTGGAACAAGGAATTTGAACATGCGGATTGCTGTTATTGGGAGTGGAAACATTGGCGGAACCATTGGTGTGAAATGGGCGTCCGCTGGGCATCGGGTTGTGTTTGGTTCCCGCGACCCACGCAGCCCGAAGATCCATACATCAAGTGCTGCCAGCGAGGCTGTTCAGGTCGCCAGTATTGCCGATGCCCTCACTGATGCCGAAGTAGTCCTGCTAGCGTTGCCTAGTTCAGCCGTAGCCGATTTCGTGGCAGAATATGGCTCTGCGCTGAATAATAAACTGGTGATCGACGCCACCAATAAATTCGGTCAAGCAGTGATCAATAGCCTTGCCGTCATTCAGGAAGCTGCACCGCAGGCAACGCTCGTGCGCGCCTTCAACTCATTGGGCTGGGAGAATTTCGCCGAACCGGTGATCGATGGCGTCCAGGTGGATCTACTATATGTCGGGCCAGATGGCGAAGCCCGTGCGGTTATTGAAACACTAATCATCGATATCGGCCTGTTGCCTGTACGTGTTGGCGATCTCACTCAGGCGGCGCTCGTGGATAACATTGGTGCGCTATGGGGTGCGCTGGCATTTGGTCAGAAACTTGGCCGCCGTGTTGCATTCAAGGTTCTGACGCCTCAATAACACTGTTGTACTTGCCCAACCTGCTGCTCACGAGTACAATACAGCGTCTGAGTGAGTGGAAGGGTATCCAGCCGTGGGCATACCCATCGACGCCGATCAGGTTTCTGGTGAGCGTGGCCCGGGCCGCCCGCGTGAACCCGAGACCGATCAACGCATCCTTGATTCTGCCCTGCACCTGATGGCAGAGCAGGGCTATGCGCGTATGTCAATGGATCAGGTTGCAGCCATGGCTGGTGTGACCAAGCCAACGATCTATCGCCGCTACCCTGGCAAGATCCAGTTGGCCATGGCCGCTATTGTGGCCTACTGTGCCGATATCCCGATTGTTAAGATCGGCGAGACGCGCACCGATCTGATTGCCCAATTGGATCAGTTGCGGCATGCGCTTGATCGGCCAAACGGAATGGGCATGATTGGCACAGTGCTCTCAGAGGAGCATGAAACGCCTGAACTGCTGGCCAACTTCCGTGAACATCTTGTCGCGCCACGACGCCAGGCCGTACGGGAAATCCTTGAGCTTGCCGCCAAGCGCGATGAACTACAACCAGGTGCTGACCTGGCGATTGCTTGCACACTGCTGATTGGGGCCTACTATGCCCATTACCTTGGCGGTACGCCCTTTCCCGATGGCTGGACGGAACGTGTTGTGGATGTTGTGCTTGCGAGCATAACGAAAGGCTAATACAATCTGCGAAATCTGCGGATAAATCGAGCGCCTGTCCAACATGCAGCCACGAGGAGTATCATTCACTGCGAAGCTAGGGCTATTTCTCAAGAAGTGCTATCATCAGGCATATCGCTTGGTTTTTGAGCTTTCCCAGGGCGCATTAACTCCCTGATCGTTCGATTGGCAGCAGAATCCGCGATCAACGTTGCCATGCGCGAAATGCTGCTGGTGTTTCAAAAAAGGTGGCGTCCATTATTAACCTCCATGTTGGGGCGTAGCGCATACGCCCGTACCTAACCAGCCTCACCCATGGCCAGCAGCGTTCGTAATGCCGAATCATCGCGCTCCAGTTCCAGCCATGTGAACTGCTGCACCAGCACCGCGTTACCCTGCTCAACCTGGTAGACCCATAGCCTGGCGACATCCGCGATCACCAATGAGGGCAGTTCCAGTGTGAGCGCATAGCCAAGCGCCTGCTTCGTGGCCCGCTGCAAATCATGGCTCTCTGCGATGCGGCGCTTGTTCTCAAACAGTGTCACTGGTGCTGTACCGGCATTGATCGACACTAGTATATCGATGACGCCCCGCTGTGTGCGGCTGCTTCGCCGCGTAAGCTGAAATTGCCGCTGGCATGCCCAGCCCCAGCGCATCAGCATCGGCAGAATCAACGCATCCTCAATCTCATGCTCGGTTGGATACCATGCACCAGCGTATGGGCTGGTGATCGTGATCGCCCGTTGGAAGAACAGATCGAGCAGCGCCGCGGGCAAATACCCAAGCCCATGGGCGATAGGCTCGCCATCCCGAAACAAGATATATGTCGGCGCAGCACGGATTCCGAATGACTCTGCGATTGCATGGCTTTCATCAATATCCAGCATCACAAAGCCTACCCGATCGCGGTAGCGCTCAGACAGACGCGTAAAGGTTAGGAAACATGGCTCGCATAGTTCGCACCAGGAAGCGACAAACAGGGCGATTGTCGGGATCGGCGATTTGAGTACCAACCGGTTAAAGCTCGTGTCATCGGCATTGCAATGCGAAAGCCAGTTCGTTATGTCATCATCGCTGTCCGTATCTGGGCCTCTTTGCACGATGTGCGTTTACAACTCACATAGGAATGCTCTAGCAATCCTGGCAAGTTAGCGCTTGGAAAAGAATAATTTCCCAAGCTACGAATATGGCCTTTGCCCTCGCCATCCGCAGGCTGAAGCCTGCGGCAAAGGGATGGGGCACGAAGGAGGCGCGCTCATAGCCGCAGGCTTCAGCCTGCGGGGCATGGTGCGGAGGCACAATACCCGATGAAACAGTACACGTTCATCAGCCCCACGGCGGCAGGAGCGGGATAGTATTCTTTGATGAGTCCTTACCAACATGTATTCTAGGGCAGCGTGCAGTTATGGAGTGCGCAAGCCATGCTTACGCGGCGGCAGCATGGTTGCCGCATTCTATACGCCCAATGATTCGGCTTGTGTATATAGTATAGCAGGATTTACGAAGATACCCGGAATCCGCAGGCTGGTGCATCGTCCCCTTGCCGCAGGCTTCAGCCTGCGAGCGAATTATGCGAGCACTTGCTCGCCAAGGGTGACGTGAATTGTATGCGTTACCCGATCATCGCATAGCATAATCTGCCCATCTGGTACGGCCTGTCCATCAAGACACATACTGGCAATGCCTGTTGCTACATGCTGTGGGTTCTGCACCTGAATGTGGTACTCGGTCTGCCCGAAGCGATAGGTGATCGAATAGCCTGGCCATTCTGGTGGGATGCATGGCAGTAGCGTGAGGGTATTGCCAATCCGTCGTAGCCCGAGTACCATCTCGATCCCGAGCCGATAGAACCAGCCAGCCGAACCGGTATACCACGTCCATCCACCCCGCCCGACATGTCGTGGTGCGGCATAGACATCGGCAGCAATCGTATATGGTTCAACCTTGTAAATATCCGCATTGGCCTGGGTATGCAGAATCGGGTTGATCAGCTTGAGGAGCTTGCCAACCTGCGCGCCATCGCCAAGCATTGCATAGGCCCAAATAACCCAGATAGCCGCATGGGTGTACTGCCCACCATTTTCACGCACACCAGGGACATAACCCTGAATATAGCCGGGATCATGGGATGCACGATCAAATGGTGGCGTAAACAGCTTGATCAAGCCTGCATCGTGATCGACCAGATGCTCTGAAACGGCATTCATGGCACGGCGAGCGCGGGCAGCATCACCCGATCCGGCGATAACAGCCCATGATTGTGGCAATGAGTCGATTTCACATTCGCTACTGCCAGCCGCGCCAAGCGGCGTGCCATCATCAAAAAATGCCCGTAGATACCATTCGCCATCCCATGCGTGCTGTTCAAGGGCCTCCTGCAACAACCGTGCGGCCGTCTGATAGCGCGTTGCTCGCTGGTTATCGCCACGCTGTAGGGCAATCGGGGCAAACTGTTCCAGGTTGATATGTAAGAACCAGCCGACCCACACACTCTCGCCACGGCCATCGTGGCCGACCATGTTCATGCCATCGTTCCAATCGCCAGCGCCCATGAGTGGCAATCCATGTGCGCCAATCCGGCCCAGTGCATAATCGATCGCCCGGACACAATGCTCATAGCACGAGCCGTGTTCGGATGAAATGCTTGGCAGATCATAATACTCGGCCTCATCGGGATTGAGTGCGCGGCCCTCCAGGAATGGCGTTGTTTCATCGAGAATCGCCATATCACCGGTTGTTGTGATGTAGTGATGAACCACAAACGGCAGCCACAGGTAATCATCGGAGAAGCGCGTCCGCACCCCGCGGCCGGTTGGCGGATGCCACCAGTGCTGGACATCACCGGCCAGGAATTGGCGTGATGATGCACGCAGTATCTGGGCGTGGGCAACATCTGGCATACCATCAACCAATGCCATCACATCCTGCAGCTGATCGCGGAACCCATATGCTCCACCCGATTGGTAGAATGCCGAACGCGCCCAGATCCGGCAGACCAGCGTCTGATACAGGAGCCAACCATTCAACAGCAGATCCAGCTCGGGTTGGGGTGTTTGCACCTGTACCTGGCCAAGTAGCAATTGCCAGCGTTCTGTTGCTTGCTGTTCTGCATTCGCTGCGGCAACTGGTTCACGATAGCGGGCAATCAGCTTACGAACCTGATCAATATCGGCTGCCTGACCAAGCAGGAACACCAGTTCGCGCTCCTGGTTTGGCGCAAGTTCGATTGCACACTGGATCGCACCACATGGATCGAACCCAGCACCGACGCGACCGCGTAGAGGATCGCCATTCAATGCAGCAGGATGATTCAGATCACCATTCCGGCCAATAAACTCAACCCGATCACCACCGATTGTGATGTTGCGCTCGCTGCTGGCAAGAAAGGCGATCTGTGGCCCAAATTCGGTGTTGTATGTATTGCGTGCTAGTAACGCTTCACTCTGCTGATCGAATGAGGTGACGATATAGGGAGCCATCTCTGCGCGGAACACACCAAGTACCCATTCGACATACAGGGTGACACTCAGGCTGCGCTGTTTGTCGCTTGTGTTCTTCAGGTGTAGCCGATAGAACTTAACTGGCTGATCGGCGGCCACCGAGAGGCGCAATTCGCTGGCAATTCCAGCAGATTGTTGGCTGAAGGAACTGTAGCCAAAGCCATGGCGAATGCGAATGGGGCCATGCCCGGCTGGCGGAATGGTTGGCGACCAGAGCATCCCGCTGTCCTGGTCGCGCAGATAGATCACTTCGCCAGGTGGATCGCTGATTGGATCGTTCGACCAGGGCGTGAGCCGATTCTCACGGCTGTTTCTGACCCATGTATAGCCGCCGCCCCGCTCTGTCACTAAGAAGCCAAATTGCTCATTGGCAATCACATTGCTCCATGGAGCAGGCGTGACCTGCCCTGGAGCGAGGTCGATCACATATTCGCCATTCGCATCGAAGCCGCCATATGTGCTGCGCTGATGAAGTAGCACTTCTGGTAGCGGTTGGCTTTCCACAGCAACGGGATTGCGTGGCGCTGGCAACGACAGTGGTGCATCGCGGTCGCGGCGGCGCAGGTGTTGGCTGAGATCACCACGGCGGGTTGTTAAGAGTGTTCGTGCGACTGTTTCAAGCAATATGCGATCATCGGCTGGCATGAGATCGGAACGCAGCACAAACACACCACCGCGCTGGTTCAACCAGACGCTTGAGCCACTGCTGCGCACAAGGCCAAGGATGTGTTCCTGGGCACCCTGCAAATAGCCGCCCGCATCTTCATTCAGGATCACCAGATCGACGGAAAGGCGCTTGAGACGCCAATACTGGTGGGCTTGGAGCAGTTCAGTCACCAACGATAGGTCCTCGCCAGAGGAAACTCGCACCAACACAATTGGTGCATCGCCAGAAATGCCATAGGCCCACAGGCTGGATTGGCCCTTGACATTGCGTTCGAGCATGTCCGGTTTGGCGCGCTTTAATCCATCCATATAGATCAGCGCGGTGGCAAGTTGCTGAAAACGCTGTGCGACGGCGGCAGTAATATTGAGATGGCGAAGCTCAACCTGGCTCTGGGTCCATGCCAGGGCGATTGCGCGCACCGCCGATTCGGGATCGCGGTATTTCTCGGCCAGTTGCAGTGCATGCTCACGGTTTTCTGCAATACCAGTGGTGAACACGATCTGGGCAGTACCACCTGGAACAATGCGAACGCGGCGGCGCAGGCTAAAGATCGGATCTAGCACCGCACCACTGCTCCGAGTCAGCGGCCGATGCAGCGCCTGTGGATCGGCTGTTGTGCGCCCTCGGCCGATGAAACTTGCTCGATCCGTTTCGTATTCGGTGACACTTCCGGCATGGCCGCGTACAGCAATTGTGTGCAATGCCCAGTAGCGTGCTGTCGTGGCGGAACGTGGGCGGCGTGAGGCCAGCAACGCATTATGCTCGCCGACAAATTCCGTCTCGATAAACAGATTGCTGAACGCTGGGTGGGCCATATCCGCAGCGGCTGGCGTCAGCACAATTTCGGCGTAGCTGGTGACCTCCAATTCGCGTGGGGCACTCGTCAGGTTTGTGAGCGAGATCCTCCGTACCTCAACCATATCTTCTGGCGAGACGGACACTTCCATGCGGGTTTGGATTCCGGCGATCTCCTGGCGAAATTCGACCTTTTCGAGCCCGAAGCTAACATGATAGCGCCGCGATGCCTGGCGGGTTGGTTGGTAGGCTGCCGACCATGCCAGATCGCTGCGAACATCGCGAATATAGCAGAAGCTGCCCCAGTTATCCTGGGCGGGATCGGAACGCCATCGTGTTACCGCTAGATCGCCACTGGTGCTATAACCACCACCAGCATTGGTTAACATAACGGTATAGGTGCCATTGGAAAGCAGGTGTGTCAGCGGAACCGGTGTTGTTGCAGTTCCGATCTCACGAACCGTCGATGGCGAGCCATCCACAACGCTCTGTGTCTGGAATGGTTCCTGCGGCTGATTGAGCGGTTTGGCATGCACATTACGTTCCTGCAGCAGCGTTTCGGTTGCCTGAACCAATGCTTCTGCATGGAAACGTTGCTGCATTTTGTTGTCGTGCAGCGCATTCGCAAAGGCTAGCAGGCTCATAGCCTGATGGTGTACCATAAATGAGCGAATAATCGTATGGGTTGCACCAGGCGGCAGCCGATCAAGGGTGTAATCGATGGCCTCATACAACCCATAACGGCCAAGCATCCCAGCTTCGATCAGCAGTTTGAGGTTCGCAATCGCGGCATTGGCCTGGATCGGCAGGGACAACACGGTGGCATATGGCGTTACCACCAGATCGCTGCCAAGGCCGCGTTTGAGCCCCAACCCTGGAACGCCAAAGGCGCGATACTGGTAGTTCATGGCTAGATCGCGGGCGTTATAGGCCGACTCAGAGACACCCCAGGGAATCGATTGTTGGTGGCCATACTGAATCTGGCGGGCAACGACAGATTGGTAGGTTGTATCAAGCAATGTATTCGGGTAGGAATGCATCACCAGCAATGGCATAAGGTATTCGAAGGCGGTGCCACTCCATGATGCTAGGGCCGCACCAGCGCCTGTTTCCAGCAGGGTACGCCCAAGATGGAACCAGTGCTCCTGTGGTACATCGCCCTTGGCAATTGTTAAGAAGCTGGCCAGGCGAGCCTCGGATGCGAGCAGATCATAGTAGGAATTATCGCGGCGTCCATCGGCAGCATTGAACCCAATGGCAAAGATTCGGCGCTGTGGCTCATATAGAAAGGTGAAATCTGTTGCCTCGACATCGGCGAGTGTTTGGATTGCAATCGCATCATGGCGTGCCAACAAGGGCAATTGCTGATCGGCAGCATGGGCCAACTCACGTAAGGTCGGTGGCGGGTTATCCTGCATCTGTTCTGGAACCAATATCGCAAGATCATCACGCAGGCTTTGTATTTGCTTCACAAGCCGCGAACGCCATACAGCAGCCTCACCAAGCAGATTCAGATCACTGGCACGCTGTTGAATACTTTCAAGTTGGCGATGGTAATCGTTCGTTGTGTACAGAGAAACGATCACCCGATCACTAAGCAACGATAGCTGCTGGAGAGTTGCTTCGTCATTCGTTGGCACATAGCGTTGGATAACGGCAAGCGTATCCTGGATTCCCAACAGCGCCTGTGGCCCAATAATTGGTTGGTCGCGCAGCGACAGATAGCCCTGCCGCAGTGTCAGCAGGAACCCAGCCAGATTACCGCTGTCAACGGTCGAAACATAGGCTGGCGGTAACGGCTGGAGCGTCTTTGTGTCATACCAGTTGAGCAGATGGCCGCGATAGCGCTCAAGCTTTGCCATTGTTGCCAGTGCTTGCTCTGTGCGGTTGGTCAGTTCTAGCACACCAATATAGCCAAAATCATAGGCGGCCAGATCAGCGAGCAACTGCAACCCAATATTGGTTGGCGATGTGCGATAGGCAATCACCTGCGTTGGAGTCTCTTGCATGTTATCGGGAGCCAGATAATTGGCATCAGCTGTGACAAACTGCTCAAAATAGGCCCATGTTGTTCGGGCCAGGCCGCGCAGCAACAATCGGTCATCTGCGGCAAGGGCTTGGCGCTCTGGCAGGGCTGGCCGATCCAGCCATGCGGCAATCGCAGGGGCAGAAAGCCAGGATGTGACGACTGGCACCAACGATGGCCAGGTCTGCGCAACATGCCGTGCCCGCAACAGAGCGGCAAGCACACCAAGCACCGCAGTGGGAGCCATACGGCGCAGCATTGGGCTGGATGATTGAGTCAGCCGCCGATGCGCCTCTGCGGCGGTTTCCCATTCGAGCAGATTGCGCTTGGTGAAGATCAGGCGGGTGAGTGTGCGAATGATTGCATCAAGATTCGAGACGGCCTGATCCGGCAGAAAGGTGACATTCAGGCTAAAGCGCAGCGTACTCATCCGTAGATGTTCGGCCTGGGTTCGCAGGGCATTCAGCCGATCCGGGCCAAGCACAACGGCACGCATGGTGCCAATCAGATCAAACAGTGCTGGCAGAGTCAGCGGAAGCAATGCATACGTGGTTGTTGCAAGTGCGCTGCGTATACCACGCCCACCAAGCCAACCATGAGCAAGCAGTGCGATTGTCGCCGGTGGTATCAGGCTGCGGCGCAGATTATCGAGGATTTTATAGCGGGCGATTGGCGAAAGCACAGTGCCAGTGAGGCCCTCTGGGCTAGGAACCCAGGGTAGTATCCAGGCACTGATCTGCCAATCGCCGCGCACCCAGCGATGTTGCCGTGCCGCAAATGCGGCATAGGTACTCGGGTAGTTATCGAGCAGCTCAACATCGGAGAGTAAGCCGGTGCGGGCATAGGAACCCTCAATCAGATCATGGCTGAGCAGTGTGTGTTCGGGAAAGCGATGATCAAGCGTTTCTCGCAGCACAATTGGATCATAGATGCCCTTCCCGGCATAGATCCCATCGCCAAACAGATCCATGTAGACATCAGAGACCGCCGTCGTATATGGGTCAATTCCCACGTTGCCAGAAAAGGTTCGGGCGAAACGGCTGCGCATAGCGCTCGGCAGAGTAATGGCGACCCGTGGTTGCAGAATGCCATAGCCCTGTGTCACCTGGCGTGTCTGTGGATCGATCTCTGCATGTTGCAGCGGGTGAGCAATTGTTCCAATCATGGCCCGGCCAGCATCGCGCGGGAGCTGGGTATCGGCATCGAGGGTGATGACATAACGAATGGAAGGCAAGATACTGAGATCGCCAATACACACCCGAAAGGTCGTATCATCGGCACCGGTCAGCAGGCGGTTGAATTCCTCCAACTTGCCACGCTTGCGCTCCCAGCCCATATAACAGTTCTGCGATTCGTTCCAGATGCGATGGCGATGCAGCAGCAGGAATTGATCAGAACTATAGCGCTCATTGAGTTGTTCGATCCCGGCCCGTGCAATCGCCAGCAGCCGATCATCGTCCGGCATTGTCGGCGATGGTGCATCGGCGAAATCACTGAGCAGGGCAAAATGCAGGTTTGGGTCGCTATTGGCGAGCGCCAGAACCTCAAGGGCATCGACCTGACCATACACACTATCCGCCGTGAGCAACAGGGTTGGGATGACAACAATAGTACGTAGTGCTGGCGGGATACCATTGCGCAAATCCAGCCGTGGAAGCACTCGCGGTGGCAACATCGTAGTCACAACCCGGTCGAGCAGTTCCTTGGCCAATGCCGTCGCAGGCAACAGCAATAGCGCAGCAGGCAGTGCAGAACCCGCAATTCCGCGTGAGCCCTGTGTTGGAATACGCGTCTGGGTTGCTTTGAGCCCAATAGCGACCGTCGCTGCCGTGCCGATCGCAAGCGTTCCAAGGTAGCATGCCGTTGGATGCTGCATGATCAATCGCTGGATCGCCTGGGCTGGTGTTGGATGATAGCCAAGTTCGGATTCAAGTGCAGTACGGCCTGCATCGATCAAATAATAGCCAACATGACGATAACGTGGGCTGCCATCCTGTGGTGCTGTACGCGCCAGATCGACAACACGTCTGGCAACATCGATCTCACTGACGCCACTACGGCGGGCAAGCTGCTCAATAATATGCCGATACTGATCGCGTGTGGCAAACGTACTCTGCCCATAGGCACCACATGGATCCTGGCGTAGAATATGTTCGACAAAACAAACCTGCTCGAACCAATCGTCCCAGTCGATCGAACTGAGCATACGCATGCTCGTGATTGTATTGCCAATCGAGACCTGGTTGATCGCCTGGCGTTGATGTTCGGCATGGATGAGTGCTTCAATATTATTATATGGAACGACTGGCTGCTGCTCAAGCCAGCGCACCACTGCACCAATATCGCGTTCGCCATCATACAGCCGCAACCGTTGTAACAAGCGCATGGCAAAGGCCGATGTAATCGTCGGGTAGGCCTGGGCTAATGCTGCCAGCACAGGGCTCTGGCCCATATCCGAACCAGTATCCTCGGCCAATAATCGATCTACCCATGTGTCGGCCAGATCCCGTGATCCACGCGATTCCAGAACCAACCCAGCCAACCGTGCAAGATTCTCGACCAAACCAAATCGGAGCATGATCACAACGGCCCATAACTCGCCCATGGCCAGTGGTGTGACTGACTGATAGGCCATAATGAACTGGAGCAATTGCTCAAGATCGATGCGGCCATCAGTATGTTTGATCAGCTCAATGGCGATGGCATAGACACGCGGCTGGCCGGTTCGTGGGCCAGTCGTCAGCTTTGGCAATTCCGCATAATAGCCGCCTGGGAGATCCTGGCGAATCTCCCGAATCTGATCGACCACAACATGCATATTGTCGAGCAGCCATTCGGCGGCTGGCGTCATCTCCTGGCGCAGCCGTAGTGCTTCAAGCAGCCGCTCGTGGGCGGTTTTGATCAGTTGCTCATTGCGATCCAGAATTGGGCGGAGTGGATAGCCGCCCTTGATCTGCCCGATGGTAGCATACGTTGTGGCAATACCACGAGCATGCTGTGCGAGTTGGTCTGGATTCAATAGATCACTATTGAACAGCGGCGGCGGCACATCGACCAGTTTAACAGGTGAATTGCGATGGAAGAGAGAAGTGACGATCGTTATGCCGCGCGACAGCACGGTCTGAGCAGCCGTCTTGATCGTCGTGTTACTCATTTACGCTCCGGGACTGGAGGATTTCACGCCGATCACGCATAGGCCGATGATGAATCTCACTCTCATCTGGGCCAAGATCGATCAGTTGCACATTGAAATGATGCCCAACATGATCCATCTCCGCAGCAAATTGCAATTCGCCACGTAGTGCATGCACAATGGCATCTGAATTCAATCCACTCGCCCGTGCGCTTGCCATCAGTTGGCTCAGTTGCTCCTCCAGATCGCTCACAGATAACGCACTCATGAGAGGAACAGCGCTGGTGGACGTTGGTAGGTAGCAGACAGGGCAGACGGTTTCGGTCGTTTGTGTGTCTGCTTGGCTCTCAACGGTCCAATCGGTACCACAATTCGTACACCAGACTCTACGAAGCTGAGACATTGGGGACCCCTTTCTCATAGGCCTAAATGATCAGGATCAATGTCACGTAGTCCAGGCGTGCAATCACACAACACCTGCACATGCGTACAGCAGCGTACGGGAACGTGAGCCGCATCGGCGTGCGTAGCCGAAAAACACCACAACCACGGTGCGTGCCAGGGCGGCAAGAGGAATGTAGCAATTACTATACCACGGCGTTGGGGAACGTGCCGATTTTTGGGGCAGCGAATCTGTGTAACATTTAAAAATAGTAAAAAGAGCTACTGATGACGAACTAATGACGAACCCAATCGGCAATTGCCTGAATCTCTGCTGGTGTCGTGCGACAGCAGCCACCAATGATCTGCGCGCCATAGGCATGCCACAAACGGGTCTGTTCAGCGAAGGCGCTTGCTTCAGTGAAACCAGTCCAGCTATAATCCTCGGGGTGATAGATTTCGCCAGAATTGGGATACACAATAATGGGTTTTTGTGTGGCAGCCCGTATCGCACGAACAAGATCTGGAATAAAGCGTGGTGCCGTACAGTTGATACCAACAGCAACAATCTGTTCATATGAATCGAGCCATGCAGCACAGTCGGCCAGGAGTTCGCCATGGCAGGTATGCATGCCATCGCGAGCACTAAAACTCATCCAGGCATGCTGATCGGGAAACTCGCTGAGCAGATGCGCTAGTGCCTGGGCTTCAAGCAAACAAGGCACCGTCTCACAGGCCAACAGATCGGCTTCGGCATCGGCTAGGACTGCCAGGCGCGGGCGATGGAATGCGATCAGTTCTGCTTCGCTCAGGCCATAATCGCCAGTATACTCGGAACCATCGGCCAGAAACGCGCCATAGCTGCCAATTGATGCAGCCACCAGCGGGCGAGGCCGCCCAAGGCGATTGGCTGGATCTGCCCAGAACTCATCGCGGGCCTCAACAGCCAATCGGACGGCCAAACGCATAAGATCGGCAGCTTCCTGCTGGCCCAAACCCCGCCGAGCAAAACCCTCGAATGTTGCCTGGTAGCTGGCTGTAATCGCGCAATCCGCACCAGCACGAAAATAAGCAGCATGAACCTGCTTGATTAGATGCGGCGCTTCGATCAATACTCTGGCCGACCAGAGTTCGTCGCGCAGATCGCAGCCAAGCCGCTCAAGTTCAGTTGCTAATCCGCCATCCAGGATTATCACCGGATGGTGGCCCAGAAGATCAGTTAGTGGGTTCATAGCCAAGAATACTAACTGAATGGGTTAACATTGTCAACTTCATGATATACTTATTGAAGGCTTACGCATCGGTGTTTGGGCTGCTGGCCCGCACCCCAACCCCTCTCCCACGTTGAGGAGAGGGGCGTTAACAGCCCAATTAGATCAATGACTCCCCTTCTCCCTGGCAATGGGAGAAGGGGTCGGGGGATGAGGGTGATCGGCGGCGTAGCTCCCTTGTATGGGCGTATAGCTATACGCCCATACAGAGAATATTGAGGCCATGACACAACAGACATTATCAGACGCCGTTCGCCAACGCTATGGCGACAGTGATCAACCATCCGAACTTATCTGGAACGAGACGCTTGAACTATTGCTAAGCCATCGTTCGGTGCGTGCGTATCGCCAGGAACCACTACCGAGTGGCACATTAGAAACGCTAGTTGCGGCTGCACAATCGGCATCGACCTCATCCAACCTGCAGGCCTGGAGTGTTGTGGCGGTCGAAGAATCCGCTCGCAAGGCGCGGCTTTCGCAATTTGCTGGGAATCAGGCACATATTCGCGATTGCCCACTCTTTCTTGTCTGGTTGGCGGATCTCTCACGATTAGGCCGTGTGGCCAGCCAGCAGAATATTGCCCATGCCGGCCTCGATTATACCGAGATGTTCATTCTGGCAGTTATTGATGCGGCATTGGCTGCGCAGAACGCGGTTGTTGCAGCGGAAGCACTTGGCCTGGGCACGGTCTATATCGGTGGCATCCGTAATCAGCCGCTTGATGTTGTCAATGAACTCCAGTTGCCGCCACGTGTGTTCCCCGTGTTTGGCCTGTGCGTTGGTT
>ENA-ORBV01006346-ORBV01006346.1-microbial-mat-metagenome-genome-assembly--contig:-NODE-6346-length-20943-cov-7.031199_pt1 | contig 20943 bp, 19 predicted proteins | sample MGYA00237777_ERZ505514 | MGnify/ENA primary metagenome ERZ505514 (study PRJEB26160, sample SAMN06269048) | microbial mat metagenome | isolation source: Oligotrophic lake microbial mat | place... | reverse complement strand
GTTCCGGGCGCTGGCCGCGCGCCTGGGTGTGCACCCATCGCGCTGCGTGCTGGTGGAAGACACGCTGGAACACCAGAAAGCCGCTCGCAGCGTCGGCATGGGCACGGTGTGGATGCAGCGCTGGGCACGGCGTGCCGGCCAGGAAGCCGTGGCCCACGGCCGCTTGAGCATCACGCCAGCCTATGTCGACCGCCGGGTGCTGAACCTGCGGCAATTGACACGCCTGGGCTGACCGCAGGCACGGGCTTTCAGCACAGGTTTGTTGGTGTTTACCTGCACGCGGCGCCCGGCGGGCCGTGTGCCAGAATGCTTTTGCACCTCTCCTGCGCCGTGGCGATGTCCGACACCCCTGTTGATTCGAACCCGGCTGCGGAACTTGCCGCGGCACCTGTCCGCAAGCGGCCCAAGCCCGGCGAGCGCCGCGTGCAGATCCTGCAGACGCTGGCCCGCATGCTCGAACAGCCCGGCGCCGAACGCATCACCACCGCGGCCCTGGCCGCCCAGCTGGACGTGAGCGAGGCCGCCCTGTACCGGCACTTTGCCAGCAAGGCGCAGATGTTCGAAGGGCTCATCGAGTTCATCGAAACCAGCGTCTTCACGCTCATCAACCAGATCGTCGAACGCGAAACCGTGCCCTCGGTGCAGGCGCAGAAAATCGCCGCCGTGCTGCTGCAGTTTGCCGAGAAGAATCCGGGCATGACCCGGGTCATGGTGGGTGACGCGCTGGTGTTTGAACACGAGCGCCTGAACGCACGCATGAACCAGTTTTTCGACCGTGTGGAGTCCCAACTGCGCCAAAGCCTGCGCGCAGCGGTCGAGGCCGCCGGCTCAGCCACGCCCACGGTGGACGCACAGGCGCTGGCTTCGGCCATCACCTCGCTCATCGTCGGGCGCTTGCAGCGTTACGCCCGTTCGGGCTTCAAGCGCGCACCCACCGAACACCTGGAACCCGCGCTGCAGCGTCTGTCCAGCTGAAGCGGCTGTGGAGGGATCGGTGGAGTTGATGGCCGCAGGCGCCCGCCTGCGGCTGCTGCCACAACGGGTGGTTCACCTGCCCGACCACGGCACGCTGCTGGTGGCCGATGCGCACATCGGCAAGGCGGTGTCGTTCCGCCGCCTGGGCGTGCCTGTGCCTGCGGGCACCACCGAGGCCACGCTGCAGCGGCTGTCGCAGGCGCTGAACGAAACGGGCGCCCCACACGTCGTTTTCCTGGGCGACTTGTTGCACTCGGTGCGCGCGCGTGCAGCGGGCACCGTGGCCGCCGTCGCACGCTGGCGCGAGTCCCATGCCCAGGTGCAGCTGACGCTGGTTCGTGGCAACCACGACAGCCATGCCGGCGACCCACCTGCCGACTGGCGCGTGCAGTGTGTGGATGAGCCCTTTGTGCTGCCCGGCCTGGACGGCTTGGCACTGTGCCACCACCCCCAGGCGCATCCCGATCGTTACGTGCTGGCCGGCCACGTGCACCCCAGCGTGGTGCTGGGCGGCCGTGCGCACGAGCGCCTGCGCCTGCCTTGTTTCCACTTCGGGCCGCAGTGGGGCCTGCTGCCGGCCTTTGGTGAATTCACGGGCACCCACACGCTGACGCAGGGCCCGCAGGACCGGGTGTTCGTCAGCACCGGCGCCGAAGTGCGCGAACTGCCCAACCTACACTTGCGTGCATGAACGCCGCTTTTGAACACCTGCTGGTGCGCGCCGAGTCGCTGCTGGCCCGCCTGGAAGCGATCCTGCCGCACGCGCCCACGGCCCCCGACTGGACGGCGTCGGTCGCGTGGCGCTACCGCAAACGTGGCCGTGCGGCTGTGCTGGAACCCGTTCGCCACGTGGCCACCATCCGCCTGGCCGACCTGAAGGAAGTGGAGCCGCAGAAAATGCGCCTGCTGCGCAACACCGAACAGTTCGTGGCCGGGCATGGCGCCAACAACGTGCTGCTGACCGGCGCCCGCGGCACGGGCAAGAGCAGCCTCATCAAGGCCTGCCTCAACGAGTTTTCTGCGCAGGGCCTGCGCTTGATCGAGGTCGACAAGGCCGATCTGGTGGACCTTCAGGACATCGTCGACCTGGTCGCCGAACGAAGCGAACGTTTCATCGTCTTCTGCGACGACCTGAGCTTTGACGAAGGCGAGGCCGGCTTCAAGGCGCTGAAGAGTGTGCTGGACGGCAGCGTGGCCCAGGCCAGCGACAACCTGCTGATCTACGCCACCAGCAACCGCCGCCACCTGCTGCCCGAGTACATGAAGGAAAACCTGTCCTACCAGCACACCGAAGACGGCGAAGTGCACCCCGGTGAAGTGGTGGAAGAAAAGATCTCGCTGAGCGAACGTTTTGGCCTGTGGATCAGCTTCTACCCCTTCACGCAGGCCGAGTACCTGGCCATCGTGGCGCAGTGGCTGCGGTCTTTCGATGTGGACGAAGCGGCCATCGCCGCTGCGCGGCAGGAGTCGCTGGTGTGGGCGCTGGAACGGGGGTCGCGCTCGGGCCGCGTGGCGCAGCAGTTTGCCCGCGACTATGCGGGGCGGCATGGCGGCTGAGCCCGCGGCCCAAGCTGCCCAAGCTGCCCTTGAGCGCCCGGCGGTCGACGTGGCCGTGGGCGTGCTGATCGACGGCCAGGGTCGCTTTTTGCTGACCAGCCGGCCCGAGGGCAAGGTCTACGCCGGCTACTGGGAATTCCCGGGCGGCAAGGTCGAGCCTGGCGAATCTATCGAACAGGCCTTGCGGCGCGAGCTGCAGGAAGAGCTGGGCATCACCATCGGCCCGGCCCGGCCCTGGCAGGTGGAAGTGATGGACTACCCCCACGCGCGGGTTCGCCTGCATTTCTGCAAGGTTTTTGCCTGGCACGGCGACTTCGAAATGCGCGAAGGGCAGGCCATGAGCTGGCAGACGCTGCCCGTGCAGGTGCAGCCGGTGCTGCCCGGCACGGTGCCGGTGCTGGCCTGGTTTGCCGCTGAACGAGGTTTCAGCGGGCCGACCCACGTTTTGCAGCCCCCAGTTTTGCAGCCCCCAGATCCCAGCCACTGATCCCAGCCACTAGACTGCCGGCATGAACACGGCTGCTATCCAATGGCTGGACACCATACGCTGGGACCGCGACGGCCTGGTGCCTGTCATCGCGCAGGAAGCCGGCACCGGCGACGTGCTGATGTTCGCCTGGATGAACCGCGAGGCCTTGCAGGCCACCGCAGAACGGGGCCAGGCCGTGTACTGGAGCCGTTCACGCCACAAGCTGTGGCACAAGGGCGAACAGTCGGGCCACTTCCAGCAGGTGCACGAGATGCGCATGGACTGCGACAACGACGTGCTGTTGCTGAAGGTCACGCAAGCCGGCCACGCGCCCGGTGAACCCGGCATCGCCTGCCACACCGGCCGCCACAGCTGCTTTTACCAGCGGCTGGAAGGCCAGCAGTGGGTGGCCGTCGAGCCCGTTCTGGTGGACCCCGAACGTTTCTACAAGTGAACGCTCTGCGATGAACAGCCAAGACAGCCTGGCACGCCTGGCCGCGGTGATCGACAGCCGCAAACCCGAAGCCGGCGGCGACCCCGACAAAAGTTATGTCGCGCGCTTGTTTTCCAAAGGCACCGACGCCATCTTGAAAAAGATCGGCGAAGAAGCCACCGAAGTGGTCATGGCCGCCAAGGACGGCGACCGCTCGCGAATCGTGGGTGAAACCGCCGACCTCTGGTTCCACTGCATGGTGGCGCTGTCGGCCTTCAACCTGAAGCCGGCCGATGTGCTGGCCGAACTCGAAAGACGAGAAGGCCTGTCCGGGCTGGAAGAATTTGCCCTGCGCAAGGCGCAGCAGCGTGACGGCGAGGGGCCAGGAGAAACAACATGAACAACGTGGTGGTACCCGGTTCCGAAGCAAACAAGGGCGATGGCCTGCGTCTGCTGACGCACGTTCTCTACGGCCTGCACACCTTGTCGTGGTTCTCGGCCGGCCTGTTTTCGGTCGTCGCAATGATCATCAACTACGTCAAGAGGCCCGACCTGCCTGACGAGATGTACCGCAGCCACTACCGCTGGCAGGCGCGCAGCTTCTGGTTCACGCTGCTGTGGCTGGCCCTGACCTGGCCGCTGTGGTTGGTTTTCGTGTTTCCGGGCTGGGTGGCGTGGTCCGTCATCGGCCTGTGGTACCTGTATCGCTTTGTGCGCGGCTGGTGGATGTTTGCCGAAGGCCGGACGATGCCGATGCCCGCAAGCAGATGACGACCTGAGCATCGCGACAAGGACACACATGAGTGCCGATCCCAACTGCCTCTTCTGCAAGATCATCGCCGGGCAGATTCCGTCGAAGAAGGCCTACGAAGACGAAGACTTGCTGGCCTTTCACGACATCCACCCCTGGGCGCCGGTGCATGTGCTGGTGATTCCCAAGACACACATTGCCACACTTTCCGATGTCGGCCCCGAGCATGACGCGCTGCTGGGCCGCATGCTTGCCCTGGCACCGCGCCTGATGAAGGAACTGGGCGTGGTCAACGGCTTTCGCACCCTGATCAACACCGGAACCGACGGCCGCCAGGAGGTCCACCACCTGCACATGCACGTGATGGGCGGCCCCAGACCCTGGGCCAAAGGGTGATATCCCGCCATGCGCAGTCCGGTCATGCGCGCCTCGTAGAATCACCGGTTCCGCTTTCGTAGGAAATAGATCATGGGTTCGTTCAGCATCTGGCACTGGTTGATCGTTTTGCTGGTCGTCGTGGTCATCTTCGGCACCAAAAAACTTCGCAACATCGGCTCCGACCTGGGTGGAGCCGTGAAGGGCTTCAAGGACGGCATCAAGAGCGGCGGCGAGACCGATGCCGACGCGGCTGCAGCACCACCGCAGCAGGTGACGACGGCCAAGCGCACCGACACCAACACGGTGGACGTCGAAGCCAAGACCAAGAGCTGATGCCGCTGCGCCCGGGGCCCCCTGGGCGCGAAGCTTCAGCGCCCGCCGCATGATCGATTTCGGTTTTGACAAGATCGCCCTCATCGGCGCCGTGGCGCTGATCGTCATCGGGCCCGAGAAGCTGCCCAAGCTGGCCCGCACCGTGGGCCACATGTTCGGCAAGGCGCAGCGTTACGTGGCCGATGTGAAAGCCGAGGTCAACCGATCCATCGAGCTGGACGAGTTGAAGAAGATGCGCAGCCAGTTCGAGGACGCCGCGCGAAACGTCGAACAATCCGTTCGCAGCGAGGTCAACGAAGCCGCAGCGGCCTTCGACACCGACTGGAAAAGCGCCACGGCCATCAGCCACGACAACGCGCCCTACCAGGCGCTGGCCGAGCCCACGCCCAGCTACACGCGGCCCAAGAAAAATTGGCGCCTGAAGAAGGGTGCCACGCCGCAGTGGTACAAGCAGCGTCAGGGCATCCGCACCAAGGCGCAGTCGGGCGCGGCGCGGGTCTCTCGATTCAGGCCGCCGGGCTTGAAAGGGCCGCGATGAGCGAGCCGGACAAGAAGGACGAACTGGAAGGCACCGAAGCCCCTTTCGTGTCGCATCTGGTCGAACTGCGCGACCGCTTGATCCGCGCCGTCATTGCCATTGCCGTCGCCTTTGCCGCGCTGGCCTTCTGGCCCGGGCCTTCGGGCCTGTACGACCTGCTGGCTGCGCCGCTGGTGGCGCACTTGCCCAAGGGCGCGACGCTGATTGCCACCAACGTGATCTCGCCTATCCTGGTGCCGCTGAAGATCACGCTGATGGCGGCCTTCATGGTGGCGCTGCCGGTGGTGCTGTACCAGGTCTGGGCCTTTGTCGCGCCGGGCCTGTATTCGCACGAAAAGCGCCTGGTGATGCCGCTGGTGGTGAGCAGCACGCTGCTGTTCGTGGCCGGCGTGGCCTTCTGCTACTTCCTGGTCATCCCGGGCATGAGCAAGTTCATCCAGGCCTTTGCACCCACCAGCATCACAGCCGCGCCTGACATCGAACAGTACTTCGGCTTCGTGCTCACCCTGTTCCTGGTGTTCGGCATCTCTTTCGAAGTGCCCATCGCCGTCATCGTGCTGGCCCGCATGGGCGTGGTCACGCTGGACCAACTGCGCAAGTGGCGCGGCTATTTCATCGTCGGCTCCTTCATCGTCGCTGCCGTGGTCACACCACCCGACGTGATCTCCCAACTGGCACTGGCCATCCCGATGTGCATCCTCTACGAGATCGGCATCATCGCTGCGAGCTTGTTCATCAAGCACACCAAGGCACCAGAGACAGAAGCCGAAAGCAAGCCCAGCGCCTGACCCGTTTTGCCCCCTCTCCCTCTGGGACAGGTGCCCTCAGGCGTTGACAGGGACTGGTGCCGGAAGCGCCGTGAGGCGACTGCGCACGGGCTGTCGCCTCCTGCGCTTGCAGCGAAGGCGGCCGAAAGCTCACGAGCAGCGGCGGCTCTGCGGCAGACCATCCTTGGCCAGACTTGCCTTCAATCCCAGTGCCATGTTGTCGCAGGACAACTTCGGCCTGATTCGGAGGAAAGCCATGCAATGCCGCGCCGCTGCTGGACTGCCGACGATCTGCCCGCGAGCGGTTCATTCGTTCGTTGTCGCCAACACCGTATCCCCCATCAGGAGGAGCCGCCCCCCCTAACACCGTCCGCAGTGTCCGGTTCCGAAGAGCGTCCGCGTTTCAGTGATCAAGGCAGTCGCGGCATCGCCGCGCTGGCCGACTTGTTTGACGGCCTGCACCTGCAGGGCGCCAGCGCCCCACACGCCAGGAAGGATCACGCTCATGAAACGCCTGCTCGCATCCCTTGCCCTGCTGACCCTCGCCGCTTGCGGCGGGGGCGGTGGTGGCGTCACCCCGGTCGCACCCCCGCCGCCGCCGCCCGAGGCCCTGTTCGTAACGGCCAACGCCTGGACGGGCGCACTGCCCGCCGACGCTGAAGTCCTCACCTCCGATGAATTCCGCCGCCGCCAGGTGGCCGGTGATCTGGTCGTGTCCACTGCCGCGGCGCAGTTGGACAAGCGCACCACCGACCGCAACCGGGTCGAAACCGAACGCCGCTTTCTCGCAGCCCAGACCGACCTGAGCCCGGACGTGGTGTCGCTGCTGGCCGCGGCCGCCACCGCCAACAGCCTGGAAGCCGAAGCGGCGGCCACCCTGCCCGACGGCCGCAAGGTGGTGTTCAACGAACTGGCCGCGCGCATCGAAAGCGCAGCCGCCAGCTACCGCCTGGCGCGCGACCCCGACAACGCTCGCGCCACTTACGCGCTGTCGCATGCCCTGCTGAGTGAAGACCTGAAGGCTCAGGTGCCCGCACCGGCCAGCCTGGCCGGCGCCACGCTGGCACAGATCAAGGCCGCCGCGCAGCAGATGGACACGGCCCTGGCCGCGCTGCCGGACATCGACCAGACGCGCCTGGACCCCAGCGCCACCGTGACCACCGCCACCCCGTCGGGGGCCAAGCGCGCACTCACCGCCGGCAACGGTGTGGACACCGGCGGCGCCTGCGCGTCCACGGGCTACGCGAACCAGTTCTGGTTTCCGCTGCGCTACTTCGTGTCGTCCGTCAAATCGCAAGGCGAACGCGGCACCTGCTGGGCATTTGCCGCCGTGGCTGCGGTGGAAAGCCGCGAACGGGTGCAGAACGACCGCGTGACCAATGTGTCGGAGCAGTTCCTGGTCAACAAGGTCAAGCGCGAGTGGTTCGAGAACGACTTTGTCGAAGGCGGCTCGGCGGCTGCTGCGCTGAATGCCGCCGTGGACCGCAACCAGAGCCTGATGGGCGAGAGCGGCTGGACCTACAACCCGGCCGCAGGCCGCCCCGACAACGCCTTTGCTGCAGGAGTGGCCGGCACCGCCGCGTCCTACACCGGTGCCTGCACCGGCTACAGCGGCTGGTGTTCGGAAACGGCGCACCAGAGCCAGCGCTCTTGTGTCACGGTATTGGGCCAGGCGTACTGCGGCTTCAACACCCGCGCCTTCAGCGGCCCGGGCATTGCAGCCAGCCGCGTGCACCAGGTCTGGGCCAACGGCGAAGCCTTCGACCTGAATCGCTACCGCGCGCTGCTGTCCAGCGGCGTGTCGCTGATCGCGTCGTTCCCGGTCTACGAAGGCTTCCGGTCCGCGCCGCCCAGCGGCATCGTGTCCGACTACCGCGCGCAGATGCGCAACGCCGCCGGCACCATGGTGAACGGGGACTATGGCGGCCACCTGGTGCAGATCGTCGGCTTCATCAGCAACGAAGCGCTGACCTGGCCCGGCGCCGCACCGGCCACGGTGGGCGGTGGGGGCTACTTCATCGTTCGCAACTCCTGGGGCTGCGTCGCCGACGGTGGCTACTACTACGTGCCGGCCGATTACGTGCGCACGCTGTTCAACAGCCTGGCAATGCTGGACTTCGACGCCAGCCGCAGCATCGGCTGGGCGCGCGACCAGGTCACGCCCGGCGGCACCACGGGCCTCGCGATCGACCCGCGTGGCACCCAGGGTGTGGACCTGCGCGTGCAAGCCAACCTGGCGCCCAGCTTTGCGGTCACGCACCCGGTGGCCAACTACGTCAGGCTGACGGTGACGTCCAACCGCGACGGCCTGCTTTACGACGGCCAGTGGCTTGTCAACCCACCCCAAGGCGCCAGCCTGTTTGCCAACGCACTGCCCTTCACCTTCCAGAGCGAAGGCAGCCGCACGCTGACCATCACGGCGCGCTACGGCACGCAGTCGGTCACCGTCAACAAGCAGATCCTCGTGCTGAACACGGCGCCCAACGTGCTGCTGCAAAGCAATGGCACGCCGGCGCAGGGCGAAAACTTCGTCGTCGATGCCATTGCCACCGACCGCAACGAGTCCGACCCGTCCGCACTGTGCACGGCCATGAGCTGGGCCGTGGACGCGCCGGACACGGTAGTTTCCGGCACGGGCTGCAACCGCACCATCCGCTTCGGGGCCAGCGGCAACCGCGAGGTGCGCGTGACGACGCAGGACCGTGAAGGCCGGCCGGCCAGCGCCATCGCCACCTACCTGGTCACGGCCCCGCCGGTGAACCCGTATCCGCGCATCAGCACATTCGGCGCCTTTGCCCGCGACCCGCTGTTGATCAGCGGCCTGGCGGTCGGCTGCTACAACAACACCGTGGCCAACAACGCGCGCATCGACTTGCGCCAGATCGGCTGCAGGACGCTGTCGGTGGGCGGCACCGACCGGCCGCGGTACTTCTCGCAACTGGGCATCGAAAACCCGAGCGCCGAAGCGCTGAGCTACGACTGGACCTATACCGCTTACTACCCGAACCCGATCTTTGCGCCGCGCGTGGTGACGGCCCGCACCACGGCCCCGAGCTACGACCTGAGCCCGATCATCTTCGGCGCGCGCGACACCGCCTACCAGTGCACGCTGGATGTGCGCGTGAATGCGCCCGACCCCACCCGCAGCAAGACGCAGCGGGTGTGGAGCGGGCAGTGCATCAACATCGAAGACGCACCGCGCTGAAGGCGGCGCGACCTGCTGGCTTACCGTGCCCAGAACCCCGCGACCGCCCGTCGCGGGTTTTTTTGCATGCTTCGTCCAGGCGCCGAACCAAGCCGCAGGCACATCGGAGGTCACTTCAAGCCGGCATGCAGCAACAGACGCGCGGGGTCAGCGGCCCCCGATTCGCGCTGACCCCACCTGCGCCGCCAGGGCCGCCTGCCCGGCGCGCAGGGCCTGCACGAAATGCGCGCCCAGTTCGTCGTGCCGGTCCTGGATGCGCGCCGCCACTTCCAGGGCCGCAGTGGCTTGCACGAGGTCGCCCGACGCCAGCCAGCAGTGCGCCAGACCGATCTGCGCTTCGGCGATCCACGGGCTGGCGGCGTCTTCATGCGCCACACGCAGCGCAAGCGCTTGCCCGAACGCGCTGCGGGCGCGCACGGCATCGCCCGTCAACAGCCAGGCCTGCGCCAGTTGCTGGCGCGCATCTGCATCGAGTGACGGGAACCAGGCCGGCACCGCAAAGGCAGCGAGCCGGGCACAGGCCACGCCGGCAAGCCGCAGCGCCTGGCCACTGTCACCGATCTGCAGGTGCGCGCGCGACAGCAGCGTGTCGCGTTCGACCTCGTCAGGGCTCGGCTGCGACGCGTTCGGGCTGCCGTGCGGTGCCACCTTGCCGAGCTGGTCGATGGCCGTCTGGGCGTCGCCAAGCGCCAGGTCGAGGCCCGCCGCGTCGAGAACAAAACGGTTGTGGCGCCAGGCACGGATGCCGGAACCGGTGCCCTGCAGCCAGTGCACTTGCGCCTGTGCGAACAGGTTGCGTGCTTCGTCATAACGGCCAAGTGCAGTGCAGATCGTGGCCTGCATGCGCAAGCCCTGCCCCAGCACGGCCGAGCCCTGGTAGTGACGGCTGTTCGATTCGTTCGTCGCCACGACGAGCTCCAGCGCTTCGCGCAGCCTGCCCTCGGCGAACAGGCTGCGGCCGAAGTCCATGCGCACGATCGGCGTGAACAGCGTGTCGTGGCTGCCTTTGACTTCCAGCACGCGGCGCAGGGCGTCCTCGTGCAAGCGGCGCCCTTCCTCGCGGCGCCCGGTGGCGTGCAGCAAGGCCGCCAGACGGGACTGCGCAGCGATGACGCCAGGGTCCGATTCGCCCAGGGCCTTGCGGCCGGTCTCGGCCGCGTCGCGAAAGGTCTGCAGCGCGGCATCGACCTTGTGCTGCATCGCCTGGCACTCGCCCAGTGCCACCAGCGCCTGGACGATGCCCACATGGGCCACGGGCGTTTCCTTGTGCACCTCGACGAGCGACTCACGGTACAGCTGCTCGCCTTCTGCGGGCGCGCCAAGCTGCACGCGCGCGCGCGCCGCCAGGTGCAGCGCGGTGCCCAGGCGGTCCTCGTTCGGCACCGCATGCGCGCGCAACACCGCCACCGCCTCGTCGGCGTAAGCCTGCATCTTTTCAAGTGAAACGTTCTGGTGGCGCTGGGCCAGCCGCGTCAACAGGTGCCCGCGCAGGCGCGAACGCTGGTCGCCGTTGGCATCCAGGATGCGCCGGGCTTCTTCAAGTACCGGCAGTATCTCGTCGCGCCTGGAGGTGGCGTGCAGCGATGCCGCCAAGCCGATCAGCGCTTCGGCCACGCGCGTGTCGTTCGCGCCGTGCACCTGCTTGAGCAAGGCAATGCGCCGCGTCTCGATGGCCGCTGCATCTTCGTCGAGCTGCAGCTGGTAGTACATCTCGCCGAGCGTCTGCATGACTTCGGCGCGCGCCTCGGGCTCGTCCTGCAGCGCGGTCTCCAGGCGCCGTGCGCCCAGGTCCAGCAACTCGCGCGCGGTGGCGCTGCGGGCCTTCACCGGGTCGGCCTGCTTGTCGGAGTTGGCGCGAAAGATGTCCAGCAAAAAACCTTGCACGGCCTGTGCGCGCTTGGCCTGGCGCCGCGCCTCGCTGGCCTGTTCGCGGGCTTTGCGGGCCTGCCACAGCGCCGCACCGGCGCCGCCCGCAATCGCGACCAGCACGGCGGCCTGTGCGGCGGCACCTGCCGGCACGGCAACGAGGATGGCCGCCCCCACCGCGGTTTCCAGCTTGTGGCGGCGCACCCAGCGCTCGGTTCGGTACCAGCGTGTGCCGGGGCGCGCATGCACGGGTTCGCCGCGCAAGTGGCGTTCAAGGTCGTCGGCCAGTGCGTCGACGCTGGCGTAGCGCTCGCTGCTTTCCTTGGCCAGGGCACGTGCCAGGATCGCGTCGAGGTCGCCTTCGAGTTGGCGCCGCAAGCGCGAGGTGGTCGCCGGTGGCCCAGTCGCCACCGTGGCACTGGCGCGCGGCGTCTGCACGCGCTCGATGGCCTCGGCCAGGGCAGCAGCACCCAAGCCCCGTTCCAGCCGGTAGGGGCGCTCGCCGACGAGCAGTTCGAACAGCACGACGCCGAGCGAGTAGACATCCGATGCAGTGCCGATGGCGTCGCCGCGAATCTGTTCCGGGGACGCGTAGTCGGGGGTCAGAGCGCGGCCGGCGGACTGCGTGGGCGCGTGGCCGATCGGTGCAGATGGGGGTGCCGGTCTGGTTGCCGGTCTGGATGCCGGCACCCCGTCGCCCTGCTGCGCATCGACGAGCGCCGCAATGCCGAAATCGAGCAAATGCGCCTGGCCCGATGCATCGACGAGGATGTTCGACGGCTTCAGGTCGCGGTGCACGACCAGCCGCGCATGCGCATGCGCCACGGCACGCGCCACCTGCACGATGAGCCCGATGCGCGCGCGCAGCGCCAGGCCGTGCTCGGCGGCATAGCGGTCGATGGGCTCGCCTTCTACGTACTCAAGCGCAAGATAAGGCCGGCCTTCGGCCGTCAAGCCGGCGTCGTACAGCCGTGCGATGTGCGGGTGCGTGAGCGACGCCAGGATGTTGCGCTCGCGCGCCATGCGGTCGCTGAAGGGGCCGCGTGCTGCGTCACCCCAGCCGGGATGCGGCAGCTTGAGCGCGATGCGGCGGTCCAGCAGACCATCCGCACGTTCTGCCAGCCAGACGGTGGCCATGCCGCCTTGGCCGATTTCGTGCAGCAGGCGATAGGGGCCGATCTGGGTCTGAACCGGCGCGGCCAGCACAAAGGCGGCGGGCGTCTGCAGGAAATCGTCGCTGTGGCTTCGGTCATGCGTCTGCAACAGCGTTTCCAACAGCGGTGCCAGCCTCGTCTGCTCTGGGGGCAGCGACGCCAGCCAGGGCAGCCGTGCGGTCGGGTCGAGTTCGAGAGCGACGTCGAGCAGCAAAAAGACCTGGATCCAGTCCTCGCGCGACGGCGAGGTGGCGGGCGAGTCCTGCACCAGATCACCTCAGGCAGGCATGCAGGAAGAGGCGCGCCTTTTCCCAGTCGCGCGCGACGGTGCGCACGGTCAGGCCCAGCACGTCGGCGATTTCCTGCTCGGTCATGCCGGCGAAATAGCGCATCTCCACCACTTGCACCAGCCGCGCATCGATGGTGCCCAATTCCTGCAGCGATTCGTGCACGCGCAGGACTTCGTTGTCGTGCGTCGCGGGCCCTGCCTGCGCGTGCAACTCATCGTCCAGTTCCACGTGCACCGCGTCACCGCCGCGGCGTTCGCTCTGACGCGCGCGGATCACGTCCACCACCACCGACCGCATCACGCGCGCCGCGTAGGCCATGAACTGCGAACGGTCGCCGATGAAGAGCGCGCCGGACTTCTCGAAGCGCAGATAGGACTCGTGCACCAGCGAAGTCGTGTCCAGTAGCGTCAGGTCGCCGCTGCGGCGCACGCGTGAATGCGCCAGGCGGTGCAGTTCGGGGTACAGCAGCGCGTACAGCTCACCCAGCGCGCTGGGTTCGCCTTGGCCGATGGCTGTGAGGAGTGAAGTGACCTGGCCCATGCTGCGCGGAAGGTCGCAAGCTTGTGAAGCCTGCATTAACGCACGAACCGGCGGCGCGTCTGCTTCGGCGGAATCGATGCAAGATAAACCACTCAGCAGGGGTTCCTGGGCAAGGAGCCGAACGTCTATTTCACCCAGGTGTTCAGCTGGATGATCGGCAGCAGCACCGACAGCATGATCAACACCACCACCACACCCATGCCCACGATCAGCAGCGGCTCCAGGATGGTGGCTGCGCCCATGGCCCGGCGCTGCACTTCGGCCGACAGCTGCGTCGACGCCCGCTGCAGCATCAAGGGCAGCTGACCGGTCTGTTCGCCCAGCCGCGCGAACATGGACAGCAGGCCCGGAAAGCGCTTCTTGGCCGCCAGCGCCGACGCCAGCGGCGCACCTTCACGCACCTGGGCCAGTGCATCCAGTGCATCGCTGCGCATGGCGCGGTTGGACAGCGTTTCAGCCGCCGCCTGCAAGGCCTTGAGGATGGGCACACCCGCGCCCGCCAGCATGGCCAGGGTGCCGCCAAAACGTGCCGCGTTGTAGCCCCGCGCCAGGCGGCCGAACAGCGGCAAGCGCAGCATGGCGGCGTCACTGCGCTCGCGGAAGGCTTCGCCGCGGCGCGCCAGCGTGAAGGCCACACCGCTGCCCATCGCCACCAGGGCCACGGCCCAGCCCCACTGGCGCACGAAGGCGCTGATGGCCAGCATGGCCACCGTCAGCGCCGGCAGCGCGCGCTTGGAACTGGTGAAAGCGCCAGCGATCTGAGGCACCACCCAGGTCACGAGGATGACGACGATGACCATCGCCACCATCGACACGATCGCCGGGTACAACATCGCCCCCAACACCTTGCTGCGCAGCGCCTGCTGCTGTTCCTGGTCGTCGGCCAGGCGTTCCAGCACCGGGCCCAGCGCGCCGCTCTGTTCGCCGGCGGCCACCACGGCGCGGTAGACATCGTCAAACTCGCGCGGCGCGGTGGCCAGTGCACGTGCGAACGAACTGCCGGCGTTGACTTCGCTTTTCAGGTGCGCCACCAGCTCACGCTGGCGGTCGGTTTCGCTTTCGTCGGCCAGTGCGGTCAGCGCCCTTTCCAGTGGCAGCCCGCTGCCCACCAGCCCGGCCAGCTGGCGTGTCCACACTGCGCGTTCGCTGGCGCTGAAGACACGCCGCGTGAACTTGGGTGCAGTGCCGTCGGTGGTGGCCGCCGTCACCGGCGTCACCGCCAGCGGCACCAGTGCTCGCAAGCGCAACTGCGCACGCGCGGCCTTGGCGTTGTCGGCCTCCAGCAGGCCGCTGGCGGCCTTGCCCTCGGCGTCCAGGGCTTCAAATCGGTAGGCGGGCATCGGCTCAGCTCACCCAGTCAATCCCGTGTCACCCGGATGACCTCTTCGAGCGATGTCACGCCGGCCTGCACCAGGCGTTCACCGTCTTCGCGCATCGACCGCAGGCCCGCCGCACGCGCAGCCACGGCCAGTTCTTGTTCAGCCGCGCGGTTGTGCACCAGGGCCTGCACGGCCGGGTCCACCTTCATCAGCTCGTAGACACCGGTGCGACCCTTGTAGCCGGTGTGGGCGCAATGGTCGCAGCCCACCGGGTGCCACAGACCGGCGTCGTCCTGCCGCTTGCAGCGGGGGCACAGCTTGCGCACCAGGCGCTGCGCCAGCACACCCAGCAGGCTGCTGCTCAGCAAAAAAGGTTCGACACCCATGTCGATGAGCCGCGTCACGCTGCTGGGCGCGTCGTTGGTGTGCACGGTAGCCAGCACCAGGTGGCCGGTCAGGCTGGCCTGGATGGCAATCTGCGCGGTTTCGAAGTCGCGGATCTCACCGATCATGATGACGTCGGGGTCCTGGCGCAGGATGGCCCGCAGCGCCTTGGCAAACGTGAGGTCGATCTTGGGGTTGACCTGGGTCTGGCCGATGCCGGGCAGTTCGTACTCCACCGGGTCTTCCACCGTCAGCACATTGGTGGTGGCGGTGTCCACGCGTGTCAGTGATGCATACAGCGTGGTCGTCTTGCCCGAACCCGTGGGCCCGGTGACCAGCACGATGCCGTGCGGCTGGTGGATCAGCTTGGCAAAGGCGGCCAGCACCTCGCCGTCCATGCCCAGCCCTTCCAGCGTGAAGCGGCTTTCGGTCTTGTCCAGCAGGCGCAGCACGGCACGCTCACCGTGCGATGAAGGCAGGGTGCTCACCCGCACATCGATGGCACGACCCCCGATGCGCAGGCTGATGCGGCCGTCCTGCGGCAGGCGCTTTTCCGCGATGTCCAGCTCGGCCATGATCTTCAGCCGGCTGATCATGGCCGCGTGCAAGGCCCTGTTGGGCCGCACCACTTCCCGCAAGGTGCCGTCGACACGGAAGCGCACGCTGCTGCTGCGCTCGTAGGGCTCGATGTGGATGTCCGACGCGCCGTCCTTGGCCGCCTGCGTGAGCAGCGCATTGAGCATGCGGATGATGGGCGCGTCGTCGGCCGCTTCGAGCAGGTCTTCCACCGCCGGCAGCTCCTGCATCATGCGCGACAGGTCGACGCCACTCTCCACTTCGCCGATGACGGCTGCGGCACTGCTCTCGCCACCGGCATAGGCCGCGGCAATGCGCTGACCCAGGGTGGCCGTGGCCTCGTGTTCGAATCGCGCGACTTCGAAGTGACGCGTGACTTCGGCCAGTGCTGAAGGGGGCGTGGTTTCGCCGGCCCACAGCAGCAGCTGCTCGCCGTCGTCTTCCAGCAGCAGCGTGTGGGCCTTGGCGAAGGCGTAGGGCAGTGGGTGTCGCATGGCCATGAAAGACGCTCAGGCTCTCAGGGCGACGTCGGCGCCTGCGGACCCAGCGCCGGGGGTGGCGCAGAAGCCGCGCCAGAAGCTGCGGCCGGTGCCATCGGCGCCAGCGCAGGCAGCACCGGCGATTCATTGATCGGCATCACCAGGCTGGGCTGCGGCTGCGAGTTGATTTGCTCGCCGCGGATCTGCTCGTAGCGGTCCACGCTCAGCCGGTTGGCGCTCTGGGCATCACGCAGCACCACCGGGCGCAAAAAGACCATCAGGTTGGTGCGGCGGCGCTCGCGGCTTTCGCTGCGAAACAGCGCACCGATCAGCGGCAGGTCGCCCAGCAGCGGCACCTTGCTCTTGTTGGTGACAAAGCGGTCCTCGATCAGGCCACCCAGCACCAGGATGGCGCCGTCGTCCACGACCACCGTATTCTCGATGCTGCGCTTGGTGGTGGACGGGCCGGCGTTGGTGGTGCCGGCGGCCGTGGTTTCCTTGACGCTGCTCTGTTCCTGGAAGATGGTCATGCGCACCGCGCCCCCTTCGCCGATCTGCGGCCGGATGCGCAGCGTGATGCCCACGTCCTTGCGTTCGATGGTCTGGAAGGGGTTGGCGTTGACACCGGTGCCACCCGCGCCGGTGAACTGCCCGGTGATGAAGGGCACGTTTTCGCCCACCACGATCTTGGCTTCTTCGTTGTCCAGCGTGATCAGGTTGGGCGTGCTGATGATGTTGGTTTCGCTTTGTGTCTGCAGCATGCGTGCGATGGCAGCCAGCGACGTGACGCCGTTGATGACGCTGAGCAAACCGACGTTCAGACCCTGGCCCAGGTTGATCTGGCCCTGCGCAGCCGAGGTGTTGATGTCGATGATGCCGGGCCGGCCGCTGCCGCTGAAGTTGGTGCCGGTGACGATGCCGAACTTGTCGCCGCTCTTGCCCAGCAGGCCCTGCCACTGGAAGCCGAAGTCAGCGGAGTCCGAAGGGGCCACTTCGACGATCATGCTTTCGATGTAGACCTGCGCACGGCGTGTGTCCAACTGGTCGATCAGCGCTCGCACCTGTTTGTACAGCGGCTCGGGCGCCGTGATGATCAGCGAATTGGTGGCCGGATCGGCCTGGATGAAACCGCCAGTGCTGGGCTGCGCCGCGCCGGTGACGGCGGCCGTGGCTTGCGGCGACGCGTTGGGCGACCCTGCAGGCGCTGCCGGCAAGCCAGGCGCCGAGGGCGCCGAGCCACCGCTGCTGGTGCCGCCCGTGGCACCGAAGGCCGCGCGCACCACGGTGGCCAGCCGCACCGCGTCGGCGTTCTTCAGGTGCACCACCCACATGCCACCGCCTGGGCCCACCAGGTTGTTGGGGCGGTCCAGCCGCGCGATGGTGGCGCGCACCAGAGCCAGCCGGGCCGGGTTGGCGGCGCGGATGACCAGCGCGTTGGCACGCGAGTCGGCCACCACGGTGACACTACTGGCACCCACACCCTGGACGCCCGGCACGTTCAGGGCCCCCCCGCTTTCGCTGAGCCGCTGCACCAGCGGCGCCAGGTCGGCGGCGACGGCGTGTTGCAGCTGCACGACCTCGACATCGGTGCCCGAGGCCACGTCCAGCGCGGCGATGATCTTGGCGATGCGCTGCAGGTTGTCGGCGTAGTCGGTGATGATCAGCGCGTTGCTGCCGGGGTTGGCGTTGATGGTGTTGTTGGCGCTGATCAGCGGCCGCAACACCGCCACCAGGTTGTTGGGGTTTTCATAGCGCAACGGAAAGATCTGCGTGATGACCTGGTCACCACGCACCGAGACCTCGCCCACGCTCACCGTGCCGGCCTGCAGCTTGGCGTCGGCCTCGGGCACCACCTTCAGCAGGCCGCCACTTTCAACCACCGCAAAGCCCGTTCCGCGCAAGGCGGACAGGTAGCTGGCAAACGCGTCGCGGATGCTCTGCGGCTGTTCGCTGTAGACGGTGATGTTGCCCTTGACGCGCGGGTCGATGACGATGGCGCGGTCGATCATGGCGGCAAAAGCGCGGGTCACGGCTTCAACGTCGGCGTTGACGAAGTTCACCGTCACCGGGGCGCGGCTGCGCGGCGAGATGCGCGGCGCCGCGTTCTGCGCCATCACCGCCGGCGGCACGGCCATCGCCAGTGTCAGCAGCGCCACCAGCGACTGCCTGGCACGGCGCCAGATGTGCAAACGCCAGGCGGCAAGCCGGGCTGCGCAAGACGACGCTGAGTTCATGATCACCCGATCGAAATGAGAGACAGCGCGCCCTGTCGGCGGCCGATGATGTTGAGCAAGTTGCCCAGAGCCGCTTCGGACCCCGGCGCGGCGCTGGCCTGGCCATTGAAGCGCAGCTTGGACGCCGCCCACTGCCCGCTGCCGGACAGCTGCAAAGCGCCGCTGATGGTGCTGAGCTGCAGCTGCGCTGCGTCACCCCGCGGGTCGCCCTGCAGGTTCAGGCGGTAGCTGCCCAGCTCTTCCAGCGTGGACAGGCTGGACGCCATGCCGCGCAGTTGCAATTCGATCAGCCCGCTGAAGATCCAGCGGCCCTGCACGGATTCGGCCACAAAGCCGGCGCTGGACAGCTGCAAGGTGCCCGAGGGCTTCAAGGTGTTCCAGGGCGTGCCCAGACCCACCAGCCAACTGGCCGGCCACTGACCCAGCACGCGGACCGGCGCGTCGATTCCGGCCACAGCCGGCGCGCCTGCCGACACACCAGACGCAGGCAGTTCGATGCGCACCCGGCCCAGGCCCGGCGCCAGCCGCAGGTGCAACTCGTCTTGGATGCAACAGGCTTGCTGCAGGCGCAGCGCCAGCGCAGTGCCGGACAGGCCCAGCGTCCACTGCACACGCCCTGGCAAGGCGCTGGCGTCCCGACTGCCGGGGCCGCCAGTCAGCACCACCACGGCGCTGCCCCGCCACACGGTGCCGCGTGCATCGGCCAGCAGCAGGCGGCCTTCGGTGCCGTTGTCCACGGCACCTGCCAGCCATGCCGCAGGCGCAAAGGCAAGCAGCGCCAACAGGCCGCCCAGGGCGGCTCCGGCCAGGGCCCAGCGCTTCATGGCGCGCCCCCGATGGCCACCGTGAGCGTGCCGCTGTAACCCTGCGCCGCGCGGCTCAGGTTGGCATCGATGGGCCGCGCGCGGGCACCGGCGCGCACCTCGGCCAGCCAGTCCCGCAAGGCGCCGGTGCCCACGCCGGTGAGCGTGACCGTGGCCCTTTCACCTTGCAGTGAGAGCTTGGCCCTGTCGCCCAGGCGGTCGGTGGCGGCTTTCAGCGCCGCGGCCGCCTGGTCGGGTGCGACCGGCGGTGCGGCACGCAGCGCGGTGGCTTCGGCGGCCTGGCGCTGCATGGTCTGCAACTGGGCGTCGAGCCTGTCGATCTCGGCCGGCGCGCGGGCCAGGGTGCGCCAGGCGGGCTGCACGGCCATGACCCACAGCAGGGCCAGCACGACCAGGACCAAGGCCGCACCCAGCAATGTCTGCTCGCGTCGCGCCAGGCCGCGCCACCAGGCGTGAAGCGGCGCCAGCGGGCTGGCCTTCGCGGTGTGGGGGCTGCTGGCGCTCACAAGGGGCCCTGCCGCGACAAGCGCGTCACCACCACACGGCCTTCGGCAAACTCGGCGCCGTACCCTGCGCTGCGCGCACGTTCTCTGAACTGCTGAATCTGCGGATCGCCCCAGCCTTGCGCGACCAAGGTCAAGCTGCCGGGCTCGAAGCGCAGCGTCTGTGTCGGGCCCAGGCCGTCGGGCCAGGCGGCAGCGGCCGCCGCCATCAGCGCTTCCAGGTCGCCGTCACCGGCGCGGCCCGCTGCGGCGCGCAGACGGTCGGTTTCGCGCTGCATCTGCAGCGGCGCGTCCAGCACCGTTCGCACCCCGGGGTGGGCGCTGCGCAGCAGATCGTTCATGGCCAGGCGGCGTTGATCGAGCGCGTGGCGTTGTTGCCAGGCGTAGGCGTTCAGACCCACCAGTTGCAGCAGCACCAGCGCAGCCGCGCCCAGTCGCACCGGTCGCCAGTCGGCGCTGAAAAAGCGCTTGCCCAAGGTGCGCAGGGCGCGGGTGCCGCGGGCGCGGGCCACCAGGTCGAACTGGCGCAGGTTGCTGCGGCCTTGCGCGGCTTCCAGCGCCCGTTCAGCGTCGGTCATCAGCGGCACCGGCTGGCCCAGCCAGGCCTCGGCGGCCTGTGCCGCTGCGGGTGTGGTCGTCCAGCGGATGCTGGTCGTGGTGTCGCCGCTGGTGTCGCCGGGCAAGGCAGCAGGCAGGCAGTTGCGCGCCAGGCTGCCACCCAGGCGCAGGTTCAGCACGCCGTCGGCACGCGACAGGCTCAGCCACGGCTGCGCGTCCTCTTCGGTTGTGCTGCCAGTCATGCCCGAAACCAGGCCGGAATTCAGGCCGGAATTCAGGCCGGAACCGAGTCCCGTGCCCAGATGGAAGTGGCCTCGCGCGCCCGCCACGCTGGCGGGCATGGCAGCGGTCACCACCCGTTCGACACCCAGGCCCGAGGCCTCCAGCACAGCCAGCGCGGCGGCCAGGCGCGGGCCGTCGGTCACCGCCACCCAGCCGGAGCGGCCCGGCACCGCGCTTTCGGCCAGCGCAAAGTGCAGGGCCCGGCCTTCATCCAGCAGGGCATCTTCCATGACACCGGCCAGCGCGTCACGCAGGCGGGCGGGCGGCGCCTTGGGAACGTCGATCAGGTGCCAGCTGACATCGGCATCGCTCAGCAGCAACACCGCCTGGTCGGCGCGCGGCAGCAGCGCGGCGCCGGCCAGGCCGGTCTGCGCTGGCGTGCGGCCGTCGGCGCTGAGCACGTAATGCCACTCGGTGGGCAGGCGGTGCGCCGGTGCGGGGTCGGCTGCGCCTGAAGCGCCTGCGCGGGCGCCCAGCCGGTCACGGGGCGGAAGCTGGATGACGAGCAAGGACATGCGGGTCGAGAAG
>ENA-ORBV01006345-ORBV01006345.1-microbial-mat-metagenome-genome-assembly--contig:-NODE-6345-length-20950-cov-4.490442_pt1 | contig 20950 bp, 15 predicted proteins | sample MGYA00237777_ERZ505514 | MGnify/ENA primary metagenome ERZ505514 (study PRJEB26160, sample SAMN06269048) | microbial mat metagenome | isolation source: Oligotrophic lake microbial mat | place... | reverse complement strand
TTCGCCCACATCGTCGAGCAAGACCGAAGCGTCCTCGACCTCATCAATGCCGACTACACCTTCCTCAACGAACGCCTCGCCCGCCACTATGGCGTACCGAACGTCAAGGGCGTAGACATTGCCTGCCGCGTCAACATAGATGCCATGGCGCCGTCGTTGCCCGAGGCGCCCCAGCGCTTGGCCCACAACGGCAACTCTGGCCAAGCGGCGACCATTGCCGCCGGTGATCGAATAGGCTGCAACCCGATCTAATGTGCAGAGTTCAATCTAACGCTCAGCGAGGGGGGGACGACGCCAGCGTACGCCGCCCCCTCCGGTTGCCGGCGCTATTTGTAGCTCGCGCCAATCGTCTTGACGGCGGTTTCGAAGTTCTTGATTTTCGTGATCAAGTCTTTCACGGAGATGGTGTCGGAAACGTCGACGCGGGCCGAGTAGTCGTCCAACGAGCGAATGAAGGCCTTCGGGTCCGTCAAATTGCTGACGTCGGCGCCCAGCTTTTCCAAGTTGATATATCCGCCGAGCGCCGTGGTCAGTTTCCGCGCCGCTTCCTCGGAATTCATCAGCTTGTTGTAGTTGGCGACTGACACTTTGAGCAATTTGCTGTCCTTGGCGAGCTTCTGAGCGACCGCGTTCAGCTGAGCCCCCGCCGCTTTCGCATTCGCCAGCGCGGCCTTGACGTCGGCCTTGTAGGTGGCGAGCACCTTGTCGATCATGTTCTGTTTGATGTCCTTGCCCGTCGGCGTTGAGGCCGATGCCAGGGCCGATTCAAAATACGCTTCGTACTTCTTCAGACTTTGACGCAGTGACGAAAGCGCCTTGGACATGACCGTCACGACGCTCTTGTCCCCGCCGGTCTCCACCGACTTCTCCGCCTTGAGCGTCCCGAGGTACGTATCCGACGCGGACTTGAGCTTGACCGCCGCAGCCTTCAACTTCACCGCGTCCACGGTCTTGGCCTCGGCCAGGGCGTCGCATTCCTTCAGGTATTTGTCGACGTTCGTCGACTCGTGGAAGAAAATCAGGAAGGACTTCGCGGGCTTGTGCTTGCCCGTCAAGATTTCGAAGCGCTTCTTCGCCGTCTTCCAATCATCGCTCATCTTCCCCATGGCGTGACACTCTTTCAGGATGGAGTTGAAACAAAGTAAGTAGCCCGATCGCCGTCGTCGCACCATCGAATGCAAGCGTTTTGGGAATGCACATTCGAGACCGGCGGACGGCGGCAATTAACAAATCGAAGTCGCGCAATGCTGGCCAACTTGAGTTGCAACGCATCGGTCAAGTCGAACGCCGAAATTATCGACGGCTGCGGCAACCGATGCAAGCGACGAGCCACTTGCTTTGGCCAATTCTTCACCTGGGACGGGCAGTGCGGCTGCGCAGTCCGGACGTGACGTCCGCCACCACCAACGGCGCGGCGCTACGCTGGGAATGTGCCGACTATTTATCGCGCCGGCCCACCAATGCATGCAAGCGGCCTGGACAAGCCATTTCAAGTATCCGTGAATGAAAGTATCTTCTCGAATACGTGGAACGGCCCAATTCTCGCGATTTCCGATTGCGTCCCGGTCGACGTTCCATCGAGAATACGCGCCATGATTTCGCGGCATCCCTTCGATCGTACCGGTCAGATCGATGCCATGCTCTCACATTTCGCGAACCAAGTACCGATCAAGCCGCGGACATGAAACCTATTCGATCGATTGCCGAGCTGGACGACGTGCTCAGTGTTCCCACGCCCGGAGTCTTGGATACGCTCGGTTCCGTGCCGGGAGATGTCCTTGTGCTGGGGGCGGGTGGAAAACTGGGGCCAACGCTGGCTAGGATGGTTCGACGCGGCCTAAATGAAATCGGAGCTACTTCGCGACGCGTTGTGGCCGTCTCGCGCTATTCCAACGCAGCGGCATCGGCCACGTTGCGACAAGCGGGCGTGGAAACGATCTCCTGTGATCTGGCGAGCCGAGCCGCCCTCGCGGGCCTGCCGGACTTCGCGAACGTGCTCTACCTGGTGGGGCAGAAATTCGGCACGCACGAATCGCCGGAAAAAACGTGGTTCATCAATACGATCGTGCCAGCCTTGATCGCGGACCGATTCCCGAACTCCCGCATCGTCGCCTTGTCGACAGGGTGCGTCTATGCGTTGGCTGCGATCGACGGGCCGGGCTCCAGCGAAGGCGATCCGCTGGGACCGCCCGGCGAATACGCGAATTCCTGCGTGGCGCGCGAGCGCGTGTTCGAACACTACGCGAAGGTCAACCAGACGCCGATGGTTTTCGTGCGCCTGTGCTATGCCATCGATTTGCGCTACGGGGTGCTTTTGGATCTGGCAAAGAATATCTGGCGCCGACAGCCGATCGATGTGAGCATGGGAGCAACGCACGTCATTTGGCAGGGCGACGCGAATGCGCGGATCATTCAATGCCTGGCGCGAACGTCCGTTCCTCCCGCGATCGTCAACGTCACCGGTCGTGAGCGACTTTCGATTCGTAGCCTAGCCATTCGACTCGGCGAACTCTTGACGCGCGAAGTGCAGTTCACAGGAGAGGAAGGGACCACCGCTTGGGTCTGGAATGCCGAGCGTTCGTACGACTGGTTCGGATCGCCCAACGTCTCGGTTGATGAGATGCTCCGCGCCACCGCCGAGTGGGTCTTGCTAGGCGGAGAAACGCTGGATCGCCCGACCCATTTCGAGGCGCGCGATGGCCAATTCTGATTTTCGCGCTTTGCTCAACCGCGGCGTTGCCATCCCCGCACATCCGCTGGCGCTGGACTCCCAACGCCGTCTGGACGAACGCCATCAACGAGCGTTGACGCGATATTACCTCGCGGCCGGCGTCGGCGGACTGGCGGTCGGAGTCCATACGACGCAATTCGCCATTCGTGAGCCCAGCATCGGCCTGCTCGAACCCGTGCTGGCGTTAGCCGCCGAGGAAATGCGTCGCTCCCCACAACCGCTCGTGGACATTGCCGGAATCTGTGGCCTGACGCACCAAGCCGTGGCGGAAGCGGGGCTCGCCACTTCGCTGGGATATGACGCGGGACTGTTGAGCCTGTCTGCCTGGCGCGCGGCGGATGAGGCGTCGCTGATCGATCATTGCCGCGCGGTCGCCGACGTCATCCCCATCGTCGGGTTCTATTTGCAACCCAGTGTGGGTGGGCGCGTGCTTTCCTATTCGTTCTGGCGCCGATTCGTGGAAATTGACGCCGTCGTCGCCATCAAGATCGCGCCGTTCAATCGCTACCAAACGCTCGACGTCGTACGGGCCGTGATTGCCGCGGGCCGCGACGACATCGCCCTTTACACGGGCAACGATGACAATATCGTCTCCGACTTGATTACTCCGTTTGAGTTCAACGGACGCCAGCGGCGCATCGTAGGTGGCTTGCTCGGCCAGTGGTCTGTCGGAACGCGGCGCGCCGTCGAGCTGCTCGAACGCTGCCAGCGCGAGCCCGCCTCGCCCGACCTGCTGCGTTTAGGCGTGGAACTCACAGACTTCAACGCCGCTTGTTTTGACGCCGCCAACGGATTTCAAGGCTGCATTGCGGGAATGCATGAGGTGCTGCGGCGCCAAGGACTGCTCTTAGGCAACTGGTGCTTGGACGAACACGAATTACTGGGGCCGGGCCAGCTGGCGGAGATCGAGCGTGTGCTACGCACCTATCCCCATTTGAATGACGACCAGTTCGTGGCCGAGCAAATCGACGACTGGCTGCGTCCCTAGTTTCGATCGTCAATGCAGAAATGCTCGTCGCAGCCGCCCGATTTTCAATCAAGCTGTTCGACACCACACGTCAATGCCGGTTATGCTATTCGCTAGTTCAGTACCACTCCAACTCCACAATCGGACTGGGTGCCACCGATGCGCGAGCTTGTGCGAAATTGTGTATGTTTTGTCCTGGTCGTATTCGCTGCGCTGCTGTATTCAGAATGCGTCGGAAGCGCTGCGGAGCCTCACTCGGCGAAAGCAGAGAAAGCTAATTTCAGCGCCAAGGTACGGATTGGTTCAACACAGCCAAAGAACCGGACGATCGACTACAACCTTAGCCCGGCAGACGCCCTGGCGCGCGTCGATGAGTCGCTGATCGAGTTGGTCCGACTTGTCGACAAGGCCGGCAACGCTGGCTGTGACGTCGTGACCTTCCCGGAAGATACGCTGGGACTTGGTAAGTGGGAGGCGGCGAACCACGCCGTTCTGCAAGATGTGCTGCCGGAGGCCATCGACCGCATGCTGAAGCGACTGGGCGCCGCGGCGTCTCAGCATCAGATGTATCTGGTTTGCTGCAACGATACGGTTGAAGCGGACGGCGCGCTGCGGAACACGGCGTTCTTTCTGGGCCGCGATGGACGGGAGATTGGACGATATAACAAAGTGCAGCCGACGCTCCACGAGAATCGGAAGCCGGGCCACACTTTCCCGGTATTTCCAACGCCTGATTTGGGTGGCGTCGGCATGTTGATTTGCTACGACATGGTGTTTCCAGAATCCGTACGTTGCCTGGCGTTGGGAGGCGCGGACATCGTATTCGTGTCGACGCTCGGCGGGGCTGCGATCGGAGATGATGACATCAGTCGGGCCGCATCCCGGACGCGGGCAGTAGATAACTTTGTCTATCTCGTCGTGTCCTGGCGAGAGAGTGGTTCGATGATTATTTCGCCGCAAGGCACGATTCTGGCGGAAGTGAATGGCCCCGACGAGGTTGTCATTGCGGATATTGACCCATTCGGCGGACGCGAAGGCGGTGACGCGTTCAACCAGCAACAGGACATGCGCGCCCGATTGTTTCGCGAACGCAATCCAGCGGCCTACGGACTGCTTATCGATCCGAATCCGCCTGTGCTGAGTAAGCTTCCGGCGTCGATCTCTCGCCCGGAGGCAGCGCGCATTTTCGAGCAAGCATTGACTATCGGAGAAGGGGAGTTTCAAGCGGCCGCTTCGCTCGCCGCGGCCGAGAAGAGCGAGGAGGCCATTGCGGCCTTTGAGAGGTTGCGTGCCGTCTATCCTGGAACCTGGATCGATCGGGTCGCACGCGAGCGTATCGAGGAATTGCGACAGCGCGACACGAAGTGACTGGTTCGCTCGCCGCCGGAAGTCGACGCGACCTCGTGGCACAATCGCGAGTTCCGAGTGGATGGGTAGCTCAAGTACGCATTACCCATTCGCTCCGAACACGACGATCAGCACTGCTCCGCCAACCATGATGAGCGTGCCGAGCAGCCGCTTTCGGATGTTCCGCTCCTGAAAATAACGGTAGCCCAAAAAAAACGCTCAGCAGCGTGGATAACTGAAATAAGGCGAGCGAATAGCCCACCTGAAGTTTTCCAAATGTGTCGAGCGTCGCGAATTGCATCAGCCCGGTGGCGGCCGCAAGCCAGAGGTACGTCGGCCAGTCCTTTCGGAAGATCGTCCCCTCCTCGCGCAGGCGCCCTCGCAATAGCAATCCCGACGCGAGCGCCGCGATCGGCACTCCAAGCCCGCACCAGACCACGAATGTCGTCAGCGGCGTCGACACTATCAGGGCTCGCTTGAGAAAGATCGCTTCCGTGGCGGAAAGCCCTAGGGCGGCAAATCGCAGTTGCACTCCCCGCTCGTGAAGGAACTGAATGAACGCGTTACGGCGAGGCTGGTTCTCGTCTCGATCCACCACGAAATAGCTTCCGGCGACAATGAGCAGCACGCCCAGCACACCTGTTGGCGTCGGAATCTCATGCACCAAAAAGATACCAAGGACCAGACTGATCACGGATTTGTACGCGTTGATCGGTCCAAGCACCGTTAGGTCGCTCGTTCGCAGGGCAGCGACGAGCAAGGCATTGCCTGCCACGGCAAGGAATGCGGCGGCTATGATGTTCGCCCAGTAGGCCGCTCCGCCGCCAAGTTCCAACGGCGACAGAAGTAGGGGTACGCAAACGAGCGTCAACAGGGCGTGCGTTACCGCGATGACGAAGATGGGATGATCGCTGAGCGAGTCGCTTCTGAAATACGTTCGAGACGGGATTGGCGATAATCCTCGCCGCCACAAACAACCAAGTGAGCATCAGCGTTCACTTCCAGTGCTACTGCGGCGTTCATGATTGACGAGTATACTCTCACCGAACGTGCGACTTGGCCGCGATGCGTTCGTACTCCTGCTGAACGGATTCCGTGCCATAAGCGCGTTCGAGCTGGCGTACGCAGAAGTGGGCCTCGGCCGTGTTCTGAAAGTGATCCATAAACAGCGCGTTGATCAAGCCGCCGCCGATCGCGCCGACAATCGGGACGGCCTGCGCCGCGACTTTCTCCGAGACAGCCACGCCGAAGCGTGATGCGATGGTCGAGACCAGACGCGTCAATGCGGTGCCGCTTCCCGATGCGGTTCCTTTAGTCAGCATCTCCGCCGCAGCGGTAACCTGTTGCGCCATGCTAGCGCGTGCGATGAAATAGGCGGCGCGAACGGACTCTTGGCCGGTTTGCGCCTCATCGCGACCACTGTTCATTGCTTCCTGCTTGCCGGCGCTGCCCAGGGCGAAAACTTCCAAGCAGGCGAGTTGCACAGCCGGATCGGAAAGATTCTCTCCTTTGGATCGAGCGATGTCGGCGATCGATCGCATGATGATGACCGTCGTCACCGGAAGTTCGGCAAATAGCGCCGGCGCTCCGAACAGGCCGCCGGTGACTCCGCTGAGCGTGGCTACCACTTTGTGCGAGAGATTCCACGGCGCCTTCACCGTCTCGTCGTTCAACGTTTTCACTGCCACGTTCAAGGCCCGGGTAAGCGCCTCCTCCGTGACGCGGTCGACCTGTTTTTGAATAGCGGGCGGCAACCAAGTCAGCAGCTTTTCCAGCGGCATCCCCACGGCCGCCGCCAACTTCGCGGCCAAGCTTGGATGTTCCAACTGCGAAACCGCCGCGGCGAGACTCGCGAGGTCTTTCTCGCTCAATGCAGACATGTTGGGCTTTCCGAGTCGAGTGACGCCATGCTGCATAGCGCGATTGATGCTAATTCTCGTCGACCAGCCACGCCTGAAGCTCGGCAACCTCTTCCGGCGTCAGCCGTTCATCCGGAGGCATATAGCCGAAGTCGACGAGCACCCGGAAGGTATGGGATTGTAGTTAATAGAGCGGCGCGCGAATACCGTCCTTCTCATGACTTGCCGTACATGCGTGCGGCGGCAGTTGGAAGACCGGCGATGTCCAGCGCTTGTTGAGTTTCTCGGCGCCGACAGTCGAGACCTCGGCGATAAACTTCTCGCGCGTGAACCAGGAAAGATCGAGCGGCGGTTCCAGCAACAGTCCGGTGCCAATCGACCGCGCCGGCTGGATCGGCTTCGGTTCGTGCGCGGCGTGGGAGGCCGCGGCATTTGGAGGTTCGCCACCTTGCATCGGGAGCGCAAGCAGCCCGAGGAACATCAACGAGGCAACGCTAACACAATTCTGTTTCATCGTCTTGATTGCGCGGCAGGACATCATACGAGAATGAACTCGTTGCGAAATCGATTCGGGATTCGATGGATGCGGAGGTCGGCTGTCCTGTATTGTACTACAATCGACCGCTTCGCCAGTGCGGCGAACTTCGGGCCCGGGCAACAAGAAAAGCCGCTGACCCGGCGATTTGCTGGGCCAGCGGCTTGGCGTAAATGGCAGGCTACATGACGTTCGCCATCCGTCGGGCGCGCTTCGGGGCTGGGGTTTCCAAGGAGCCGAACAGCGCATCGAAAACGTGATCGGCGGCGAGCGACCGGGCCGTCGATGCTCTTGCTGGTTGTTCGTCGAGTGTGAGCAATTCTTGGCTCACGAGCGCCGACCATACCTTGCAGGTCGCTGTTGCAAGGGCCAAGGTTGACTGCAATCGCTGCTGCTTGGCTGCCGCATGTGCGCGATGTAACGCCGAGGTAGGGGAAGACTTGGTAGTCGCGCTATTGACAATCCAGAGCGTACTGGGGCTACTTGGATCGAGCGTGATGCCGCTCGGGCTCGTCAGCAATAGGTCACATGCCGTTGGAACGGTTGTAGTCGGCGTCGCGAAATACCCAGTACGGGGCCTTGCCAACGACGTAATAGTCGACCGTCTGAGGCGCGGGGGGCCGATCGAGCGTCAGCTTGACGCTGAACTTGCGCGGACCTTCCACAGCGGGCTCGGCGACAATTTCGTAGGCGCGGAGCTTGGCGCCTTTTCTCCAAATGGAGTCTTCGATGCGGACTTCGATTTCGCCGACGTGAATCGGGTCCGGTTTCTGGCCGGCCTTCCAGGCGTCGAGTGCCGCGACAAGTGATTGTCGCGCCGCTTCGGTTTCGGGAATGTAATCGGCTTCACTCGCGCCGCCGCACCCACCGAGGAAGACAAGCAAACTCACGGCGAGCAACTGGCGGCATGCAACAAATCTGTTCATGGGACGTCCTCCGTCGATATCAATACTAGCTCCGAATCTGACCTCGCGCTGATCGACTTTGTGGGGGCGTCTGTTGTCGCCAGGGCGTGCAAGCGTTTCCAGCGAACACGGCGGATGTGATAGAACAGCACGGGCAGGAACAGGTCAATGACTTCATCGGCCACCAGGATTCCCCCGAGCACCGGTGCGACCATGGGACGGATCACATCCGCGCCCGGGCCGACAGCCCACAGCAGCGGCGCGAGACCGAGGATTGTCGTGCCTTCGGTGAGCAACTTCGGGCGCAGACGATGTACAGCGCCTTGCAATACGGCTTCGCGGAGTTGAGCCAACGTCATGTGTTCCAACCCGCCGGCGCGCTCGACTGCTTCACGAAGGTAGACCAGCATGATCGCGGCGGTGGCTGTGGCCATGCCGAAACACGCGATGTAGCCAATCCAGACGGTGACTGAGAATTCGTAGCCGAAGAGCCACTGAAACAGGACGCCGCCAGCCAACGCACCTGGGGCCGCGAGCAGAATCACGAGCGCGTCGGCCCAATCGCGATAAGTCCAGTAGAGCAACCCGAAAATTGCCGCCAAGACCAGCGGGCCGAGCCAGGCTAACAAGTGAACGGCGCGAAGTTCATGTTCATAACGGCCGGTCCATTCCAGATGAGTGCCGGAAGGGAGCGTCACGGTGTCGGCTGCGGCGCGCGCCTCCGTAAGAAACTCACCGAGATTGCGTCCGCGCACATTCAATCGAACGTAGTTGCGGAGTAGGCCGTTCTCGCTCTTGATCGTGGCCGGGCCTTCGGCGATCTCAATGCTCGCGACATCGCCGAGTGCAACATGGCGTGCTGGTGTGGAATCCGTCGATTCACCGCCCTGAACACACACCGGCAGTCGCGCTAGGGACTCCGTGTCTGCACGGGCGGAGCGGGCATACCGAACCGTTAGTGGATAGGAAATGCGCCCGTCACGAAGCGCGCCGACGATGCGACCAGCGAGCGCCGTTTCGATGACTTCATTTACCGCAGCGATGGTTAGTCCATGTTCCGCGGCGCGATCACGATCGACTTCAATCTCGAGATATGCCTTGCCGCGAATCGGATCGGCGACGACGTTCACGGCACCGGGCACCTTGCACACGGCTTTCGCGACACGTTGCGAGGCGTCGACGACGTCGTCGAGACGGTGCCCCAACACGCGAATCCCGACCGTAGTGTTCACGCCGGTGGTCAACATGTCGACCCGATTTTGAATCGGCGTCGTCCAGACGTTCGTCCAGCCTGGCATTTGCAAGGCGCGGTTTAACTCGCCGCCAAAGCCAATAAGTTCGTGGCGGTGAAGGGGGCGGAGCACGATAGTGCCGGCCCAGGCGGCCGTTTCATCGCGCAGCAACGCATCAAACATCGGATGCGGGTCGATCGTGGCCAAGGGGCCAAGTTTGCCGCCATGATGGCCGGCTGCGCGGGGCGGCGGAGTCGTTCGGATTCGCTGGCGCTCTTGTAACGCCGCGATCGTGTCGCGGTCGAGAATTCGCAGTCGCGCGAGCAGCTCTTCGGCCGCGATTTGAATAAAGGTGGCAGGGCCACGTTCCGCGAGTGCGTCATCGAGCGTTTGCGTGGCTTGGCGCCAGTGCGAGGATTGAAACCTCGCCAATTCGGCCATCAAGAAACTATCTGGCGAAGCAGAAGTCTTTCCCATCGCGCTACTGAGGACCTGGAGCGGCCGCCTCCAGCGGGAGAATTCGAGGCCGAGCAAATCTGCTTCTTGTGCGGTGAGTCCTCGTTCGTGAAACAGCTGCGCCATCCTCTTCCACAGTAGATGCACGTCTTCCTCAGTAAGCGACTGGCCGAGGCGCCGGCGCAAACGATCGGGAATGCCATTCAGTACGAGTGCGCGGTCCTCTTCTGTCACCGGGCGAAGCAACACCGCCTCGCGGTCGGCTTGCTCAGAGAACAAGTCGAGCGCATGCGACACGGTGTCGACGGCCAGCTGCGCAATAAACTCTTGTTGGCGTTGATAGCAGTATTCCCGCATGAGGGCATCGTAGCGCGGCAAGCCAGCTACCGCCGCCTCATCGGCCAGTTGATCGTGCGACTGGGCTTCAATGTCGACGCCTGCCATTTCGCGCTCCGTTAGTGCGCGCAACAATGATAGGGCGATGCGCGACGCATCCGACGGCGCAATATGGCGGGCGGGCCAGGTGGCAACTGGCCGGAAATCAACCATCGTTTCGATCATATCGAGCGGCGCCGGATCGGCGGCGGATTCCGCGCGACCGGCTTTGCCAACGACCATCCTGACTTCGGGAAAACGGCATAGCACCATGTCCCGCGCCTTCATGTCGTCTGTGGACTGACTGATCGATGCCCGGGGAATCGTGATCGGCATATCCATGACCATGCCTTCGTCTAAGGGAGGCATGTCAATCCAGCCGAGCGGCGCCATCAAATGTTTGCAGGTCAAGGCGAGCACGACCAAAAACATCGAGGCCAAGATCGCGTTGCGGCCGCGATTTGCGGCGAGCGCGACGAACACTAGCAAGCAAGCCATGATAGCGACTGTGACAACCTGACTGCCCAAGGGCGCAAAGCCAACAATCAATGTGGCGCCAAGCAACACGACGAGCGCGAGCGGGCGATCTAGCAGGTATTCCAGCACAGGGCGATAGACGTCGACCACGCTTCGCACCACCCAACTGGCGCGTTCACCGCGCAGTCGTCCACGGACAAATATCGTGCAGAGGGCGGGAACGAGCGTGATCGCCAACACGCCGACGGCGATCAACGCAAACGATTTGGTATAGGCTAACGGCCGAAACATCTTGCCTTCCAGGCCGCCGAGCGCAAAGACGGGCAGGAAGGAGAGGAGCATGATCAGTATCGCAAAGAACATCGGCCGTCCGACGGTGCGACAGGCAGGCAATACGATGTGCCGCACGTCGCCGGTGACCGGGCGATCGCCGAATTCGGCGTGCAAGCGATGCATGACGTTTTCCGCCATCACGATCGACGAATCGACCAGCACGCCAATCGAGACCACAAGCCCTGCGAGCGACATAATATTGGTTTGAATGTCGGCAATGCCGAACCGACGCAGCGTCCACATCGCCACGAATGAGGCCAATGTGGCCAGCGGCAAGGTAATGGCGATCACGAACGACGTTCGAAAGTGCAGCAAGATAATGAGGACGCACACGGCCGCGGAGAGGATCGCTTCGATAAGCGTCCCCGTGACGGCGCCGACGGCTCCTTCTATCAGCGACGTGCGATCGTAAACCGGAACAATCGCCACGCCTTCCGGGAGCCCTGCGGAGAGCTCGATGAGTTTTTCATGGACTCGGCGAGTCACTTCGAGCGGGTTCTCTCCAGCGCGGATCATCACCACGCCGCCGACCACTTCATTGCCGTCCATTTCGAGCGAGCCGCGCCGTGCTCGTGGGGCGATGGAGGCGGTGGCCACGTCTTCGACAAAGCAGACGAATCCGCCATGCACGTCGATCGGGATGCGTTCGATGTCGCGGATCGCTTGCGCTGCATCGAACGCTTCGCCCCGCGCACCCAAACGACCGAGCCCGCGGACCAGATACTCGGCATTGGTTTGATGGATGACGTTGCCGCCGACCGTGGAGTCAGCCGCTTCGATGGCGCGCAACAGGTCCGGTAACGGGACGCCGTTCGCCGCCAGCTTCCGCGGATCGACCTCGACCACGTATTCTGGCGACATGCCGCCCACGTTCGCCACTTCGGCAACTCCCGGCACAGCGCCGAGTTGCGGACGAATCGTCCATTCCTGGAGCGTGCGTAGTTGGCCGAGGTCGACGCCCGCGCCGTCGAGGACATACCAAAAAATCTGTCCAGTGCTCGCCGCATCCGGTCCCAAACGCGGCGTAACGCCCGGCGGCAAGTGGAGCCGCGCTTCGGCGAGCTGCGACGAGACCTGCTCGCGCGCGGTTTGTCGATCGACGTGCTCCGCGAAGATCACGTTGATCATCGAGAAGCCGGGATCGCTCGATGCGCGCACGACGTCGACGCCGCGCAGGCCTTGCAGCGCCGTGGTGAGCGGGAACGTGACCTGATCGTCAATCTCCAACGGACTATGGCCAGACCATTCTGCGAAGACGACGACCTGACTTTCCGAGAGATCCGGAATAGCGTCGATAGGCGTTTGATAGACCGCCACGATTCCCCAAACCGCCAGCGCCAGGCCGGCCATGATGACCAACCAGCGATGACGAATCGAAAGTTCGATGATGCGGTCGATCATGGGACGAAGGCCATGTGTCGGCGAGACATTATTCCGACTTGGCGGGCTGCTCCGACGATTCGAGTTGATCGATGCATCCGGCACAGCAAACGAAGACTTGTCGGCCGCTGCTGGTAACCTTGATGGGCGCGCCCATCGAGCCGAGCGGCAGACCGGTGACCGGACACGTGCCTTGGCGCTCCGCCGCGGCGCGATCTTGCGGACTCAATTGTTTCAGTGCGGCGGCAATGCGCTGCGATTGAGCTTCGTCCGACTTGTTGTCGGTGGCCGTCGGCACCTTGGCCGTGACGCCTACATTGGGTCCGGCGCCGAAGTAACTGTTCGCGAGCGCCGGGTTCAATCGTGTTTCGGCGTCCAGTAGAAATGCGCCCGCTGCGACGACGCGATCGCCCGACGCAAGGCCGCTCAGCACAGGAAACTGGCCGTCGCTGCTGGGACCTAGCTCGACGCGTACGCGATCGTACATGCCGGGCATGCGCTCAACGTACACGACCCGTTCACGACCAAAATCGACGACGGCGCTTTCGGGTATGGCCAACACAGTTCCGGCCGGCGCGTAACTCTTCACGCGCGGCACGAGTCGCATGCCGTTGCATTCAGCGCATAGATGACCTGGTTCGTCGGCGGTGACACGCGGATGCATCGGGCACCACCAGCCGAGGCGTTCGTTGTCGTGGAGCGTGCGCTCAAGCAACGCTTGCTGATCGAGCGGGCATTTCCCTGGCGCTTCGTGCAGCGTATCCCCATGATTCGGACAGTAGTACACGGAACGCATTTCTCCGTCGCGCATGGCTGGCGGCGATATCGACAGTGCGCGAAATGGCTCGAATGCGGCGGCGGGAACGCGCAGGGTAACGGCGACATATTGTCCGGAGCTCAAAGTACCATCCGGATCGCTAAGTTCTACTCGGACGCGCGGAGCAGCATGGCCGTCGGTTTGAACGAGTTTCAGTTTCGAGACGCTGGCGCTGGCGTCTGACAAACCATCGACATGCAACGAGAGCTGCCCGGCGTCGGCATGGACGGCGAGCGGGATATCGGCACGCGCGATGGCAGCCTCGAAGTCCCATGTCCCTGGCGAGTCCGCCCCAATTGGTGAAATCACACCGCCGACGGCCAGTTCGCGATTAAGCGGGCGATATTCCACCGGCATCGTCAGTACGCCGGCGAGTTGGACGCGCTCGGGCGTGAGCTGCATCCGCGCGGTCACGCCGCTAGGCAGTATGGCCGCGTCTCCTTTCTTTCGCCGGACGAGCGACATTTGACAGATGGGACACTTTTCCGGCCAGTCGGATAACACGCCGGGGTCCATCGGACAAAAATACTCGGTGTCGCTGGAGACGACGGCCTCCGTCTCGGCGACATTTCGCAACTTTCGCAGGAACCAATCAAACCGCGATTGCAGACTGCTCCATCCGCCAAACACGAGCAGCAGCGCTGCCAGCAAGATGATGAATCGAAAGCGCACTTCGAGGACGCGCAATAGCCAAGTGACTCGACCAAACCGGCCTGGCCTGGGCGCTACGTCCGCGGCCGCATCCGGGACGCTCATGGGCCTTGTCCGGCAGCTTCCGGCTCCTCGATAACTTCGAGTGTCGCGGATTTCTCACTCTCGGCCGGCATGGCGTGATCCCAATGCGCCAGCATGTCATAGTCTTCCTGACGAAATACCCAGAGGGGGTCGATGCCAACGACCAGATACCGGCACTTCAACTCTTCCGGCGGATTGGCGAGCGTGAGTTTTACCGCGAACGCTCGAGCGTTGGTCGCTGGCGTCTCGCCAAGAATGTCGAAGCGCGCCAGCTCGCGGCCCGGCGCGCGAAAGTTGTCGACGAGTTCGACGCCGATGCTAGATTCCGCGTTGCGAATGGGGTCTACCTTGGCTTGTCCTTTGCTCCAAGCGTTGAGAGACGCTTCCACGGCGTTGCGCGCCAAGTCGGTGTTGGGCACGAAGTCCGCCGCGCCGCGCGGCTGGCATCCGGGAACCATCGCGCCAAGGCACGCCATGATCGCGACGAGCGAACTGCGCTTCGCGGCGATCGGGACGTGGCGGCTCATTGCAATTGCACTGGCTCCTTGCCGTTCCGCGTTCCCAAGCCGCGCCATGCCACGAGGTCAATCGTATCGTTCACGAAATGTGCGGAGCCATCGGCCATCAACACGTTGACGCCACCGGGATGGCGGCTCGACGGCGGCACCTGCATGGCCATATTGGTCATCGAGCCGGGGAAGCCCGTCCCGCCGCAGGTGTTCTTGTTCGGCGTGGTCACGTGGTTGTAAAGCGTGCAGCAGTTCTCTCCCATCACCCAACTCCAGCCCCATTTGCTGGTCAGCGGCGTGGCGGTGGTGACGTCCATATTAGTGCAAGTGCTGTACGTCGCATCGAGCGTGGATTGGTGGGACATGACGAACATATCGCTGCGCGGGTCAGGCACTCCTTGCCCGCGAAGCTTTTCGCTGAGCAGAGCGGTGTTGCTGGCGCCGTCCTTTAGGTCTCCCATGCGCACATGGCTGAGATAGAAGAGGACGCCTGTCTGCACTTCGCCCGGCGAGACGTCGCTCGAAGCTCCCGGCTTGTGACCGCGATCACAAAGCCAGCCGCCTTGGTTTCCGGCATAGTTGTTTTGCCCAGGCCAATCGCCAGCGATTGCGAGATCGGAAGGACACAGAAATGTGGGAATCTGCGTACGGCAAATCTCCGCATTCTCACGATTAGGATTCTGAAAGGCCGGCATGAACGCAACGGCGCCACCCATACCAGGCGTTTCGGGTGGCATCTTGAAATTGATCGCACGTTGTACCGCCGTCTGCTCCAATTGCGGCAAGATCAATGCATGCATCGACCAGCGGGCGTATACCGGAGCGCCGGGGTAACTTGCTCCCTTGCCGAACGGAAAGAGATTGAAGGCCGAGTGGTAGCTGTGAAGCGCTAACCCAATCTGTTTGGTGTTGTTCGTGCATTGCGCACGGCGCGCCGCTTCCCGGGCGATCTGCAGCGCCGGCAACAGCAACGCGATCAAGATGCCGATGATCGCAATCACGACCAACAATTCGACGAGCGTGAACCCACGACGATGTCGAAACATAGAAGTCCCCACAGACGGTGTGTACGCCGAGAAAGTGTAGCTTGAGAAGTGCGAGCGGACCGGGCGAGTGGAACCACTGGGCCAACGAAAAACCCTTCGCGCAGGGCCAACCGGCCAGCGCGAAGGGCGATCATGACCCCCCGTTGGTTTCTGGCTCTCAGTTTATCACCTCTGAACGCCGGGTCAACAAATCGACGTGCGAGTCAGCTATCCATGGCAACTGGAGGCATTCAAATGCTACCACGGACGTATCCATTGCCTTCACGTCAGTTCATGCAGCCCGGTGCCCAGATCTGTGACTTCCTCTAGCAATACGACGACTTTCCGCTGACGATGAAGGCATCCAGATGCCGCGGCCAGCTTGGAAGAAGGTCTCGAAGAAGCGCTCACGGTCGTGCGGCTGAACGAACCATGGCCACGATGCCCGCCTTGATCGCTTCGGGCAGCCGTGGCCAAGCCTCGACGACGGTGGCCAAATTGTGGTCAATTGTGGACTGACGGGCTTCGAGTGCGCCGGATTCTGCGCCACTTTCGACCCTAATCCCTGTTTTTTGCGAGGAATCAGGACTGTGTTCGACTCCCGCTGGGGGTATTGAACAAGATTGCAGTACATCGCAAGATGTCGCAAACCCCGGCAAAACCGAGGTTTTTTGTTGGGTAGCCGTGGCAACGTGCGATTCCTCACCGCTACCTGCGCGTGTTTGCTGCGCCGGATTCTGCGCCGCTTTTTTTTGCGCCGCTTTTAGCCAGCGGTGACGGGCAGGTAGCGACCTCCCCAGCGTCTGCGAAATGAGCATCGGTCACTTGCAGGTAACGTTTGCTGGCGATCGGGGCACTGTGCCAAGCCACGCTCGACAACTCCGCCGCCTACAACTCCGCCGCCTACAACAACGCCTGGCGAGAACGCCTCAAGGCGGACAGGCGCGTCGTCGTTTTCGCGGCCACCCAAGCCGAGCGCGCCGGCGATTCGCCCAGCCTGCGCCCATCGTTTCACGACTTATGGCGCGGAAGAACTCTATACCGTCGAGTCTAGTTCGCCGCTAAGAGTAGACGTCTACTCGAAATCTACGACGACTCACCCTCGGTTGCGCGTCGGGCTAGTGTGGAAGATTTCGCAGGCCCTTAAACGCGCTAATCGTAGGCGCCGTTGAGGACCGGATTGGTGCTTTTTTCCGCGCCTGTGGTGGTGCGTTGCCCGTGACCGGGGTAGACGACGGTCTCGTCCGGCAGCGTGAACAGCTTCGTGCGGATGCCGTGAAAGAGCTGCTCCCGGTTGCCGTCGGGAAAATCCCAGCGACCGGTGCTGCCGGCAAACAAAACGTCGCCGCCGAAGACGAACGGCGGCGACGCGCCGCGGGCGATGAAGACGATGTGGCCGATGGAATGGCCGGGAATCTCCGCGACCTTGAACTCGAAGCCCGCGGCGCTGACGATGTCGCCTTCGTCCAGCAGGCGATCGGCGGGCGGACTGGTGATCGGCATGCCGAAGCCAAGCGACAGATTCAGTGCGGCGCTCGCCAGTTTCGGCGCGTCGCCGCGGCCGATCACCAACGGGCATTCGGGCCACAGGCGTTTCATTTCGGCGTTTCCGGCGATGTGATCGGCGTGGCCGTGCGTGTTGAGAATCATCGCTGGCGTGAGTTGTTCCCGTTCGACGTAGGCCACGATCTGTTCCGGCTCCAGGCCAGGGTCGACGATCAGGCAATCGTCGCGCCCCTCGAAGCGGGCGACGAAGGTGTTTTCCGCAAAGGGAGCGGAGACGATCCGGCGTACGTGGTAGGTCGAGCTCATGAAGCGGTCGGCAAGGGTGGGCTGCCACGGCGACGGCGCGGCGAACTATAATTCGTAAGTGACGTCCGATCAGTAATCGTAGCGTGAAGGACTCTCCGGAGGGACTGCCTTGAGCCAGCACGGACCCGAAGTACGCATCGACCGGCGACTATGGGCGCTAGGCGGTTTCTTAGCCATCGCGCTCGGCGGGATTATCGCCGCAGTGCTGTACGCGGTCACGATCGATCGGCCCTGGGCAGAAACGGCCGCGAAAAACGCCAACTCCGGCAAGCCGCCACTGCGCGTGCCGCGCATCTCGACGCGCGAAGCGGGCCGCGCCTTCCGTGAAGGGGCCGAACGTCCCAGCTACGAAGAAACCGAGCCGTTCGAGGACGTGTTCGCGGTTATCGCGGCTGCCATCGACCAACAGGACGTCGAGTTGTTTGTCGGCCTCGTGAACCAAGAGGCGCTGATCGAACAGATCAATCGCCAGGACCCGGGCAGGCCGCTGGAACTCGATGATGCGCGGCGCATTGCCGCGGGAATGGTCCAGCACTTCGTCCACAATGCGGAAGGAGCCGGGGGCGAGGATTTCGAGATTTGCCGCATCCGCCTGACCGAAACGGACGGCGTCCAAAACGCTACGGTGTATACGCGCCGCTACGTATTCAATCGGGAGGCGACCGCGCGCCAGGTGTGGTCGCTGCGCTATGGCGACTACGACTGGGAAGTCTACGACCTGGCCGACGTCGGCACGGGATTGCGCGCGTCGACCGTGGCCGCGGAGTGTGCGCGCGACGGCATTCCGGCGCCGACCGTGGAGGCGTTGATGAACTACCTGCCGAAGATGATCGCCGAAGAGTATGGCGAGGCCTGGTCGAAGATCGAACCGCTGCAGTCGATACCATTGCCACCATCATTGGCGGCATATCGCGCGTATCTCGCCGTCGACGCCAGGCAACGGCTTCGCTACCAGTTCACGCCAGAGGAAATTGACGCGGCCTATCGGAAGGTGGAAGAACTTGCGCCGCGAATGCCAGCGCTCATTGGACGCAAAGCGTGGCGAGCGCTGATGAACGAACGATTCGACGAGACGTTGGAGCACGTCGATCGCTACACGCGCACGCTGGGGATCGATCCTGGCATTCTGATGGTGAAGGCGCTGGCGCTCGCCGGATTGAAGCGCAACGACGAGGCCGTGGCGGTGCATCGCCAGGCATTGGCGCTCGTACCTTACGACATAGAACACATCGGCCAGCTTGCGCGGCTGCTGCCGAAGGAACAAAGCGGCGAGATCGTCGCCGAGTTCCGTAAGATTCGCGAGGCCCATGACTGGTTCGCCAGCCTGGGCGAGGAACTATTGAGCGTCGAAGAATACGACGACCTTGACGCGGTGATCGGCGCGATGCGGGAAATGGAACCGACGAATCCCACGATCAACTACTATCAGGGCAAAGTGCTGCAGCACCGCGCAGAGTTTGAAGTCGCGGCCGAGACCTACGCGGCGTCGTTCAAGCTCGTGGAGGATGAGGAGCAGTTGCAGTACTACGTGAGCGGCTTCATCACCTGCATGTTGGCGGACCTCCGCGCGGAGGACGCCTACGGTCGCGCGCCGCTGTCGCGCTACGCATTCGAGCAGATCGCGGACCGCTTGCTGCATCCGCAGAACTACGTGTATGCGTATCCAGAAGATTCCGAGTTCACGAAGGTAGCCGGCGAGGCGCCGGAACAGCGCGCGAAACGGCACGAATTGTATCGCACGGTGGCTGGCCGACATTTGCCGATCGAGCCGGATGATCCGTGGCTGACGTACTACGACGGCCAGTTGTGCGTCAAGGAAGAACGGTACGAAGACGCTGAGCGCATCTTTGCTGGCGTCGCGGGCAAGGAAATGGAAGAAGGCGTGCGCGAGTCGCTTCGCCTGGCGCGGTTAAACGCATTGCATCGCGCTGGCCGGGACAAGTTTGCCTACGAAAACGTCGCTCCGACCGATGAGACGTTCGAGCAATTGGCCCTAGACTGCGAGTTAGAATCGAAATGGGACGCACTGATCGAACTCGTCGAGCTGCGCCGCCGGGATGCGCCGACCGAACCGATGTTGGCGTACTACGAAGGCGTAGCGGCCAGCGGCCAGGGTCGCACGGACGCCGCGATCGGTTTGCTGCAAGAGTTCGTCAAGATCGCCGAGCTGCCGGCTGATGCAGCCGACGGCGAATCAAGCGACGCCAGCTATCACGCCTTCGGCGCCCGGACCGAACTGATTCGTTGCCTGGTGAAAGTCCAACGTTGGGACGAGGCGCTCACTGAGACTTCGCGATTCGAACAAAAAGAGAGCGCCGCCATTTTCGGCCTACTGGTCCATCTAGCTCGCGGCGATCTGGCTACCGCTGAAGCGTCGATGCAACGTCTCGCGGAATTGAAAGTCCAACTCTCCTTCCTCTATGAGGACGAAGACATCGGCCCGCTGCTGCGCAGCGATGCGGCTAAACCGCTGCGAGAAAAATACCCCGAGCCGAAGCCCGAACCGTCGGCGCATGATTGACGGCGCATATTGCGAAGTCGCGACTATTTCGGCAGCAGCGCCAACAACTCCTGATGCGGGCGCGGGATCACGTCGGCCATAATCAATTTGCCGCCGAGGCGTTCCACGGTTTGCTTGCCGGCGGCGATCGCCGCTTGCACCGCCGCGACGTCGCCGCGGACGACGATCGTCACGTAGGCCGCGCCGATTTTCTCTTTGCCCACCAACGTGACCGAAGCGCTTTTCAGCATCTCGTCCGTGGCGTGCAGGGCGGCCACCAGGCCTTGCGTTTCCAATAGTCCGATGGCGTCGGGCGTCGTCATGTGTTCCTCACGAGGAATGCGGGCGTCGTAGATTTCCAACAGCGGACTGTAAACCGGTTTGGCGTGAGCGAGGCGGACGACCTCAGCCGTCGGTCCGGAAAGAATGGTCAGCAGCGAAGTCGCGCCCATCCGCTGGGCCAACGCCACGCCAGCCTCGCCGGCCGCCTGCACGGCGTCGACTTCCCCTTCCAGAATAATGCACTGGGCCGGACTGTCCGTGCTCTCGATCGCCACAATCCGCACGCCAGCCGCCTTCGCCGCATGGTCCGCGACCAACAGCGAGGGAGTGAGATTGCTGACTTCGAGCAGGGCGAGTGGCATGGGCAGGCGGGAGGGGAGAGGCTGTAGGCTGGAGGAAGCGGATACGCGATGCGCCAGTATGGCTAGCGTAGCTTACGAGGGCCAGTCGGGGGCGATGGGATTTGACCGTTCGGCGCGGGAAGCATAGCCTCATGGTCGGTGTCGGAACGCTTCGCTTCTAAATGGTTTCACATGTCCCCCGCTTATTTCCGCGTTTTCCTGACGTTTGCCCGCAATAGTCTCGTGCGGGATATGACGTACCGGTCGAACTTTCTGATCAACGCCTTGACCAGCGTGTGCTGGATGGCGATGAATCTGGGGTTCTACGTGCT
>ENA-ORBV01006344-ORBV01006344.1-microbial-mat-metagenome-genome-assembly--contig:-NODE-6344-length-20954-cov-9.663505_pt1 | contig 20954 bp, 23 predicted proteins | sample MGYA00237777_ERZ505514 | MGnify/ENA primary metagenome ERZ505514 (study PRJEB26160, sample SAMN06269048) | microbial mat metagenome | isolation source: Oligotrophic lake microbial mat | place... | reverse complement strand
CTGTGGGTCGCCGCGCAGACCGTGTGCGCCGTCGTCAAGCTCTCGCGCCCGCGCCGCACCGCCAGTACGTGTTCACCGTGCCAAAGCTGCTGCGCCCGGTGTTCGGCCGGCAGCGCGCGTGGCTGGGGGAACTGTGCCGCATCGCCGCGCGGCTGCTGGCCGAGGCTTACGCCCAGGCCGCGCCAGGCGCACGCACGGGGCTGATCCTGCCCCGCGCATATTCACCGGCCACTTCGCCGCTCTCGCCGTATTGCCGGTACTTGGCGACAGAATCTATGAAGAAGAGCGACAGGACCTTGATGCCTTGTCCGAAGAGCCTTTGCTCCTTCTCGAAGTGCGCCCTGACCGCTTCCCGGATCTGAATCCGCCGCAGCGCCGCTTCGTGGCTTCGCCGGATTGCAGCTCCACCCCGTTCGTGAAGCTCACTTTGTCGCTTAACGCGTCGATGTCGGCGACCACGAAGCCCTTGTAATGGTGCAGCTCGAACATGCTTTTGATGTAGCAGTAGGTCTTGCCGGTGCCGGTTTCCATCTCGATATCGAGATTGATCGCGCAGACCTTGTCGCTCTCGAGCGCCTCGGACATCGGAAGATCCTGGCGTCGTTGCGCTGTCTGGATGTTTTGCAGCATTTGCGCCGGTGCGAAAGCGATCTCGGCGTTTTTGAATCCCGCCTGTTCGAGCGCTGCGACTGCCTGACCGCCCGCGTCCACTGTGCGGCCGGGGTCGATGCGGTACTGGAGGGCGCCGTTCCTGGGCTGGCCCGCAAAGCAGTCGGCCAACGCTTCCACGGCGTGGGTCTGGAACGCTTGCTTTTTGAATTTCAGCTTCATCCGTTTTTCTGCGTAATTCCGAGTTTTCTACGTCACCTAAGAATAAATAATACCGACTAATCAATAACTTAATAATTTCTATTCGTTCGGATGAATGCTTTTGCCTTACTTTTCTACGTTCAAACTCCAGCGTGACGACTTTCGCGGACCCTGGGTTCGAATCAACCCGCCTCTGCGCATACGACCCAGGAGATTGCCGATCTTGTATTGACGTTGAGTGGGATTCAGCCCTTCGCTCAGTTTTCCCCCCAAAAGTTCGTTGATCTCCTTGCGGGAAGCGGAGCCGAACTGGGCCAGATAGTCGCTCACCAGCTTCATGTAAAAAAGGTCATCTTGCCGGCGCGTGCGGATGTACTGCGCCTTGTGCGCCGTCGCTGTGGCCACCACCGCGGACACGTGCACATTTGGTTTTCTTCCTTCGACCAGCCCTGCCTGGCGCAGCCGCCGCAAGGTCGCCTCGTCGAGCGGCAACTTTTTCTGCACCCGGTCCAGGGCAAGGATGTCCGGCAGCGGGAGGTCGGTTTTTTGGATCAGGAGCCGACTGTAGGCGGGGTCGACCAGCGCGCCGTGCAAAGTCATGCGCACCACCTGCGATTCACTCAGGTCGTAATCAGGCATGGGAAAGTAGCGTTTCGCCTGCCCTGCGAACATCGAGTGAATTCCGTAGCCCATGGTGTCGATCATGTTGATGCCGGCCATTGCCTGGGCGAGGAACGGGTTTCGGTAACGGTGCGGGGTCCGGTGGCCGGCAATGTAGTCGTCGGGACTGCCTTCGAAAAATCCGCCTTCGTTCTCGAACACCAGCTTGTCGACTGTTTCGGTGACGACAATGCGCCCGCCACGGGCGTAGTCCTGGTGCGCGATGCAGTTGTGGAGCGCTTCCAGCACGATCTTGCGATCGTACTTGGCGAGTTCCAACGCCACCAACTGGTCTTCCGGAAGAATCCTCAATTGCGTATTGCGGATTCGCTGATACAGGGACGAGGTCGACAGGAGAAACGGCGGGCCGAAATGCTCGTACGCGCGTTCCGACCCTTCAAGACGCCGCGGCAATCTTGAGCTTCGCCCCGGACGTGATGGCACTCTTCAGATCGTCGCCCAACAGGCGATTGACGTTGTCGATGATTTCCATTGTTGCCTGGCGCTATTTAGCGGTTCGGGCCAATACTGCCATTTTTGGATCAATCCCCGCGCTGAAATTGACTCTCCGGGTGAAATGCTGCCATCTATATAGGCGTGGAAGTCACCAGTGCAGGTTTCCGTCCGAACCAAGGCCGCGCGGCTTCGAGCTGCGCCGCCAGCCGGAACAGCGTCGCCTCGTCACCGAAGCGCGCGACAAACTGCGTCCCCAGCGGCAGGCCTTCGCCGCTCATGCCGAGCGGCAGCATCAGCGCCGGCTGCCCGGTGAGGTTGAACCACACGGTGAACGGCGAAAACTCGAACACGCGCCGCCAGTATTCGTCCGCATCCTCGAGCATCATGTCGATCCAGCCGAGCCTTGCGGCGGGGCCTCCGAGACCGGGCGTCAGCAGCACGTCGTGGTTCGCAAAGAAGGCGGCGGACTGCCTGCCGAGCCGGTGCGAAGTGTTGACGGCCTTGAGGTAGTCGGGCCCGCTCACGAGAAGGCCGCGCTCGTACAGGGCGCGCGTGACATTCTCGATTTCGCCGGGTTCGGGAGCATTCTTGTTCGGGTGGCCGCCGAGATTCACTACGGTGGCTGCGGCGATCAACGTGAGAAAAGTGGGCACCATGGCGTCGCCGTCGACCGCCGGATCGGCCTCTTCGACGTGATGGCCCAGCTCGGCGCAAAGCTTCGCAATGGCATCGAGCTCGCGCAGGCTCTCTTCGCCAACCGCCGCGCCGTTCGGCGCCTTGCGTGTGAAGGCGATCCTGAGACGTCCGGGATCGGCACCGACCTCTTGCAGGAAAGGACCGGCCGGCGGAGCCGCCGCATAAGGATCGCCGTCACCCGGCCCCGAAGTCGCATCCAGCAGCGCCGCGCAGTCGCGCACGGTCAGCGTGACGCCATGCTCGGCCGCGAGCCCCGCCAGCGCCTCGCCTGCGAAAGGTGCGAGCGTATTGCGCCCGCGCGTGGGCTTGAGGCCGACGAGCCCGCAGCACGCCGCGGGTGCGCGGATCGAACCGAAGCCGTCGGTGCCGTGCGCCATCGGCACGATGCGCGCCGCCGTCGCCGCGGCCGCACCGCCGCTGGAGCCGCCGGAGATGCGCGTGAGGTCCCATGGATTCTTCGTGGGCCCGGTGAGCTGCGGCTCGCACGTGAGGCCCAGGCCCATCTCGCAGGTGTTGGTGCGGCCGAAGAACACCAGCCCCGCGCGCTTGAGACGCTTTACATGCTCACTGTCGGCGGTTGCGGGCGGGGTGTCGGCAAAGAAGCGCGAGGTGCGCGTCATGCGCACGCCGGTGACCGAAGCGGTCAGGTCCTTGAGCAGGAAGGGCACGCCTTCGAAGGGTCCGCCGGGCACGCCTTCCGAGATTGCCTTGCGCGCGAATTCTTCCATCGGGATCGTGATCGCGTTGATCAGCGGATCGCGCACCGCTGCGCGTGAGAGCGCTGCGTCCAGCAATTCGGCGGGCGTAACCTCGCGCCGCTTGACCAGCGCCGCCAATCCCAGCGCATCGTAATTCCCGTATTCGGCGAATCCACCCACCCTGCTTCTCCTCAGAACGCGAAATCGCCGAGAAAAATCCGCTTCACCTCGGCCGAGCCGAGCAGCTCGCTGGAGGGGCCCTGCAGGATCGTGCGCCCGGACTCCAGGATGAAGCCGCGGTCCGCGAGGCTGAGCGCCAGCTCCACGTTCTGCTCGATGAACACCAAGCTGATGCCCTGCTCGTCGCGAACTCGCTTCATGAGGGCGGTGATCTGCTCCACCATCATCGGCGCGAGGCCGAGAAAGGGCTCGTCCACCATGAGCAGCTTGGGGCGCGCCATCAGGCCGCGAGCGATCGCCACCATCTGCTGCTCGCCGCCGGAGAGCGAATTGGCGAGCTGGGTGCTGCGCGCCTTGAGGAGCGGGAACAGCGCCTCGACTCCCGCGCGCGTCTCATCGCGTTGCGCGCGGGCGCGCGGGTTGTGCGCGCCGAGCAGCACGTTGTCCTCGACCGTCATGAAAGGGAACAGCCGCCGCCGCTCGAGCACGTGCGAGATGCCTTCGCCCACCGTTTGGTGCGCGGGCAACCCGTCGATGCGCTTGCCCTCGAAAGTGACACTGCCGGCCACCGGCTTGTTGAGACCGGAGATCGTATTCATCAGCGTCGATTTGCCGGCGCCGTTCGGGCCCAGCAGCGCGACGATCTCGCCTTTGCGCACGCTCAAGGCCGCCTGCCAGAGCACCTGGAAGTCGCCGTAGGCGACATCGAGGTCCTTCACCTCGAGCTGGAACCCGTCCTGCGGACTCATCTCGTTGCTCATTGCACGTACGCCTGGCCCAGGTACGCCTCGACCACGCGGCGGTCCCGCGCGACCTCCTGCGGCGCGCCGTCGGCGATCACTTCGCCCAGATACAGGGCGACGATACGCTGAGCGACCGCGGTGATCACCCGCATGTTGTGCTCGATCACGAGGAGCGTGAGGCCGCGGCCATGCAGTTCCTTCACCAGCTGTACGAGACCCGGAATCGAGCGCTGGTCGACACCGCCGGTGACTTCGTCGAGCAGCACCACGCGGGGCTCGGTGGCGAGCGCGCGCGCGAGTTCGAGGCGCTTTCTCTGGCCGGTGGAGAGCGTGCGCGCAAAAGCATCGGCCTTCTCGCCGAGCCCGACGCGCGACAGCCACTCCCGCGCGACTTCGCGCGCGTGCTTCACGTCCTTGGTGCGCGTAAGGGCGCCGACCATGACGTTCTCGAGTACCGTCATGCCCTGGAACGGGCGCAGCTTCTGGAAAGTGCGGGCGATGCCGGCGCGGCACACGACATCCGGCGCGAGGCCGGTGATGCGCCTGCCGTCGAGCTTCACTTCCCCCGAATCCGGCTTGTAGAACCCGCTGATGCATTCGAACAACGTCGACTTGCCGGCGCCGTTCGGCCCGATGATGCCGACGAGCTCGCCCTCGCCCACCTCGATCGAGATGCCCTTGTTGGCGGTGACGCCGCCGAAGCTCTTGGTGATGCCGGAGACGGAAAGCAGGCTCATGGGGGATTCATGCGGGGATTCATGCGGGATTCGAGGTGCGGCGGCGCCATCTTTCGGAAACCCACCCGACCAGGCCGCGAGGGGCGAAGCGCACGATCAGGATGAGCGCGAGACCGTAGAGGATCAGGTACGTCCCGATGAACTGCGCACCGACGCCGCCGAACTGAGCGCGCAGCGAAGTCTCGAGCGTGGTGACCAACGCCGCGCCGAGGAAGGGCCCGAGCGCCGTACCCACGCCGCCGATCATCGACGCGAGCGCGAACTTGATCGAGATGTCCAGCGAGAACACGTAGGCCGGATCGACGAAACCGATGTACTGCGCCCACAAGCCGCCGCAGACCGCGGTGAAGGCGGCGCTGACCGCAATCGCGGCTACCTTGAGGTGCAGCGCGGGCACACCGAGCGAGCGTGCGGCATCTTCGTCCTCGCGCACCGCGGCGAGCTGGAACCCGCGCCGGGAGCGCTCCAGGTACACCTGCACCAGGTACACGAGGATGGCGAGCACGAGGACGATCCAGACCCACACGCTCTTGTCGGCGATGCCCAGCGTCCAGAAGCCGGGGCGGAACGGCACCGGGATCCCCTCGGAGCCCGCGGTGAATCCCTTGAGGCGGCTCGCGGCGATCAGCAGCACCTGCGAGAGCGCTATGGTCGCAATCACGAAGTACGGTCCTTTCAGCCGGTTGGAAAGGAACCCGATGATCACCCCGGTGATAGAAGCAAGGCCCGCTCCGATCAGGATGCCGGTCCACGGCGAGAGGCCCCACTTGGTCACCGCCATCGCGGCGGCGTAGGCACCCAGGCCGAAGAACGCGGAGTGCCCGAGCGAGATCTGGCCGGCGTAGCCGCCGGCGATGTTCCAGGCCGCCGCCGCCGCACCCCAGATGAGGATCAGCACCAGCGCGTCGAGGAAGAAAGCATCCTTGACAACGAAAGGTGCGAGGCCGGCCACGGCAAAGTACGCGATCGCCGGCAGGTACCGTTTCATGTACCGAGCGACTCCGCGCCGCGCTGGCCGAACAGGCCCGCGGGACGCACCACGAGCACGAAGATGAAAAGCACGAGGTACAGAACTTCCTTCCACGCTGTGCCTATGGTGTATGAGGCGATCACCTCGACCGCGGCAATGATGACGGCCGCGATCAGCGCCCCGGCCATGTTGCCAAGCCCCCCCAGCACCACCGCGATATAAGCGATCAGCACGAACTGCAGGCCGGCCGTCGGGTAGACCGGGTAGATCGGCGCGAGCAGCACGCCCGCCGCGCCCACGCACACGATGCCGACCGCCCAGGTCAGCGCGTAAACGCGTCCGGTATCGATCCCCATGAGCGAGGCGACCTGCGCGTCCTGGGCGGTGGCCCGCATGGTCTTGCCGGTATAAGACCAGCGCAGGAACGCGAACAGCGCCACCGTCGCGAGCACCGCGATCACGAACGCAACCGTTTGCGCGAGGTTGAACACCGCGCCGCCGAGGCGCAGCACTTTCGTGTAGTAGTCGGTGCGCAGGAACTGCGCATCAGCCGTAAACAGCACGAGGGCGAGGTTCTGCAGCAGGATCGACAGGCCCACCGTGGTGAACACCTGCGCGTTGTGCGAAGCGTGGATCACCGGGCGCATGACCACCCGGTAGCTCACCCAGCCGACCGCGAAAAACAACGGCAGCGAGACGAACAGCGTGAGGTAGGGGTCGAAGTGCAGCAGCGTGAACGCCCAGAACGCGGCGTACATCGCGAACATCAGGAACTCCCCGTGCGCGAAGTTGACCACGCGCATCACGCCGAAGATCAGCGTGAGGCCCACCGCGATCAGCGCGTACAGGCCCCCGAGCAGGATCGTTGAAACGACCAGCTGGGGAATGACTTCCAACTTAGGCCGGGCCGCGTCGCTTCGTGCGCAGGGTGGGGTTCGGGGGTTGCTATCGGCGCGGCGTTACTTGCGCTGGTCCCAGGGTCCAAGGGGAACCCACTTGGCGCGGTTGGTCGTGAAGTCCTCAGGCCAGACCGTGACAAGCGAACCGTTCTGCCACTGCAGCATGTAGTGCTGAACGCGGTCGGGGGAATTCTGGCCGTTCGGCTCGAACTTGACGCCCCAGCCGTTTACGGCCGAGCCCACCGGCAGGTCGAGTTTCATCGCGGCTGCATAGAACGGGTCGAGGCTGTCGGTCTTGGCTGCATCGAGCACCAGCTTGAGGATCCACAGCCCGCCGGCGGCGAGCTGGTGGCCGCTGGCAGGAACGTCGGAGCCGGTCTTGGCTTTCATCGCCTCGCGGAAGGCGCGCTCGATACGCTGGCCTTCGGGGCGGAACTTGTCGATCAGGATGCCCGGGCCGGGCTCGGCGAGCACGAACGGGCCGTTGGCGTCGTTGCCGAAGGCCTTGCCGAAGCCGAGGTTGCCGTAGCCCGTGGCGCCGGCGTGGATCACGGCCTTGACCTGGAAATTCTGCTCACGCGCCTGGCGCCAGAAGAGGATCGCATCCTGGTCGCGGGCGATGTGGTGCAGGATGTCCGGGTTCGCCGCCTTGAGCTTGAGGATGACCGGCGTGAGGTCGTTGGTGGTGAAGGTGTAGTACTCGGGGCCGACTTCCTGCATGCCGAACTCCTTCTTGGCGCGTTCGCGCGCAGCCTCGGTCACGCTCTGGCCGTAGGAAGAATCCTCGGCAAGGAAGGCGATCTTGAGTTCGCTGGGCTTCTTGCCCAGCTTGGCCGCGAGGTACTTGGCCGTGAACTCGATGTTGTACCAGCCGAATCCGGTGCCATCGATCTCGGTGCGGAAGGCGGTCTTGAGGCCGCGCTTGGAGAAGCGCGGATCGACGCAGGAGGTTTCCCAGTAGATGACGTTTTGGCGCGCGGCCGCTTCGCTCGCGGCGCCGCAAAGGATCGACGAGAAGGTGCCTGTGATGATCTTGACGCCCTCGCGGGTGGCGAGGCGGGCCGCTTCCGAGGCCGCTGCCGTCGGGTCCGTGGCGTCGCCCGTGACGAGCACGAGCTTCTTGCCCATCACGCCGCCGAATTTCGTGTTGATGAGGTCCCGCATCACCTCGTAGCCTTCGAGGTGGAGCTTGCCCTGCGTGGCGAGGTTGCCGGTCAGCGGCTCGAGGACCCCGAGCTTGTATTCGCCCTGCAGCGCCTGCGCGGCGGCGGGGCCGGCGGCGAACATCGAAGCGGCGGTTGAAATAACGACGGCTGCCCAATGCAGTTTTCTCATGGCTTTTCCCCTGGAAGTACTGCGAGTTCGCCGTATCAAGCCCGGATGGATGACGCGGCGCTATGCCAACGAGAATACCGGCTAATGCCACGCCGGGCAACAACACGCGGGCCTGTCAAAATACGGCCCGCAGCCCTTTCCCCAGACAACTCACCTCCACGAGCCATGATCCGCATCCCAGGCAACCGCTCCCTGCACTCCCCCGGCCCCACGCATGTGCCCGCCGAAGTGCTCAACGCAATGCATCGCCAGCCGCTGGACCACGGCGATCCGCGCCTTGGCGAGACGATCGACGCGATCGACGCCGGCCTCAAGCGCCTGCTGCACGCGAAGGACTGCGATGTCTTCCAGTTCGCTGCGAACGGGCACGGGGCATGGGAAGCGACGATCGTAAACCTGGTCGCGCCCGGCAAGGCCGTGCTGGTGCCGGGCACCGGGCATTTTTCCGAATCGTGGGCGGTGCAAACCGAAGGCTGCGGGCACAAAGCCATCCGCACCCCCTTCCGCGCGGGCTACCCCGCGGACCCGAACGATGTCGAGAAGGCGCTGCGCGCGGACTCCAAGCGCGAGATCGCGGCGGTGTTCGCCGTGCATACCGATACGGCCAGCAGCTCGACCAATGACCTCCACGCGATGCGCGCCGCAATCGACGCCTCAGGCCACCCGGCCCTGTTCGTCGTCGACGTGGTGGCCTCGCTGGCCGCCGCCCCATTCGCGATGGACGAGTTGCGCGTCAACGTGGCGGTGGGCGCGTCGCAAAAGGGACTCATGTCGCCGCCGGGACTGGGCTTCGTCGCGGTGGACAAGCAGGCGCGCGAGGTGGCCGCGGCCAACCCTTCACCGCGGTACTACTGGGACTGGAAAAGGCGGCAGGCCTCCTTCAGCTACAACAAGTTCTGCGGCACGCCGCCGCAGAACCTGCTCTTTGGCGTGGAGGCCGCGCTCGAGCTGCTTTTCCGCGAAGGCATCGACCAGGTGTTTGCGCGCCACGCATTGCTTTCACGCGCGGTGCACGCAGCGGTCGAATGCTGGAGCCGCGAAGGCGCGGTGCAGTTTTTTTGCCGCGTGCCGGAAGCGCGCTCGGTGTCGGTCACGACCATCGAAATGCACCCGCCGCACGACCCGGAAGCGATGCGCGCGGTCGCACGCGAGCGTTTCCAGGTGGCGGTCGCCGGTGCCCTCGGACCGCAAACCGGCAAGGCTTTCCGCATCGGGCACCTCGGCGACCTGAACCCGCCGATGATCCTCGGTGCGCTCGCGGGCGTCGAAGCGGCGATGCTGGTGCAGGCCATCCCTTTCGGGCGCGACGGGGTGCAGAAGGCGGTATCTTGCCTGGCCGAGGGCTAGGCGAGCTTCCGACCGGGTCTAACGCACGAGCTGGTTGATTTCGATGATCGGCATGAGGATCGCAAGCACGATCGCGAGCACGACGCCTCCCATCACCAGGATCATCAAAGGCTCAAGCAGGGTCAACAGCACCTCCAGGCGCCTTTCGAGCGCCTGGGTCTCGAGGCGCACCGAGCGCTCGAGCATTTCTTCGAGCTTGCCACTGACCTCGCCGCTTGCGATCAGGTGAACCATGAGCGGCGGAAAAACCCGCGCCGCGCCGAGCGAGCGTGCCAGGCCCTCGCCTTCGCGCACGCGCTCGATGGCTTTTTCCACGCCTTCCTGCATGATGCGGTTGGTCATTGCGCGCGAACCCGACCCGAGCGCGGAGAGAAGGGGCACCCCGCCGCCCATCAGGATGGCGAGAGTGCTTGCGAACCGCGTCGCGTTGATGCTGCGGACCACGGGCCCCACTGCCGGCGTATTTAGAAGGAGCGCATGCCAGCGACGCCTTGGCCCGTCCCTGCGCAGCGCAGCCCGCGCCAGGACGAAGCCACCGATCCCGCCGGCCGCGAGGTACGGCCAGGCCATGCGCAGGAAATCCGACAACGCGATCAATGCCCGCGTAAGGAACGGCAGGCCCTGGCGCGATTGCTGGAAGACCTGCACGATCTGCGGCACGACGTACATGAGCAAGCCCGTCACGATGCTGATTGCGACCAGCATCACCAGCACCGGGTACAGGAGCGCGAGGCTGGTTTTCTGGATCAGCGCCTGGCGTGCGTCGAGATAGTCGGCCAGGTGCTGAAGGACAACGGGCAATGCACCCGACTCCTCGCCGCCGTGGACCAGCGTCCGGTAGTAGTCGGGAAAGTTCTTTTCATACTGTCCCATGGCACCGGCCAGGGACAGGCCTGCGGTGACTTCCGCCTTGACCCCACCCAGCACTTCGCGCGCAATCGGCGAGGTCACCTCCTCGATCAGCGCGTTTAGCGACTGTTCCAGGGTCAGGCCGGAGGCTAGCAGCGTGGCCAGCTGGCTGGTCAGCAGGCTCAGCTCGCCCGGCGAAATGCTGCGCGCCCAGGGTTGCTTCGAACGCTCCCTCGCGCGGACGCGATCGATGGATGAGGGATGCAGGCCTTGCGCGCGCAATTGCGAGCGCGCCTGGCGCGGCGAGTCGGCCTCCACTACGCCAGACACGGTACGGCCGTCGTCGGTCACGGCCTCGTAGCGGAAGGCTTCCATGGCCTCGCGCTACTCCCTTGTTACGCGCACGACTTCCTCGAGGCTGATCACTCCCTGCGCGGCGAGCCGCAAGCCGTCGTCGCGCAAGGAACGCATTCCATGCGAAGTCCCATAGGCGCGCAGCGCCTGCTCGGATGCGCGATCGTGGATCAGGCGCCGCAGCTCGTCGTCTGCGATCAGCAATTCGTAAATGCCGGTGCGCCCCTTGTAGCCGGTGTGATTGCACGCAGCACAGCCTTGCGCGGCATAGAACGTCCCGCGCATGGGTGTGAAACCGAGGTTGCGCAGCTGATCGGGCTCGGGGGCAAAGGGCTTGCGGCATTCGGTGCACAGGCGCCGCACGAGGCGCTGCGCGCCCGCGCCGATCATGCTCGAGGCAAGGAGGAACGGCTCCACACCCATGTCGACAAGCCGCGTAACCGCGCTTACCGCATCGTTGGTATGCAACGTGGCGAAGACCAGATGACCGGTCAGGCTTGCCTGGACTGCGATCTGCGCGGTTTCGAGGTCGCGGATTTCGCCGATCATCACGACATCGGGATCCTGGCGCAGGATCGTGCGCAAGGCCCGCGCGAAACTCATTTCGATGCGAGTGTTGATCTGCGTCTGGCTGATGCCGTCGAGGTCGTACTCGATGGGATCTTCGACGGTCATGATGTTGAGCGCCTTGGGATCGAGCCTCGACAGCGCGGCATAGAGCGTCGTCGTCTTGCCGGAACCGGTCGGACCGGTCACGAGGATGATGCCGTGGGGTGAGCGGATCAACGCATCCATCTGGGCGAGCGTTGCGTCGTCCATGCCGAGGCGCGAGAGGTCGAGCCGGCCGGCCTGCTTGTCGAGCAGGCGCAGAACCACCCGCTCGCCATGCCCGGTGGGGATGGTCGACACCCGCACATCAATCGGCTTTCCGGCGACGCGCAGGGCGATTCTTCCATCCTGCGGCAGGCGCTTCTCGGCAATGTCGAGCTGCGCCATGATCTTTACCCGCGACACGATGGCGGCATGCAGCGCCCGCGCGGGCTCGATCAGGTCGCGCAGGGTGCCGTCGATGCGCAATCGCACGACCGAACGCGCCTCGAACGGTTCGATGTGGATGTCGGACGCGCCATCGCGCAGCGCCTGCGTGAACAGCGCGTTGATCAGCCGGATCAGCGGCGCGTCATGCTGGCTGTCGAGCAGGTCTTCGATGCGGGGAATTTCCTGCAGGAGGCGCGAAAGATCCATGTCCTGCGCCAGGTCGTCCGCGAGCGCCGCAGCCCCGCTGGCCGATGCGTTGTACATGGTTGCGACCAGCTCTTCGAATTCGGCGCTGTCGACGCGCCTGGCGCGCAATGGCACGCCCAGCACGCGCCGAAGCTCGGCGAGCCCCGCCGCCTGGATGGCGGCGTCGTGGCCCGAGCGCACCGCCACTTCCGCCGTCCCGTTGACGGACCCGGTGACGGCCACCCCGCTGGACTTCGCGAATGCATATGGAACCGGCGGTTTTCCCATCGGGCGGACTGCTATTGCGGCTTGAACGTCTGCGCGGGTGGCGCGCTTGGCGGCAGGACAGGCACGGGAACATCGGGCAGTGCGAAGCGAGGCGCGGGCGCCGACTTGTACTGTTCGCCGCGAATGTAGTCGTAGCGCTCACTCGTCAACCCGTCCGCGCCACGATCGTCGCGCACTACCGTCGGGCGCAGGAACACCATGAGGTTGGTCTTGGTGCGCGTGCGGGTGTTGTACTTGAACAATTCGCCGAGCAGGGGGATGTCGCCCAGCCCCGGCACTTTCGAAACGCCGTGGCTTACCGAATCCTGGATGAGGCCGCCGATGACGATGATCTGGCCGTCGTTCACCAGCACGGTGGATTCAACCGATCGCTTGTTGGTGATGACTCCGGCGAGGCCGGTCGCGTCGGCGATGCTGGAAACTTCCTGGAATATTTGCAGGCGCACCAGGCCGCCTTCGGAAATCTGCGGCCTGATCCTCAGGGTCAGCCCGACGTCCTTGCGTTCAATGGTCTGGAACGGCGTGGGCGTCGTCGCCGCGCCTGAGACCGCATACTGACCCGTGATGAACGGCACGTTCTGACCGATGATGATCCGTGCCTCCTCGTTGTCGAGCGTCAGCAGGGTCGGCGTGGACAGGATGTTGGCATTGTTGTCGGCTTCCAGCGCGCGCACCAGCAGGCCGATATTGAGGATCTGCGCGCCGCCGATGGTGACGGTACCTTTGGCCACACCTATGGCGAGCCCCTGACCGACCGACGCCGGATTCTGCGCAATGCCGATGACGTTCTGCCCGGCGCCGCCGAAATTGGTGCCGCCGAAGGGCGTTGAGCGTGCCCCACCGATGCCGCTCAAGTCCTGGAATTGCACGCCGAATTCTGCCGCCTTGGTCGCGGTCACCTCGGCAATCAGCGCCTCGACGAACACCTGCAGGCGACGCACGTCCAGCCGATCGAGCACTGCGCGCAGGTTGTTGTAGATCGCGTCCGGCGCGGTGATGATGATCGAGTTCGTCGCCGCGTCAGCCTGGATGATTCCGGGCGTTGCAATCGACTGTGCCCCGGCCGGCCGCTGCAGCGGTGCGCCCGGGGCACCGGGAGGCGCCCCTGGTACCGGCGGAAGCGAACCGGGCGCCGCCCGCTGGAGCGAGGTATCGCCTGCATAGATGGCACGCAGGGTTTCCGCAACCTTCACCGCTTCCGCGTTCTTGAGGTAGACCACGTGAATGTTGCCGGCGGTGCTCGTGGGCGAATCGAGCATTGCCACAAGCTGCCTGATCCGGGCAAGGCGCGAAGGATCGCTTACGCGCGCGAGAATGCTGTTGGAGCGCGCATCGGCCACCACCGTGGTGCGAGCGCCGGTGTCGGGCGTGCCCGGCGGGCCGGACACCGGTTCGGCGACCAACCGCGAAATTGTCTGCGCCACATCGAACGCTGATGCGTACTGGAGGACGATCATGACCGGATCGGTCCCCGAGGGCTGGTCGATTGCGCGAATGATGCGCTCGATGCGCTCGAGGTTGCTGGCGTAATCGGTAATGACGAGCGTGTTGGCGTTCGGCGTGGTGATGGTGTTGTTCGGAGAGATCAATGGGCGCAGCGTCGCCATCACCTGGGTCGACGATTCGTAGGTCAGGTCGAACACCCGGGTTTGCAGCTGGTCCCCCCTGACTCGTGGTGAATCCCGCACCCCCGCACCTGCCGCACCATGGAGCTTTGCATCCGCCTCGGGCAGGATCTTCACCATCCCACGGCCTTCGATCGCGGCGAATCCCTGCAGCCGCAGAGCCGAGAGGAACACGTCGTACACCATGGATTTCGACATCGGCTTGGCCGAAATGATGTTCATGGTGCCCTTGACGCGCGGGTCGAGCAGGAAGTTCTTGCCGGTGATCTCGCCCACGGCCTTGACCACGCCTTCGATATCGGCATTTACGAAATTGAGCGTGACCAGGTCGGATTCGGCGACCCGCTCCGCCTTCGGCTTGAGCCGCGGCTTCTTTGCCTTGGTCTGCGACAATGCCTGTTGGCCGAATGCGACCAGCACGATTGCAATCAGTGCACTGCCAAGCCAGCCGCGCTTGAGGTTCATCTTCTGGAAACGCTGCTTGAAGCGGAGTGTGATCATTTGCGCCCCGCAGGCACGATGGGCGGCGGCTTCTTGCGTTCGTTCAACGCCAGGTCTTCGCTCGTACCGGTGCGCTGAAGGGTCACGCGATCGGGATACACCTTTTCAAGGCGTACCCCCGGCGCAATGTCATCGCCTGTACGCACGGTGATGATTTTCTTGGCGTCGACCTGCACCAGCGCATAACCCGGCTCGCGTCCGCTCGCGGCAACCACCCCGATCAGTTTTATCGCCAGTGCAGAAGGTGTCGAGGCCATCGCGCTGAGTTGCGCGGTTCCGAAGAGGGCGCCCGCGCCTGACAAACGAATGGCCGGCTCGCTCAGAGGCTCGGCGCGCGGCGAGGCGCGCGGTCCGAGCCATGCCCAGCTCCAGTACGCCAGCACCACGCCCATCAAAATGAGCGCGGCGAGGGTCGCGAAGAACGCGATAGCCGTTTGTAGATTATTCGATTGGGCAATCGGCATTGCGCCCATTTTGCCTGATCTGCGCTCGTCTTACATGCATTATCATCGTTGTGTGAGCCTCGGTCCGCGCCATCGCCATTCGCCTGATTTGGAAACCGGCAGGGTTTCCGGAAAAGTATTACGCCGCCTGGCGGCCCTAGCCTCGTTTTCGATCCTCACCGTGGCCGCGAGCAAGCCGGTCCGCGGCGAAGAAAGTTACCCGCAGGTCTGGGTGAATCCTGGTTTCTATTCCCAGCATTTCCGATCCGGTGGGCAATTCCGCAGCGACAACTGGGGCATGGGCGCCGAAGTGGCGTTCTCCCCGGACCATGCGTTGCTCGGCGGGTCCTTTATCAACAGCGACAGCAAGCGCAGCCAGTACGGGGCGTACTGGTGGAGGCCCCTGCACTGGAGGCTCGCTGGTACGGCCGTGCATGCTGGTGTGGTTGCTGCAGCCCTCGACGGCTACCCCAACTACCGCAATGGCGGCTGGTTCGTTGCGCCGCTGCCTTCCGTCGCGATCGAGGGTGAACGCATAGGCGCTAACCTGATGATCGTGCCGACGATCAAGAATCGCGTCCAGGGTGCGATCGCGATCCAGCTGAAACTCCGGATCTGGTAGCTCCGCAAGGCGCGTGCCTGGCCTCGAGGGGAGCACTCGAAGCGCGGCGGGTCCCGTCGGGCCGATGGGCCGGTCGATCTGCAGCTCGAAGTTTCCCGGCTCGCGCTCGATCGCAATGAGACGCAGGAAGGGCACGAGTTGCGACTGCATTTGCGGCTCGACGCGTGCGTTTATCTTGAACACGAATGGACGGTTGTCGCGGCTGGACCCCTTGCCTGTGAGCTGCAGCGGCCCTTTGAGGGTGCGCAGAGACGCGTCCCATCCGGCGGAAACGCTTTCGAGGCGGAATTCGTAGTCGCCCAGGGGCGAGACCGGTGCCAGGGCGACCCCGGCCGACTGCCAGGTCACCACCGCCTGTCCGGCCGGATTTCTGCCGGCTACCGTAAGCCTGGCCGCCTGGACGTGAAGTTCTCCGCTTGGGCCGATCAAGGCCATGCGAGGCAGGACCAAGCCGAGAACCGATGCAGGTACGAAAAAATCCGCGTCCTCGATCTCAACTCCCCCCGGAAAGAACCCGAGGGAAAGTCTCTTCGTTGCTCCAGCGAGCCTGACCTGGAACCCGAGGCGCCCGCGCAACAGGAGCTGCGGTTCAAAGTGCCACGCCAGATCCGTCCCGATGCCCTTCGTACCCAAGGCATCGCGCGCCTCGAGTCGTCCCTTGCCGGCCCACAGGGTCCCGTCCGCTTCGGCGAGGCGGAGCGTGCCCGCGGCCGATCGAACCAGGATCGCGTCGAGGACTGTAGCTGGCGCAAAGGCGACCAGGCAGCCCATGTATGCGCAAAAGAGGACCCCGCAGAAGACAATGGCCGTGACGGGCACCCGCCGGCCCACCGCCTATGGCCTGGGTCGGGCGAACGTCGCCGTCACGCTGACCATTCCCGGTGTGGCCAGCGCCTCGACCCGCGTGGTATCGAGCCGCACTTGCTGGGCCTGCAATGCTTCTACCCAGGCCAGCCAGTCGACGAACGGCACTGCGCCGAAGGTGACCCTGACCTGGCCGGCATCCAGCGGCTCGATGCTCCGTAACGACCCTCCAAAGCCGGCCGCGTCGACCCGCAATTGCATGAGCGCGCGCAGGTCCGGTACAGGCGCGGGTTGTATCGCCGCCGGAAGTGCTCGAAGACGGACGATCTCGTCGGCGCTTCGATTCAACAGGACTGCCTCCGCACGCAGCCGGGAAACTGACTTCTCGAGTTGTATTCGCGCGAGGGAAGCGGATTGTACGAATCCGACATACAGGAGTACCGCCAGGAAAGCAGCGAGCACAGCGATAACCAGCCGTTCGCGCGGCGCGCGCGCTTGCCACAAGTCCCGCAAGGCCTCGCTCATGGGGCTCTCAGCGTGAGCGTGGTGGTTCGCCTGCCGGGTCCGGCAGAGGCGGTGGCGGCAACCACGAATCCAGACTGGGCGAACTGCGCCGAGATTCGCCCGAATAGGGCTGGATCGTTGGGAGCGAAGTCCAGTGTCATCCGTCCGCTCTCGTAGGAAATTGCGCGCAATGCGCCGGCTGGCAGGGTTTTGAGCCCCGGCGCTGCCTTCGAGAGCATCACGGCGAAATCACCCTCGTCGGGTCTGTTGGCTGCACGGCGCACCTCCGCCAGCTTGCGTCGAATCTGGAGCGCCGGGTCGGCCACAGCAAGCGCATCCGGGAACAGGTCGCGGAACCGCGTCTCCATCTGCCCGCGCAAGGCTTTTTGCTCGGCAGCCAATCGAGCCCAGTCGACCGCCAGGGCGGTGGCATGGATCGCAAGCGCGATGCCCGCGATCCAAGCGGCCGGCCGCAGCCGCGCGAGAGATTGCCCATCCACACGCCATTTACGTTGCTGCGCGGCAATTTCGACGCCGGCAGCGGGGAGCGCATTTAGCCGATCCCAGCGCTTGGCAGGCTTGATGCTCACGCCAAGCGCGCGACGCCATGCTTCGAGATCCGGAAGCGTGTCGGGGGCGGTCGGGCACAGGTCGATTTCAGCCGGCGCTGCGTTGCGCGCCCGGGCAGCTTCGACCATCAGCACGAGAGACAGGGGAGGCGAGCGACGGTCGCCGCAATCGGTCGCAGCACCTTCGAACTCGCCCGTGCGCACGAAGCCCTCTCGCCCATTCCATACGCAACTCCATTTGTGCGCTTGCCACGGCAGCAGGAGGGACTCGCAGGTCATGCCATAGGCGTGGATCCTTGCGGCTCCCAATGCCTCCCGCCAGGTGCCGAGCTGCCTGCGATCCATAACCGCGACGACTTCTGCGTCCCCGGTCGACCCGAGCCAGGTCACTTCGTTGGCGTCTGGCTCCGAGGCCGTGTATTCCTCCACGGCGTACGCGAGCAGCGTCCCCGAGCGTCGATTGGCCGCGGGTGGCAGTCTTGCCGGGGTGAGCAGCACGAATGCCGCGGGAAGAACCAGCTGGACGCGTTCGGCGCGCTTCAGCAACGCCGGGGGAAGCTGGGAAAGCGGACCTTCGCCGTTCGAGGATCCGGCGCCTTCGTCGACCAAGGCCCACTGCCACTGGTTCGGCAAATCGGCCTGCGGCGCAAAAATGCGCAGCAACCTCATAGGATCTTGCGCCAGACCACTGCTGGCCACCGGCCCGGCTCGCGACGCGCGAGCAACGCATTGCCGCGCACCTGCGCGCCGCCGCTGCTCACTCGCATGGTCGCAATTAGGTACTCGCTGGTGACTCGAATATCCTGCAGGCTGATCGTGACGTCCTTCGGCAGTTGTGCGAGGAATTCCGCATTGGTCCGAAAGTAAGCGGTGGCACGCCTGCCGACCAGTACGCGGGCCGCGCCGAGATCGAGGCCTTCCACTACGGCGGCCAACACTTCGGGCGGGGCCGTGTTGACGTTTATCGCGGTCGAAGCCGGCAAAGCGGCGACATAGGGTGCAAGGCGCGCGCGCGTCCTTGCGTCGAATCCGCGCACCAGGGACAACTCGTCGAGGTCGATCAATGGCCGGTTTGCGGCGCGGTATGGGGGATCGAGCGCGAGGTAATACGCGTCCTCCGCGCCATGTCCGGGCTGCGGTTTGTCGTCTTCGTCGACCCAGTCTGCGAGTGCATCGGCGAGCGAGGCCGGCAGGCCGAGCAGTACGAGCAGGCGTTGGAAGCGCGCGAGCTGGACTGGATGCAGGTTACCGCCGCTCACCACGTTGTTCAGGTTGAACAGGCCTTGCTGGTCCTCGATATGGCCCTCCAGCTCGCCGTTATCGAGCGGCATGGGCGGCAGCCGCACCGCCCAGGGCTCGCCAAGATGATCCACGCTGTTGGCGCGCTGGTCATCGCCGAGCACGGCGCGGGCCCAATCGCTCCCGGCCTGCAGCAGTTCGAGCGCCTGGGCATGCTGCGCGGCGAGTTCCGCCCTGCGCGACCATGCATTGTGCGAAACGAGGATCGCGGTGGCGACAACGGCGGCAAGCGAGACGACCCCCATGGCCATCACGACCGCGACTCCCCGCTGGGCGTACTTCATGACCTGAGCGAGAACACGCGCACCACCTCCTCGCCGGAAGCCAGTACGATGCGCAAGCGCACCGCAAGCGGAATGGTCGGGTCGCCGGGCGTCGTCGGCCAGATGTTTGTCCACGCATGGCGCGGATCCAGGTACTGCAGCTCGAATTCCTTCACGTCGTTCAGAACCTGGTAGCGCACCGGCGAGACCGAGGGCGCCAGGTCCAGGCCTGGCCATAGCCACAGTTCGACTTGTTGCCTGTCATTCAGGCGATAGCCCAGCCGCCGTGCCATGTCCACCGCCTCGTTCGAGCTGAACCGGCTGAATTCGAGCAGCAGGTCATCGCCTGTGGGCGGGCGGCCGAGCCATGCTGCGGCGGTGCCCGATCCCGTGCGGACCGGCCGCGGCGCCGCAAGCCGGACATCCCTTGCGAAGCGAGCGAAGAACAACTCCATGCGCCGCCATTTTTCGGATTCCGCCTTTACGTGCTCGCGCGTATCGATCACCGTGCTGAGTCCGCGGAAGGACATCAGCCCAAGGATCGAAAGGATCAGTAGCGCGACGAGGAGCTCGATGAGCGTGAATCCGCGCGCGCGCCGGACGTGCGACGGGCTCATCAGCTTCCTCCTGGCGGATTCACCACGAACCCCACGAGATGGGCGAGGGTGCGACCCTCGGCAGGAGTGTCAAAGACGAAGACTTCCACCCGGCGGAAGGCGGGATTCGGCGTGAGGATGACCTCTTCGCGCCAGGCGAACTCGATGCCGCCCTGGCGCTGGGTCCCGCTCTGCTTGCCGGTGGGCATCCACTGGCCGCGCGCCCGATGCTCGGCGAGGCGATTCTCCGCGACCCACAAGGCAAACAACCTTGCCCGCAGATCGACGGTGGTGTTGGTTGCCTGACCCGCCACCCTGAGTGCTGCAAGCAGCGCGACTGCGACGATTGCGAGCGCAACCAGGACTTCGACCAGCGTGAAACCCGCGTGGCTATCGCGGCGTCGTCTCGGCATTGGGGACTCCTTTGCCCATCGACACCCGCATTTCCCCGACGGGCGAGGCAGCGACAACTGAGTGCTCGGCTCTGAGTGAAAGTTCGATGCTGAATGCGAGCATCGAGCCGCCCGCCGGAAATTCCAGACGCTTGGAATCTTTTGCGCGCGTCGATTCGACACGCAATTCGGAAATGGCCGCTCCGGGCAGAAGCTTGCGCGCGCGCAGCACGTCGTTGTCACGAATCTCGGACCACTCGCCCTCAGGCATGAGGCGCAGGAACCGGTAACCGTAATCGTCTGCAGCCCAGGCAATGGACTTCCCCGATATACGCGCCTCGTCGGCGGCGACGTCGAGGACCTGCGCAAGGCGCTCGGCCTCGTTGCGAAGCGCAGCCTTGTCGTCCTGTGCGAGGTTTACGGCAACGAGGCCAAGTAAGACACCCATGACCATGAGAACCACCAGCACTTCGACAAGAGTGAATCCACGGGTTTGTCGCGCTCCGCTCACCGACGCGATCCCTTCACTACTGGGTCCATGAGCCAATGTCGGCGTCGTGGGCATCGCCGCCCGGGGCGCCATCCGCTCCGAAGCTGTAGATGTCGATCTCGGCATGAACGCCCGGGTTGAGGTACTGGTAGGGATTGCCCCAGGGATCCCTCGGCAGCCTTTCGAGATATCCACCCGCTTTCCAGTTCGCCGGCACAGGGCTGGTCGCAGGTCTCGATACCAATGCCTGCAGGCCCTGCTCCGTGGTGGGATAGCGCTGGTTGTCGAGCCGGTAGAGTTTGAGCGCCTGCACCAACGTAGCAATGTCCTGCTTGGCGGCGATGATCCTCGCCTCATCCGGGCGGCTGATGATTTTCGGCACGACAAGGGCCGCGAGAATGCCCAGGATCACGACGACCACCATCACCTCGAGCAACGTGAAGCCGCGTTGCGTGCGATGCGCTTTCAGGTCATGCACTAGTGTCGTGCTGCATTCTGTTTGGAACTTAAGCGACTGTTAGCACGAATGACCTTCTGCAGGATGTCACGAGCGCTCTTGGTCCAGATGAATGGCTTGGGGTTCGTGTTGTGGTGCGCGAT
>ENA-ORBV01006342-ORBV01006342.1-microbial-mat-metagenome-genome-assembly--contig:-NODE-6342-length-20959-cov-4.766785_pt1 | contig 20959 bp, 13 predicted proteins | sample MGYA00237777_ERZ505514 | MGnify/ENA primary metagenome ERZ505514 (study PRJEB26160, sample SAMN06269048) | microbial mat metagenome | isolation source: Oligotrophic lake microbial mat | place... | reverse complement strand
GCCGCGGATCGTGATCGTGCGGTTGGATTGGACGTTGAGGCTGCCGGGGTTGGAGAGCTGGAGATCCAGATTGACGGGGCTGTAGAACGAGACCTGCCCGCCGCCGCCCAGCGCCGTGGTGAAGGGCGTGAGCCGGTCACCCGCATCGCCGATGACCTCGGTGCGAACGAAGTTGTCACCGGGGACGCCGTTGGCATCACCGTCGAGCGACGCGTCGTTGGTTGCGCCACGCAGGCGCGTTGCGCCCGTGGAGTCGATCGTGAAGCGGTAGGTGCCCGGCCCGCTGAGCGCGTTGAGCGTGTCCGCACCCGGCACGTCGGCCGCGAGGTTGCGGCTCGTGATCGCGGTCGACAAGGTGATCACCGCCGTGAGCGTCGCGTTGTCATACGACACTGTGTAGTCCACACCCGGCGTGCCCGGCGTGCCGCCCACCAGCGGGGCCAGCAGCGTCGTGGTTCCCGGCGATAAGGTAAATCGGAATACCGGCCTGACGGAGCCGCGCTGCCTGTCGCACGAAAAAAAGCCCGGTCTGGTGGTCCCTCCAGTCTCCGTCGTAGAGATCCCCGGCGATGACCACAAAATCGACGGACTCCCGCCGGCCGCGCTCTCAAACGTGAGACCGCTCATGTTGGTCCCGAAGAAGTTCATGGCGTCCACAGTGGTGGTATTGTCGCTGCCGGGCCAGGGCGCGCTCGCCGGACCAACCGGTGTGCACACATTCGCCGCGCCCTTCGTGGAAACCGTGGTGCTCGCAAACGCACCGCTGCCATCCGGGCATCGCCCGTAGGTGAGCGGGGCATGCACGGTCCATTCATAGGAATCCACCAAGGCGCCGTTGGGATCGAACAGCCGCGCGGCGTCTCCCCCACCGAGTCCGAATCCGAGGGTGCTTTCTTCAATCACGTAGAATGCGCCCGGTGCGAGCACCGTACCGGCCGGGATGCGCGTATCGCGCGTATCGTCGTTGTCCTTGATGATGAAGTTCGAAATATCGACCGGACTGCCCCCCGCGTTGTACAGCTCGATCCAATCGCCCGGCGTGCCGCCACTGGATTCCACTTCGTTCACCTTCACCGAGCCCGCGCAATTGTTGGCGGCGCCCTTGGTGGATGTCGTCGTCGTGGAGAATCCGCCCGTGCCGTCGGGGCATCGACCGTAGGTGGTGGGCGCGTGCGAGGTCCACGAGTATGAGTCGATAAGCACGCCGGTCGCGTCGAAGATGCGCGCGGCGTCCGCCGATCCGAGGCCGAAATTGAGCGTGGTCTCCTCAATCACGAAGAACGCACCCGGCGCAATCGTGCTTCCGGCCGGCAACGTGGTGGTCCGGTTGTCGTCGTTGTCCTTGACAATGAATCCGGACAGATCAACCGTCACCGTGCCGGCGTTGTAGAGTTCGATCCAGTCGCCGGGCGTCCCGCCACTGGATTCCACTTCGTTCACCTTGATCTGCGGACGACAGTCGTTGATCGCCCCCTTCGTGACGCTGGACATCGTCACAAACGGTCCGGTGCCATTGGGGCAGCGGCCGTAGCTGCTGGTCGCGTGCGCCGTCCAGGCGTAGGAGTCCACCAGGACGCCGAACGGATTGAACAAGCGCGCGGCATCGGCGGCGCCGAGCCCGTAACCAAAGGTCGCTTCTTCAACAACGAGATAGCCACCCGCGGCGATCGTCGTGCCCGTCGCGAAGCGGAAGGTGCGAGCGTCGTCATTGTCCTTGAGCGCCCAGCCGGAAAGATCCACCACCGACGCGGTGGGGTTGTAGAGCTCAACCCAGTCACCCGGCGTGCCGCCGTTTGATTCCACTTCGTTGACGCGGATGGCGGGTGGTGCCGTCACCGTGAGCGCGAGTTGTCCGGTTTTTCCGCCCGCGGTCGCAATGATGTTCACCGTGCCCGGTGAGACTGCGGTGATCTCGCCAGTCGAGGTGACCGTCCCAACCGTGGCCGCCGACGTCGACCACGTGATGGTGCCCGCGGCAAACGGCGCTCCGAACTGATCGCGTCCGCTGGCGGTGGCGGTGATCATCTGGCCGACGGTGATCGACGTGCCTGGCGAAGCGACGACGATGGTGGTGAGCACCGGCGGCGGCGGGGTGACCGTGATCGCCTGCTGTGCGGTGACGCTGCCAACCGTGGCGATGATCTGCGCAGTACCCGCGGCGACACCCGTGATGACGCCGTTCGTATTCACCGTGGCTACGGCGGACGATGAAGAAGACCACACCACGACACCCGTGGCCGTCGCCGAGCCATCGCTGGCGCGCCCTTGCGCCGAAGCGGACGTGGTCGTGCCGGCCTGAATCGATGAGGCGGCCAACGCGACGTCGATTGACGCGAGTGCGGCCGGAGCAGTCGTGGTGTCTTCGCAGGCCGCCAGCGCGAAGAGCGTGCACGCAGCGACAAGGGCAGCGCGTGCCCGATGGGCACGACGGCGGACAGTGGTCACGTGTAGTCCGGAGGGTGACACCAGCGAGCGTGTCAGTCGATCATTGAGGCGTTGCGCAGGCGCGGGTGCGCGCTGCGCAACGAAGAACTTCAAGCCTCGGTTACGCGCGGAACGATTTGATCACGTCGATGTCACAGACACGTAAAACACGGCGGCGGTCTCATCCAGGCCGCTTACACGTCAGTGAGCGCATACGGCACGACATCACCGGTCAGCACTGCGCCGTCAATCGTGACGTACAGCGTACCTTCCGTCACCGTGATCTCCAGTTTCAAACGTCGATCCAACCGCGCCACGATCTCATCGATCAAATCGCGATCGATTGCGTGTAGCGTGATAGACTCCGCCCGGTATATGCGCTCGCCAACGAACGCTCGGCGCACCGCAGCCGGGTCCTTGTGCGTGTAGATCGTCACGCGCGGTGCCGCCTTGCTCGCTTTATGAACGCGGGCCGCATCGGGCGCCCCGATCTCAATCCACGCCTTGAGCGCTCCCGTGAGATCACGCACGGCGATCGTGGGCTCGTCGGCGTCCGAGACACCACGCGAAAACGCGATGCCGTCGGTATACTCCAGGCAGTACGCAAGTACGCGCGCCACGAAGTATTCGGCCGATTCCGACGGGTGCATCGGTACGCGCAGCGCGAGCGATTCATACACATGGCGATCGACGTGCGACAGCGCGATGTCGAGCACGTACATCGTGGAGGTGAGCGCCACTGGCTAACGCGTTGAAGGTTCAGGCATCGCCGCCGTGACCGCGGCGGCCATGCCTGCCGAACGTCCCGTGGCCCACGCCCAGAGAAAGTTGTAGCCACCGATCGGACCGAAGGCATCGAGCACTTCGCCGCACAAAAAGAGACCGGGCTGTCGCTTGCTTTCCATGCTGCGCGGATTCACCTCGCTCAGCGCCACGCCACCGCCCGTCACTTCGGCCTTCTTGTAGCCTTCGTCGCCATTCCACGGCAACTCGCCGCGCACCAGCGTATCAATGAGTCGGCGTCGTTCATCGCGTCGCAGTTCGGATAACAGTCGCGTGGCATCGACACCCGCGTCCTGCAACAGCACGGTAGCGAGCCGATCAGGCAGCTGCGCGCGCAGCGCGCCTGTGACGGTCCGCCCGCCGTGCGGCTTGAGCGCCTCTTCCCACTCGGCGTCACCCCACGGCGTCCACTGCACCTGCACGCGCGCGTTCAACGTGTGGCCCGCACGCGCCCGGACCGCCACGTGTGACACGTTCAGCACCGACGGACCGCTGTACCCGTGGTGCGTGAACAAGAATCCACCACTCGCCTGCGCCGCATGGGCATCACTGCGGGCCGTCAGCGCCACCGTGAGTGACACACCGGAGAGCGCGTTGAACGCCACCGCACTCGTACGCAGCGGTGTGAGCGCGGCGTAGGTGGGATGCATGGTGTGGCCCATGCGCGCGAGCATCTGCAGCCCGGCGCCATCGCTGCCGGTGTTTGGCACCGACAGTCCACCGGTCGCGATGATGACCGCCTCGGCCATGAGGGGCGGACCGTTGTTTACCGCGACTTCCCAACCGCCGTCCTTGGGCGCGAGACCGGTGACCGAGGTCTCCATGCGCATGCGGACCCCCTGCGCCCGCGCGTACTCCAGCAACCCATCGCGCACATCGCGCGCCTTGTGCGATGCGGGAAAGAGCTTCGCGGATTCGACTTCTTCTTCGAGCGCAATGCCGAGCGTTTCTTCGAAGAACACCCGCTGTTCTGCGAGCGGCCAGGCGCGCACCATCTTGCGCAGCAGATTCGGTGAGGAATCCGTCACGAAGCGCGATTCGTCCACGCGCGCCGGCAGCACATTGCACCGACCGCCGCCGCTGATGAGGATCTTGCGCCCACCATCACGCGTGCGCTCCACCAGCAGCGTGTCGGCCCCGCCCTTGGCCGCAAAGATCGCCGCCATCGATCCGGCGGCTCCGGCCCCAATCACGATCACGCGCTTCATACCAACTCCAAATCGGGAACGCGTCGGTCAGTACTGGCGTGACCGCGCTACGACGCGCCTCCGATCGGTGCGATCACACGATGGGGTTGCGAACGAGTCCGGCGTTGGCCGGAATACTGAAAGATAGACGAAATCGAGTCACCACGTCGGGGGGCCGCCTGGAAGAACGAGGCGATCCCGTCTTGTGGCCGGCCCCGCCGGTTTTCCCGGCCGCCCCACCGGTTCTGCTGCACGGCGGCGCGTGGCCGGCGTTCTTGATGTCGGTCCCACCGGGCGGCCGAAGAACCTATCATCAACCGCAAGGCGGGACGTGTGCACGTGTCACTGGGCACCGAAGCCGCCGCGCAGTTCATCGTGGCCTCGTTGTCACGCCGCTCGGACGATTTTTTCTGCGCAATCTGTGCATGGATCCTGATGCGTTCCTGCCGGCGCAGTCGGGCACGGGACGATTCTCGCGCACAATGTGACACGCGGGCGTCCCGGCACAGACGATCCCGGCCCTTGGCGCTATATCCCTACCTCAAAGCCCATCCGCAACGTCCACTCACTCCGCTGTTTCGCGAGTGAGCGCTGGGCGAAGCGGCTATGCAGCAGGTCGGTGGTGACCTTGACGCGGTGTCCCTGCACGTAGCGCGTCAGCCCCACGGCCTGTTCAGACACCGACTCCACCGCGGGCAGCGACTGCAGCGCCAGCGCCGGCGTCACGGTGGACACGCGCAGTATCGGCTCCCACGACGAGCGCGGGAGCAACCAGCTGGCCTGCACCGAGAGCCCCTGCCCCGCATATACCGCTCTCGTTTCCGCGGCGCCTGGCGCCACCCATGCGGGCGAGACGCGATGGGCGTACTCGGCTGCTATCGCAACGCCGCGGCGCTTGAGCAGCGCGTCCGCGAAGTACGTCGTCATGCCGCGCGGCGCTGGCAGCAACGGGCCGAGTTGTCCTCCCGTGCGGATCGCTCGATCATTCCTGGAGACGGCGCCGCCCAGCGACACTTTGAGCGAGGGCTCGCGTGCCTGGTCTCCTTCGACGTAGTCACCACCGTCGGTAAAGGGCCCGAACGGCAGGTAGTCGACCCGGGACGTCACCGCCACGCCGCCATCGCCCACCGACGGGTTCCGACCTTCACCGCTGCTCAGCGCGCCGCGCCACACCACGCGCGCGCGTCCTATGTCACGCGCGTACGCCAGAAACACCCCCACATCGCGATCCACCGTGAACAACGCATTCACCGGTGAGCGCTCCGGCGACTGCAGATCACCCGACGAAATTTGGCGCTGCCGATTGCCGGGCAGCTTGCCCTGACCAATCGTGGCAGCGAGCTGTGGCGTAAATTGCCAGCTGACGTTAGCGTCGCGCAGCACGTTCGCGATCCCCGTATTCTCCTGATCCATATCACTGCGCGCGAACGAGAGCTGCACGTTGACACGGAGTCGCGGATCCCGGATCGTGCCCGAGAAACGCAGTCGCATTCGCCGAACGGCAAACTGCGTACGCGTGACGGCTAACCCCGACGCGTCGGCAGCCGTGACGGTATACACCTGCTGAACGCGGAAACGCACGTTGAGCGCGGTGATGCCGTCGGTACCGCGAACGGTAACGCCGCGCCCATCGAACGTCACGGGCGCCTCGGCGATCGCAGGTGTCGGCTGCGCATGAACCATCGCCGGCGTGGCACTCAGGGCCAGTAAAAAACACCAGCTGCCAAGCCGACGACGGCGCGTGCGCTGGCTCACATTTGAAACGCGATTCTCAGTGTAGTACATGCACGAACGCTGTACCGAACGGTACCAACATGCCACCCCTGCGACCCAGATTTCAGCGTCTCTCAGAAGCGCCCGCTCACGCGTCGTCAAGAAAACGTGGTGTATCTTTGCGCCATGTTGCCTTCCTTGCGTTTGTCCTCTGATCCGGTCCGCGCATGACCTTCGTCAATCAGCAGATCCTGCTCGTGTCCCGGCCGTCTGGGGAACCCACGACCGAGAACTTCCGGCTCGTCGAGCAGGACGTGCCGCCGCTGGCCGATGGGCAGGTGCTTGTCCGTCATCACTACCTGAGCCTCGACCCGTACATGCGCGGGCGGATGAACGACGGCCGTAGCTACGCGACGCCGCAGGCGCTCAACGCCGTCATGGGTGGGGGCACCGTTGGTGACGTGGTGGAGTCCCGACATCCAAAGTTTCGCGTCGGCGACACGGTCACCGGCATGGGCGGTTGGCAGCAATACTCGGTCGTTGACGCATCGGCGCCGGCGGCGCTCCGCACGGTGGACACCACGCACATTCCACTGTCCGCGTACCTCAGTGTCATGGGCATGACGGGTGTCACCGCGTGGTTTGGACTCACCGACATCATTGCGCCGAAGTCGGGTGAGACGATCATCGTGAGCGCTGCCAGCGGCGCCGTTGGAGGCGTGGTGGGCCAGTTGGCCAAGGCCCGCGGGTGTCGCGCCGTCGGCATTGCCGGTGGTCCGGAAAAGTGCGCGTACGTGGTAGACGAGCTCGGCTTTGACGCGTGCGTTGACTACAAGGCACACCCCGATCTGCGATCGCTTCTGGGCGCGCTCAAACAGGCGTGTCCGGATGGGATCGACGGCAACTTCGAGAACGTGGGCGGGATGATTCTCGACGCGATCATGATCCGTATGAACGACTTCGGACGCATCGCCATGTGCGGCATGATTGCCGGCTACAACGGCGAGCCGCTGCCAATGGCACATCCCGGGTTGATTCTGTCATCGCGCCTTAAAGTGCAGGGATTCATTGTCAGTGAGCACCTCGATCGCTGGCCGAACGCGCTGCAGGAGCTGGGCGCGATGACGGCGGCCGGAACGCTCAAATACCGTGAGTCCGTGTCCGAAGGACTGTCCAGTGCGCCGGACGCGTTCCTCGGACTGCTCAAGGGACGAAACTTCGGCAAGCAGCTCGTCCGGCTGGCGTAGCGCGAACACACCCGGTCCGGTTTGCGCCTTTTTTCAGACACTCCGCCCATGTCCGTTCTGTTTACACCGCTGAGGCTGCGTTCACTCACGCTGCGCAATCGCATCGGCGTGTCACCGATGTGTCAATACTCGAGCGCGGACGGCTTCGCCAATGACTGGCATTTCGTGCACCTCGGCTCGTACGCGACCGGTGGTGCGGGTCTGGTCTTCACCGAGGCGGCGGCGGTACGCCCCGAGGGGCGGATCAGCCCGCACGATCTCGGTATCTGGGACGATGCGCACGTTCCCGAGCTGCAGCGCATCACCCGCTTTGTGCGCACACAGGGCGCGGCGGTGGGCATTCAGCTTGCACACGCCGGACGCAAAGCGAGCATGACACGGCCGTGGGAGAAGCCAGCCACCGTGTCCACGCAAGACGGAGGCTGGGACGTACTGGCGCCCAGTGCGCTGCCGTTCAGCGACGTGTATCCGCAGCCGCGCGCGATGTCGACCGCTGAGATTCGTGATGTGATCACCGGATTCCGCGAGGGAGCGGCGCGTGCGGTCGCAGCGGGGTTTCAGGTGTGTGAGTTGCATGCAGCGCACGGCTACCTGCTGCACCAGTTCCTGTCTCCGCTCGCGAATACTCGAGACGATGCCTACGGCGGTTCGTTCGACAATCGTATCCGTCTGACGCTTGAGGTCTCCGCCGCCGTCCGGGAAGTATGGCCTGCGGAATGGCCCGTGTTCGTGCGCATATCCGCGACGGACTGGGCCGACGGCGGGTGGGATATCGACGACGCTGTGACACTGTGCGCGCGGCTGCGAGAGCTCGGGATCGATGTGATCGATTGTTCATCAGGCGGACTGACACCGGCGCAGAAGATTGCCGTCGCGCCAGGCTACCAAGTGCCTTTTGCGCGACGTGTGAAGCATGAGGCGAGAATACCTACCGCCGCCGTCGGCTTGATCACGACGGCGGAACAGGCCGAACAGATCGTACGTGATGATGATGCCGACATGGTGCTGCTCGCACGCGAGATGCTCCGCAATCCGCACTGGCCGCTGCTCGCCGCGCACGCGCTCGGGGCGAAGGCGCCTTGGCCACGGCAGTACGAGCGGGGGGCGCCGCGGTAGGCAGGTCGTCCGGCCGGCGGGGCTCCCCGGAGACGATTGGACGCCGCCACGAACGGAGCGCATTTTCCCGGGATGTTACTTCGTCGTTCCCTCGTCGGCCGATTCGTCGTGCCGGTGCTGCTGGCACTGGTCGGATTGCCGCGGCTGCTCAGCGCGCAGGACCGCACGCTCAACTGGCCCGCGTTTCACGTACAGGCGCACCTCGACAGCACCGGGGCCCTTCAGGTGCGCGAGCAACAAACCATCAGGTTCACCGGTGACTGGAACGGCGGCGAGCGCATCTTCACGGTTGGCTTCGGGCAAGGGTTCACCTTCAAGCGCCTGCTGCGCATCGACTCGCTCACGGGAGCAGAAGTCGAGCTGCGCGAAGGCGACCTTGACGAGGTAGACGAATACGGCTGGGGAGAGTCCAATACCCTGCGTTGGCGCAGTCGCCTGCCGAGCGATCCGCCGTTCGACAGCACGCGCATCACCTACGTGCTTGAGTACGAGTATCGCGACATCCTCGTGCCAACCGACAGCGGTTATACGCTCGATCACGAGTTCGGATTTCGCGACCGCTACGACGTCATCGCCAACTTCACGCTCGCGGTCACGCTCGATTCATCGTGGGCGCGGCCGGCATCGTTCGCTGGCGCGTGGCGGGAGGATACGCTTGCGCCGGGCATCGGATTTGTGGTGTCGGTACCAATCGTCTGGAAGGGTGCGGGTCTTCCCTCAAACGTCTGGCGCGGCGCGTCGGTGGTTCAGCGGCGAGTGGTCGCGGGTGTTCTCGTATTCGGCATGATGCTGCTCACCGCCGCGCTGGTTGTTGTTGAGTATCGCGCGGGAAAGTTTACGCCGTTACTCCCGCGTGATCGCATCGACGAAGCGTGGTTGCGTGAGCATGTGCTCTCGATGCCCGCGGAGCTCGCGGGCGCGGCATGGGACGATCGGATCGCCGCACCTGAAGTGTCCGCGACCCTGGCGCGCATGGTCGGTGAGAAGAAGCTCAAGAGCCGGGTGGAATCCGAGAAAGTGTGGCTGTTCAAACGCCATGTGTTGCACCTCGAACTGACGACGTCCCGCTCGAACCTTGAGACCCACGAACGGCAGCTTATCAACGCGCTGTTCGGCGCCGACGCGACGACCACGGATACCGACACGGTGCGGAAGCGCTACGCCAGCAGCGGCTTCAGTCCCGTGCTGTACATCGAAGGGCCGTTGAGTGGCCGGCTGCACGCCCTCCCTGGTATTGGCGGTAAGGCGGTCCCGCACCAAGGCGGACGGGTGACGGTGGCACTGACGCTCATCGCCTTCCTGCTATTGGGCCTCGGCATTCGTGAACGCGGCGTTGATGTCGTGGTCTCGATCGCCGCCGTCATGATCAGCTTGCCGATTTACGGCGTCGCGCGCGCCACCACGCTGAGTTGGAGAACACGAGTCATCCGGCCGGTTCGGCACATGGCGTGGTTTCTGGCGCCCATGTGCGGCGCGGCAGCCGCGCTTTGGTGGCTTCTCGACACCGGCCGACACGCCGCCGGCGCCTTTACGCTCGCTGGCCTGGTGGTGTGGTTACTGGCGCTGCTGCAGAGCGTGCTCAACGGCGCGCGTTCCACGCAGTCGCCGGAGCGCATCGCGTTTCGCAAACGGCTCGCCGCCGCACGCGAGTATTTCCGCGTGGAGCTCAAGCAAGCCGTTCCCCGACTGCGCGAGGAGTGGTATCCGCACTTACTGGCGTTCGGACTCGGTCGCCATGTCGACCGGTGGTTCAAGGCATTTGGCGGGACGAATGCCGCAGTGAATACCACCGCGAGCTCACACGATCGTGACCGTTCGTTCAGCACCAGCGGCGGCGGCTTCTCCACGTCGGGGAGCGGTGGGTCTTCGTGGGGCGGCTTCGGCGGCGGCGGTGGCTTTGCCGGCGCGGGAGCGACTGTCGCGTTTGGTTCCGCGCTCGGAGCGATGTCCTCCGGTGTATCGGCCCCAAGTTCGAGCAGCAGCGGCGGGAGCAGCAGCGGTGGTAGCAGCAGCAGCAGCGGGGGAAGCTCAGGGGGCGGCGGCGGTGGAGGCTGGTAGATTACAGATGACTCTGAGAGAGGATTCTCCATGCGTACTTGTTTTGCACTGTTTGGCTTGGTGGCCGCTGTTCTTGTCAGCACCTCCGCGACCGCGCAGCAGCCTCCTGCTGGCGGCGGCGGTGGTTTCCGCGGCGGCACCGCGATCAAGGCCGGCGAAGCGTGCCCGCCCGGGACCACCGAGATTCGCCCGCTCAACTGCATGGCGCCGGAGCGGCCGGTCCCGAGCATCGTGGACTATCGTCCGCGGTCCACCCTCGTGGTGCCGGAACACAAGGTCCCGCGCGCCAAGTACCCGGTCATCGATTTTCACGGCCACCCCGGTGGCAACCTCAGCTCGCTCGAGAATCTCGAGCGCATGGGACGCGAACTCGACAGCCTGAACGTGGGCATGATGATCGCCGCCGACAACATGTCGGGTGAACGTCTGGTTCGGGCGATGGAAGTGATTCGTTCATCGCCCAAGATGAAGGACCGCGTGCGCGTGCTCGCCGGCATCAACTTCCAGAACGTTGGCCCGGGATGGGCCGAGCGCGCGATCGCGCAGCTCGAAGCCGATGTGGCGGCGGGGGCGGTTGGCGTGGGTGAAATCTCCAAGGGATTCGGGCTCAGCACCCGGAGAGCTGACGGCACGCGTTTGCGCCTTGACGATCCCGCACTCGATCCCATCTGGCAAGCGTGCGCGCGACTGCAGTTGCCGGTGTTCATTCACACCGGTGACCCGCCAGAGTTCTGGAATCCGATTGATTTCAACAACGAGCGCTGGCTCGAGCTCGCGCTGTTCCCGAACCGAAGCTACGCCGGCGACAACAACCCAAGCTTCGAGCAGCTGGTGACGGAACGCGACAATCTCTTCCGCAAACATCGCAACACCACGTTCGTCACCGCGCATCTCGGCTGGCACGCGCACGATCTCGGCCGGCTCGCGAAACTGATGACGGAACTGCCCAACTTGCATGCAGAAGTTGGCGCCGTGTTGTACGACATCGGCCGTCAGCCGCGCGCGGCACGCGACTTCTTCATCAAGTTTCAGGACCGCATCCTGTTCGGGAAAGACTCGTATCAGCCCGGAGAGTATCCGTACTACTGGCGCGTGTTCGAGACGAATGACGACTACTTCGACTACTACCGCGACTACCACGCGTTCTGGAAGTTGTACGGCATCGACTTGCCCGATGACGTGCTCAAAAAGGTCTACTACCAGAACGCGCTGCGCATCTTGCCCAAGGTGTCGAAAGCGGGCTGGCCGCAGTAGTCAGCGGCCGAGCCCTCAGTAGAAGTCAGTAGCGATACGTCGCGGCGAGCCCGCTCTTGGACGGCATGCGGGCCGCCGGCACCACGATGACCTCTCCTTTGCGTCGCAGCACGGCTTCGGCGACATCATCGAGCAAATCGTCGACCGTCGCAACGATGTCCGTGGTAAGTTCCACGCGACCGGTGTCGTCCATGCGCCCGGGAATCACGCGATCCGCTTCCACCAGCAGCGTCGCCACGCGGCCGGCGACCGCCGCTTCCGCGACCTGCCATAAATCGTCCGATCCGCGCGAGTGCGCCTGCGCCGATTCGTAATCGTCGACGAGCGAGGCGAGGCGCGCGACGTACATCGGCTCGGCGTGCGCCCACGCGGCCTCGCGCAGCTGCTCGGTATCGAGCGCGTCCGCGTTCATTTCGATGCCTTCGGCCATGAGAAATGGATTGTGGCTGATTTCCCGGAACGGCGCGTGATGTTCGGGCAACGCGGCGAGCATCAGCGGCAGGCCCGATGGCCGAGAGTGGTGTTCGAGAATCGCGCGATCGATCACTCGAAAGAAGCGATACATGTCGACTTCGACTTCATCTTTCTTCCCGCCTCCTCCATGATGCATGCCACCGCCCGTATGTCCCGTACGGCCTCCGGCGTTGCCACCGTGCGCCACCGTGTTGCTGTACGCGGCAGTGAGTTCTTCGCCGAGCGCTTCGGTGATCGTGGACGGCACGTTGGTAAGCGGAACCGGATCCAGCGCGTGCCGATTGCCCTCAAACAGCTTGGCGTCGTGCCGATTCAGCACCAGGATCTGATATCGATCGGCTGACTGCACCACGCGCAACAGCGGCTTGGTGTGAAATGTGTCAGCCACCACAAGCAGTTCCGACACAGGTCGCTGCAGGTCGATCACGTCGAAGGAGCTTGGCGAGCTCAGAATCGCCAGTCCTTCGGTCCGGTGCTTCCAGAACTCAAGATCCTGCGCAATCGCGAAGAATGGCTCCATGCGCGCGGCCATGTCGGTGTCCGGATACGCTTCTGTGAGCGACGACTCGAGGGATCGCAGCATGTTGCGGAAACGAATCGGATCCTGCGCGTTTGCGGGGTGTCGTCGGTGCGTGGGCTGATAGAGCGAGATGCACGGTGGCTCATGGTCTGCGAGCCATGTGTTCAGCTGATCGGTGGAGAATTGGCGCACGGAAGCTCCCTGGGTTGGAGGATCGCCACTGGTCGTCTGCATCAACGACATAGCGTGACGGACGCGTATCGATGTCCTCCCTGCATACCCCAGAGAGACCGCAGCGTTGATTCGCACCGGGGTGCTTGCGTTTGGCTGGTTTGCTGATAGCGTATCCCTCCGATGACACCTGCTCCGGTCCCCCGCGCTACGCGCACACTGGTCGTGCTGCACCTCATGGCAGCGCTCGCCATCACGGCACAGCAGACGCTCGGTGGCGCACAATCCAACAACTTCACGATTTTTCGCGAGAGCTTCTGGCATCTTGTGCGTGAACAGGATCTCTACGCGGCGTATCCGGGCCTCACGTTCGATCTGTTCAAGTACTCGCCGAGTTGCGCGCTGCTCTTCGCGCCCTTCGCGGTGCTGCCGAATGACATCGGACTGTTACTGTGGAATCTCGTGAACGCCTTCGCGCTCATCTGGGCGATCGTGCGATTGCTTCCCGGCACGGCAGCCGCGTGGGCACTGGGCATTTGCCTGTTTGAGGCCATCGGCGCGATTCAGAACACGCAGAGCAACGGCTTGGTCGCCGGGCTCATGATCATCGGCGCCACGACGGCCTGGCAAGAGCGCTCGGCGTGGTCGTCGGTGTCGGTGATGAGCGCGGCAGCCATCAAGATCTTCCCGCTCAGCGTGGGTGTGTTTGGCCTCATGTCTCCCTCGCGATGGAAGTTTGTCGTGTGGTGCGCCGGCGTTGGTGCACTACTGCTGGCGGCCCCGCTACTCGTCACACCACTTGAGCAGTTGCTGGCCCAGTATCGATCGTGGGGCGCTGTCGAAGCGCGCGACCTCGGCAAGACCGGGATGTGGTGGATCGGCGGCGTGCTCGAAATCTGGAGCGGACGCGCACTGCCGCACGTTCCGTTTCAGCTCGCGGGTGCAGCGTGGTTGTGTGCGAGCGCCTGGTACGCGAAACACCACTGGCGCACGCCGATGGTGCAACAACTCCTGATCGCGTCCGCGCGCGGCTTCGCGATCGTGTTCAATCACATGTCGGAGCCGCCCACCTTCGTGATTGGATTTGCGGGCGTTGGCATCTGGTGGGCCGCGCTGCCTCGGGCGCGCTGGCGCGACGCCATCGTCATCGCCGTGGTGGTGCTCGGCTCACTCGGCGGCAGCGATCTGGTGCCGAATGATATTCAGCGCGAGTGGCACTACGACACGCGGCTCAAAGCCGTGGTGATGATCGCCGCCTGGTGCGCGATGCAGTACGACCTCTGGCGGCTGGTCCGGCTTCAGCCTGCGCCCGAACCAGCCTCGCCGAGTGAAGGCCAACCGCTGTTCAGCCCGTCTTTGACGACGCGTTTGCCTTGAAGCGCGCGCGCATCAGCAGCAGCGGCTCGCTGACGCCTACGTTCTTCTTGATGATGTCTTCCAGCAGCTTCATGATCGCGATGTTGTCTTCGACTGAGGTGGGCTCGCCACTCAATCGCGCGCCGAAGCCGAAATGCTCGCCGGGCACCAGCACGACTTCGTTCTGCAACACGACATCGGTCATGTCATCGGCCACGCGAACGGCGACGAACTTTTTGCCGGCCTTTTCCATGTAGCCAATGCGCAATCCGTTGGCGCTGGCCGGCCACTCGGGATACGGATGCGATTGACCGTCGCTTCCCTCAAACGTAGTGGTTGTCGGTGTGAGGTTCGCAAAGTTCCGTTCAAAACCACCGACGTACATGAGCGCGTGTCGCATCGTCACCTGAAGATCAAGAGAGTATCGGGGCGGGCAGGCCGAAGCGCCTGATCCCGCAAAAGTATATCGGGGGACGTATTGACGTGAGAGGCCCAGCGTGCGCCGGTCGATCCCAGCTCACGTCGTGACGAGTGCGACCGCCATGCCGATCAGGCCGACGAGCACAACCAGCAGTGTGCCGGGGACGGCGAAGCGAAGCCACCGCGGGTATGGTACGCCAGCCGCCAGCAACATGGCGAGCAACGCACCGTTGGTCGGAATGAGCATGTCGAGTGTCGGTGCGCCGGTCTGGTAGGCCATGACCGCCACCGCCCGCGGAAAGCCGAGCAGGTCGGCCAACGGCGCCATGATGGGCATGGTGAGCGCGGCCTGCCCGCTGTTGGACGGCACGACCACGTGCAGCAGCATGTGCACGGGTACCATGAGCCCCGCCGCCGCCATGCGGGGGACATGCTCCAGCGGCAGCGCCAATCCGTAGACGATGGTGTCAATCACGCGCCCATCCGTCAGCACCACCGAGATCGCCCGGGCGACACCCACGAACAACGCGGCGGAGAGCATCGCGTCCATGCCCTTGAGATACGCGACCGTGGTCTCGCGAAGGTTCAGCTGCGCGGTAAGACCCACAGCGAAGGCGGCGACCAGAAAGATCGCCGAGAGCTCGTTAAAGCCCCAATCGAGCGTGAGGACGCCAAAGATATACGGGACAAACGGCATCAGGACGATCATTAACAGAACACCGTCGCGCCACGAAGGAGTCTCCTTCGACGCACACGAAGCGTCGACCGCCTCGTTCCCACGCTCGTCGTCGTGCTTGAGCTGCGACAGTGTATAGCAAATCCAGACCGCCACCGCCACCACCGTCACCGCCAGTCGAACGCCGGTGCCCGTGGCCAGCGGCAACTCCGAGAACCGGTTGGCGATCCCGGAGGCGAAGGGATTGGTCGGCCCGAACGCCGAACCCACCACGGCCGAGCCGACGCTCATGGCAAGCGCGGTAATCGCGCCGAAGCCGAGGCCGCGACTCAGCACCAGGAGCACCGGCACGAGCGCAATGATCTCCTCGTGCAGGTTGACCATCGCGCCGAGCGTCGCGAACACCAGCGAGACGCCCACCACCACCACGCGGGGGTTCCGGGTGCGTCCCACCAGCGCGCCAACCAGGCGTCGGAGCGCGCCGGTGCTCTCGAGCAGCACAAACGCGCCGCCCACAAACAGGATCACCACCACCACATCGGCGCCCGCCACAATCCCGCGCGGCACCGCCAGCACGGCGCCGGCCGGACCAACCGGCGCCGCGTCGATGCGGTGATAGGTGCCGGGCACCACCAGTTCCCGTCCGGTAGACGGATCCGCGACCCGTTCGTACGCACCGGCCGGGAGAAGCCATGTCAGCAGCGCGGCAGCCAATACCCCCACCAAGAGCAGCACCATGGGGTGCGGAAAGCGATCACTCCTGGATTCTGACACGAGCACTCCGGACGGGGATCCCAACGAGCGGCGCACCCTCAGTGGCAGCGTGGCAAGCTTATGGTCCGGTCCGGTGCCGGGCAAGCCGCGCTGCGAGGACTACGGCGTACCGAAGTCCTCGCCGGTCATGTACCACTCCCCGCACGAGTGTGACCTGGCCTCGCTCCACCTTCCCATCCGGTTGTACCGCGCTCATGGTCAGAATCGCCTGCTCTGCGGTTTCCCCGGCCGACGACGTCTGTGCGGCCGCGATCTCGGACGCGGAGCCGCTCCCTTAGCCCCGGTGAGCAAACTTCGGAAGATTTGCGCTTGGACCGTCGGATAGACCGCTGACGGCCCCCGCTCGGCACCGTAGCTTCCATGAGTCGCCATCCTCCCTCTGCCCGACGCCCATGCCGCGGCTCTTCCGCATCGTCTCCGTCTTGATCGTAGTCGCACTCGTCTCCGTGGTCACCCTCTGGTTCGGCGGTCGCTTCTACCTCGCCCGATCGGTGGCCCAGACCGACGGTGAGGTCACGCTGGCCGGCCTCACCGCGCCCGTTGAAATCACGTTCGACGAGCGCGCCGTGCCGCACGTGTGGGCACAGACCGACGCCGACATGCGCTTCGCCATTGGCTGGTTGCACGCTTCGGAGCGGCTGTTTCAGATGGAGCTCACCAGGCGAATGGCGCGCGGCGAACTCTCGGAGCTCTTCGGCGCCGCCGCGCTCTCGATTGACAAGGAGCAGCGTCGACTGGGCTTTGCGTGGCAGGTGCAGCGCGACGTGCCATCGCTGGATCCCATGGTACGTGACGCGATCACGCAGTATGTCGCGGGTATCAACGCGTGGATTGCGCAGGCGCGATTGTTGCCGCCCGAATTCGTCGTGCTCGGCACGACACCGCGTGAGTGGACCGTCGACGACGTACTCGTGGTGGGGTTCTACCAAACATGGTTTTCACTCTCGCTGATGGATCGCGGCAGCGACTATCGCGAGATCTTTGCCCAACTCGGCGGCGACCCAGGTCGCCTTGCGCGCGCCGTGCAGCAATGGTCTCCGTCCTCGGTGCCGGAGCCCGCGCCACGTCTCACCAAGGCCTCGAACTCATGGGTGATCGCACCCTCGCGCTCCCGATCCGGCGCCGCGCTGCACGCGTCGGACCCGCATCTCGATCTCGCGTCGGCACCGGGATTGTGGTACGCGATCGGTGTGCACTCTGCCGAATCCGGCAATGCGGTTGGGGTGAGCGCACCGGGCCTTCCGGGCATTGCCATGGGACACAACGGAGAGGTCGCGTGGTCGTTCACCGTGGCCCCGGTTGATCTCATTGACGAGTACCTGTACGTGATCGACGACGCGGAAAGCGCGACGCCATCGCTGCGCACGAACACCGGCTCGGCTCCCGTCGACGTGCGTGACGAAACGATTCTTGTGAAGGACACCACGCCCGTGGTGGTGCGCGTGATGCGTACTGCCGAGGGGCCAGTGATGGAGGTGCGCGGTGACACCGCGCGCATCATGCATTGGGCCGGATTCGATTTCCCGGCGTGGGCGCCGGCAGCCGCGACCAACGCCACGCTGCGCATGCGCGACTTCGATTCGTTCCGCCGGGTGGTGACGAGCGCCGGCGCGCTCGCGGTGAACTGGACCTACTCCGATCGGCAAGGCAACATCGGCTACCAACTGGGCGCGCCGCTGCCGATTCGTGATGGCTACGACACCTTCACGCCGCAGTCCGGCACCGACACCAGCACGCACTGGCGCGGCTACCGTGCGCTCGACGACACACCGCACGCCTTCAATCCCGCGCAGGGATGGCTCGCGTCCACCAACAATCAGGCCGTGGGCGCGAGCTTCCCGTATTCGGTGCCCGGCTATTACGACCTCACGCGCGTGCTGCGTGCATCAGCGCTGCTCGATTCCATCGGCGTCACCGACGCGGCCACGATGACCGTGCTGCAGCGCGATATGATCTCAGGTAATGCGGTGCGCTGGAAAGCACTCGCCGCAAATGCCGCCGACAGTGCGGGCGATGCGTCGGCGGCGGCGCGACTGCGCGCGTGGAATGGCAACATGCGCGCGACCGATACCACGGCCACACTCTTCGCGTACTGGTGGGAACGCTTGCCGCAAGACTTGTTCGCCGACGAGCTGGGCAAGGAGTGGACACGCGCGCGTCCGCTGACGATTGCCGCAATCGAAGACAGCACGCAGAGCTATGTGGACGACGCACACACGCTGCAGAAAGAATCGCTCGCACAGATCGCCGAGCGCGCCATGCGACACGCGCTCACGGAAAACTGGGACCGACCCTTCGGTCGCATGCAAACACTCACCGTGCGTCATCCGTTCGCGCAAACACCGCTGCTCGATCGCTTTCTCAAGCTTACGCGCGGTCCGTTCCCGATCGGTGGCGACGACGCCACACTCAATGCCGCCTTCACCGCCTATGACACCACGACGCGCACACTCGCCAACACCGCCGGCCCCAGCATGCGCTACGTGCTCGACTGGGCCGATGTGGACGGCTTCACCCTCAGCCGACACCTCGGCCAATCCGGCAATCCCTTCAGCCAACACTTCGATGACTTCCTGCAACCGCATCTGAACGGCGAACCCTGGCCCATGCCCATCACTCGCGACAAAGTGCTCGCGCGGGCCGTATCCACGCTGCGGTTGGTGCCGGCGTCAGCGCCGTGAGATCGCGCCCGACCGGCCTTACCGCACCAACTTCTTGTACTTGATGCGGTGCGGCTGATCCGCGTCAGCGCCCTTGCGACGCTTGAGATCCTCGATGTACGCCGCGTAGTTGCCTTCAAACCACACCGTTTCCGAATCGCCTTCAAACGCGAGAATATGCGTGGCCACACGATCGAGGAACCAGCGATCGTGGGAAATGATCACCGCACAACCGCTGAAGTCGAGCACCGCGTCTTCCAGCGCACGCAACGTGTCGACATCAAGATCGTTCGTAGGTTCGTCGAGCAGCAGCAGGTTGCCGCCTTGCATGAGCGTTTTCGCGAGATGCAACCGGTTGCGTTCACCGCCCGACATGTTCGCCACCAACTTCTGCTGATCGGCGCCACGGAATCCGAAGCTCGCCGCGTACGCCCGTGAGTTGAGCTCACGCTTGCCAACGGGAATCATTTCGCGTCCGCCCGAAATTTCTTCCCAGAGCGTGCGCTTGCCTTCGAGCGTGCGCTGCTGATCCTGATACGAAATCTCCACCGTGTCGCCGACTTTGAGCGAACCCGCGTCTGGCGTTTCGAGCCCGTTGACCATGCGGAACAGCGTGGTTTTACCGGCACCGTTGGGACCGATGATTCCCACGATACCTGCGCGAGGCAGATCAAACGAGAGATTGTCGAACAGCAGCTTGTCACTAAACGCCTTGCGCAGTCCCTTGGCAATCACGACGTCGTTGCCGAGTCGCGGTGCGGGCGGGATGACAATTTCGTTCTGCATGATGCGATCGTTCTGCGCTTCGCTCGCCAAATCCTCGTACGCCTGCAAACGCGCCTTGTTCTTGGCCTGACGGGCCTTGGGCGACATGCGCACCCACTCGAGTTCCTTCTCGAGTGTTTTCTGACGTGCGCTGGCGTGCTTCTCTTCGAGCTTGAGGCGGTCGCGCTTCTGCTCCAGCCAACCGCTGTAGTTCCCCTCGTACGGCACACCTTTGCCGCGATCGAGTTCGAGAATCCACTTGGCCACGTTGTCGAGGAAGTATCGATCGTGGGTGATGGCCACGACGGTACCCTCGAACTTCTCGAGATAGTGTTCGAGCCACGCCACACTTTCGGCGTCGAGATGGTTCGTGGGTTCGTCGAGCAGCAACATGTCGGGCTCTTCGAGCAGAATGCGGCAGAGCGCCACACGACGCTTTTCACCACCCGACAGGTGCGTAACGGCCGCGTCACCCGGCGGCAAGCGCAGCGCGTCCATCGCCACTTCGATCTTGTTGTCGAGATTCCACAGATCGTGCTGGTCGATGTACTCCTGCAGCTTGCCCTGCTTCTCCATCAGCGCGTCGAAGTCCGCATCCGGCTCGGCGAACTTCATGGAGATTTCATTGAACTGGTTGAGGGCGTCACGCTGCGACTTGACCGCCAGTTCCACATTGCCCCGCACATCGAGCGTCGCATCGAGCTCCGGCTCCTGCGAGAGGTAGCCGATGCGCGTGCCCTTGTGCGCCCACGCCTCGCCCTGAAACTCGGTGTCCACACCGGCCATGATGCGCAGCAACGACGACTTACCGGCGCCGTTGGCACCAAGCACGCCGATCTTGGCGCCGGGATAGAACGAAAGCCAGATGTCGTCAAGGATGATGCGCGAAGGCGGAACGACCTTGCGCAACCCCTTCATCACGTAAATGAACTGCGGAGCCATGCGGAACCTGGAATGTCGGGGGCGAGAGCGGACAAAGTCCGGACAATCCTGAAAGATAACGCGAACGCCGGTCCAGTTGTGAGGGAAATGGCGGGCCCATGCTGACACGGCCGGAGGTTGGCCGCGCCACGCGCTGACTCCGGCGACGTTGGTTCGTCAGTTACAGAAGCGCCGGAACCTGATTTGTTCGACCCGCTCCATGTTGCCATCAACCATGCCTGCCCCCGCATCGAGCGAGCCCGCCCCTGGCGCGGCTGCCTGCTCCGACGTTGGCGCGGTCCGCTCGCTGCTCACGCGGCTGACGGTCGCGCTGAATCGTCGGCGCGCGTATGCGGCCACGCATCCCATGCTGTCTCTTATACACATCTCCGAGCCCACGAGACTAAGGCGAATCTCGTATGCCGTCTTCTGCTTGAAAA
>ENA-ORBV01006340-ORBV01006340.1-microbial-mat-metagenome-genome-assembly--contig:-NODE-6340-length-20972-cov-17.316726_pt1 | contig 20972 bp, 23 predicted proteins | sample MGYA00237777_ERZ505514 | MGnify/ENA primary metagenome ERZ505514 (study PRJEB26160, sample SAMN06269048) | microbial mat metagenome | isolation source: Oligotrophic lake microbial mat | place... | reverse complement strand
TGTTGCAACCGAAACCATACCAGGCTAGTCCTGGAGGGGATCACCAAACTTTTCAACTAAACTCGGGACAAGGCCTCCTATTATGTCTAAAGCACTTTGATTTTCTGCCAGCGCATCATAAAAGGCAATTTCGTCCTCAGTCAGATTGCTTTCTAGACCTCTTTGACGAGACGCTTTTATGTCTTTTGCAATTGCTATCAGTTCTTGCAAAACCTCAACAGTCGAAATAGCGTTACTGTGATAACGTGCTACTGCCTCTTCCAATCGTTTAGAGAATGCTTTTGTCTCTACAATGTTAGAGCGACTGCGTGATCTAATCTCATCATTTAGCAGCCGTTTCAGAGCCTCTAGTGCTAAATTCTTTTTGTCCATTTGCTGAATTTCGGCCAAAAATTCATCAGACAAAATTGAGATGTCTGGTGATTTCAATCCAGCAGCCTGCATAATATCTACGATTTCTGTGGACACTACCGCACGGCTTATCAGTTGACGAACAGCAAGCTCGCGCTGTTTATTTGATAGCACGGAAGACGTGTCACTGTTTTTTACAATAGCCGCTCTTATAGCTTGAAAAAACGCCACTTCTTCTCTGATATCTCGCGCTTCGTCACTTGCTCCCGCTAGTGCGAAAGCAACCGAAAGACTCAAAATAGCATCTTGAAAGCGCGAGTTAGCCCGTTTCTTTTCTTCCTCGCCGTTTTCTTTGGCAGAGTCGTCGTTTTGCTTCTCCAGAATGAAATTAAGAGCTTCCGCAAGTAGTCGTAACCGTTCACCGGCTGTGCCCTGTAGACCATCCAGGTATGAGAAACCATGGAACATATCCCTTACTATTTCGTACCATCGCATCATTTCCGCGATTGCTGTAGCTTCACCACAATACGTATTTCCCTTCCCAGACCCAATCTTGGGACTCATACTACAATAAATGAGCCTCCATTAAAGCAAACCAAACGATGCAAAGAGGCCATTACCTTTGCTAACTTTTGACCACTTCGGTCGGTTTTCTGCGTACTAGACCTAATTTCTTGAGATTTTCTGCTTTCTTCAATCCCTGATAAGTAAGCAAATATGCCACTCCACCTCTTCTTTGAACCAATCCAGCATCGATGAGTTGAATCATTGCGTCCACATACAGTGACCGCTCCAATTGAGTGCTGTTGTAATGTTCACCGATGACGCTCACAACATCCCATCCGTTTCGCTCGCCGAAAACTATCATGTTCCCTTCATGTCCTTCGAGTGATCCGAGCAGAATATCGTTTTGTGCGGCGATTTGCTCTGAGTCCAGTTCTGGAAGCATTCCAACGATTGGTTTTTCCAAATTTGAAAAGGCTTCATCTTCTGCGTTCTTTTTCCAAGCTCGAAGCAAATCCGAGGTGAAATGTGCAGGGTCATCATCGATATGTTTTGCGCATGCTTGACAGCACCAAATAGCATTGTCAATTGAGCTTCTAATAGCTGACGGCATAGATTGGTCGTATCGTGGTCCTCCGGGTGAGGCGGCGGCTATGTGGGCAGCGACACCAATATTTACTGAGGCCGCAGTATTGTCGCGGGTTGGTCCCGTGGTAGGTCTCCGACACGTTGGGCTTGAACACTTGAAGCCGACCCTTTTGGAAAGTTGAAGCTTTACAGCGCCTGAAAAATCATCAGTCCTTGGCATTTTTGATACTCTCTTGTTGTTTCACCTTCAATACGGTTGTTTTGCTGATTCCCAGTTCTGAAGCAACTCCCCGTACACTTTTTCCTTTCTGTAGAAGTCGGATTAAGTATGCTTTTTTGCTGTAACTAGGCCGTCCTATAGGTCGACCACTTTTAGTGCCCTTAGCGCGGGCGTGAGCGACCCCAGATTTTATTCTTTCGCGAAGCAGATCGCCTTCAAATTCCGAAATCGCAGCCAACACATTCAGCATTAACTTGCCCTGGGCGCTACTGATGTCCAAATCTGGACCGTTCAAGGCACGTAGCCCAACTTCTTTATTCGCTAGATCTTCAATAGTGGTCCTCAAATCAGCGGTGCTTCGGCCCCATCGGGAAAGCTCGGTTACTAGAACTAGATTAATAAGCTTTTTTCGAGCCAGTTCGAATATTTTTTTTCGTTCAAGTCGGTCATTTTTGGAACCAGTTCCAATTTCACTAAAGCAACCCACAATTTCAAAGCCGCTCCGAGTCGCGTAATCGGTCAATTCAGAAAGCTGGCGCTCGCAAGATTGATCGTTCGTGCTCACTCGTGCGTAAATTGCTACCCTTTGTACCAAAAACCCTCCTTTATACTGGGACATTGATAAGCCCGCAGTATCAGCATCGTGGTTAACAATAATACCGGGTCATAAACCTAATGCTTTCTGGTACAGCCCAAATTCAGAAAAGACTATTTCACTTCTGATTTTTTCGGCAAGAAAACTGACGCTCCCAGTCCGAGCAGCATGCCCGCGAGAATCAAAAGCACAATGACTCTTACGATGTCGTACTCCATGGCAGCATTCCAAAATGGGACCAGATAGCCGTTAGTTAGATTCCCAAAGAAGTTGCTGATGGCGTCATCGCCCCAGAAACCTTCTTTATTGTGGGTATCAAGGTGTGCCTTTTCATTCCAATACCATGTCCAGGTGTCCTTTCTGACAGGGATGGTGTCAACAACTACGCCATCAACAGGAGCGGTCTGAGTCGTGGTAGTAGCACCACTAGCGGTGCTGTCATTTGGTTGACCGACTGCAGGCGTGACCGTCAAAAGGAGCGCTAATACTGCCACCTGCAGGAGGACAGTGTTTATTTTTTCGCTTTTTTTCATGTCCTTTGCCTCACTGTCCTGATTTTTTATTGATGTCTTCGAGAGTTTGACTGAAAGTATTTCTTACACCATTAGATGGCGTGATCTGGTTATTGGTGGGCATTACATTGGGCGTGTAGGGGATGTTTATTTGACTTGGCCGTGAGCTGCCCGAGTTCAAAAAGTCGCTGGCGTTTTGTCTTAAGTTGTTTGGATCGCTCCGAAAAACATTCGGCGTAGATTGCTGAAAGATAGGACTAGAGAGACTTGGCGTTGGTGTTGTGGTCTCAGGCGGCGGCGCCTGAGTGCTGTTATTACTCTCTTTGTTCAAGCTGTCTAATGTGGAATAAGGGGAATCGGTTTGGTTGGTAGGCGGCGGCCCGACTGGTCCGAATGGACTTGGATTAGGTGTGCTGCTGTTCGGCGACACTTGATATGGTGGCACATAATTGTTGTTGGTCTGGGGCTGCGGTGCAGGCTGTTGCTGTGGTGCATGGTCGCGCTCCCATTTCCACGAGAAATCATGCCACCATGATTTTAAGCTTGTGCCCGCCCAACCGAAAACGCACAAACAAAGCCAAGCAGCCCCTATGCAAAGACTAACTTTCCAGCGTAAGCGCTCATCTGCCAACTGTTTTGCTTGATCGGCTGCTTGCGCGGCGGTCTGTTCTGGGGCTGCCGCGCGGCTTTCTTCGTATCGTTTTTGTTCTTTCTCTGCCGCTTCCTGGGCGGCTCTAGCTTCGCGCTCTCGGCTCCTGCGCTGTGCTTCCTCTTCTTCGCGGTTACTTTCCTGAGTGGTCTTGCGCTTGCCTGGTCCTGGTCCGGCTGTTCGTGCGCCCTGGTTTGTATTCTGAGAACTAGTGCCCGCGCTTGCCGTACAGTCGCAAGGTCCGCTTGGTTTGTGGTTGTTCGCAAAATGATTTTTGAGATCGTCTATCGCGTTATTGATTTGCTTCAACTCTTCTTCGGCATCTTTTTTTCCGTCGGCAGTCGGAAAGCGGTCAGGGTGCCATACCATGATGAGGCGCTTGTGACGCCTGAGTATTTTGTCCAGTGGTGCGCCAGGTTCAAGACCGAGCACGAAGTAGGCTTTTTGCAGTTTCTCTTGTTCTGTCATTGCCCAAAAACCGCCTTCATAACATCGCCCCAAAGCACGAGAAGCCCGAGGCCGCCAACTCCGATAAGCCACCATGGCGGCGCTGGTATAGATGTGTCTGCCGGGTTGCCTGCATCAGTCCCCGGTCCTAGTGCTGTTTCCACATCGCTTATAATTCCGGCTATTATGGAATCACAAGCGCTTAAGTTCACGCCCTCTACTTTTGGACGAAAGTCAAACTGCACGACCGTAGTGTCGTTCGGCTCTTCTTTCATTTGCACATCGAGTTCTAAAAGTCTTTGAACGCGTTGTGAGCGGTGCTGAATGTTCGCTATGTTCGTGCCTTCAAAGCCTCTTGATTCTTCCTCAGTAAAGCGCAGTGTGGCGGTTATTCGGCGTTGCTGGGTGTCAGCTGTAGCTACGTGCCATTTGTCGCCGAAGTTGTATGACTTCTCGCTGATTATTTGCCGAACCTTTGCAAAGGCTTGTTTTAGCGGTGTCTTGTACCGCCTGGGCACTGGGTGCAGGAAGTTATAACAGTTCACACTGCCAGTATGGAAAAACGGCCAGGCAGCCCAGACAGCCGCTACCAAGCCCTCCATTACACCAGTTTCCGGTGTGTTCAGGACAAAAAATCTAGTGCAGGCGCCAACCACGCAGAATGCGGCTATTGCAGCAATAATTCCGCCTATCATTCTTTGCTTACCTCGGCTGGTTCTTTTATTGTCCTCTTAAAGGTCATAATCGGGTGCGTCCTGTGGGCGTTTTGGGCTGGGTCTTCGTTCGGCTGCGTCTGTCTCCGCTGGCTTCTTTGGCCCGCTACCACGGTCAAAGCGGTTGCCTGATCGTGATTGCTGATTGTTACCAGGCTTGTTTTTGGGCGCTCCCTTTGGCTTCGCCCTTTGCTCTCGTTGCTCGGCCTGCTCTTCGGCGGTGCGTCCTCGCTTACGTATAAACTCGCTCACCTCATGCTTTGGGCGGATTGGTGCATCGTAAGATAGCGCCTGCTCATAGGCTAACGGGTCTGTCAGAGCCAGCTTCAGCGGCTTTGTATCTGCGGTGAAAACTATGACCTCTTTATTTAGGCTAATTAGTTCGTCTGGCGTGATTAAATGCCGCCCTTGTATAAACTCTTGAACGCGCCCACTATCGCTTACTGTGGCTTCCTCTACGGTTGTTCGCCCGATAGCTTCGCTCAGGTCTCGCGCTTCCTGGAAAGTTTTTTGCTTGAAATAAACCTGCGTTGCCGGTTGGTCGATAATGATTTTTGCTTCCGATCTGCTGTAGACCTGCTCTAGCTGTGAGTAGTTTTGAAACCCTAAAATCAAGCCAATTTTGTTCTTACGAATAATTGAAAGAGTGTCACCGATGCCGGAAATTTTTCCGAAGTTAGTAAACTCGTCAAGTAGCATAGTGATTGGGTATTTCATCTGTTCGCGAATTTCTAAAACATGGTCCAGGAGGAAATTGACCATGAGAGATCCGATTAGTTTGCTGTCTCTCGATCTGCTCGGCACTGCTATATAAAATGTGAAAAGCTGATGTTTAAGCGCATCTAGGTCTATGTCTGTGGTCTCGGTTAGCGTGATCATCTGGTCTGTCATCCAGGGATTTAGCTTTGTTATCAGTCCAGAAAATACGCCATACTTAAAATTCGTTTCTCCTGAAAGCCGCATCCAGCCTTCAAATTCCATCTGTGCTACGTCCGAGGGACTTTTATAAAGTACCCCTGCTAGCTGGTCTGGTCCTTTCAGAAGCAGCCACCGCAAGGCGCCGAAATGACCTTGTTCAGGCTCTCCGGCGGCGGCGTGCAGAATGAGAGGTATTAGCAAAAGCTTCTCTGATCGATTCCAAGTTTGGTCGCCTCTGCCCTCGGAGCTTTCACCGTTCATGATAATTAAATCGGCTAGTTTCTCGGCTAGGTTTGCCTTTTCCTCCTCCGGCGCTCTTCGTACCCGGTCGATTGGGTTGATCCGGTTTGATGTCATATCGGATGGATTGAAGCAATAAATTTGATGACCGGCCATCTTCCGCCAGCCAGAGGTCAGCTTATATAGCTCGCCTGCCTCATATCCTGGGGTTGCTTCGGTGACTACCATGCTGGTAGCAATTCTCTCGATTAGTTGCGGAATGAAGAAGCCGCGAGACTTTCCGACGCCTGTTCTACCGCAAACAAGTGCATGGGCATGCGTCCAAAATTCCGGTACCTGTATGTATTGATTGTCTGGAGTCCTGCCTATAATCAGCCGTTTGGCGTCTGCGGCTTTTTGAAAATAGCCTCGGTCTTTTAGTTCTTGTTCTGTGCCCCACTGGGCGGCACCGTGAACGGTGCTCTTTTCTTTATAGGTTTTGGCCTCTTCGGCCCGCTCAGCATCGCGCTGTAGCTCCAAGAGAATGCGGTCACAACGTTTCTGGCATTCGACTTCGCTGGCTCCGCCTTTGCGTTCTTCCAGTTCGATGTTTACAAGCATGCCGCCTGACTTCGCCACTCTCCATCGCAGGACTACCCGGTATTCATGCCGCCACCAATCCTGCCCGATCTGCTCGTCCAGGCGCTCGGTAGCTAGTATTTGATCGAGCTGCTTGCTTGCCCTGGCCACCTGGTAGCCTAGCCGGTCCAGTACGTTTACAGCCAGGATCGGAAAGTCTTTGGCATTGGTCTGGACTATGCCGGAATCGCTGATTTGTACTGCCATCAGTGCTGCCCCCATTGGTCAAAGCGGAAAGGATCATGCTCTTTTTTGCGATCTTCTTCCTTCTGCTTTTTCTTTTCTTTCTGCTGGTCGCGGGCGTCCTGGTTGCCTTCTATGGCTTCGTCTAGCTTCTCTATTGTCTCTTTGTCTTTTGATTTTTGATCGGCTGTCCGGCCTGGCTGTACGCTCTCTTTGTGTTTGTTCAGTTTGGCATCTTCTAACGCGTCTCTGCCCTCTTTGAGCCTGTCGCGAGTATCGGTCAATGGTATCCAGCGCACTAGCTCATTAGCAATCGAAGCGCCTTGCATAAATAGGCCCACAACTGGATTTCTCATAACCGCATCTTGAAACGGATTCTGTACCCTGAAATTGTCAGGCATGCCCGCCTGCGCCTTCTCTTGCCAATGCTTCGTTTTTGCCGTTTCTATCAACTTGTCGGTGACGCCCGCCCATCTTGACCGGTCGGCGTTTTCGATCCAGCCTCTCAACTGTTGATAGCTTTCGACCGGCAAGCGGTCAGCGTCCTTGTCTCGCAGCTTTTGATTTAGTGCGGTCAGCTTCTCGTAAGAGCTGCTTTTGTTGTACTTTTCACCGTTGTACTCAAAGTAATCTTTAGTCTTTTCTGGCTTCTTGCCTGGCTCTGCGCCCTTGCCCTTATCGTCTTTGGCTTCAGGTTCTCGCTCGCCAAGGCGCTCTTTGTCCTTCATCCAAGCTACAAGTTTCTTGTATTCCGGCAGCGGTAACCGCTCGTCATAGTTATCCCAAAGATGCCGATTCAGCTCTTTTAGCTCTGCAAGGGTGTTTTGCTTGCTCCATTCTTTTCCGGCCGCTTGGATCGTATCTTGGAAATAGGGCTTTTCTGGCTGCGGTTCTGGTTCTTTTGTCTTAGTGTTTTTGGCTCGCTGCTTTTCCTTCCACTGGCTGTATGGTTCTAGCTGTTCTCGCAAGATTTTTTTGTGCATCCAGGGCAGCTCCAAACCGTCGCGGATTCGCTCCTGGCGCACGGCTTCTTTCTCGCGCTTGCGTACCTCGATTCTGTCTTTTTCTTTTCGTTCGCGCTCAGCCCTTGCCCGCTCTAGTTCTAGTGGATGTACTCGCTCTAAGTAGCGGTCACCGTATTCCTTGATTTTGTCGTAGTCTTTTTTGTCTATGCGCACGTCCGTGCCGTTCTTGTCCTTGCCCAGAATTACTACGTGTATGTGGTGATGAGCGGTGTTATTGTGCTCAACTGCCATCCATTGCAGGTCTAAGCCCTTTTCGCTACCAAGTTTCTGCATTACTTCGCGGGTGAAAGCCTTCTTGTCCTGCGGGTTTATCTCAGGCGCAAGAGTCAATTTGTGAACAACAACCTTACTGTCGCGCATCTCCTTAACGGCTTTCCGTAGGCGTTTGGCGCTCAAATCATCGTCAGCTTCACCAAAGATTTCTCGCCCGCCATCTCCGCGATCTTCGCCTGGGCGGTGCTGAATGTACTTAAGATGAGCTAGCGCCCGTCCGACTGCGGCAACTTTCGAGGGCTTCCCGCCTACCCTGCTTTGCCGGTCCCTGGCTGAAATGTAGTTGTGTTTTACAACTATCACTTACCTGTCACCACCTTCTTGAATGAGGCTGCTAGCTCGCTTTCGTCCTTATCGACATGCTTTCTCATTTTCTGCTTGGCCGTATTGGCTGCGGCCTCAAATGCCATCTTGGCGTTTTCATCGTCCGGCAGTGCCATCCAGGAAAGCTCATAGAGCGTCCCTATTGCTGTTCCTTGCCGGGCTAGCATCCGGCATATTCTTTCGACGCCGCTATTGATCGCCTTTACGTGCTGGTCTGTTGCGTAGCGCATGGCTTTTGCTACTTCGGTTTCTCGCTCGTCGTGCTCGAGTTTTTCTTGATTGTCCAGATACCAGAGCAAGGCTTGCCGGACGAAATCTGATCGGCTCTTTTCCTCAGCTTTTGCTGCTTTGTCCAGCCGGTTAATGTCCGCCCTGGTCAATCGGGTTTCAACCTTAGGGCTGAATACTCTTTTTTTGGTCGGTTCTTTTGCTGCTTCCATGTGCCGCCACCTCATATACTATTTCTAGTGTAATACGAGCCCTGCGCCGACGGCTATAGGGTTCTCCCTGAGGTTGTGCCGCTAGTTTCTCCAGCGCAGGAGCGCTTGTAACAAGCGCGTGCCTGCGCATTGTATCTTGCCTTACCGAACGGTTAAGCCTCACTTCGTTCAGCTCCCGTCGGCGCGGCTTCTCTTCGCTTCGCTCCGTTACGTCAAAATTTGCGCGTCAGTGCCTCTTCCGCGCGCTGCATTCTCAGCGCTATTCTTTCCAGCGCGGCGGCGGTGGTCCTGGTCCTCTTTTGTCGTCCTTTGGATCTTTGCCGACCTTCGGCATTTTGATTGTGCCTGCGCCTATCCTCAGGACCGATCCCACAAGTCCCGCCAGGGCGCGAACAACCATCGAAATTAGTCGAGTAACAATGCCGGTTACCGGTCTTATGACACTGGACGAACGCCCGCCTGCCATATGGTTCAGCGCAAGCAGCAGCACGACTATTAAACCCAGTGACCAAACGATGTCCATAGAACCAATATTACTAGGTGTTCCGAAGCTGCTCGGCCTGGTTATTTATGGGCTTGCTGCCGTGGGCTCGAATACGGACAAATATTCCGCTCATCATATATTCGGGTAACTTATAATTCCATTAGGGGCAACTGGCTGGGCGGAAGGAGTTTCTACTAATTGCGATTTAGAAGATACTACCAAGACGATAAGCTAATCGAGAACATTCGCGAGCCGTTTCCTTTGTATATCGGCAATCGAACGCCTCTCTCTGTGTCGCATCCGGAGATTGCAATTGAATGGCATCGCTACAAGAACGATGGTTACGGGCCAGAAGATTTCAGCTTCGCTTCCAGCTGCAAGGTCTGGTGGCAATGCCTGGTCGATAAAACCCACGACTGGCAGACAGATATTGGGAACCGAACAAGCGAGCAGGGCGCCGGTTGCCCTCACTGCTACTTCGAATCCTACGGTCTTGATCTAGCAAACTATCCCCAAGTATTGAAATTTTTTGACAAAAAGAAGAACAAAGGTATAAGCCCGGACAAAGTCCCAATAGGCGACAAGATCTACTGGCACTGCGATAAAGGCAGAAAGCACGATTGGCATTCGCGCTTTAATGTCAATGTAGTCGATGCTTTTTGCCCATTTTGTCGAGGGCGCAAAGCCAGCCCGGACAACAATCTCAAAGTCGATCCGGTCATGTCAAAACAGTTTCATCCAACAAAAAATGGCAAGCGAGATCCTAAGAAAATTGTTCCAACCTCTAAGCTCATGCTCTGGTGGAAGTGCCCGGAGGGCAGTGACCACATCTTTGAAATGCGCCCGTATGACCGCACAATTAAAGGCCACGGCTGCCCATTTTGCAGTCGCCAACGCTTCTCTAAAATTCATTCTCTAGCTTCCGAATTTCCAGCAATCGCTAAACAATTCCACAAAACCAAAAATGGCGATCTAAAGCCGAATGGCATTTCAAGCCGCTCCAAGAAGACGGTCTGGTGGAAGTGCCCGAAGGGCGATGACCATGAATGGGAAGCGACAATCTGGAATCGAACTTATCGAGGCAATAATTGCAGTTTCTGTTCTAATCGCGCTTTGTCTGAGACAAACAGCCTGGCCGCGCTGTTTCCAGAAGTCGCAAAAGAGTTCGACAAGAAAAAAAATCATCCACTAACAGCAAAAGATCTGGTAGCAACTTCTACCGATGTTGTCTGGTGGAAATGTGCAAATAAGCATTCGTGGCAGCGTCCAATCTACCTCAGAACCAAGCGCGCTAGCCGCTGTCCCGATTGCCCTGACTATGGTCGAGCACGAGAGATTACATCGCTCAAAGATGCTTTTCCCAAAATAGCAAAGTATTGGCACCCGAAGAAAAACGGCTACCAGACGCCAGAAAATACTTCTTTCGGCAGCAAATTAATGGCGTGGTGGAAGTGTCCAGAAGGGCCGGATCATGAATGGCCGCAAGGTGTCGGGCACATGAACCGCCAGGGTTATAAGTGCCCGTTCTGCGAGGGTTCCAGGCTTTCAGTCACTAATAATTTGAAGGCTCTATATCCAGCCCTTGCCCGTGAGTGGCATCCGAAATTGAATGAGTATAAAGCGAGTGAGGTACTACCCGGCTCCGCCTACAAGCCTTATTGGCGCTGTGGCGCCTGCAAGCACGAGTGGGAGCGAGAATGTTACTTACGCACCAGCAGACAATCAGCCTGCCCAGAATGCAAGTCTTATCCAACAGATTAGTTTAGAACGAGTACTCACAGCGGTTCTTGCAAGCACGCTTCGCGCAGATCATTTCATTTTGCTCTTCGACAGTGACAGTACCAAGCTTTACTGCGCCTTCTGGTTTGTGATTTTCGCACCAGGGCCGCCATGCTTGGATAATTGGTCTGCCGCCTTTGGTGCCATTTAGTCTTGCAGCTTCTGCTTTCGCTTCCGAAGTTACCGAGCCTGGTTGCACGGGGATCAAATCATTTGGCGTCATGCGTAGCATGTGAAAATGAGTCGGCTTTGCTGAACATTGGTTTTTTTCTTCGCAATCAAAATCGCAGTACCCATGCTCATGTTCGCCCCACTCGCGCAGACTTCCAGAGGGCATGATTGCCTTCAGCATTTTGTGGTGCTCATCGCAAAGTCCAACAATAAGCTTCAGAGTCATGTTTTCGCCTCTTAAATTCCGCTCTACGCAACCAGCTTAAACCCATCGATGGGTTATGTCAACTGAAACCAATCATCCGTAAGGCATATAGGGACCAGAGTGTTGACGATCTGTTGACAAAATAGCGTTAACTGTGCAAAATGGTTAAAGTAAACACTTTAGCCAAACTGTACATTTTGTACATTGAATGTTATATTGCCAGAGGCAAGCCATGAAAACTGTCACCGCAACCGAGTTGAAAAACAACACCAGTGAAACTATCGCCACCGCTCAGCATGAACCAGTCGCCATTGAAAAAAATGGTCGACCTGTCGCTGTGCTTGTTCCGCAGGCAGACTATGAGCGCCTCATCAAACTTGAAAATGACTATTGGCTCGCTCGAATTGGAAATGCAGAGCGCGACGGTTATACCGGAACTGATGCAACTGCCAACTTCTTCAAGGAGATGTTAGCGGGTGCTGAAGCCTAATCTATCAAAAGACTCAACTCGATTTTTGCAGAAACTCGATAAAAAACAGTTTGGCCAGCTCTTCACGGCTCTAACTGCGCTTTGTGATGACGCAAGACCACATGATTCGATTGCAATGGGTGATGGTAGCCACTTTCGCAAAGACGTGGGCGAGTACCGAGTCATTTATCGTTTCGATGAAACTACGATGTTTATCACCGTTGTAGGTAATCGAAACGATAGTGCTGCCTATCAAGAGTTTGATAGAAAAAAGTAAACCGCATTTGTGTTTTTGCTTTGGACTGAGTGGCGGTTAGTTCGTCTCAGTGGGCATCTCCAGCGATGATGTCGCATGAGTAGTCATTGATGTGGTTCTATCAGCTTTGTTGATTTCGCTTATGCAAAATTATTGCGGCAATGGTCGATAGAATTAGAGCTACAAAGGCTGAACAAGCGCCTGTTTCGAGAAATAAGCCTATCCAACTGTAGGGATTGCTATCGTCTTCTGGGTGATGGAAAAGAGTGTAATCAATTTCCGACTTGTGACTTAGGTAGTGCTCGCCGCCCAAGAACCAATACGCCAAAAGTGTCACACCCATCACAATGACGATTGAAGCCCAGATTGGTAGTGGTTTCAAGGGTGTTCTACTTCCGTTCATGACGATGAAGATCAAGATGAGACATCACGTTGTGTATGTGCTTTGATGCTGCAATTACTTCTGGTTTGTTCGCGTAATATTCTTTTTTCTGATCTGGATGAAACGTTGCCGAGACTTTCACATCGAGTTGGTAGAGCGCTTTGTACTCTTTACCGTCATGTCCATTCGAATATGAGTACACATCAGGGTTGTAAGCGTAGGCAATCTGTTCTGACGTTGGTTTTTGAATGCCGTGTTTGTGCAAATCTTCAACAACTGATGCTGTTTTAGTAGCAACTATCATTGGCACACAGTCAGGGTCTAACAGAGCCGCAGCTTCATGATTAGCTCCTGAATATCCCTTCGATTCAAGAAATTTCTTGAGTTGTGGATACTTTTCCTCAAATTCATGAACACCTTTGGGTGATATCTGAGATATTCCGAGAGTAGCTTGATTTGCCGGTCGACCTGGCAAATCCATCAGGTTATTAGTTGCTGCATCAATGTCTTCTTTCAAGTCCCAGCGGTCATAACTGGCTATTTCGTTTCGCGTATAAGCCTGCATGATGTCTCCTGAAATAGCCGCCAGCTGCGGAAAAGCAGCTTTTGCGTCTGACCAAGCGCGTGGATTTTCGGCAGTGGTTGCATTGATCAAACTTGTTTCGTAAATCGCCAACGGCTTATCAGTAGTGACTACTCTCAGTAACTTACTGGCAGCAGATGCTAGAGCTGCTGCTGTTTCTTGAGTAACTCCGAGCTGGTCAGCATCAAGAAGTAATGTCGGCGGTGGCATATAGCCGTCAAAACTCTGCGTAATTTTTGGAGCAGTCGAATCACTCTGAATGCTCTCAGAGTGCTGCTGTTTCTGTTCAAAATTAGGAACGTTTGGTGTGATGTTTGAAGCAATCAAAACTTGTTCGGTCGGTTTTTTTTGAAGGGCAGCCTGAGTGTCCCCTGAGGCGCTATCAAAGAATTCCAGCTTAGATGCTTGTCCTTTCGCCTTCATCTGACTAATGACTTCTGGTGTCAAACCAATGTGTGTCGCAGATTCGTTCTGATCCAGATGATGTTGCTGCTGCATCCTATCCCAAATTGCTTCATCTTCTTTTGTTCGAATTACGCCTGGCTTTGCTAAGGCGTCCGAGGGTGCCTGAATTTTGGAAACTTCTAGCTTTTGTTCGAGTTCGTCAGGCATATCAAATCTCGTGACCATGTTCTACCAGTATAGCGGTCGCTAGCGTGGCGACTTTCTGGCAGTACCGTTAGTTTGCACGGTAATTGCGACATATTTTTGCACGATAAATGTGACATCTAAATAGTTAGTTCGAGATCTTCAGCAACGAAGGCCACCGCAATCATGATTTGGCGAATTAAATTGCCGACTTCTTGGCGATTTATTTGGCAATTCTTGGCGAACTAAATGGCAACTGGCCATTTCCAGTTTGCACGATAAATGCAGCACTTTTTTGCACGATAATTGCGACAGCTAACACATACATAGCTCCGTGAGACATTTAAATAATCAAAAAAAGGGACAAATAAATCCGCTAACCAGGCAGTCTCAAGCAGGCAGCAGGTAAAAGCAAAGAATATTGGGACAGTCTCTAACATCGGTTCCGAGGGCGGCGGGTGGGTCGCCCCAGCGGGCGTAGCCTGCGTTCCTTGCCATAGTCGCCAATCTTGCCGGTGCCAGCAAAGTTTTGGACGCCCTGGTCGAGTACCCATCAAGAAGCCGCCCCTGTGGGCGGCTTCAGACTTTCAAAAATGAGTTATTGTATTTGAACTAAAGGAAAGCCGCCCCTTGCGGGGCGGCAATTTTTTTAGTCCCAGAGTTCGGGCTGTGTTTCTCTCAAGCTGTTCATGCTCTCTGAGCTAACAATGCAATGATCAACTACCTGAATGCCCATAAGTTGACCGGCTTTAATCAGTGTTTTTGTTGTCTCGATATCTTCGCGGCTGGGTGATACTGAGCCGCTCGGGTGATTGTGCGCCACGATAATAGCGTAAGCATTCGACAAAACCGCCGCTTTGAAAACTTCGCGAGGATGCACAAGACTGGCATTAAGAGTGCCTTTTGATACCTCGTGGTAGCCGACAACCTGATATTTTGCATCAAGATAGAAAGCAATAAAATGCTCCTCCGAGTACAGAGTAAGCGGCTTGATGAAGTGATGAAAAGAAACAGGACCGTCAATTTTTGTCGGTGTGGTGCCCGGCTCTTTAACCAGTATGAGCCGGTATTGCGGCACAATATATTTAAAATCGCGCTTGAGCGTCCTCGATCCCATTCTAGCTTTTGCACTCCCGCTGCCGGTCTTGCCCACTTTCTCGGTCGCCTTCCCTGTTATTCTGCCAGCGCCTTTTTCTACCATGTTCATGTGCTTTTCTCCCTTGTCTGCGGGATGCGCGCGCACCCCATGCAGCACATGCCGGTCACACGCAAGCCCGGGTCCCGGTGTCCAGACTCGCGAAGCGACCCGCAAGGGCTTGGGCTGGACACTGGGAGGCTGCGTGTAGGCTCAAGTGCCGGGCATGGGAAGGTAGCAAGCACCCGCAAATAGAGCAAAGACTGCCAGCGGGGCAGCCTTACACAGCTTTCCAAAATAGACAGTGTCGACTATGCCGGCGCCGGCGGAGCACTAACCTGAACCCGCGCATCACTATCCAAATCCCGGTAATGATCGATCGCTTGCACGATCGCTTCTTTTGAACACGGAATACATCTCCAATGATCTAAATCATGAATCGCTTGAACTAGGTCATCGGTATAAAGACCTACCAAATCAGTAAGAAGGCCTCTTTCAATACGATTGATAAAACTGTTGTCGCTAGCCATTCTGAACACCTCTCTCATCTCACAACAACCAAATTCACAGTAAACAAACACAAGGAAAAGAGGAATGTGCAATTGCTCACTCCCAACCTTCGGCATACAAAAGAAGAGAGGAGGCGGGGCTAGCCCCGCCTCCTTGCCCGCTATGCCGCAGCCTTGCTTTTCTTTGTCGCGGATGTTTTCACTTCGCTCCTGGTTGCTTCAGACTTGGGCTTCGGTCCACAGAGGTGGAACCCGGAGAGCTTTACCACTGGGCGTCTCATCTCCACTTTTACTCCGTTGATTTCTTTGGTGTATTTGGAGATTGAGAGCCTGCCGGAAACCGCAACTTCGCGCCCTTCAGTTATGGTCTTAAGAACCCGCTCAGCAAGACCATTCCAGGATTCGACATCAATCCACATCGGCTCTGGATTGTCCGTTTTAGAGGAGTAGTCAGCCACGGCAAGGGAGAACTTAGCCAGTTTGTTATCCGTATCAGTAAAGGTTGTAGTTGAGGGAGCTTGTCCGACGCGGCCGATGAGAGTGATTTGATTGTTCATAAGATGGCACCTCCAGTGCTGTGTTGTGTGCCAAACAGAAAGCAACTGATTTCGAGAGTACAAGGTCGCACAGCGCCTCACATAGTGAGGTTGCCTTGTACGGTAGAAAACTGGTGCCACAGTTAGGCACGAGCTTACACAGCCCTGGGGGTAGCCAGATATGGACGAGCAAATAACTAACAGGCGCATAGATACAAGCATTTCCCCCAAACAAAACCATCAACAGAAAAACGGAAAACAAAAAAGGTGAGTTCATCAAAGCCAGCAGAACACTCCCAAATAAGGACAATCCAAGATCAGATAAAGGTGATGTCGGCAACTAAGAACGGCTTACTAAGCGGGTTAAATGACATAACTGAAGTAGCGACTTAAATAAATGGAAGGTTCTTAATCTCTTTCACCAAAGAAATCAGCGCTTGGAGATGAGGCACCCAAGGGCTCTCAGGGCTCACTACGGAAGACAGAAAGCACAGGTCTGACAGGGGCGAAGTGTGTTCTTCTGCGACTTTAGAGCAAGACTGCCAATAGCGGCAGGACATACGGTGAGCATGCTATGCTGCACTGGTTCTGTGTGCCGCCCTCCCCGGTGATACGGAAAATTGACAATGTCGATGTTCCCCCCTAGTGCTTCAAACGCTGGGATCACCCCTGAATGCAAGTCACTGTCTTGAAGTAAGGCTAACTTCCAAATCGCTGCAGGAGTTTTGCACTTAGCTAAAATAGCCTCAGTGTAATTCTCCGAATCCACTGAAAGCCAGCCCTGACAGTTCGGTAGCGCTGCCAACTCACAAAGAGCAGCGAACACTTCACTATCAAGAAAACTCCGAGTGTAAAACCAAAACTTGCACTCAGTGTGCTTTTCAGCGGTAATTGCCCATGCACGAACATAATCAGTCTCGTAAAAATCACCTATGTCATGCACCCTTAAAGTGAATGGAATAGCCGTTTTACCACCTGTAATTCTTGCTGTGAGCCAATCGCGCGGTCGAGCCTGATCGACTAGCATCGATAGATTTTCCGCTAGCACCTCCGGTCCACCTTCAGCCAACAAGAATTGAGAAGTCCTGTAATTGCGCCCCCGTTTGTCTTTCTGCCCACTAGATTGATACCGAATACCATTGCCATAACAAAGCCGTTTGCACAATGTGGTGGCATTAATGCAAGTCTCCGTCCTCGGCAAACTGAATGCCCATCCCACTTTAGAATTATTTGTAAGTTCCAAACCATAATCGAGAGTTGATACCATTTCACTTTCTCCAGAAGCCACAACTGGCAGCAAGCGCTGCTGTGACACTCCACCGGCTCGGCTCCGGAGCGGACAAAAAACAAAACGACATACAGAAAAGCACCACCGATAAACGCGACGGTGGTGCAGAGACGGAATAATGGAGATTCACAGCGCGGGCTAAACCACCAAGTAGGTTTTAAAGCGCAGATAAATCAAAATAAGAGAAAGCCCAAGACCTTGATGCTAACTAGAATCTGTTTGACTGTTGGTCTTACGAACAATAGATTTTGGACCAGCTCGTCGGTTGCTCAATTCATGCCTAACTTGTTTAACGTATGGCAAGAGCGCGACAGCATTCTCCTCATAAGGAGCCACGCTCAGAAGCTGAGTCAATGCAACGAGACGATAATTTAAATCTTGAATTGAAAGAGCCGAAGGAATCTCCGATGTTAATTGAGCAACCTTAGAACACCAGATCTGCTCAGAAGTAGAGACGATCTCAGAAAACTCAATCTCTTGAACTTGAACCTCTTTTCGAATCTGAAGGGAGAGATCCGAAATAACCTGACGAGCAACCAGAAGACCTAAAGGTGTTTCTTCAGGCAAAGCAGGAGAACATGGCAAGCCTTCTGCAACCGAAATAGAATCCTCCACAGCGTTATATTCGCCAGTACAAGATGAAAAGAAGTCATCGGCAAGGGCCTCATATTCGTCTCGCCAAATGTCACCATGCTTGTAAAGAGTCTCACGTCCGCACCCGGCAGCCTTTTGCAGTTCGACTGTGGTGAAAGGGCGCTTCCTAATTCGCAGTGCTGCCAATCCGTCTTGGATTCGGCGCCGGGCACCGGCTAAACGTTTAGCGTTTCCCCTCACCCATGCAACTGGTGGCGTTGCCGTATGCGGTACGGTCGCGGCCTCACCATCTCGTCTGTGCGGCGGCACCCAATTAGCCATACGTGTCACCTGGGCGCTGGCGTCAGCCCGCCCACGGGCAATATCTTTGCTGAAACCATTGTGATTGTTGATCAGAAACTCTTCGATCAATCTCTCACGACCGGCGCTATCGGCGTAGCCGAGCGCTGGCAGTTGACGGCTCGGATCTCCGTAGAAGAAATAGTGCCCCAGACAAAAGGCAGCCTCTGCTCGTTGGGAGTGACTGGTCAATCCCTGTAAGTGAAACAGGCGCCCTTTCTGCCAGACTTCAGCGTCGATGTTCAGGGGCAGGTGACCGAAGATAGAAGCAACAAACAAGCTGTGTTCATTCGATGAAATAGGCTTCGCTGTGCGTATCGGCACAATATTGTCCCGCTTCTCTACTTGAATGGAAGAGACCTGAATGGTCTCCAATTCAACAACACGAGCCTTCAAGGCGAGGAAGTCGGCGAAGGAATTGGTGTCACTATCAAGACAATCGATAAAAAACTCGAGCGCTTTGGTGGCACTTAATTCTTCGCGCTCGTATTCGACCTCTAATGTTGCCTTGTCAAGCCAAGCAAAGCCGGATTGGAGGGGAAGCCTTAATCCCATACCCAGAGAGGCATAGCCGGGATGAGGAAATACCTCAAGCGTGCCTTTTGATACGTCAAAATTACTGAGCTTGAGCAGTTTTACTAGCTGCTGATAAAGACTTTTGCTGTTGATAGGCTCATCAAAAAATAGATAAAGGTGCCAGCCTCCACTAAAGCTGGAGCGGTATAGCGACGAGCGCTTAAGCCCAGCCAGGGCTAGCGTCTCAAGCAATCTATCTAGTTCAACTTTTGAATGATATTTGCTCTCAGTGTCGATATCGAGCACAGCATATTGAGTCTTTGATCCGGCACGAGACCCTACATAGAATTTGTCGTTCTGAAGGGAAATTGCTTTGAGAATACTGCTGTCATCGAGCTTCCAGCTCTCATTGGCCGACGACCAATTGCCGCCAGCAAGCGGCTTGTAAATGTAGCCATAGCGGTGGAACAGTGATAGAAACTGCGATACGCACAACTCCCATCCTTCCGGGAAGAATTTCTTGCGCGCAAATCTAATCGTCGCAGAGCCAGTAGGCACGCGCACTAAAGCAGGTCCAGTTATTGGTTTTCACCCAAAGTTAATTAGGGACGTGTTGACCTAACCAGACCGTTCGTTTATTCTGAACTCAACTCGCGGTAACTGCCAAGAAACGCGGCGAAAACTGAATATAATGGTCTGCAAAGATCCTGAAAGACATCGCCACTTGCGGTGTCTTTTATTTATCGGCTGTTATTGAGTCCAACTTTCTAGGGAGCGGTGCTCCGGGAAGATTGATTATTCAACAGCCACTGCTAATGGTGCTGAATTTCCATGTCACTATAAATGGAAACATTTTAGAGTGCAATAGGGTCGGAACCGAAATGAGCGCGCCTGTGCCGCTTCACGAAAGCCAGGAACAAGCCAGGAACGGTGTTCTTAGCATTCATGACTCCATCAAAACTCATTTTTGGCTCAAGCCCGGAATAGCGCCAGGAACATATCCGACTAACATCCAGGAACAGAATTCCGACCAAGAACAAGTAATTTATCAGCCAGAACTGAGCGGAACAGATCACTCGGAACAGGACAGAACAAACCGGAGAACAAACCCAAAACAGCCAACCCGCGGGCATTCATATCAATGAAGACTCTTGCAATTATCGCCCTCGCCAAAGGGGTTGTTCCGACCAAATCGGAACGGTGCCGAGAACAGAATTATCTCGTTCCTCGCAGAGGTGAGAACAATTCCTTGCGTGTTCTTCGCTCGCGGAACACGTTCCGGTCGGCAGCCAGGAACAACAGCAAACCCAGCCCTGTGGAGATCCGCAGCCCCGGAACGAATTCCGAGCAGAAGTAAGGCAGTACCGAATGTATATACTCGCGCAAGTGGTGGCACCTTTGAAAATTCTTGTTCTGGTAGCGGCTGTTCCTTTGAGTCAGAACAGGCGCTATCTGGTTCCTTGGTTGTTCCTGGGTTGTTGGATAGCCAGGCCAGTTAACCGATTCCTGAATTTTTTTGTCACAGATGCAAGGGTTTCAATCTATAATTGCGGAGAACTTTTGCGTTTAAATCGTTCAGTATATGCGTTAGATATTGCAACTAGATACGGTGCCTATATGAGTAAGACTTTTACAGTCAAAGAGGTCGCGGTCGCTCTGGGGATTACTCCTCGCGGGGTTATTCAACGACTGAATCGCAACCAGCTAAAAGGGACACGCAAAACAAACCAGTTTGGTACTCCTGAGTGGCAGGTGTATGCCACCAGAGAAATAAGCCAAGCTATCGAAAGTCTCAAAAGCGACCCGTCGGCGCCAGCGCAACAGTCATTTGCTCCTGACGCGACTGATAATTATGAGGACGCTATAGACGCCGAGGACGTTGATGTAGATGAGGCATTTGAGCAAGCTGATTGGATCGACGTTGAACGCAAACGCATGGAGCTTATGGCAGAGGCACTTGTCAAGCCGCTTACCGAACAACTCGTATTACAAGCCGCTGCTCTGCGAGAGAAAGAACTTCAGCTAGAAGATAAGGATCGTCAATTACGCCTCCTCCCAGACCTCCAGAAGCGCGCTGAAGACGAGAGAAAGGTCGCCGAGGTAGAACGCAAGGCGGCGGAGGAAAGAGCCCTCGAAGTCATCGCTCTCAAGAAACAAGTGTCAGCCTTGGAAGCGATCAAGCAAGAAGCTACTTCAAAGGTCGAAGAAGCTGATTCTGAACTTCAACAGCTGAAACTTCTGAAAGACAGTGAAGCACGTAGCCTGGGAGAAGAAAATGAGCGTCTGAAGCAGCAAGTTGAAGAAGCCGTGCTGAACGCTCAAAAACTCGCCGATCTAGAAAAGGTGGTGCTGGAACTGCAAAAGCCGAAGCCAACTTTCTGGCAGAAAATGTTTGGAACTCAGTAGTGTTTCTGGCAAACTAAAAATAGACCAGTTTGGCAGGAATGGCAGCCCAAAAGTTGACCACTTGGCAGCTGGAAGATTTAATCCCAATTTGAATTTTTAATTCAAGACCGCAAGGGCGGTAGGCTGCTTCGC
>ENA-ORBV01006339-ORBV01006339.1-microbial-mat-metagenome-genome-assembly--contig:-NODE-6339-length-20975-cov-4.179108_pt1 | contig 20975 bp, 13 predicted proteins | sample MGYA00237777_ERZ505514 | MGnify/ENA primary metagenome ERZ505514 (study PRJEB26160, sample SAMN06269048) | microbial mat metagenome | isolation source: Oligotrophic lake microbial mat | place... | reverse complement strand
GCCAGACGCCGGACCGTGGGAGGACTTCGACCGCGCCTGTCTCGAGCCGTCGTGGTGCGACTGGATCGCACAGGCCGTCCGCCCGGATCCCACGAACCCCGCGCTCGCGGCCTTGTGGTGGGCGACCGACACCTGCCACGCTCCGGAGATGACCCGTCTGGTGAACACGCTCGGGCCCCCGGCCGTCGGCCTCCAACGCGCCGCACGGACCGGCGCCTGGGACCCACGGCTCGACCGGCTGGCGGCGGAGTCGCTGGCCGACCCGTGGGCGATGTCCGGCACCCTCGCGTTGCTGGCGAGCAACGACCACCCGCAGGCCGAAGCCGCGCTGCTGAAGCTCCCCGGCGACGCGGAACTCACCGATGTGCTGGCGAAACTCAAGGCCCGCTACGAACCGCTCGGCTCCGCCGTCAAAGAGGCCGAAGCGGTGACGACCACCCTGTTCCCAGCGCTGACGGTCAGCGCTTCCGTCGTCGGCGGTTCCGCGGCCGTTGACCCGTTGGGTGCAAACGCGCCACTTTGCGGCGTCCCGGCGATGCTCACCGTTCCTTCGGTGACCAGAACGTCAACCGTACGCGACCCAAACTGAACGGTAAAGGCCGTGCCGACCGCTCTAACCTCCACGCCATTGGCGCTGACAATAAATGGGCGTTCCTGGTCTTTCGTGACCTCGAACAGCGCCTCACCTTTTAGGAGAGTGACCAATCGTTTGGTACTCGAATATCCAACGAATACGTCTGCCCCGTCGCGCAGTGTTATCGTCGAACCATCGGCTAAGACACGTTGGTTCGGCTTGAGGAGGACCGCCGCGGAACTCATGGCCACTGGCGAAATCCTTTTCTGCCAGTCCACGACACCAAAACCGAAAGCCACGACTGCGAGCATGGCAGTGGCCGCTCCAAAACGCCGACGGCGTCGTCGGATCCGACGCGTTGCCAGCTCGTTCAGCAGTTTGTCGGCAGCTCCGGTTTGAGTCGGCTTCCCGAAGGTCGTCCACGCAGCTTCAAGACGCGACATCGCTGCAGCATGATGAGGACACGACTGTATCCATTGTTGGTAGGCGGTCTCATCCGCCACGTTCAGGCCAGCATCGCGCCGTGCAAACCATGCCGTTGCCTCCGCCTCGATGGAGCCCTGTGACGGTTCGTTGTCGCCGAGAGAATTGTCCGCGCTGCCGGCCATTATGGAACCTCGCGTCGTACACCACGGTGCCGGAGAAACTCTGCGCATTGCTTTACTCCCCGCTGCACCTGAACCTGGACGGTCTGCTCGGAAATGCCGAGAAGCGCGGCAATTTCCTTTTGGGGAACGCCTTTGATGCGTCGAAGAATGAAAATTTCACGGCACCGTGGAGGTAGTGTCTCGATGCCGTCTGCAAGCAAGGCGATCTCCTCACGGGTGCAGGCCGATTCAGGGACATTTGCTCTATCATCTATGACCGCTACGGCCGCCAAATCAGCTACAGGTAATAGGGGAGAAATTTTTTGCCGCTGCAGCAAATTGAGCGCGACATTTCTAGCCACGGTAAAAAGAAACGCCTTCCCTGACTGGATCGGATAAGAAGCCCGGGCCTTCAGCAGCCGCAAATACGACTCTTGAACGACGTCATCGACGTCACGCAGATGCGGAAACGAGTTTCGCACGTAAGCCTTGATCGACGAATCGTGCGGGTGGACGTTCTCGGTGAATCATCGGCCGTGGTCGGCTACCTCCGAAGATTGGGATGTGCTGGGAAGACTCAATGCAGGGGCTGATTTGGGGTAATGCGTGAAGAATCCCGGGAGCAGGAGATAGCAAGGGAAATTTAGGTCGTTAGGACGCGATCGCTGAAAAAATTTCTGTAACTGAATTCTGCGGTTAAACTGTCACAGCTTCATGACTGCGCCTCCGTGCGGCCGCAGCTTCACACCTCCAACCCCCATGCCGCTCGACGATCGCAGTTCAGACCCTGCGCCTGCGTTTATGAAGCCATCCAGCTTTTCCCGACGCATGATGACATGCCTCGGCGTCTGGCTGATGACAGTGGTCGTGTGCGTGTTTTCTCACGCTGCAGGCGCGATAAAGAAGTCTTTCGATCTTCCGGCCGACGCGATCGAAAGATCCTTAAAGCGTTATGCCGAACAGTCGCAGCTAGAGGTGCTTTTCCCAACCGACACAGTGGCAGGTGAACGGACTCAGCCGGTTCAGGGGCAAATGACGCCAAGGGAGGCTCTTGATCGCATGCTGCTCGGAACAAAGTTTGCCGCCTTCCAAGAGCCGAGGAGCGGAGCCCTTACCATCGTCCCCCGCAACGGCGCGAGTAAGTCAGGTCCGTCGGTCACGACGGTCGGCCGCACTGATCCCTTTCCCAACCACCAAACCATGAACAAACCGACTATACTCGCACGAATTGGCGGCGCGATGGCGCTACTGTTAGCACCAAGTTTGCACGCAGCCGCAAACACAGGAACAATTGAAGGTCGCGTCTTTAGTGCCGCGAGAGAGGGCTATTTGGAGAAAGCCCGCGTGGTTCTTGAGGGCACCCTTCAAGAAGCGCTGACCGACGAGACCGGCCAGTATCGCCTGGTGCAGGTGCCCGCAGGGCAGGCCGTCCTGCGATTCCAATACACCGGACTTCCCCCTCAGTCGCACACGGTGAACGTTCCAGCAGGCCAGACGGTGCAACACGACGTGACGATGACCGCGACCACTGTCGCAAGCGGATCGGAAGGGGCGACCATCAAGCTCTCTGAATTTGTCGTGGCCGGCTCCTCCGAGATGGACGGAGCGGCCATCTCCATCAATGAGCAGCGCTTCGCGCCGAACATCGTCAACGTGGTTTCTGCCGACGAATTCGGCGCCATCGCCGAGGGCAATCTCGGCGACTTCATGAAGTTCCTCCCCGGAATGGTCATCAACTCGGTGGGCGGCGATGCCCGGGATGTGTCGATGAACGGAGTGCCATCGGGGAACGTGCCGATCTCGGTTGGCGGTTTCGCGCTCGCCAGTGCGATCACCGACGGCGGTGCCGGGCGTCAGGTCGAGTTTGAACAGGTGTCGATGAACAATCTCGCCCGCGTCGAGGTGCAGCACTCGCCAACGCCGGAGTCGCCCGGTTCGGCGCTCGCGGGCTCGATCAACCTCATCCCGCGCAGCGCCTTCGAGCGCGCCAAGCCATTATTCTCCGGCAGCGTCTACATGATGATGCGGGACAACGACCGCAGTTTCCACAAGACGCCCGGCCCCATGAACGACTCCGAGCGCAAGGTGCAGCCCGGCCTCGAGTTTTCCTACATCGTGCCGGTGAACCGCCGGTTCGGCTTCACGCTCTCGGGCAATCACTCGAAGCTCTATACGGCGCAGGATAATTCCAGCCGCACATGGCGCGGTTCCAGCGCCGCGACCACCGGCGCCACCAACGGCACCGGTTATCCGGACACCACGCCCGACAATCCTTACCTGACCGAATTTGTATTTCGCGACAGCACGAAATTCGGCGAGCGCTCCTCCGTGGGCGGCACGGTCGACCTTAGGCTGACCAAATACGACCGGCTCTCTTTCGCGTTCCAATACGCCTACTTCAACCAACCCTCGAACAACCGGATCTACACTTACAACATCACCGGCGTGCTCCCTGGCCAGTTCGGTCCCACCTTTACGCACGGTGCGGAGGGCCGGGGCACTCTCCAGATGGTCAACAGTGCGCGCGAAAAATCAGGCACCACCTACATGCCCACGCTCACCTGGCGACGGAACGGCCCCGTGTGGAACTCCGAGGTCGGCTTGGGCCTGTCGCGCGGCACCAGCCGCAACCGCGACATCGACAAGGGCTACTTCAACGGAACCACCGCCACGCGCACGGGTGTCACGATCCGGTTCGACGACATTTCCTACCTCCGGCCGCACACCATCAACGTGACCGATCCGGTTTCCGGCGCGACGGTCGACCCCAACAATATAGCCAACTATACGTTGGCCGACGGGACCTCGTCCACCTTCGACTCGGTCGACGTCAAACGCACGGCCTTCGCCAATCTCCGCCGCAGCTACGATATCGGGAAGGCTGCGCTGACGCTGAAAGGCGGACTAGAAGTCCAGGAGTCGACCCGCGACCTACGAGGCGAAAATCCGAGATTCACCTTCCTCGGGGCCGACGGGCGTTCGACCTCGACCCCGACCGCTGCCGGGGGCTCGGACGACAACGCGTCCGTCTTCTTCGACGACGTCTTCTCCCAACGGACTACCGCCTACGGATTCGGCAAGGTCCAATGGCTCAGCAGTAACAAAGTATGGGATCTGTATAAAGCCAATCCCGGCTACTTCACCACCAACGCGGCGACAGCCCACATCAACGAGGTCAACCGGTCGAAGCACATCGCGGAGACCATCTCCTCGGCTTATTTGCGCGGCGACCTGAGTCTGATGGAGCGCCGGCTCAAATTTGTGGGCGGCCTGCGGGCGGAACAGACGAACATCGAGGCCGCAGGGCCGCTCAACGACCCCACCCGCAATTATCAGCGTGGTCCGGGCGGCAATGTGATCGTGGATGCCAGCGGCCGGCCGGTCCCCATGCCGGGCACCGCGCTCGAGATCGTGCAACGCACGCGCATCGACCGGGGCGTGCAGGTCGGCAAGGAATATCTCCGCCTGTTTCCCAGCCTTAACGTCAGTTACAACGTCTTGGAAAACTTCATCGCCCGGGCGTCCTATTACCAGTCCGTCGGCCGTCCCAACTTCAACCAGTATGCCGGCGGCATCACACTGCCCGACACGGAAATCGGACCGGCGGCCAACAACCGGATCGCTGTGAACAACGCGGGCATCAAGGCGTGGAGCGCGCAAACGGTGAAGGTGCGCCTGGAATATTACTTCCAGGGTGTCGGCCAAGTATCCGTCGGCGCGTTCCGTCGCGACTTCGAGAATTTCTTCGGTTCCACCGCCTTCCCGGTCAATCCGGAGTTTCTCGCGCTCTACAATCTCGATGCCTCCACCTACGAGGGCTACGATGTCGCAACGCAATTCAACCTCGAAGATAAGGTCCGGATGACAGGCCTCGATGTCGACTATAAGCAGGCGCTGACGTTTCTGCCGCATTGGGCGCGGGGATTGCAGGTGTTCGCCAATGTCAGCGCCCTGCGCGCGACGGGCGCGGCGACGGCCAATTTCGCCGGGTTCGCTCCGCGCAGCGGCAGTTGGGGTCTCAGCCTCACGCGGGATCGCTATTCGTTGCGCGCCAACTGGAGCTATCGCGGCCGCGCTCGGGGCTCCGCGGTCAACGGGCGCAGCATCGAGCCCGGTACTTTCAATTGGAACCAGCCGATGCTGACTCTCGACCTGCAGGGCGAATACCGTCTCAGGAAAGGGCTCTCCGTTTTCGCCGCCGCGCGCAACGCCACCGCCTACTATACCGACAGTGAAATTTCCGGCCCGAACACACCGGCGTATGCCCAGATGCGCGCCCGCCAGGATTTTGGCGCAGTGTGGACGATCGGCGTGAAGCTCCGCCAATAATCCACTCCTCAATTGGATTCTTCTCCTTCCGGATTCGCAAAACCATGCTCTCGCCCCTCCGTTTCAAATTCCTCCTCCTGGGTTTGCCCTTGTGCCTCCAATCGCTCGCCGGGGCTCAAGACTGGCAGATGCGGGAGCTGGAATATCTGCGCAAAGAACTGCCGCCCCTTTCCTATTTTGACGAGTGGCTGAAAAAGACGGGCGAGCTCCCTCCAGACTTCCGCACCATGCCGGCCTCGGCTTATCCCCTGCCGCTCGTGACCGTCACGCACGAAGGAAAACCGCGCACGATCACCGCAGAGGAATGGCCGGAGCGCCGTCCGGTCCTGCGCGCGCTCCTGGAGAAATGGATTTTGGGCGAGGCCCCGCCGGCCCCCGGCAACGTTCGCGCGATCATTGAGAGCAAATCATCAGAGCCGACGCACGAGGTGTGGAAGGTCCGCCTCGAGTTCGGTCCGGAACACCAGGCCGTGCTACCCTGCTGGCTGTGGGTTCCGCACACCCCCACGGTCACACCCCTTCCGGTTTTCATATCGGATGCCGAGCGCACCGCCCGGTTCGGGCTGCCCGCGCTCCAAGCAGGTAAACTCGCCATTTGTATTTATGGCGCGGGAGACCGCGACGACGCCTCCAAAGATTATAAAGATCTATTTGGAAAACTCGACTGGGAGGATCTTCGCCGCCGCGGGTGGAGCGCCAGTCGCGCACTCGACTGGTTGACTACGCTGGAGTTTGTGGACTCCAAAAAAATCTACATCGGTGGACACTCGCGAAGTGCGAAATCATCGCTCGTAGCAGCCGCGTTCGACGACCGTTTCGCCGGCGTGATTGCATCCAGCCCTGGTGGTGGAGGCGGCTCCATGAACTTCGTACTGAGCGACCAATATTATTTCTACGCCTCGGCCGAGGGACTCACGCGCAACTACCCGACGTGGCGCACCCCGCGTCTACGATTTTTCACGGGCAGGGAAAACCAGCTCCCGGCCGACAACCACATGCTCTACGCGCTGGTGGCGCCGCGGCCAATCATGATGAGTACTGCACTGCACGACTCCGTCGAGAACACGTGGGCCATCGAGAAATTCTTCGAGGAAATCCACAAGGTCTACGAACTCCTCGGCCAACCTGGGAACATCGGCCTGCGTTACCGCCCAGGACCGCACGCCCCCGACGAGGGGACGTATGCGGCCCATAACGAGTTCCTGCTGCGCGCCATTGAGCAGAAGAGCATCGCCGAAGCGTTTCCATACCGCCCGTATCATGCATTTGACTACGAGCAGTGGGCGAAAAAGAACCCTCCAGCGCAGGCTCCCGCAAAACTGCCCGCCCATGCCGTTCGCGCGCAAATCGTCGAGCACATCCAGTGGCTGTTGGGCAAAGCCCCTTCCGCCCGAGTGCCGACTCACGAGATCAAGACTCCCTCGCGGGCTGGAGATCCAACGAAGGTGGTCTTCGACCACGGTCTCGTTGGTGCCGTCTACTATCCGCCCGCCGCGTCCCGCCCCAAGAATGCAAAACTCCCCGGTGTCCTCTGGCTGGGGCCCTTCAACAACTCGGTCGGCTTCCGCAACGGCCCGGGCAATGCGGGCGAAGACGCCCAGAGCTTCTTCCCCCGCTCCGGTTTCGTGATGATGGCCTACGATCCGATCGCCACCCGCGATCGCCACGAGGAGCGCCGCACGTTCTATGATCGAAACCCCGACTGGAGCCTCATGGGCAAAATGGTGCAGGATGCCCGCGACGCGCTCACCGGCCTGGCCGCCTGCCCCGACGTCGACTCCGACCGGCTTTTCGTGGTCGGTTATGCGATGGGCGGAATGGTCGCCTTCTACGTGATGGCTTTGGACGACCGCCCCGCCGGCGCCACGGTCGTCGCGGGGTTCACGCCGTTCCGTTCCGATACCGACGACCGCGGCACCGGCGGCGTGCGCCGCTGGAGTCACCACTACGGCTGGCTCCCTCGCCTAGGTTCGTTTGTCGGCCGCGAGCAGGATATCCCCGTTGACTTCGACCAGATCCTCGCCGCTGCCGCCCCAAAACCGATGCTGGTGATTGCGCCTCGACGCGACTGGCATGCAACCTACGCCGATGTGGAAGCGGCCGTTTCCGCCGCCCGCAGTGTGTATGGCGATAAGGGCTTTGCCGATCGGTTGACCTTGGACAGCCCAGATCGGTGGCTCGAATACAACCGGTCGATGCAGGCGAAGACCGTAGACTGGTTGCGCCGCCAGTCCTCCAACTCCGCGACGTCCGCCCAGAGGTAATGCCCATCGGTAGTCGATAATCGTTCGATCTCTAACGCAAAACGCCGTGGCTTCCTCTCGTCATACTCAAGTGCCATGCCAATTGCGATCCGCCCCGTAATCGTGTGACTCGCTGAGGCGCCATCATCGACCAGTATTCCAATGATCTCACTTTCATCCATTCGTCCACTCCTCGTCCTCTTCGCCGTCACTTCGCTCACGTTGCGCGCTGAGCAGGTCGACATCGTTGTCTACGGAGCCACGCCCGGTGGCATCGCCGCCGCCGTCGCTGCCGCGAAAGGCGGCCGCGCCGTGCTCCTCGTTGAGCCAACGATTCGTATCGGCGGCATGGCGACCAACGGGCTCCAGCATCCGGACTTTCGCGCCTTCGAGTCGCTCACCGGCACTTTCTGGGACCTCAACCAGCGCACGCTGGCGTATTACACAAAGACCTACGGCGCGGACTCGCTGCAGGTGAAGGACACCTTCCGCGGCACTCACGCCGAGCCCAAGGTCAGCCTGGTGTTGTTTCAGCAAATGCTGGCCGAGCACCCCGGCATCTCGGTGAAAACCCAATGGCTCCTCGTCGACGCCTACACGCGTGGTCCCGCCGGCGACCGCACGGTGCGGGCAGCCAGGTTTCGCGACGCGACGGGGAAAAACCACGTCGTCGAAGCCAGACTCTTCATCGACGGAAGCTATGAGGGCGATCTGCTCGCTGCCGCACAGGTGTCCTACCGCATCGGCGTGGAGTCGCGCGACGAATACGGTGAATCCGCCGCACCGACCGACGGCAGTGGCGAACTGCAGGCCTACAACTTCCGTTTCGTCATGACGCAGGATGCCGCGATCCGCGTCCCCGTCGCCGCGCCGAAAGGGTATCGACGCGAGGAATTTCTCCCGCTCTTGGAGCTGATTAGTTCCGGAAAAATCAAACGTGCTTTCGGCGGTTATCGCGAGACCGACAACCTGGTGAAGGCACAAATTCCCGTCCTGCCGAACAAGAAGCATGACATTAATGACGTCTCTAACGGTCTCGTCCGTCTCTCACTTCCCGGTGAACAATTGATGTGGCCCGAGGGCGACGCTCCCACCCGTCAGCGGATCTTCGACGAACATCTGCGCTGGAATGTCGGCCTCATCTACTTTGCCCAGAACGATCCGTCCGTTCCGGAAAAATTCCGGCAAGAGGCGCAGACCTGGGGTTGGTGCCGTGATGAGTTTGTCGAGACGGGCGGCATACCGCCGCAGATCTATGTCCGCGAAGCACGCCGAATGGTAGGTCAGCGGATCTTCACTCAGCAGGACACCCGCCACGCCGAGAACGACGCCCGCGCCGTGCTGCATCGCGATGCAATCGCCATGGGGGACTACGGCCACAGCAGCCACGGCGTGCGCCACGAGGGGTCGCGTTTCGGTGGCAAACGCTTCGGTGAAGGTCTCGCCGTGAGCTACGCGCCGTATCAGATTCCCTACGGCACGATTGTCCCCAAGGACGTCCGTAATCTTCTTGCCCCCGTGGCTGTGAGTGCCTCGCACGTGGGCTTCTGCGCCCTGCGTCTCGAACCGATCTGGACCGCGCTTGGGCAGGCCGCCGGTCACGCCGCGCACCTAGCGCTCGAACAACGGGGCACTCCGGATGTGCGCACGGTCTCCGCCGTCAAATTGCAGCGCCGCCTACATGCCGACCGCAGCGCCACGATCTATGTTGCAGACGTCCCCCCCGACCACGCCGATTTTGCCGCCGTGCAGTGGTGGGCCTCGCTCGGCGGACTCCATGGCCTCGCACCGAGGCCCGCGGGACGTCTTCTCGGCCAACAGATTCAAGGCCAACATTCGGAAGGTTGGTTGAATCATTCTGCTGAGCTTTCTCGGCCACTCGAACCCGCCCTCGCAGCGCGGTGGCTCGCATTGGCGAAAGAGAATCGGCTCTCCGCGAAAGAACTTCCTGCAGTCGACGGCCGTGCTTCCCGTGGCGACTGGATCCGCGCGGCATTCAAGGCAGAGTCTTCCGGCAATTAGGAATTCCCCTCAACCGGATCAAATTATCACGTGGCCGTGCGCGTTTCGACCGTCCCCACTGAGGCAACATCGATCCGTTGGAAATTGGACCGCGCCACTCGGCAGCGATGGCACCGGCACTCTCAATTTTCTCATATCGGAAAATGAGACGGATTGGGCTGGGCCGTAATCCTCCGTCGCACCTCAATCCCCCCTCAAACGCACTCCCATGGATAACGAGCCGCGCTGTTGCCGAGGCTGGGCTCGTCCACGAGTTGATCTCCGGAATCTTCTCGCGACAGGTAAAGCGCTGTCGCCTCATTGCCTCATGGATTCCCCCCAGACAGGTGAACCTATAAATAGAAAACGAATCCTGCTCACCGGTGCTGCGGGCCGGGTAGGTTGCCGGGTGCGTCCTTTGCTGCAGTCAAGGTATGCGCTCCGCTTGTGCGATCTGAAGCCGATGGAGCCGATCGCCGCGGACGATGAGATTCTGGTCGGTGATCTGGCGGATCCGGAGATGGCGAGAGCGGCGGTCAAGGATGTCTCCGCGGTGGTGCATCTCGCGGGGCTGGTTTCCCCCAGTGTATCATTCGAGGAAACGCTCGCGCCCAACTATCGCGCGGTGCTGTCTTTGCTCGAAGCGTGTCGCCTGGCCAGCGTGGGGCGTTTTGTTTTTGCCAGCAGCCATCATATAGTCGGCCTTTATCCACCGGGTTCCCTGACTGCCGCCGCGCCCCCGGCGCCAGATGGATTTTATGGATTGAGCAAAGCGTTTGGTGAGGCGGCGTGTGCGCTTTACTCGCGCCGCTTTGGGCTGGGCGTATTGATCGTGCGGATCGGAAATGCAGATCCGACGGTGGTGGATGGACGCCGCGAACGCCTCTGGGTCAGCGATCGCGATTTGGTGCAACTGTTTACCCTGGGCATTGAGCGGAGTGAATTAAACTGCGAGACCGTCTACGGCTCCTCGAATTGCCCCGACGCATTTTTCCCCAACGAGGAGGCTCGCCAGCTCGGCTATTTGCCGGTCGATCACGCCGCGGCATTTCGGGCGGAAAACTTTCTGTCGTTGTCCGCTATGAGTGCGGCCGAGGGCGCGCATTACATTGGTGGGCCCTTTGCCACGGCGCCGCTACCCGAGCCTTTTCGTCTTTCATGAGAATCGTGGCCGCGGATACACTGGTTATTGAGATTCCCTTTGCGCTGCGCGGATCAGGCGTGGGCATAATGCCGACCGCGTGGAAGAGTCTCGAGTTCGCCCTCGTGCGACTCGAAGACGAACTGGGCAACGTCGGATGGGGAGAAGGTTTCGGCTACTTCACGGTCGATGCCACCAAAGCAATTATCGACCGGTTGATTCTGCCGACGTTGGTGGGATCGATCATCACCGATATCCCCGCCTGGAACCTGGAAACGCAGCGGCGCATTCATATGTTCGGTCGGTATGGCGTGACGATCTTTGCCATTGGCGGCGTTGATATAGCGCTGTGGGATTTGAAGGCGAAACGGGCGGGGCAGCCGTTGTATCGACTGCTGAGTGAACAGTCGCCGCGCTCCACGATCCCCTTTTATGCGAGCCTGGTGCGTTACTCCGATGCTGGACTGGCGGTTCAATCCTGCGAAGAGGTTCTGCGCGCCGGGTTCACCGCCATCAAACTCCATGAAACCGGGCTCGATGAAATTGAAGCGTGCAGGCGCGCGGTTGGAACCGGCACGGCGCTCTGTGTCGATGTGAACTGTGCGTGGTCCGTCGAGTTCGTGGAGCAAAATCGGAGGCGGCTCGAAACCCTGGCGCTTACCTGGCTGGAGGAACCGGTGTTTCCTCCCGAGGATTTTTCCGCTCTACGTCGCTTGCGGGGGCAGGGGCTGGCGATCGCCGCAGGGGAAAACTGGTGTACGGCGCGACAGTTCACCGACGCGTTCGCGGCCGGCGCCGTGGATATTGCCCAGCCCAGCGTGACGAAGGTCGGGGGCATTTCCGAGTTCGTACGTATTTTAGCGCTGGTAGAAACGTTTCCGGTGACGGTGATGCCGCATTCGCCGTATTTCGGTCCCGGCTTTTTCGCGAGCCTCCATCTGGCGGCAGCACATGCCTCAGTTCAGGCATTGGAATACAATTTTGTTCAGCCGGACGCCTGGCTGGCCGATGTCGAACATCTCCGGAGCGGTGGGAACTTTTCAATTCCGCAGCAACCCGGAATCGGATTCGAGCCCGATGCCGGGGTAATGAAACGCTTTAGGCGCGCGTGATCCTAAATTCCGCAGAAGAAGTAACCACTGATGAGCACTCATAAACACTGATCAAATAGATCCGGATCGATCGGATAGAATTCTCCCTTCACCTACCGCGTGTACCGCCTCCATCGCGCAACTCTGTTTGCATTAGTGATCATCAGTGAGAATCAGTGGTTCAACTGAGTTTTTTATGATGATGTACGGTCGAGAAATCCTGAAGCTCCCGCCATGATGTCCTCCCGCGATCAGCTGGCAGTTGCCCCGGTGCCGGTGCGGATCGTCGGACACGGCCCTGTAAAGATTATTGTCAGCCATGGTTGGATTGCCGACTCAACGTTGTTCGATCTATTTATTGAAGAGATTGATTTTAATCAGTTCACTTACGCCTTCATGGACGCTCGGGGATACGGGTCGCGGCTGCAGGACCGAGGACCATGGACAATCGAAACGGTGGCGGATGACATCCTGTTGGTGGCGGATCAGCTCGAGTGGAAGCAATTTCATATTCTCGGACATTCGATGGGAGGGATGGTGGCGCAGTGGTTGATGGTCCAGGCGCTGGAGCGGATTGCGTCCGCCGTATTGCTCGCGCCAGTACCCGCCAGCGGGGCTAAACTCGACGCGGCGCGCCGGACATTGCTGCTGCAGGCAATTGCGGAGCCAGAGAGCCGCAGGGCACTGATCGATGCAAACACCGGCCACACGCGTTCTGCGGCATGGATCGAACGGGTGGCTCAGCTTAGTATAGCGACGACGCGTCCGGATGCACTCGAAGCCTATATGACTTCCTGGACGCAGACGGATTTTTCGGGTGTCCTCCAAGTAGTTCAGGTGCCCGTACACGTGATTGTGGGGGAACTCGACCCCGGGGCGTCTCTCGAACGCATGCAGGAAACGATCATGCCTTGGTATTCGGACGCGAGGATGGAGGGCTTGGCGGGAGTAGGGCACTACCCTATGCACGAGTCTCCTGGCGAGCTGAGTACGCTGCTCACCGGCCACTTCGCCCGAATCACCGCTCCTGGAAGGCCCAACCGGAGCGATATCGCCGACGGACGGAGAGGTGTAGTCGATTGAGCTGAGCCCTCTGGTGACGGACCCTCAAGCATGTCATGTCGACGCACCGCTCCGGTGATACCATCGACCCTTTGATGGGAATCAGCCACAGCATCAAAACAGCGGTCGAACCGATGGATTGCCGCAGTCGGCAAGCCTTCTTCGCAATGACAATTCGAGGTGTTCATTCAGCCCGCCACGTAAGTGCGTCCCTTCATCCTGTTCTCGCGATGACAACACGGGTGTGAATTGTTCCGATTAGCGCCCTTCAGCGTTCATCAGCGGTTTGTCCGACTCGCTCCACTGATCGGGGTCACTCAGCCGGACGCATGCAATGGAACTCATCTTTCCATTCCAGCCGGAAAAACTGAAAGGTGGAGCGAGTTGTCCCCGACCCGCTATAGAATGTTCGCTCTCGCGTTAGCGGCTTGGGGACAAGCCGCTCCACCTTGATCGCATAAGTTGGACTGAGCGAGTTTCGGTTTTCGACCACGGAACGAGGGCGGTTGGGGACAACCGGCCCCTACCAACGAACACCGTCAGCGCGCCGGCGACGCGGTGGGCGGCGCAGGACGGCGGGGAGCTGGGGCGGGGACTGGCGTTACCGCGGGCGCGGATTGTCTGGCCAGTTCTTCCAGCGAAATCATGACGCCGGCACCGGAACCTCCCACCACGAGCGGCGAGCGACCATTCCAGTTTTGCAGGATCTGCAATTTGATGAAGTCGGGATTGGCTTTTAGAGCCGTGCCGCGGACTTGAATGGCTTCCGCTTCGCCCTTGGCGCGAATGATCGCCGTGTCGGCTTCGATTTGCGCCTTCGTCTGGGTGAACTTCGCTTTCTCGGCTTCCTGCTCCTGGACCATCTTCATTTCGATGGCGGTCTCAAGCTCGGGCGAGAGCGCGAGATTGTAGATGACGAGATCCGTCACGATGAGAAATTCGGCACCGATTTTACGGCGGGCGAGTTCGAGTGCCCGTGACTTGATTTGTTCGCGCCGCTTGACGATCTGCTCGGCGCTCTGGGTGGCGGCGACTTCCTTCAATGCTTCCTGGACGCGCGGGGCGATCAGGCTGTCAAAGGGTTCGCCCGCGTAATCCTGGAAGATTTTGACGACGGAGCTTTCCGGCACGCGGTAGAGGACGTGCACTTCCATTTTTACCTGCTGAAGATCGGACGAGTAACACTCGGCTGGCATGGCGCGGGTCCGCTGGCGCACGGAAATCGGATGGATGCGCGTCAGGAGCGGTTTCTTGAAACCGAAGCCTTCCGGTTTGAAATCGGCGGCGACTTTGCCGAGCGTGACGGAGACGCCGCGGAAGCCGGGTTGGACGACATAGGTGGCGGTTGAGATGATGCCGAAAACGATCACGATCGTCGCGACGACCGCTATCACCCGCGTGACCAGGGCCGGGTCGATTTCCAGCGTGTCACCATCGAATTGGCGGCTCATCGTGCGTCCTCCTTCGCGCTAGCGCCGGTCCCAAAATCACCGAGCGGTAACATCATATTGGCGCCCGTTACGCCGGGGCCGACCACCAGGGGCGTAACGCCGTTCCAGTGTTCGATGATTTGTAGTTCCAGCACACTCGGATTGGCGCGGAGGGCGGCGCCGCGGAGGACGATGGATTCGGCCTCGCCGCGCGCCTTGATGACGGCGGTGTTAGCTTCGACTTGAACCTGTTGTTGCGCGAAACGGGCGCGGGCAGCTTCCTGTTCCTGCACCATTTTCGCCTCGATGGCGGTCTCCAGCGCCTGCGTGAGGTTGATGTCTTCGAGGACGATGTCTTCGATCATCAGGACATCACCGACCTTGCGGCGCGCGCTGGTGAGAGCCTGGCTTTTCACCTCCTCGCGTTTTTGGACGATAACTTCGGCCGTGCGCGAGGCGGTAAGTTCGTTAAGGGCTTCGGCCACGCGCGGCCTAATGAGCGATTCGAAGGGGTCGTTCGCGTAATCCCGGAAGATCGTGACCACGGAGGCTTCTGGAATGCGATAGAGTACGCGCACCTGCATTTTTACCTGTTGGAGATCGGACGAGTAACAATCGGCGATCATCTTGGCGGTCTGCTGCCGGATCATTTGCGGCACGACTTGGGTAACAAACGGAATTTTAAAACCGAAACCTTCCGGTTTAAATCCGGGGGTGACGCGGCCCAGCATGACCTCGACGCCGCGATGTCCGGGTTCGACAATATAGGACGCCGACACGCCGGCTCCGATCAATGCAATGATCACGACGGCGGTGATGATCGTTCGGACTAAGTTTTGTGGGTTCATGGAAATTCAGCGTTCTACGGCGACCTTCCATGGCGGGATCGGGTCTTACAAGCGAAACCGGATTCCGAGGCGGCGGCTGATCTCGGCTACAATCAGCCAGCGGCTCCGAGGCAGGCTGGGTGTGATGCCCGTTCTGCTCGGTGATTCGACGCAGATCGGTCGCAGCATCGGGCCGCAGGCAGGTGCGTTTGGAAAACCGGGGAATGTTTCGACTTGGGGTTTCGGATCCCTCTGACGGCGGCATGAATCCTTTCGATTCCGACTGGGTCATACCAGCGATCCGTGTGATTTTGACGTTAGACGCGGCAGCGACGGTAGGGCCTGACCTCCGGGCAGGCCGCTCTGTGAATGCGACGGCCAACGGCCCGCCCGGAGGTCGGGCCCTACCCTCGGAAAAGTCCAAGTCTCAGGTGCGATTGGTAGCACCGTTGAACGTGAAAGCCCGGTCGAAGGGGGCCTGCCTCACGCGTGTAGCGCACGATCGTGGGAATGCGGCCGAGGGCGGCCGCGGTCCCAGGGGGCGGCTGAAGGGCGATCCTTGCGTAACCACGTTTTGGTTACGGAGGGTGCCCCACGGACAAATCCGAACCTCCGCTTACTGGTTGCGGATCTTCCCGGCGGATCTCTTCGCTTGCTCGTCAGTCGCGGAACGGGTTTGGGCAGCGGCTGCACTCGGGTCCTGCACCTTCGTGCGCGAGTTGAGTTGCTTACCCGGCTCGTCGACGTACGGGCGTGAGTCGGTGCCGGAAACGGGTCGGGATTCTGACTCGGCCTTAAGCTGACTTTCCGCTTCAAGGCGGAGGGTGGCGTCCGCGGTGTCGCCGGATTTCCCTGCGCGCCGGAGTTGCTCTACGCGCTGGTTGATCTGTTCGGACGTGAATTGTCCCCGAGTCAGAGTCGGAGGCGTCGGGGTCGGGACGTTCTTCGCTTCTACCGGCTTGTCGGGATTCATGGCTGCCATCGTAGCGCAGGCGGGGGAAGTGTTCCCGTCGCCTGCGTCGGAAAATCGGGAAAGCGGAAAAGCGGGAAGGCGGGAAGGCGGAAAGGCGGAAAGGCGGAAAGGCGGAAAATTGGAAAATTGGAAAATCGGGAAATCGGAAAAGCGGAAAATCGGGAAGGCGGAAAATTGGAAAAGCGGGAAAGCGGGAAACGCCTACCTGTATCGGTGAAGCAATCGGATGCTGATGAATTCTGTGTCCTCCTCGCCCGCTTCGTGTCCTTGGTGGCTCCTCCGCATTAGCGCCGATCAGCGGTCATCAGCGGTTCCCCCTTGGATCGAATCCGTGGTTTCAGTGTTTTCCTACTTCAGCTCACGAATCTTGATGTTCCGGAACCAGCATTCGTCTTGATGGTAGGTGAGCATGATCGGGCCGACGACCTTGTCGCCGAAGCCGGCTTCCTTGGCGAATTTGCTCTGGGCGAGTCCGGCGACGACCTCGGGGCTGCCGAGCTCGTAGGAGAGCACGTTCTTCCCGTTCAGCCAGTGTTCGACCTTTTTGCCACGAACGATGATACGCGAGTTGTTCCATTCGCCGATGGGCTTCATCGGCTTGTCCGCGGCCGGGGGCAGCACGTCGTAGAACGACGCGGTCTGGCGCTTCGGTCCAATTTTCCCATCCGGATGATTCTTATCGTCGAGCATCTGGTATTCATGCCCGGGCGCTTTGGTGCGGGCCTCGGACACGAAGTATTTCACCCCGTTATTGCCGGCGGGTGAGATACGCCAATCCCAGCTGAATTCAAAGTCATTGAACTTCTTCTCGGTCACGATTTCGCGGCCTTTAACTTTGGCGACGGTGCGGAGCGTGCCGTCCTTCACTTCCCAGCCGGCCTCGGGCATTTTCTCCTGGTGGTAGCCGCGCCAGCCTTTTACGGATTGGCCGTCGAAGAGTAATTGCCAGCCGGCGGATTTCTCCGCGGCGGTGAGAGTATTTTCCGCGGCGTGAGCGGAGCTGAACGCCAGCGTCAGGGCGAAGGCGGCAACGAGAGTGCGTGAGATCATAATTGGGGAAAGACGTTGAGTTTCAGCTTAAAGGTGCGCGCTTGCCAGCCAAACTATGCGGGACGAGGCGACATCCGCGTTCGAACCCGATTCGAAACGTCTTGTTCCGCACGCGGGGTCACCGTATCCACGCGTTCCCTTGGTTTGCCCATGCCTGCGAAAGTTGTAGTCCGTGATCTGCAGAAACGTTACGGCGGCGTCGATGCCGTGCGGGGCGTCAGCTTTGAGATTCAGCCTGGCGAGATCTTCGGCCTGCTCGGACCGAATGGCGCGGGTAAGACGACGACCGTGGAGTGTCTGATTGGTTTGCGCGAACCGGATTCCGGTTACGTCGAGGTGTGTGGTCTCGATGCGCGGCGGGAGCCGGCGGAAGTGAAGCAGCGCATCGGCGTCGCCCTGCAGAGTACGTCGTTACAGGACCAGATTACGCCCCGGGAGGCGCTGCGGGTGTTTGGGTCGTTTTATCGGCAACGCACGGATGCGGAGACGTTGCTCAAGCGCTTCGCCCTCGGGGAAAAAGCGGATGCGCGTTTCGCCACGCTGTCGGGCGGGCAGCGGCAACGCCTCGCGCTCGCGCTCGCGTTTGTGAATCGGCCCGAACTCGTTTTGCTGGATGAGCCGACGACCGGCCTCGACCCGCAGTCGCGACGCGAATTGCACCACGACATTGAGCGAATGAAACACGATGGCTGCACCGTGTTGCTGACAACTCACTACCTGGAAGAGGCCGAGCGGCTGTGTGACCGCGTGGCGATCATCAACCACGGTCAGATCGTCGCGACCGGCACCCCGCGGGAATTGATGGCGCAGGCCGGTGGAGCGCAGTCGGTGCGGCTCGTGACTTTAAAGGCGTTGGCGAAGAAACGCGTGGCCGCGTTGCCCGCAGTTGAGGACGCGGTGTGCAACGGCCCGGAGGCGACATTTCGTACCACCAGGCCCACAGAAATGCTGGCGGCGCTCACGTCGTGGCTGGCCGCGGACCAGAATGAAATCGTCGATCTGCAAATCCGTCAGGCGTCGTTGGAAGATGTTTTCATCGCGCTGACGCAGGGCGCCGAAAAACGATGAACGCGTTGCTGCAACATCTCCGGCTCTCGTTGCGGCTGCACCTGCGCAACAAAATGGCGCTGCTGTACGGGTATCTGTTTCCGCTGATCTTCCTCGTGGCGTTCGCGGTTTTGTACCGGCACGAGCGCGTGCCGTTGTTGCGGCACATGGGCGAGTTGTTGACCGTGGCGGTGCTGGGCGGCGCGTGTTTTGGACTGCCGACCACGCTGGTAAGCGAGCGGGAACGCGGCGTTTGGCGGCGGTATCGGCTTACGCCCATACCCACGTGGGCCGTCGTCGCCAGTACCGCGGTCGCGCGTTATCTGATCGTGCTGAGCGCGGGTTTGCTGCAACTCGGCTTGGCGCTCGCGATCGGGATGACGCTGCCGGCGCATCCGTTCGCTTTGCTGGTGGCGTTTACGTTTGTGGCGTTCGCGTTCATCGGGCTCGGCCTGGTGATTGCCGCGTTGGCGGACAACGTGCCCGCGGTGCAGGCGCTGGGCCAATGCATTTTTCTGCCAATGCTCATCATTGGCGGCGTGGCGGTGCAGCTCGGGGCGTTGCCGCTGTGGGCGCAACACGTGTCCGCCTTTTTCCCGGGGCGCTATGCCGTCGAGGCCTTGCAGGCCTGCGTTAATGGCGCCGGTTTCTCCGGTGCGCGCTTCAGCTTGCTGGCGCTCGGATTGAGCGGCGTTGCGGGCTGCATGGCGGGGGCAAAACTCTTCCGGTGGGACGCGCAGCAACGCTTTTCCACCCGCGGCGGCAAGGCATGGCTGGTGCCGGTGTTTGGCGCGTGGATTGCGGTGGGGCTGCTGGCCGAGTGGCGCGGGCGTATTGGGATTCCGGTCGATCGGGAAGTTGCCCCCGTGGCGCAGGTTCGGGTCACTCCAGTGCCGTCTGCTGGGTCGGTGACGCCGCCTGCTCCCGTCGCGGCGCCGGTGGGTCCGGCGGTCGGTATCGTGCTGCCGCCGGAGGCGGGTCCAGTCGCTGGGCGAGTGCTGACCCCGCCGCCGCCGGATCCGCTGTGGACCCGGGTGACGAAAAAGGAGATTGATGCCCTCGATTACAACGTACCGCCGGATCAAGGGATCGTTGCACCCATGGCCGGTCCCGACGAGCAGGCGGATGATTTCATCAAGGATCAGGTGGACGGAGTGCGGAACAAGCTTCCGTCGTGGCCGCCGGGTACCGATGGAGACGAGTTACGTTGTATCCGAAATGTGCTCTACGTGGCCGCGGTCCCCGATGCGATCCAGCTGCCGGTGGAGCGCTATTTGCCGCGCGTGGTATTTGAGCATCTGATCGACACGTACCCGCGGGAAAAACTCACGAAGATCCTGACGTGGATTGCGATGACGCCGGAGGAGGGCATGGTGATCGACGACATTTCCGATCTGGGCATTGAAGGCGCGGCGGGAGATCCGATGGTCGTGCGGGAGCGGGCCTACCTCTACGCGATCAAGTTCGTGGCGCGTCTGACCGGCCGGGTTGCGGAATAACGGAACCTACTGCGAATGAGGTGAACTCAATCTCCCGTGCGGGGCAGGCCGCGGAGGCGATTCGGCCAGATCGATTGTCAGTCCCGAACTTTTTCCCGTGATAAACGTATCAACGCTCAAGACCGTTCTCTTCGTCCTCTTTGTGATGACGCTGGTGAGCTTGCCGTTCGTTATTTTCGGCGAGGAGTTCGTGTTGCCGTTGCTACAATCCCGCGAGCAACAAGTCTGGGCGTTGGTCGCGATCGCAGTGGCTTTGCTCGCGTGCGATTCCGTGGCGCCCGTGCCGGCCACCTTGGTGATCATGTACCTCGCAGCAAAAGCGGGGGTGGTGGCGGGGATTGTCGGGGGAACGCTTGGTCTGACGGTGGGTGTGCTCGCGGCAGCGTGGATTGGACGGGCGGCGGTGGGGCGGCTCGCGCCCAAGTTTTTACCTGACGCCGAATTGAAGCGCATGCGGGAGTCGCTCCAGCGTCGGCTCATGGTGACGCTCGCTTGCTTGCGCAGTGTGCCCGTGTTGGCGGAGACGTCCGTGATTGTGGCGGCGGCGACGGGAGTGCCCGTGGCGCGGATTGTGCGCGTGACGTTGTTGCCGAATTTCATCGTGTCCGTGATCTACTCGGTCGCGGCCGACGACTCCGCGATCACGGCGGCGCTGACTTTTCTCGCGACCATGCTGGTGTCGTATTTGATCTGGCGGATCGTAACGCGACGGGAAGCAGCGGCGGCGGAGTTGCTGGTTAATTCGACGAAGCCAACGGGGGAGCGGAGCGAGTAGCGCGGGGGTGGCGCGCTAACTGACAATCGCGCTGGGGTGAGTTATCGCTGGGCATTTGCTTCTTGAAACGGCGAGGAGCCACAGAGCCCGCAGAGGGGAGAGGAGGTCACGGAGTTCGAAGGGGCCCCGTCGGCTAAACGGGGCCTTCGACGTTTTCCGCTTTTTCGATTTTTCACTTTCCCGCTTTTCCTTTGTTTTTTTCGGTGGCGCTGTTCATCAATCGACTCACCCCGTCTATGTCTACCATCACCCAACGTCTCGGCGTCGGCTTTATCGGTAGCGGCTTTATTACCCGGTTTCACATCCAGTCCTGTCTCTTATACACATCTGACGCTGCCGACGAATA